>Ga0210406_10005496_pt1 | contig 13256 bp, 9 predicted proteins | sample IncBWC30MmetaG_FD_155454 | JGI IMG/M metagenome (GOLD analysis project Ga0210406, IMG submission 155454) | Forest soil microbial communities from Barre Woods Harvard Forest LTER site, Petersham, Massachusetts, United States - Inc-BW-C-30-M | ecosystem: Environmental > Terrestrial > Soil >... | reverse complement strand
GAACATTGTTATCGCTCTCGGCATCGCCACCGTTAAGGCCACACTCGTCGTGCTCTACTTCATGCATGCCCGCTACAGTCCCAAACGCACTCAGTTGGTTATCGTCTGCTCGGTCTTTTGGCTGGCCATCATGCTGGCTCTCACGCTCGCCGACTACAAAACGCGCTCTCACGAGACCCAACCTGGCGTGAGTAAGCTCGACCAGCCAGCGGCTTTTCACTTCCTTACCGCCTGATTCGCAGTTCATCCCTGATGAGTGGCGAGCAGATGCTCACGCGTGTGCTCGGTCTACCAGGAGAGTGTCAGGGTAGGTGGGGAATGCCTCGGGGGAGAATTTCGACCCGCCCGATGGCGGAGATAAAAAAGGGGGGAGTAACGAGCCGGCCCAGCCCTCAATCCCCTAAAGGGATCCTCGGCTCGTCTCCCCCACTACCTCAGGAAGTGCAAGCTCCAGGCCAATTCTAACCTCTTTATTTTCAATAGGCTGCCGCATAAACCTGAGTAAAAAAGCTCCACCCCTGCCGCAATTTTACCTGCCCACTGGCAGGCCCTCCCGAACCAGATTCCTGGTGTGGACGGCTTCGCCCGCAGTTCGAGTCCAATCTATCTGGTTTGCCGGACATGCCCGCTGCTCGTTCCGCCTCCGCTACCCCTTTGAGGGCGTTTCGCCTTCCGGGGGCTACTGTCAGCACTTGCCGGTATGCCCTCAGCGCCTCTTTCGGCTCATGCATTTCCATCAGCAGATCCCCGAGCGGGACGGACTGCCCCGGGTGTCACGGAATGCTTCTCCGCCGCGTCTTCATGGTCCGCCGCCATTCGCAGCAGCCGTAGCGCATCATAAGTGCGATGCTCCGCGAACGCCACCCATCCCCCGGCTTCCTCGCCCTGGATCGCCACTTGCTGGGCCCAGTACGCCTCCCCTTTTTCTTTTAACTCTACCGAAAGCCTGCGCACCTGCTCCGCATGTTGTCTCGCAGCTGGCAGATTTCCCGTGTGCGCGGCTCCCAGCGCGGCCGCCCACTGCGATATCGCTGCCACTTGCGGCCGCACTCCGGGTTCGGCAACCAGGTTTTCGGCGTCCGCCCAATGCTGCTGCTCTAGCGCGCAGCGTGCGCGAATCGCCGCTCTCGCAAAATTGATTTTGAAAGCATAGGACCCCTTCGCATCTCCGCCTGCGGGTAGACGATCGCGGATTTTCTCCGCCTCGTCATTTCGCCCAAGTTGCAGGAACGCGTAGACCAGATAATCCAGGGCGTGGAACTCTTCGCCAGGGTCGCCATGCTTACGCGCTGCTGCTGCAGCGGCAAGATTGGACGTGATCGAATCCTGCCAGAGTCCCAGCCGCGTAAAAATGTGCGACGGCATGTGCAGCGCGTGCGGCAAATCAGGCGCTATCTTGGAATACGACCGGGCCGCCTCGACTCCTTGTGGCGCAAGCACCGGATTGTCATAGGCATGAATCAGGTAGTGCGCCACGCCCGGATGATCGGGGTGCGCCGCAAAAATGGGCTCCAAAATGGCCGCCGCTGTTCGCTGATTCTCATACGCTTTGTCTTCCAGCGAGGCCGTCGCTATCAGCGCCAGCGCATAAAAAATCGCCGCTTCCTGATCCTCGGGATTTCGCTCCTGCACTCCCCGCATGGCCTCTTGATAAGCCTTGGCACGGGCCGCGTAGTCGCGTTGTTCCCAGCCGTCATAGAAAGCGCCCAACGCCTCGATGTAGTCTTTTTCGCGTGGTGTCTCTGGCTTCAGTTCCCGGGCCTTCTGAATCTCGGCGGCGCCCCGCTGCAATTCTGCCGGCCCGGCGTTGGGCTCCCAGAGTTGGTGGTGTTCCGTCATCGCCAGGCCCCAGTGCGCCATGGCACAGCGTGGATCGCTTGCGGCGGCCTTCCGGAACGCCTCCGCCGATTCCTCGTAAGTGAACGAATGCAGCAGCGCCACGCCGCGCGTGAACGATTCCTGTGCTTCCGCGGTGCACGATACTCGAAACTCCACCGTTCCCAGCGGGCTCTTCGTACTGTGGGTCCCATGCTCGTGCTGGCTCGCGGCTCTGCCGGAGAGCATCAGCAACAAGCAGAAACCCCACAGAATCGTGACTGATCTTCCGTTTACTTTTGCCACCTTGGGGGCTCCTTAGGGGGAATCGTTTGTAGTCGATGGTAGTGGGCTCGGCCCACAGCGTCAATGCACCAGCGGTTTCCTGCATTCATCCTATTGATTTGTTGACGCGGTCGAATCGCACATTTTAGTGCCGAAACCTTGTCGCACCCTCGCGCAGAGAGTAGACTTTTCGCCTGTCTTTGCTCGGGAGGTGTGGCATGCCCCGTATCGTCCGCTGTGGCCTGATTCAGGCCCATTGTGAATGGTCGCCGGAAAAATATTCTTTGCCGGACATCAAGAAGAAGATGATCGCCAAGCACGAGCGCCTCATCGCCGACGCTGCCAAGCAAAAAGTGCAGATCCTTGGCCTCCAGGAACTCTTCTATGGCCCCTACTTTTGCGCCGAACAGCAAACCCGTTGGTATGAGCTGACTGAAAAAGTCTCCAGCGGCCCCACTATCACCGCCATGCAGAAGCTCGCCAAGAAACACCAAATGGTCCTCGTCGTCCCCATCTACGAAGTCGAAATGACCGGCGTCTATTTCAACACCGCTGCGGTCATCGACGCCGACGGCCGCTACCTCGGCAAATACCGCAAGCACCATATTCCGCATTGCCACCCGGGCTTCTGGGAAAAGTTTTATTTCACGCCGGGAAACGCCGGCTACCCAGTCTTCCAGACGCGCTACGCCCGCGTCGGCGTTTATATCTGCTACGACCGCCACTTTCCCGAAGGTGCGCGTTGTCTCGGCTTGAATGGCGCCGAAATTGTCTACAACCCTTCTGCCACCGTCGCCGGCCTCTCCGAATATCTTTGGGAACTCGAGCAGCCCGCTCACGCCGTCGCCAATCAATATTTTGTTGCCGCTATCAACCGCGTCGGCACCGAAGCTCCCTGGAAAATCGGCGAATTCTACGGCAAGAGTTATTTCTGCGACCCCCGCGGGAAAATCGTGAAGCAGGCCAGCCGCGACAAGGACGAGTTGCTCGTCGCCGAGCTCAATCTCGATGAAATTCAGAAAGTCCGAGATACCTGGCAGTTCTTCCGCGACCGCCGTCCGGAATCCTACGGGGAAATCACCCGCACCCGTGCCGGAGAAAGCTCCGAGGCGGCCGACTAACTTGCTTCGCGCGGAAACCATCCAGAGCAGTTCGCTCTATAACAAGGACCTCGCCCCGGTCGCGAGCGAGCGCCGCACCTGGCGCACCTACAACTACGCCGCCCTGTGGATTTCCATGAGCGTGAACATCCCCACGTACATGCTTGCCAGCGGCATGATCGCCGGCGGCATGAATTGGCGGCAGGCGCTCTTCACCGTTTTTCTCGGCAACGTGCTGGTCCTCATTCCCATGCTTTTGAATGCGCATGCTGGAGCGCAATATGGCATCCCCTTCCCTGTTTTTGCGCGCGCCTCGTTCGGTGTTCTCGGCGCCAATGTTCCCGCCATTCTGCGCGCCCTCGTCGCCTGCGGCTGGTTTGGCATTCAAACCTGGATTGGCGGCGAAGCCATCAACGCCATGATCGTGGCCCTCGCCCCGTCCTGGGCCAATTTTCGCTTTGGCTCCGCGGTTTGCTTTTTCTTTTTCTGGCTCCTCAACGTGCTCGTGATTCTTCGCGGCATCGAAACGATCCGCTTCCTGCAAGGCATTTCCGCCCCGTTCTTGCTCCTTATCGGGCTCGCCCTTCTCCTCTGGGCGCGCAGCCGGGCTGGCGGCTTCGGCCCCATGCTCGCCACGCCTTCGAAATTTCAAACTTTCAGCGAATTCTTCCGTTTCTTCATTCCTTCGCTAACCGGCGTCGTCGGCTTCTGGGCCACCGTCTCGCTGAACATTCCGGATTTCACGCGCTACGCGCGCAGCCAGCGCGATCAGATCGTTGGCCAGGCCCTCGGCCTGCCCGCGACCATGACTTTCTATTCTTTCATCGGTATCGCCGTAACTTCCGCCACCCTGATCATTTTTGGCGAAGCGCTCTGGAATCCCGTCGCCGTCCTGGCGCGCCTCGGCAATCCCTTCGCCGTCGTCCTCGCGATGATCGCCCTGCTCATGGCTACGCTCAACGTCAATGTCGCCGCCAACGTGGTCTCCCCCGCCAACGATTTTTCCAATCTTTCTCCGCGTCGCATCAGTTTCCGCACCGGTGGCCTCATCACCTGTGCCATGGGCATCGTCATGCAGCCCTGGAAATTGATGGCGGACTACGGTAGCTACATTTTTGGCTGGCTCGTAGGCTATTCCGGTTTTCTCGGCCCCATCGCCGGAGTTCTCATCTGCGACTATTTTGTCGTCCGCAAGAAACTTCTCATCGTCGAGGATCTCTATCAGCGCAATGGCCAGTACGAATACTCGCGCGGTTTCAATTGGACCGCCGTCGCCGCCCTAGCCGCCGGTGCCGCTGTCGCTTTCGTCGGCCTGGTGTATTCGCCGCTGCGCGTCTTGTACAACTACGCCTGGTTCGTAGGTTTCCTAGTCAGCTTCCTTGCCTACTTCGCTTTGATGAACCGTGTTGCCCCGATTACTCAGGCCGTCCCAGGAGTAAAATCTTGAAGTTCAATGCTATTTGTCGATATCGCCCGGCTGAGCTTTTTTGCGGCCTGCAAAGTTGGTTTCCACCAGTCACTAGTCACGAGTCACCAGTCACTCGCGCGATTGCTTAGGGGAGTGCTCCATGGACTTCGGCATCACCATCAAACCAGACATCTCCATTGACAGAATCCTTAGCCTCACCCGCCAGGCCGAATCCTCCGGCTTCTCCTTCGGCTGGATTTTCGATTCCCACGTCATCTGGAAAGAACCGTTTCCGCTCCTCACCCTCATGGCCGCAAACACGAAAAAAATGCGCCTAGGTACTTGCGTCACCAACCCCGCCGTCCGCGATGTCACCGTTTCCGCCAGCCTTTTTGCTACTCTAAATCTCGCCTCTAATGGCCGTATGGAACTCGGCATCGGCCGCGGCGACAGCTCCCGCCGTGTTCTTGGCAAGAAACCCACCACTCTCGAAAATCTCGAGGAATTCGTCCGCGTCTTCCGCAACCTGAACGGCGGCAAAACCGTAGACCTCGAAGGCGTCCCTACAAAATTCCCCTGGACCAACGGCGAAATCCCCCGCGTCTGGGTCGCCGGCTACGGCCCCAAAGCCCTGCGTACCGCCGGACGCATCGGCGACGGCGTCATTCTCCAGTTCGCCGACCCCGATTTGATCGACTGGTCCCTCGGCTTCGTCCGCGAAGGCGCCAAGGAAGCTGGCCGCGACTTCACCAAAATCGAAGTCATGGCCGCCGCTCCCGTGTGGGCCTCCGACGACCTGAAGACCGCCCGCGAACACGTCCGCTGGTTCCCCGCGCTCGTTTCCAATCACGTCATGGATCTCATCTCCAAATACAAACCCGAGGAACTGCCGCCCGCGCTTACCTCCTTCGTCAAAGACCGCGGCAAGTACGACTATCTCCACCACTGCGAAGTCGGCAGCGACAACGCCGAGTTCGTCACCGACGAAGTCGTCGACCGCTTCTGCGTCATCGGTCCCATCGACGAGCATCGCAAGAAACTCGACCGCCTCCGCAAAGTCGGCGTAACCCAATTCAACATCTATCTAATGTGCGGCGAAGAAGAAAAGACCCTGGACATCTACCAGCACAAAATTCTTCCGCATTACGCTAAGTAACTTTTGGAGTTGTAGCTCACCCCTTCGCGGGTGAGGTCTTCTGGAGCTCTACAGCCTATGCATCCGTCAAAGGAACGTTCAACCAGCCGCTCAGTCGACGCCGTTGCCCCATTCAGGGCCTCTGCGAGCCCACACTCCCCTGCCACGAAAATTGCACCATTTTTGGGCAGTCTAAGCCCTCTAGAATCAACACTTCTACAAGTGTTGATTTCAAATAACTTAAACTCCCTTAGAATCAACACTTATAAAAAACAGGGGGAGGGGTGGGTAGGTCCCCAAGTTGTAAACTTTTTCACCAGACCAACCCGAACCAACCCCGAGGAACCCACATGCGCTTTGACACCGTAATCCGCAACGGCACCGTCGTAACCGCCACCGACACTTGCCTCGCCGACGTCGGCATCAACGGCGACAAAGTCACCGCCATCGCCGCCCAGCTCCCAACGGAGAATGCCACGCGCATCCAGGACGCGGCCGGCTGCCTGGTCATCCCGGGCGGTATCGATGTCCACACCCACCTCGACATGCCCTTCGGCGGCACCACCAGCGCCGACGATTTCCAGACCGGCACGATCGCTGCGGCTTTCGGCGGCACTACCACGCTCATTGACTTCGCCATCCAGTACAAAGGCCAGACCCTCCGCCAGGCCTTCGACACCTGGATGAAGAAGGCCCACGACAAAGCCGTCACCGACTACGCTTTCCACTGCATCATCACCGATCTCGGCTCCGCGCAGCTCGAAGAAATGGGCCAGCTTATCCGCGAAGGCGTCACCAGTTTCAAGCTCTTCATGGCCTACCCCGGCGTCTTCATGCTCGATGATGCCACCATCTTCAAGGCCATGCGCCAGGCGGCGAAGCACAGCGGCCTCATCTGCATGCACGCGGAAAATGGCGGCGCCATCGACGTCATCGTCCAGCAAGCACTGGCCGAAGGGAAACGCGCGCCGAAGTATCACGCGCTCACTCGTCCCACCACCGCCGAAGCCGAAGCCACTTCCCGCGCCATCGCCCTCGCAGAAATGGCGGGGGCCCCCGTCTACATCGTTCATCTCTCCTGCAACGACGCGCTCGAAAAAGTCCGCGAAGCCCGCGACCGCGGCCTCCCCGCTTACGCGGAAACTTGCCCGCAATATTTGTATCTCTCTCTGGAAAACATGGACGTACCCGGCTTTGAAGGCGCGAAATACGTCTTCACTCCGCCACTAAGAGAAAAGTGGAATCAGGAAAAACTCTGGCAAGGCCTCGCAAAGGATACGCTGCAAGTTGTCTCCACCGATCATTGCCCGTTCTGTATGAAGGAACAAAAAGAACTTGGCAAGGACGACTTCACCAAAATCCCCAACGGCGGCCCCGGCATCGAACACCGCTTAAGCTTGATTTATACTGGCGGCGTCCACGGCAAACATTTCTCGGCGAATCGCTTCGTCCAACTTGTTGCCACCGCGCCCGCAAAACTTTTCGGCCTCTACCCGCGCAAAGGCACCATCGCCGTCGGCTCCGACGCCGACCTGGTCATCTTCGATCCCAACCACGAAGAAGTCATCAGCGCCAAAACTCACCACATGCGCGTGGACTATTCCATGTTTGAAGGCATCAAGATTAAGGGCGCACCCAAAACCGTCTTCTCCCGCGGCCGCGCCGTCATCGATGGCGGCAAATTCGTAGGCCACGCCGGCGCCGGCCAATTCCTCCGCCGCCAAACCTACGCCGGCATCTAACGCTGGACAGTTATGTACAACCTCTCCGTCGAAATCGTTCGTTTCGTGGATGACCATCAGCCTGGCTGGGTGGCATGCGAATTCGTGGACGCAGAAGGTCGTCGCCATACGTTAGTTGACAAAGTGCCGATCTTCACCGTTGAGTTGCTTGAGGCGACTAGCAAATATCCGCAGCCGGGCTCTGTAAGTTGTGAAGTGTTGAATCGATGGGAAGATGGTAAAGGGCGGAAATTTGTCCGCATTAACACAGCAAAACCCCTTGATATTGAGTCTACGGATGGACTGTCGGAATTCGTTGTGCTCTCCACCCAGCTCTCGGTCAGCCCGGAAGGAAACGCATAAAATGGCCAAGTCAACCGAAAGCAAGACATTCTTGAATTGACTAAAAATGGGTCTGCTTGACCCGTTTCTTTCCCTCCTGCTATTGTGAGAAGTTATGTTGGGCTCAGTGTACCTACTGAGCGCCGGGGCCTGCATATTGCGGGCATGCTCCTGTGGAGGGAGCGAATTCGTCTCATGGGCCTGACCAAACTGGTAATCCGGGGCGCGCGCCAGCACAACCTCAAGAATATCAGCGTCGAAATCCCTCGGAACAGCCTCACGGTGATTACCGGCCTCTCCGGTTCGGGTAAGTCTTCTCTAGCTTTTGACACTATCTATGCCGAAGGCCAGCGCCGCTATGTCGAGTCGCTCTCCGCCTACGCGCGGCAGTTTCTTGACCAGATGGAGCGCCCGGAAGTCGACGTCATCGAAGGGCTTTCTCCTTCGATCGCCATCGAGCAGAAAACGACCACGCGCTCGCCGCGTTCCACGGTCGGCACCATCACGGAAATTTACGACTACCTCCGCGTGATCTACGCGACTGTCGGCGTGCCGCATTGCCCCAACTGCGGATTGCCGATCACGCGGCAGTCCAGCGAGCAGATCGTGCAGTCCATTTTGCACGGCGAAATCTGCAAGTCCGACGACCGCATTATGATTCTCGCGCCCATCGTCCGAGGACGGAAAGGCGCTTATCGCAAGGAACTTGAGAAATTTGCGCAGGATGGCTATGTCCGGGCTCGTATCAATGGAGAGTTGGTTCCGCTCGATGATCTTCCAGTCATCGACAAGCGCAAGAACCACACCATCGAAATCGTCATTGACCGGCTGCTCGTCAAGCAGGGCATTGCCGCGCGCCTTGAGCAATCCATCGCCACTGCGCTCAAATTGGCGAGCGGCCTCGTCACTGTGGCCATCGTCGGCGGCAAAGAGCACACTTTTTCGGAAAAGCTAGCCTGTCCTGATTGCGGCATTTCCGTTCCGCAACTCGAGCCGCGCTCGTTCAGCTTCAATTCGCCCTACGGCGCATGCCCGGCGTGCAACGGCCTTGGCTCCAAGTACGATTTCGATCCGTCGAAAATTATCACCGATTGGACGCGCCCGCTCTTTGATGGCGGCCTTGGACCGGGCTCCGGATCCGCGATTCTCAAGCGCACGCTGGAACTCGGAGCCTATGCGCATGGGTTCGATCTCGAAACGCCTTTTGAAAAATATCCATCGCGTGTCCAGAACATGCTGTTGCATGGCTACCCGCCGACCAACGGCCGCGGGGCAGATGAAAATGGATCAGCTGGAAAAAAGCTGAAAGGCGACAAGGGATTCCGTTTCCCGGGCATTCTGAAATTCCTTGAACGAAATTTTGAAGAATCTAATTCTGATTCCTACCGCGAGTGGATCACGCAGTACATGTCGGCAACGCTCTGCGCGACATGCCACGGCAAGCGCCTGCGCCCTGAATCTCTGGCCGTGAAGCTCGCCAGTTGGTCTATTGCTGATTTCACGGCGCTTTCGCTCAGCTCGGCGCGCCCTGCCGTTGACAAGATTCTTTCGCATCTCACCGAGCGCCAAAAAGAGATCGCCGCGCGCCCGCTCGAAGAAGTTTCCGAGCGCATCGATTTTCTGCTCGCCGTCGGCCTCGGCTATCTCAGCCTCGACCGTTCTGCGGCCACGCTCTCCGGCGGCGAAGCCCAGCGCATCCGCCTAGCCACGCAAATCGGTTCACGGCTGCGCGGCGTTCTCTACGTTCTCGACGAGCCCAGCATCGGGCTGCACGCGCGCGACAATGCTCGTCTGCTAGGCTCGCTTGAACATCTCCGCAATCTTGGCAACACCGTTCTCGTCGTTGAGCACGACGAAGACACCATCCGACGCGCCGATTTCGTCGTCGACCTCGGCCCCGGCGCGGGCAACGCCGGCGGCTACCTGGTAGCTCATGGTAAGCCAGCAGACATCGAAGCCACCGCAGCATCGCTCACCGGCCAATACCTCAGCGGCGCCGCGAAAATCGCCATCCCAGAAAAGCGCCGCAGCCCTAACGGGAAAGCGATTCAGATTCTCGGAGCCAGCGCGAACAATCTGAAGGACGTAGACATCACGCTGCCGCTTGGCTTGCTCACTGTGGTCACTGGCGTTTCCGGCTCCGGCAAGTCGACGCTGGTCAACGACATTCTCTATCGTGCGCTCGCGCAAAAACTTTACCGCTCTTCCGAAGCGCCCGCAGCGCATCGGGAAATTCTTGGCGCCGAACACATCGACAAAGTCATCGAAATCGACCAAGCGCCGATTGGCCGCACGCCACGCTCGAATCCGGCGACCTACACGGGAGTTTTCGGGCCGATCCGCGATCTCTTCGCAATGCTGCCGGAATCACGCGAGCGCGGATACCGGCCTGGGCGCTTCAGCTTCAACGTAAAAGGCGGGCGCTGCGAGGCTTGCCAGGGAGACGGGCTGCGCCGCATCGAGATGAATTTTCTTCCGGACGTTTACGTGATGTGCGAAGTGTGCCGAGGCCGCCGCTACAATTCGGAAACGCTAGCCGTTCGTTACAAGGGAAATTCCATCAGCGACGTTTTGAATTTGCCTTCTGCCGACGCGCTAAAACTATTGGAAAATATTCCGCAGATTCAACAGAAACTCGCAACCCTCGTCGAAGTCGGCCTCGGCTACGTGACGCTTGGCCAATCCGCGACGACCCTTTCCGGAGGCGAAGCCCAACGCATCAAACTTGCGCGCGAACTTTCCAAACGCCAGACCGGCCGCACGCTATACATTCTGGACGAACCAACAACCGGTTTGCATTTCGATGACGTGCGAAAACTTCTCGATGTGTTGCAACGCCTCGTCGATCTGGGCAACACCGTGCTGATCATCGAGCACCATCTTGATGTCATCAAGCAAGCCGACTGGATCATCGACCTCGGCCCGGAAGGCGGCGAAGGCGGCGGCCGCATCGTGGCCCAGGGCCCACCTGAACTCGTCGCGCGCACCAGAAAATCCTACACCGGCCAGTCGCTAGCCCGCGTCCTCGGCATTTCGAACAACGGACACGCGAACGGCAATGGGGGGAAACAATAAATGAGGCTCGGGCGCAAGGTTCGCGCAGTCTTTGTGGAAGCCGGGATTCAGCCGAGTGTTCCTTCAATCGCCACCATCCCCTCGCACTTGGTATTGTCCGCTTTGCGCGTTAGAGTATCCCCAACTCCATGAGCATTTACTCCATTCAGCCCACTACGTTCGGCGGAGTGCACACGTATCCGCTGGCGTCGCGGAAGAGCAAAGTAAGCGTGCGCGACTTTGCAACGCCGCCCACAGCTAACGCATCGCTCAAGAAATTTCTCGATTCGCTGCCGAATATTCTTGCTGCGGAAGATCTTCGACAACTGCTCAGCGCCATCCACAGTGCGCGCAAGCAGCGCAAACCCGTTCTCTGGGGCATCGGCGGGCACGTCATCAAAGTCGGGCTCGGGCCGGTTTTGATCGATCTGATGAAGCGCGGGTTTGTTTCCGGAATCGCCATGAACGGCGCGGCGCTCATCCACGATTTCGAAATCGCGCTTGTGGGCAACACTTCAGAGGATGTCGAGGCGGGCATCGGCGAAGGCCAATTCGGCATGGCTGCCGAAACTGGCGAGTACATCAACGAGATCGCGAAACTTTCCCACCGTATCCGGATCGGCTATGGCGAGGCAGCCGGACAATACCTATCGAGCGGGATCCTCGACGCCAAGCACGCGAATTCCAGCGTCCTTGTTGCGGCTTACAAACACCGCATCCCCGTGACGATTCATCTCGCCATCGGCACGGACATTCCGCACATGCATCCGGCCGCCAACGGAGCGGCGCTCGGCGATGCCACGCATCACGACTTCCGTTTGTTCTGCGCGCTTGTCCAGCAGATGCATCCTGGCGGCGTGTACCTCAATTGGGGCTCAGCCGTTCTTCTGCCTGAAATATTTCTCAAAGCCGTTTCCGTCGTTCGCAATTTCGGCGTTCCGCTTCGCCCGATTACCACGGCGAATTTCGACTTTATTCAACACTATCGTCCGTTGCAAAATGTAGTGAAGCGTCCCACCGCCTCGCCCCGCGGCAGCAACGGACCTGAATCCCACGGCTATGCCATCACCGGCCATCACGAGCTGCTCTTGCCGCTTGTTGCCGCCGCGCTGGCAGCCGGGTGGCCCAAAAAACGCCGCCCTGGAAAACGATGACCTTAGTCGACGACAATCCGTCTAACTTCCCGGAAGAAAAGTTTCGCCAGGAACATTCGACCGTTTCGCCAGGGGAAGTGGCATCTTCCGAACCAGTCGCCCAGCAAATTGCCGGTGACCCACTTTCTTATCACCCCGTCCCACCCGCTGGTTCAGTCCCGCCGCCCAATCTGCCGGAAGACCTGCGCATATCGTGGTCGTGGCCGCATCTTTTGGTGTTCGGCGCCTTTGTCGTATCCAGCTTGTTGACTCTCCAGCTCGCTGTGATTCTGTACTTTTCGGCGGACAAGCATCTCTCGCAAAATCAGCTCAAGCAACTCTTCGAGTCCGATCCGAGGCTCATCATCGGCGTGAATGTTCTGTGGTTCGCGCTGATCCTGTTTTTTCTTTACATTACGCTCGCCGTGCTGCGCGACTCGCCTTTCTGGCAATCTCTGGGCTGGAAGAAGCTCAAGTCCGATGCCGGTGAAGGCAAAGGGCGTCCGTGGATGTATTTTCTCTCCGGCTGCGGCTTGTCCCTGTTCGTTGCCCTTGCGAGCTCCCGCGTGAAAGATGCGGACCATGTACCCATTCAGGAGTTCCTGAAAAATCGAACTGGCGCCATGCTGCTGATGGCCATGGCAGTACTCATCGCGCCACTCGTGGAAGAAACCGTCTTTCGCGGTTATTTGTATCCCGTGCTGGCGCGAATCGCGGCGGCGGTTCTCAAGTTCGTTGGCATGGAATCCTCTGCGGCTATGCGCACCGGAGTAGCGACCAGTATTCTTGTGACGGGCGCGCTTTTTGGACTAATGCACGCGCCGCAACTTGGCTGGACTTGGGGCCTGGTCTGCCTGCTCACTCTCGTCGGGGTTATTTTCACTTTTGCGCGGGCGTGGACCGGGACAGTGCTTGCAAGTTTCCTTCTGCACCTTGGTTACAATTCGATGATTGCTTTCACTTCGATCATTGCTACCAAGGGATTTACGCAGATTCCTCCGCATCCCTGAGGGCGCCTTGCCACTTAAAGGACCAGTCCCCATTCTCTACGCAGCGAACATGGACGAATCCATCCGATTTTATTCGGAAGTTCTTGGATTTTGCTGCGGCAATCGCACCGAAGGCTGGACAGCGCTCCAGTGCGGGACCGCGGAAATCATGCTTTCGCCATTTCTATCTGCGCGCGTATTTCACTACAATGGAAGACTGCGAGGACGACGAAAAAATGTATGTAGCGCAACCCATCGAATGGACCGGCCAGGG
>Ga0210406_10005492_pt1 | contig 13266 bp, 8 predicted proteins | sample IncBWC30MmetaG_FD_155454 | JGI IMG/M metagenome (GOLD analysis project Ga0210406, IMG submission 155454) | Forest soil microbial communities from Barre Woods Harvard Forest LTER site, Petersham, Massachusetts, United States - Inc-BW-C-30-M | ecosystem: Environmental > Terrestrial > Soil >... | reverse complement strand
TACTGAATTACCTCCGGCCCCCGTTGAAGCCCCCGTTCAACCCCGAGAACCGCTTCCAGAACCCGGCCTTGCGCCTCTAACTTCTGCTTCTTCCTGGAATGGGCATAATGCATCGTCATGTCCAGTCGGGTGTGCCATAGAGTCGCCTGTATCACAGCCGGGTTCTCTCCCTCCGCCATCAGGAACGAGCAAAGACTATGGCGGAAAACGTGGAAACCGAAGCGCTTGATCTGGTTGCCATTCAGGTCGAAGGTCCGACCCTGGGTGTCAAGCGTTATGACCCTGGCTTTGATCGCAGCCGGCCGCAGATAATCCTCTACGATCATCGACCCGGTCCGAGGTTTCCGCCCACTGAGTTTGTAGGACGCGAAGACATAATCCTCCGGCTTTCCGTACAGCGTTGCGGTGTGCCATGCCTTCATTACTTCCGCCAAGAGCGAGTGCATCATCACGGATGACTTCGACGCACGCGTTTTAGCCCCATCCTGCATATTGCCGTGGACGTAGGTTTCACGGATTCTTATCTCGCCTTTTTCCCAGAGGACACCGTTCCAGCGCAAACCGAGCGCCTCAGACTGACGCATCCCAGTCGCAGCGATCAACAAAAGGAGCGTGTACTCCGGCTGCTGAAGCTGCTCAAGAACGGTGTACGTTTGTTCCGGCTCAAACGTTATTGATTCGTAGTCTGAAACGGCTGAAAAGCTCTTGACGTGTGCAACGGATTATTCTCCAAGCCAAGGGGAATGACTCCTTCCGACTGAGCGAAGGTGTAAACCGTCCCCATCACCGAGCGATACTTGGCGCGGGTCGGGTCTTCCACTTGCAACGTCTTGAGCCAGTGCTTCACCTCTACGGGCCTAATCTCTACGGCGACTCTCTTTCCCCAGCGGGGAACGAGTATGCCGTTGATGATCTGGTCGTAGTGTTCTTTGGTTGATTGTTTGTTGAACTCCTTGTTTGCGAAGTAATAGGCAGCGAGGTCGGAGTACGTGCTCTCGTCAGAGGCGGTACCAATCTGGACCAACTTCCGAGAACTCCGTTTCTGGATAACTTCCGGTTTGCCGACTATGCGCCCAGTACGATGTTTTGAGTGATATCCGCTCAGAGAAGCGCATTCGTGGGTGTTACCGGATCTGCGTCGCTGCTGTCGCCTCCGGAATGAGCACCAACAGATCATAGCCCAGGACGAGCCTCTGCAAGCTAAGATCGCTGATCGCTTCGCCCCGCAACTTGCGAAGGTCAAATACCGTCCATCCCTCGCTCCCCGCGCCATCTACGAAAGGTTGCATGAATTTGTAGTCGTTGTCGTCTAGCATCTTGAAACTCTCCGGCGAGTATGGGCGACCGATTCCAGCAAACCGCAACCTGGTCCCCTTGACCGCAAGGATGATGATATGGAGCGCCTTGGTGCCCTGCCCGTCGGCCAACTCTGTCACAAAGTTCCCAATGTCGTTGTTCTGCAAGGGATTGAAGCCCTTATACAAGTGCCAGTCCCCAAACTTCATTAGCACCTTTGGCCTGCCGCCCTTCGCCGCCTCGTCGTAGTCTTGCATGAAAGTCTGCTTCATCAGCAGCGCCCGCTCGCGGTTGGAATCTCTTGGCGCAGCCATATTGTCTTTGTAGATCTGCCGGCTCACGATGAGCCCGCGCATCAAGCGTTGCGCATCAGCGTTGCCTTCCTTTTTCAGCAACTCACCTAGCCGCTTGAACTCTTCATCTGGTGTGGTCATCATCAGCAGTTCACCGGGATCGCCGGATTTCGCGGCTTTTTCCGCCGCGGCATTGTTTTCGTCCAAGATGAGTTGAGCTAAAGCCGCAGCATTCTTCTGGGGATGCGTCTCCAGAATCCGAGCCATCGTCATGCCCGTCGATCCCATAAATTCTTGGTCCAACCCCCAAAGATCGAATGTCTCACCCTTCGCCGACTGCGCGCAGCTCTCGACCATGTCCAACTCTTCCTGGAGGTTGAAGAATGCGATGCTGTCCGGGTATTTCTTTTCCGCCGCTGCAATCTGCTCCCGTCGGTCGTCGCGCCCAATCCCTCGATGAACGATGGCCGCCGCCAGTGGCCCGGCTTCTATGGCCATTGTGTGAAAGCCCTGCGGCCCTAGGATCGCGCACACCGCACTCGTAAATGCGGGAATCTGAGACGTCGCATGGTCTTCACCGATCAAAACATACTGCGCGCCGTCAAGAGCCGACGTTAGTAGATCGGCTCCCCCGCCCGTCATTCGCTCGCCGTTGATCTTCAACTGGAAGCGGCTCTCCACCAGTTTGTCCACAAACTTGCGATCTTGCGCCGTGGCCATTCCCACATGCCCTACGATCAAAATCAAGAATCCCGCAGCCATCGTCCTGTTCATCACGAATCCTTTCCACTTCCTAAACGAATTCTCGAGACTTTGCTGACGGAAGCAGATACGCAGATTCCGCTCGAATGGTTCCAGTGCGAAGCGTCCATCCCTGCTGCACTCTAACAAGTGGGTGGCCGCACACGTCGTCCGGCAACACTGTCACAGTTACGCCCGAGTGACGGGCTACCCGGAAGTTATGCCTCGAATCAATCTGTCAACGACGTGGCCAGAAAGTTGGCTTCGCGGAGATCGCGATTGACCTCCCCCAGTCCGTTTCTGGGCCGCGAGGACAAAGCCCCTAAAAGGGTCCCCGATTACTTCCGGGTTGCCGACCACTCACAACCCTGTTGGAATCCTTCAATCTGATATCCAACAGAGATCACGCTCTTTAGACGGTGCGTGTCATTCGCTTGTAACGAAAATGCAGTAACTGGCACTATTTATGCAACCCTCCCGGCCCGCGAGTTTCGTGGCCGAATGGAACCAAGAATCTAATGTTTCCAGGAGAGCAGAGGAGGTATCTTGCGATGTCCGGTCACAATCCTCGTTTTCTGCAGAGGCCCATACGACTAGGTCTTCGGTTCGGCGTTGCCGTCACAGTGCTAGCCACTGCTGGATGTGTCCACGAGCGACCACGATTCAATCAGATACAGTTCGACATGCAGACAGGAAGCTCCGCCTTGGATCGTGGCAGCGTCGCCACGGCAACGCTGCGTTCAAGGCACGGGCGAGTACGTCAGCAGGTCACCCTGAAAGCAGCGAATCAGCCTGCCTGGAAGGCGAACACGACTCACACCGCGAAATTCGCCCTGAAGCCCAGACTCGACTTCTGCGACATTCGAAACGTGGACATCACCCTGCAGCCGTCCGCGGCAGCGAACGAAAGCAAGGCCTGGGCTATTCAGAAAGCTGCGGCAACACTGTCGATCGACAACGTAAACCAGGCGGCTTTGATCAGCGATTCGGGAAACCCGTTGGCTCAACTTACGGCGCAACAGCCGACGTTCCCAGTCACTGTGCCCTGCAGAAAACAGCCGCCCCTCTACGAGCGTCTGGGAAAGAAAGCGGGCATTCGGGCTGCGGTCGATGATTTTGTTGTCCAACTCGAGCAGGACCACCGGATCAGCCAATACTTCATGCCGATCGCCAACGACCACAAGCGCCTTCACGAGTTCAAAGAAAAAATGATGGCGAAGATGTGTGAACTGAGCGGCGGGCCTTGTCGGGCACGGGATGGAGGGAAGTCTCCGCTGGCTGGAGTGGGCAGCACCTTGACCGACTTTCGTGCCGTAGTTGACGACCTGATTGCGGCGATGGCGAAGTTTCCATCCACTGCATCGGTCAAGGACAAAAATGAACTATTAGGGGCGCCATTGTTGAGTGAAAGCGGGCCGCAACCGGCGCTCCGCAAAAAAGCTACGCCAACTCCTGCGGGGCCGATGACCCAGGTCGTAAGCAGCCCGATCACGTCGCCGCAGTTTGTCAATTTGTACTGGGATGCAATGTGGGACGCCGACAACACGACCGTGCCGATGGAGGCGTTCGATAGCTTTACGCAAGCGGTGATTGGCAGTTCGTATTTCGCCGGCTTGTCGGAATACGGAATTGGGATGCCGAGTTGGGGAGGAAGTTTTCTGCCCAGTCACGGCTGTACGGCGAAGCCTCCAAATTCGACGGTTGGTTTTTATGACCCAGTGAATCCGTCCATTATTGGATTTCTGCAATGCCAACTGGACAGCGGGGTGGTTCAGAGCGACAACACGATCTATAACATCATGCTTCCGCAAGGAGTGACGGAAAGCGATTCATTCGGCAACGCTCTGGGATTTTCGAGTCCGGAATGCGTAGGAGGCGGCGCAACCGCCTGGCACTTCCACGGAACACCTTATTCGGTGGGCGAGTTTTTGGGTGGACTGCTGGGAGGGATCATTGGGGCCTATGCCGGTGATCCGGCGGAGGGCGCGTTGGTGGGATTCCTTATCGCACTTTCGCAACAAGGCGGGCCCTATTACACGATCAGCTCTGCCTCGAGCATGCCGCTGAACTGTGGCAACTTCCCTCACAACGTGCTGCACGAGATGGTGGAAGCCACATCGGATCCATCTCCAGGTTTGTTCGTGCTGATGAACCCGATGACCAGCGAGATCGTAGACATCTGCGACAACATGGGCGCGACGGACTCTGCCAGCTGGGACCCAACTTCGTTGCCGACTGGCGTAACACTGACGCCAGGAGGGTTCTTGGCAAGTCAGGTGCCGCAGTACTGGTCGAATGGCATGCAGACATGCCTTAAAGGTTTCGGCGACACAACTCAGCCGAATGTGCAGACTGTGGCTGTCAGTGGGAGCTTCCCTGCGACTTCGTTGACGATCACTGGTTCGGGCTTTGGTGCGACTCCATCGTTAGTTTCATTCTCGGTCCCAACCAGTGCCAACCTCCCTTATTTCGGGGTTCAAGACACGACAGCGACCCCCACCTGGCAGGCGGGTAATTCCTTGAACTCTAATGCAGTAGGCGTCACGGTCACATCGTGGGCAGACAACTCCATCATGGTTAGTGGGTTTAGTGCGCCCGACAGCAGCACTGTAATGCAAGCCAGCGACAATATTGTTGCCTGGGTGTGCAATCCGAGTTCAGGATTGTGCGGCGCTAACCAGGGTACTGCAAATGCGGGAGGCTCTTGTGGTGGCGCAGGCAACCCCTGCTGCCCGTCCGGGCACGCGGCTTGCAACGGCGCCTGCTGCGCGAGCGCCTCCGATATTTGTGATCCCAACACGAATAGCTGCGCGCTGGCTTGCCCGGGCGGTGGTTGCGCAGCGGGACAGCTCTGCTGCATTGGAAGCAATGGAGGGCTGATGTGTGCTAATCCGGTGCCTCGTGCCGGGCTAACCTGGTGCGGTGAAATGAATCCAAATCAGATTTACTGCAACAACTGCCCCTCCAACCAGCAGTGCCTGTCGATTCTCAGCGGGGGAATAATGTCCGACGAGTTGTATTGCCAGTAAACGACGCGCTCACATGCAGGCGGGCTCGCCTTCGGAACGAATGGTAAGGGAGGCATTCTCGATGAATACAGTTGTGCAAATGCTCATTGCCGGTGTCGTTCTTACGGGGCTGACGACCCCTGCTGCCGCGCAGAAGCAGCAGTCCGAGACGGCGCCAAAGCAATCGGCGAAAGACGAACCGCGAGCCAGGAATTCGCCTGCGGCGATAACGAAGGATCAGGCGGAGGAGATACTTCAGGAACTAAAAGGTATCCACCGGCTGCTGGAGCGCCAGCAGGCGGCGGCTGTGCCAGCCCAGGCAGCCCCGAACCTCCGACAAAGTGCAGATGGATGTGGCCACCGGCTGGTATTCGCTGGGTCACGACGATGCGCCGGTTACGGTGGTCGAATTTGCCGATTATCAGTGTCCGTTTTGCCGCAAGTTTCAGGCTGAAACATTTGCCGCCCTGAAAACGAACTACATCGATACCGGCAGGGTACGTTTCGTCAGCCGCGACCTGCCGCTGGATTTTCATCCTAACGCCCAGGGCTCTGCAATGGCGGCACGGTGTGCGGGAGAGCAGAACAAGTTCTGGGAGATGCGAGACATGATGTTAGCCAGTAACGCAGACCTGACGATTACTGCATTGGTAACATACGCCGGGCGGATCAATCTCGAAATGACCGCCTTTAGCGCCTGCCTGAACGGGAGTAAGTACAATGCCGCGATACAGAGGGACATCGCTGACGCGGGTACCCTAGGAATCCGTGGAACGCCTAGCTTCGTAGTAGGTAAGACCGCGAGGGACCAGATCAAAGGCACACGCATTGCGGGGGCCGTTTCATACTCGGTTTTGGAAACGGCCATCAAGAATCAACTGAATTCATTGGGATGAATTGCTAAAAGCAGGGTCATCCTTCACTTCACAGCTTCGATGATTTTCGCTACGACGTGTGCCAGTCCATCTTTTGTTTGAACTGCGAGTCTGTCGGCTAATGTAGGGGAATAGTTGCGCACTTCCACGAAACCGACACCGTGCCACACTGGAAGTATTACTTTTTCTGCGTTGACTTCGCGGGTCGCTAGGCCGTTCAGTTCCTGCTGCGGCCCGTGTTTTTGGAAGAAGTACCCGCTGAGAATCACAACACCGAACCGAGAACGCGCAAGCCCAAGGTCGATGGACTGACGAAGACTGTCTCCGAGTTTCAGCGAGAAGTCGTCAACCTGACCCAAGCCGCTTCGGATCAGCGATTCCCAAGCCAGTCCAGCGTACCGACCGTTCGACACAGCCATTACGTCGTAGCGAATCTCGGGCAAACGCCGCATCGACCTCTGCGAATATGACCAGGACAATCGGGAACGATGCTGCTCTTGGCTGGCCCCGCTGCCCACACATTCCTGCTTGCGGAAGACTTTCCAAAACAGTTTAGGTTAGTGCTGTGAATGAGGCAGAGATCCGAGTATTCACGAGTTGGCTAGGGAAGCGGAGCTACAAAGCCCGCCTGGAGCGGTTTGGTATTGAGCGACTCCAAGAAATCGCCCGCGAGAATGGAAAGAAGGGCGGTCGTCCAAAAGGAAGCCCGAAAGAGCAAGGCGGAGGCAGAAAGACAACGTGAAATCGCGCCGTGCCGGTGTTCTAGCACCGACACGACGCTAACCAACGATCGCCTAACTTAAGGAGGCAAACGTGGCTGTCAATCAACGTATCACCCGTCTATCTCTAGCTCAACTCTCACCAGAATCACCTCCCAGGATCGCTCTCTACGCCCGAGTCAGCACTTCGGGCGGGCATCAAGACCCCGAAATGCAACTTCGCGAGCTTCGCGAGTATGCAGAGCACCGCGGCTGGGAAATCATCGAAACCTACACAGATAACGGTGTTTCCGGCTCCAAGGATTCAAGACCCGCCCTCAACCGGCTAATGGCCGATGCGTGGCAGCGCCGGTTCGATGCGATACTGGTTTGGAAACTAGATCGGTTCGGCCGATCCCTCCGGCACTTAGTTGACGCCCTGGCCGAACTGGAAGCCCTCGGGGTTCGCCTTCATCAGTCTGAAAGACAACTTGGACCTGACGACTCCATCTGGCCGGCTGATGTTTCAAATCATTGGTGCAATGGCAGAATTTGAGCGCGCGCTGATCCAAGAGCGCGTCAGGGCTGGTCTGCGCAACGGGCGGGCCAAAGGAAAGCAGCTGGGCCGACCCAGAGCGGACCTCAGCGAAACCCAGGTAGCCGCCTTGCGAGCTTCAGGAGCATCCCTTCGTGCCATTGCAAAGGAACTCGGAGTTGGTGTGGGTACGGTCCACCGGCTTAGTCAGCAACGCCCTTAGGGTCGTTGGGAGAGGCCCTTCCTTCCCACAAGCCCGTTTCTGGCCAATCGACATCAACGAAACTTCAGTGCCCTTTGATTACGTTGGCGCTTAGGGCAACTGTCTGCGGGCTTCCGGTTGCGTTGTCGGTGACGTTGAGGGTCGCGGACAACGTGCCCAGATTATCTGCGTACAACACGACAAAGATCTCGCAGCTCTTCCCAGCGGCCAGCGAAGATGGACAGAAACTGATCGGCTTGAAGTCATCAGAATCGGCCCCGGTGCCATCAACCACCGACACTTTCGAGATCGTCACCTTGCTAGTGCCGACGTTCTTCACGGTCACTGTCCTCGACAGAACACTGAACTCTTTCACCGTGGCGAAGTTGATGCTGGTTGGCGTCAGAGTGATCTGACCAGCAGCAGTGGTGAAATTCCCCGTCACCGTCGCCGGCGCGCTGGGCATGTGGAAGTTGGTGCTGGCGGAGGTGATCGAGTCGAACGTTCCCCCTGTCGACGTCCAGTTGGTGAACTGGAAGCCAGCGTTGGCGGTTGCAGTTACGGGTATGGTCGCACCTCCGGCATAGTAGCCGCCTGAGACCGGCGCCACCGAACCATCGGCAGACGGAGAAGCGTGCGTGGTCAATTGATATTGCGTGTTGAAGTTGGCGGTGAAGGTGGTAGCCGTTCCGGGCACAGTGATGCCGTGTGAGATCGCGCCACTGTCGGACCAGCTACTCCAGACATACTGCACGCCAGGCGAGCCTGCTTGTGGCGAGGTGGTCGCGATGGTGTGCGTGGAGGCGGGGATCCAGCTCTCGACCAGCGGGGCTGACGTGAACGTGCCGCCATCTACTGAAACCAGGAGATTGGCCGGGCTGGTCGTGATCGTAATCGACACTGCGGAGGAACCAAAGTTCCCCGTCACCGTCGCCGCGGAGGCAGGCATGTGGAAGTTGGTGCTGGCGGAGGTAGTGGAGTCAAACGTTCCGGCGGTCGAAGTCCAGTTGCTGAACTGGAAGCCGGAGTTGGAGGTTGCGGTTACGGGAATGGTCGCACCTCCGGCATAGTAGCCGCCTGAGGCCGGCGCCACCGTACCATCGGCAGACGGCGAAGCCTGCGTGGTCAATTGATATTGCGTGTTAAACGTGCCGGTGTAGGTGGTGGCTGTAGAGGGCACCGTGATGCTGTGCGAGATCGCGCCACTGTCGGACCAACTGCTCCAGACGTACTGCACGCCGGCTCCGCCGGCTTGCGGCGAGGTGGTGGCGATGGTGTGCGACGAGCCGGGTACCCAGTTCTCGGTCAGCGGGGCTGACGTGAACGTGCCGCCATCCACTGAAACCAGGAGATTGGCCGGGCTGGTCGTGACCGTAATCGACACTGCGGAGGAACCAAAGTTCCCCGTCACCGTCGCCGGAGCGCTGGGCATGTGGAAGTTGGTGCTGGCGGAGGTGCTCGAGTCGAAGGTTCCGCCCGTCGAAGTCCAGTTGCTGAACTGGAAGCCGGCGTTGGCGGTTGCAGTTACGGGAATGGTTGCGCCTCCGGCAAAGTAGCCGCCTGAGGCCGGTGTGACCGCACCATCGGCAGACGGCGAAGCCTGCGTGGTCAATTGATATTGCGTGTTAAACGTGGCGGTGTAGGTGGTGGCGGTGGAAGGCACGGTGATGCCGTGCGAGATCGCGCCACTGTCGGACCAACTGCTCCAGACGTACTGCACGCCTGCGCCGCCGGCTTGTGGCGAGGTGGTTGCGATGGTGTGCGCCGAGCCGGGAACCCAGTTCTCAGTCAGCGGGGCTGCCGTGAACGTGCCGCCATCCACCGAAACCAGCAGGTTGGCGGGACTGGTTGTGATCGTAGTCTGCACGGTGGCAGGAGTGATGTTCACGCACCAGCCGCCGCCGATGCTGTCCGTACCGCTGGTCGCGCCAGACATGGCGTACAACGACCACGTCCCGTTGGGCGCGGTGCCACCGAATTGCGAGGTCAGCGTGGCCGATCCGTCGGTGGCGGGGTAATTTGCCGCCGTAATCGCGGGAGCTGGGGCTGGGAAAACCAGCGTTGTGCTGCCAGTTGCCGAAGTGGGCTGGTAGGCGCCGCTGACGAGCGGAGAGCCTCCCGGAATCAAGCTGGACGCAGTGTCATCGAGGGTGATGTTCACGCCGCTGATATCAGAGCTATCTCCCACGTTGGCGAAGGGAACGATGGCTGCTCCCGTTGGGCCCACCAGCAGCAGGCCCGCTGGTTGAATGTTGCTGGAGGAGGAATTGATGTTGTTGAGTGAGACCGTCACCGCGCCAATATTGCCGGACAAACCGGAGACGAAGATATCCGAGGGATAAGGCGTGGCTGCCCCGCCCGCCGCGCCGGGTAAGGAGATCGCGCCCGGGTTGCAGTATTGATTTCCAGTCACCACCGTGTGGTTGTTCACTCCCTGGTTCACAGTTCCGCTGCTGGCTAGGAAGTTGACCGTGCCGCTGTAGGCGCCGGTGATGACGTGCGTGCCCTCCGTGGTAAACGAGGTGGTGCATTGGGCCGTTCCGTTGCTCACGGCCACCGGATTTCCGCCGCTGCACACGAGGACGTTGTTTCCGTCAGCAAACGTAACCGTGCCTTCGTTCACTGTGCTGTTGGAAGTCACGGTGGCTGTAAACGTGACCGAGTCGCCCGGAGCGGCGGTGAATGATGGATTCAGCGATGAAGAAACGCTTGTGGTTGTCGCCATGGCAGCGGGATTGACCTGCTGGCCGCCGGGCAGTATCCCTGCGCTTACAGTGTTGTTACTGTCGCCCGAGTAGGTCGCCACAATCGTATCCGTACCCAACGGCAGGGTCGAGGTGGCGCACTGCGCTTTGCCCGAGGACACCGACACCGCCGAACAGCCGCCAATCGTGGCCATGTTAGAGGTAAAGGCCACAGTACCGGTCGGCGAATGTCCGCTGAGCGTAGCTGTGAAAGTCACGGACTGGCCAAACGTCGAGGGGTTCAAGCTGGAACCGACGGAGGTAGTGGATACGGCCTTGCTGACAGAGAAAGGAGCGCAGTTGCTGCTGGAGGAGTTGTAGTCATTGTCGCCCGAGTAGGCCGCCAAGAAGGAATAAGTCCCCGCCGCCAACGGCCCGAAAATACTTGACCCCGGTACCGCACCAGATGTCAGGGTTACGGACGAAGTGCCCAGGGGGGTGCCACTGCATGAGCTGTTCGCAAATATGCTATAGGTCAAGCTGCCGGTAGGCGCGGGCCCGCCACTGCTGCCCACAGGCTCGACCGTAGAGTTCGCGTAGGAGGAAGCGCCAGCTACCTCAGTGCCGGTCCAGGGAGAGCCGGTGCCAGCATCGTAAACTGACACCGTGGTTGAGGTGTTGGCATTGATGTTGATGGTGGTACTAGCGGTGAAATTATCGACGGTGGCGGTACCGCTGCCCGCGCCGGGGGTGTTTCCAGCCGTGTAGGTGGAAGTCGCCTGTCCGCTGTTGAGCGTAGTGAAGATGGGATTGTCGGTGCCCAGTGTGCCGCCGAAAGTGATGGGGACACCGTTGGGAACGCTGAATCCGGAGCCGCCGTTCGAATTGTGCGTGAGATCGGCGGTCAGCGTTGAAGTACCGCCGGGCAGGATGTGACTCTGGGAGGCGCTGAGGCCGAGCACCAGCCAGGGATCGTAGGTCGCGGTCCCACCCCCGGCCGCCAAAACGGTGTCGCAAATACCGGTATTGCCTATTGTCGGCCCGCCGTTGCAGCCCCACCAATTGTTGATGAGCGTGCCGGCGGTGCTGCCAGCCATGGTAGCGCCCGTTCCCCCGCCGGGTGCGCTGTCGAGCACAAAGCGCGAGTTGGAAACTGTGACCGTGCCATTCTGCTCGGCAAAAATTCCGCCGCCGGTCCCGCCGGGCTCCGAAACGCTGTTGCCGGTGAAGGTGGATCCGCTGATGGTGGCAGTGAAACCGGTTGCCAGGCCGATAGAGAGTCCACCGCCGTCAATCACCGCTGTGTTGCTGGTGAAAGTCGAATTCGTGACCGACAGATTGCCGCCACCGTTTCCTGACTCCTGGAAATCGATCGCGCCGCCCGCACCGTTTGCGCTATTGCTCAAGAAGGTCGAGCTGGTGATCGTAAGATTAGGAGGGGTATCGAACTCGATGGCGCCGCCGTTGTCGCTGTTGCTTGGGGTTGAGTTGTTGTTCAGCACCACGTTGGTAAGGGTGAGATCGTCGCCCAGGAAGCTGCCGGCGAGGATGGCGCCGCCGTTGAACTGGCAGTCGGTGCCGGTGGTGCAATTGCCTCCGTGGAGGGTTACGTTCTGGATCGTGAACGGGTTGTTGCCCGTCAAAGCGAAATCCACCTCGAAGATGCGGTCGCGACCGTCGGTCTGTTGAATGATAGTGTTCGCAGCCGTCCCTGTGCCGTTGATCGTAAGGTTATAGGCGGCGCTGGTATCGACTTGGAGTTCGCCGCTTTCAAGGCTAGTGAGGCTGTAAGTACCGATGGGAAGGTTGATGGTGGTGGTGTCGGGAGCCAGGTTATTGGCCAGGCAAACCGCTTCGCGCAAACTGAGGATGGATGGAACTATCGTGGTGCTGGTGGTGCAGGCGTTGATGGTGTCGATGTCCGCGGTCGTGTTCACGTTCAACGTAAAGGCAGTGTTGGTAGGGATAACCACGGGTGCGGCTTGGCCCGCGGCCAAAACGATAATGCCGCGCCCCGCGTCTATGGTTTGCGGCAAGGCCAGAGCTGCGACCGGCGTGCCGGTGAACGAAATGCCAGCGCTCGGACTGGCCGCTTTGCCGGAGGTGTCGAGAATGTGAAGTTGACTCGCTGCCGCATCGAGCACCATCAGGTCGTGCGTGGAAGAACTGGCCAGGCGCGGCGAATTAAATGCCGAGTGTGAAACCGGGCCCGCAGGCGCCGATCCGGTGTAAGGAATTTGTTTGGCAACGGTCCACGCGCCCAGAGCAGTCGGGTTCGGCGGAGTCGCCGGTTGCGCGTGATGTCCCCGGATCGCAGCGCGGCGGGCGGGAAGCTCCGCAGCCCTCAGCGGCGTTGTATTCAGCGTTCCGTGTTGCAGGATGTGGATACTTCCATCGCCGGCGAGGACGGCGATTTCGGTGCGGCCGTCTCGATCCCAAATGAAATCGCCGAGGGTCAGACCCTTTACTTCGAAGGGAACAGCGACCGTCTCGATTTGCGGGTTGGTGGCCAGCGCGTTATAAAACATCGCGACGTTAGCGCCTGCGCCTACGGCCAAGTCGGCTCCGCCGCCCAGACTTCCCCATTCCATGGAATCGCCACGAGCGGGCAGCGGATAAGTTGCACCGGCAGTGAGGCCCTCGGCACTGGGGGCGAGCATGGCCAACTGAGGGCCGTTCGGACCGCCCGTGCTTATTGCGACATGGCCATCAGCGGTGGCGGCCAATGCCGTCACGTGGCCGGGCAGCGGTACTGCCTGGGGAGCGAGAAGATTTCCGTGTCCATCGCCAGCTAGCAAGTAAAGGGCACCGCCGCGCGAGCCGACTAATACATCTTTATAACCATCGCGATTAAAATCGCCGGTCGCAATGAGGTCTGGAGATTCGGGAAGTGTAAAGACCGTCGCCTTCGACAGGAAGGTGGGCGGAACATTG
>Ga0210406_10005490_pt1 | contig 13267 bp, 9 predicted proteins | sample IncBWC30MmetaG_FD_155454 | JGI IMG/M metagenome (GOLD analysis project Ga0210406, IMG submission 155454) | Forest soil microbial communities from Barre Woods Harvard Forest LTER site, Petersham, Massachusetts, United States - Inc-BW-C-30-M | ecosystem: Environmental > Terrestrial > Soil >... | reverse complement strand
TGCTTGCGACCCTGGCGCAGCGCTACAGCCTGCGGGTGGTGCCCGGTCATCCGGTCGAGCCGCAGGGCCTGATTACGCTTCGCGCCCGCCACGGCATGAAGATGCTGCTGACGCCGCGGAAGTGAATCGGCTGTTTTTGATATAAAAATAAATATATTCAATAAGTTATAATGTTTATCTCGATTTTGTCTCCATGTCGGGCGGCAATTTTTAAAAACCCGGCTTGCCCCGATGCCGTCAGATGCTATTCTGGATCGCGAACCTTCCCCGCAACCCAAGCCTTGGGGCCCTAGGGCCACCGCTAGGGAGAGCCAAGAAACTATTTTGGTGCGCGAGGAATCTTTCCCCCGCTGCGGGGGTCTGACAGGGTTTGCAAGCCTTCTGGGCCAGGTTCAGTTGCGCTCGGGTTAGTCCAAAGTCCAAGCGCGATCGATGGCGGGCTACGCGGTGATCCGCGTAGCCCGTTTTTTCTTTGCGCTCAGCGTGTGATAAACCTTTTCGAGCATGAACCCAATTTTTGATGTCGATTGCAGGCGCTGCCCGCGTCTTGCGGCGTTTCTGGATACCGTCCACGTCGAGGAACCCAACTACTACTGCAGGCCGGTTCCGCCCTTCGGCGATCCGAGCGCGCGCATTATTCTCGTAGGTCTGGCGCCCGGTATGCATGGTGCCAATCGAACCGGACGGCCCTTTACGGGTGATCACGCCGGCATATTGCTATACCGGACCTTGTACAAATTTGGGCTCGCGACTGCTCCGCAATCGATTGCTTCCAATGACGCCCTGCGACTCGTGGACGCGCGAATTACCAACTCCGTGAAGTGCCTGCCGCCGGCAAACAAACCGCTGCCTGCCGAAGTCAAGCAGTGCAACGCCTACCTGCGGGCCGAGTTGCAGCAAAGCACGAATGCGCGTGTGATTCTCGCCCTGGGCGCAATTGCGCATGTGGCCGTGCTTCGCGCACATGACCTGCCGGTCTCTCAATTCAGCTTTGCGCATGGGGCGCAGCACTCCCTTGGCGAAGGCCGGCTGCTGCTCGATTCGTATCACTGCAGCCGCTACAACACCCAGACCCGGCGGCTGACCACGGAGATGTTTGAAGCGGTGATCGAGAAGGCGCGAGATCTGGCGCAGGCCCCGCGTGGCAGTCATGAATAGCGGTTCGGAGCACCTGCCGTCGGCGCTCCCCGAGCGCTTCGACGCAAGAAGTTTCGTCGACAGTCTTCCGGGGCGCCCGGGTGTCTACCGCATGTTGGATGCCGAGGGGCAGATCATCTACGTCGGCAAGGCGCGCAATCTCAAGAGCCGCGTCGCTTCGTATTTTCAGCCCAGCAACGTGCAGCCCAAAGTCCAGGCGCTGATCGCCAAGACGGCAAATATGGAAGTGACGATCACCAATTCCGACACCGAAGCGTTGCTGCTGGAATACAACCTCATCAAGAAGCACCGGCCGCGGTTCAACGTGGTGTTGCGCGATGACAAGAGCTTCCCGTACCTGCATCTGGAGACCAATCACGAATTTCCCCGCTTGAACTTCTACCGTGGTTCGCGCAAGGAGCCGGGGAAATATTTCGGTCCGTACCCTTCGGCCGGCGCCGTACGCGATACGCTGCAGCAGCTGCAGAAGCTGTTTCGCATCCGCAATTGCGACGACACGTATTTTGCGAACCGCTCGCGGCCCTGCCTGCAATACCAGATCCAGCGCTGCACGGCGCCCTGCGTGGGTCTGGTTTCCAAGGATCACTATGCGCGCGACGTGAATGCGGCAATCAAGGTGCTGGAAGGGCGCAACGATGAGGTAGGCGAAGAGCTTGGCAGGCGCATGGACGCGGCAGCCGAACGCTTGGATTTCGAGGAAGCCGCGCAGCTGCGCGATCAACTCGCGAAGCTCAAAGTCATCCAGGCCCAGCAAATCGTGACGGCCGGCGCGGATCATGATGCGGACGTCATCGCCATTGCCGCTGCCAACGGCGAGTATTGCGTGGCGCTCATGTTTGTCCGCGCCGGCCGCAGCCTCGGCAGCACGACATTCTTCCCCAAGGCGCCGTTTGCCGAGCTGCCGGAGGTTCTCGCGGCTTTTGTCATGCAGTACTATTTGGAGCGCGAGGCGCCGGCGGAGATCATCGTGGAGCAGGAGTTCGACGAGATGCAGTTGCTGGAGACGACTCTCGCGCAGCGCCTGTCCCACAAGGTGCGCATTTGCACCTCCGTCCGGGGCATTCGCGCCCGCTGGCTGGAAATGATGCACACCAACGCAGAACAGGCATTGAACATGCGGCGCCTGGCGCGCGCCGGCATCGAATCCAGCCTGGAGGATCTGCGCGAGGCCTTCGATCTGGACGAAGCGCCCAATCGTCTGGAGTGTTTTGACATCAGCCACACGGGAGGCACGGACACGGTGGCATCCTGCGTCGTGTTCGGCGTGGAAGGACCGTTGAAGAGCGACTACCGGCGCTTCAACATCAGCGGCATCCAGCCCGGCGATGATTACGCGGCGATGTACCAGGCACTGACCAGGCGTTATAAGCGCGTGCGCGACGGCGAGATCGTGAAGCCGGACGTGCTGCTGATCGATGGCGGCAAGGGACAGCTGGCCGAGGCGGCCAAGGTGCTCGATGAACTGGGAATAGGGGGAATAACCCTGATCGGCGTCGCCAAAGGCGTCGATCGGCGGGCAGGCCAGGAGCAACTATTCTTGTTGGGCCAGGACACCCCCACTATACTGCCGCCGGACTCCCGGGCGTTGCACCTGATTCAGCGCGTGCGCGACGAAGCGCATCGCTTTGCGATCGCCGGGCATCGCAGAAAGCGCGCCAAACGCCACAACCAGTCGATACTCGAAACCATTCCGGGTTTGGGGCCGGTGAAGCGGCGCGAGCTGCTCAAACAATTCGGCGGCCTTCAAGGGATACTGCGTGCAGGCATCGATGATTTCACTCAAATCCGCGGCCTCGGGCGCGAGCTTGCCCAGGTGATCTATGAACACCTCCATCCCGGACGCTAGACCCAAGTCGCATTTCAATCTGCCAAACACGCTGACGTGGTTGCGCATTTTGATGATTCCGGGCGTGGTGGTTCTTTATTACCTGCCATTTTGGTGGGCACACCCGGCGGCTGGCGTGGGATTTGCGCTGGCCGGCATCACCGATACGCTGGACGGCTATTTCGCCCGCAAGCTCGGATTGACCTCGAGGCTCGGCGCGTTTCTGGATCCGGTGGCCGACAAGTTGATCGTCGCCGTGGCGCTGGTGCTCATCGTGGGCGGCGATGCGCGCTGGTTTGTCGTGATCATGGCCATCGTGATTATCGGCAGGGAGATCGCGGTCTCGGCGCTGCGCGAATGGATGGCCGAGATTGGCGCGCGCGGCAAGATGAAGGTGTCGCAGTTGGCCAAGTACAAGACCATCATGCAGATAACCGGTTTGTCGATGATGTTGTTTCATCACAATTTGCTCGGCATTCCCATTTACAAGCTCGGCGTGGTGTTGACTGCCATCGCGGCGGTGCTCACGCTATGGTCGATGATTCTCTATTTGCGCCTGGCTTGGCCCGAGCTGCGGGACAGCTCGCGGCTGTAGAGAATCTTGAAATAACCCCCCGGTTCAAGGCCTTAGCGGCCTGTTGCGCCGGGTTCTCCTTGACTCCCGGCGGCACATCCCTACAATTGCGCCTCTGTTTATGCGGGAATAGCTCAGTTGGTAGAGCGCAACCTTGCCAAGGTTGAGGTCGCGAGTTCGAGCCTCGTTTCCCGCTCCAAAATCAATCGGCAAGTCAGAGGACCGACCCGAGTCGTCGGGGCCTTCTCTGACGGACACTTGGCCTCAAGATCCGCGCTGCCGTGCCGCTAGCAGAGATGGACGCGTATCGACGCAGGGATGAGTGAAGTGCTCGATCTCCTCAAGAGCAAGCTGAAAGCGTCCGTGAATTTTCCGAGTCCGCCTGCCATAGCCCAGCAGATCATCGCGCTGGCGGGGGACCCTGACATCGATATCTCGCAGGTCGCCGCAGCGATCAGCCGGGACCCGAGTCTTGCCGCCAAGATATTGCGGGTCGCCAATTCGGCTCTGTATTCCCGGCTGCGCAAAAGCACGAACCTGCGTCAGGCGCTGATCGTGCTCGGATTGCATGGCGCAACCACGCTTGCACTCGGCTTCTCCCTCGTCGGCAACTATAGGGGCTTGAGGAGCAACGGTGTGGATTACGACCGCTACTGGCGGCGCGCGATCTTGAGCGCCTCGGCGGCCAGGTGCTTCGGCGCGCTGCACAACGCCGGCGCCGTGGAGGACATTTTTCTCGCGGCGCTGCTGCAAGATATTGCAATTCTTGGCGTCGATCGCTCCGTCCCGGACTTCTATCGCGACCTGCCTCGGAACGCCTCGCATCGCGACTTCGCCGCGCACGAAACGGCTCGCCTCGGAATCGATCACGCTCAACTTGGCGCGTGGCTTCTGGAGTATTGGAAGCTGCCCGAGGCGCTGTGTCGCGCGGTGGCGTGGAGTCACGCGCCTCCGAGCGCGGATCGGTCGACTCCGACGCGGATCGCCGCGTGCTGTGTCGCGCTCGGCAGCGAGTGCGTGGAGATATTGCTGGCGCCCGCGGCGGCGGCTGATATAACGGCATTGGCCGAGCATGCGTCGGAATGGTTGGGCATCGATGCACCGGCAGTGGCCGAGGTAATGGCTAAGATCGTCGCCGAGATACCGGAAATCGAGCGCTTGTTCGATACCAAATTGCTGCGGCCTGACGCCGCGAGCGTGATCCTCGATCAAGCCCGCGATTTGCTGAATCTTCGCAATCCGCAGGCGCTCGGGCAATCCGGCGGTTTGCGCGAGACCAACCCGAAGGTCGAAGCGCGCACCGCGGCGCCGCAGGACGCGCATCTGCTCGACGGTCTCACGGGACTCTACAACCGCGGCCATCTCGATCTGATGTTGAGGCGCGAATTCCAAGCCGCGACGACAGGTCACTGGCCGTTGAGCGTGGTCTTCGTCGATCTCGACCGCTTCAAGGGGATCAATGAAACTTATGGGCATGAGGCCGGCGATTCGGTGCTCGTAACCACGGCGAAGTCGATTGCGTCGGTGGCGCGGGACACCGACTGCGTCGCGCGCTACGGTGGCAAGGAGTTCGTGATCGTGCTGCCGGGTGTGGCCTCACCCGGCGCCGAGGTCTTTTGCCAGCGCCTGATCGCCCGCCTGCGCGGCACGTTGCATCCGATCCACGGCACGGTGGTGACCGTGACCGCCTCGGTGGGGCTGGCCACACACACTCCGAAGACGCCGTTTCAACGCGCCTCGCACCTGATCAATGCCGCGCAGCGCTCGGTATACGCTGCCAAGCAATCCGGCCGCGATCGGCTGGTGCGGCACAATTCGGGCGGCCCGGTGTCGGGCGACTGAGGCCACGAGTTCGGGCCTCGTAGAAGCGAGCACTCCGCAGCCGCTGTTAATTCAGCTTGGCGACTTTATCTTGACCAAGATACTTAACGAACCAGCGCGTTACTTCGACCGTCGAACGGATTCTGTTGGGCGTCTTTCGCCAACCGTGGCCCTCGTCAGAAAACATCACCAATTCGACGGGTACTCCCCGCTTTTTCAAATTGTCGACCACTTGTTCTGCTTCCACCACCGGGACATTCGTATCGTTGGCACCGTGCAACACAAGCGTGGCGGCTTTGACGCGCTCGATTTTATTGATGGGGGACAATTTGCGAAGTAAATCGGCCTGGGTTTTCGGATCGCCGTATTCGATGGTTGATATCGCCGCCATCCAAGGTTCGGTATGCGCGAAGAATGTCTCGAAGTTGACGACGCCGTATAAATCGGCGCCTGCGCGAAACAAATCCGGATACTCGGTCAATCCGGCCATGGTCATATAGCCGCCGTAGGAACCGCCCATGATGCCGAGTCGTTGCCGGTCGGCGATCTTGTTGTTCGTCAAGTAGTCCACCGAGGCCTTGATATCCTTGATCCCATTGAATCGCAGTTCCTGATTGTCGAGGTTGACGAACCTCTTGCCAAAGCCGCCCGAGCCACGCACGTTGGGTGCGAGCACGGCGATACCCTGTCCGAGCAGGGACTGGTAGTCGCTTCGAAAGTCGGGTAGCTCCTGGCCTTCCGGTCCGCCGTGAAAACTCAACACGCAGGGCCCGGGTGCCGTCCAGCGTTTTGGCAGCCACAACCAAGCGGTCAAAGGCTCACCATCCTCACCTTTGTAACGCACGAGTTTGGGGTGCACCAGATCATCAAGATTGACGGCGGCATGTGGGCTGAAGGTAATCTGTCGGAAATGGCCATTGAGGCGGTCTAGGACCCACACATCTGCGGGAGCGGCCGCACCTGTGAGCACCAGCGCAAGCCGCCGTCCATCGGGCGAGTATCGTGCGTGATACGCCAGCTCGGTGGGCAATGCAGGTCCGTGTTTGACCTGGCCGCTGCGCAAATCCACGAAGTCGAGTTCGGATCGACCGGCGATATTCCAGAGCAGTGCTGCCTCCGTGCCGTCCGGATTGATTTCGAACTCGGCGACTTCCGCGTCTGCACGCTGCGCCAGAAGTTCGATGGCGCCGGCTTCACCGTGTGGACCCAGGCGCTCCTTCCCGAAGGCCGTAAGGTCTCGATCTTTATTGGAAATGAGATACACGGTGTGCCCGTCTGGGGCGAATCGGCCGTCGAATGTGCCGGGGCCTTCGTGGGCGGTGAGGTTGACCTCGGTGTGCGCGGCGGTATCGACCCAGTACACATTGTTGCTGCCGCGGCTCTGCATGCGGGACACGAGGGCCGCGCCATCGTCGCGGCTCGTGTCCACGATGTCGTCCCTCCCGGGGCTGCTCGACACCAGCCGCATCCGGCCGTCCTTGAGACCTAGCAAGTAGGTGTCCATGGCGGCGCCGTTGCGTACATTGGAGGAGACCATGACAGCCGACCCCCCGTGCGTCCAACGCGAAAGCCAGTTATTGTCTTTACCGCCTTTGCTGTAGCGCTTTAGCTCACTACCATCGGGGTGGACCAAATAGATTTGCGTGTTCATACCGCCGCCTGGCGCGACTGATATCGCCAGCCAATTACCGACCGGCGACCAATCGACCCGGGTGACCGGATCTTCAAGTGCCGTTACCTGAGTTGGCCAACCACCCTCCGTTGCCGTAATCCATACCTGTGGGGTACCGCCGAGATCACAGATGACCGCCAGGCGTTGACCATCCGGGGAGAAGCTGGGGGAGATGCAAGAGCCGACGCGGGCCATCCGGGTTACCGTTGCCGTGAGCTCGTCTGTCTCCTGCGTTCCGGCACCGATCGCCGGAACAGTCGCCACCAACGCAATCGCGATCGCAAAGCACCGCATATCAGGCACCCTCGTGTTGATCCCCAGTTCAACTAGGACGGACGAACCCCCAATTTCCACCCCTCGATTCTCACGTTAGGATAAATATAAAGCGAAGCAAAAATACCAATGCGGCAGCTCGGACTTTACATGTAGTGTAGTCGTCATGCCGGAGTCCCTGGACGCGTGGTTTTCCCGAGAGATTCTTCTATACGAGGATTCGCTTGTGCGCTATCTGACTCGCACCTGGCATCACCGGGATGACATTCATGATCTGCGCCAGGAGACTTATGTGCGTGTGTACGAAGCGGCGGCCCGAGAGCGCCCGAGCGCACCTAAATCGTTTCTATTCGCGACTGCACGCAACCTCATGTCGGATCGGCTGCGTAGAAGCCGGGTGGTTTCCATCGAGGCAAGGGCGGATTTGGATTCCTTAAACGTCCATATAGACGAGATATCACCGGAGCATCAGGCAATTGCGCACGAAGATCTGCGCACGCTGTTGCGTGCCTTCGATCAATTGCCGCCGCGCTGCCGCCAAGTGGTGTGGATGAGAAGAATTGAGGACCTCTCGCAAAAGGAGGTTGCAACGCGGCTTGGCATTGGTGAGACAGCGGTCGAGAAGCAGATTGCAAAGGCGATGCGTCGGTTTGCCGATGCATTATTTGGGGAGCGGGGATTGGAATGGATCAAAGAACGGGCAGCACCCAAGAAGCAGCTCAAAGGGTAAATGAGGCTTGGGGTAGGGCTCGATAGCGGTACAACATGGAATCCCATCGACAAATCGAACAGGCGGCGGCGGCTTGGCTGGTTCGCCGCGATCGTGAAGAATGGAATAACTCCGATCAGGCCGAGCTCCATGCCTGGCTGTCGGCGTCCACGGCACATCGCGTCGCGTTCATCCGGCTCCAAACAGCCTGGGAGCAAGTAGGCCGTCTCAAGGGACGCGCCGCCGGACTGGCCAGAAATGGTGCGCTGCTGTCAGGCGATCGGTCGGGGACGCTGCTGCCAGCCAAGCCGGAGGCACCCCTCTCGCGGCACAAGAATTTGGACGCGGGGGTTCTGGCGAAAAACGCCCGGCGGCACAGAATACGAGTCCCCCGGATGCTAGGCGCTTCTGTTGCCGCAGTTTGTCTTGCCGCGGCAGTTGTCGTTGGATGGAACGCTTGGCCGCATCAAGGAACGTCGTACCGTACGGCGATCGGCGGCATTGCTGCCATTTCGATGAAGGATGGGTCGACGGTGACGCTCAACACCAACAGCGGCATTCGAGTTGCATTGAACGAAATCGAACGGCGGGTGGATTTGGAGAGGGGCGAGGCATTTTTCGAGGTGGCCAAAGATCCCGATCGACCTTTTGTCGTGCGCGTCGGCGATCAGCGCGTCATTGCGGTCGGAACAAAATTCTCCGTCAGGCGCGAACCTAACCACGTTCGGGTGATTGTGACGGAAGGGCGGGTGCGGGTTGAGCATTCCGAACCGCATGAGCCGGCCGAGGCTGCCTTGATCTCGGCGGGCGGTGTTGCCGTGGCGGGGGCGGCCGGCGTACTGGTGCAGGACAAATCGCTGTCGGATGCCGAGGAAGGGCTAAGTTGGCGTCAGGGCATCGTGGTTTTTCGTGAAACCCTGCTGAGCGACGCGGTTGCTGAATTCAATCGTTACAACACACGCCAAATCTACATTGAAGATCCCGCGCTGGGAGCCATGCGCATCGGCGGCCACTTTCGCACTCACAATGCCGAGGGCTTTGTCCGTCTGCTCGCCGACGCCCTCCCTATTCGAGTCGAGGATAACGAGAGTCGAATCGTCCTGCACCATCTATGAGAATGGTGCGCTAGGCGCTACGCCGGGCGTCGCGCACCGATCTGGATCATTGCGAGCCGGCTCACGCCCCCTTTTGGTTTCTGTTTTTGTCTGGCCATCCCGGCTCGGCAGTCAGCCCCCCGCGACTTACAATATTTGAACACCGAGGGGTGGATCTGCATCGGTTCTTCGTCCCGGTTGATGGCGAAGAATTCAAAAGTCTTACACGAAGGGATGAAACATGCAGACCGGAATGATGCGTCGTACCGCCAGCTTGCTCGCTTGCTCGATGATAATTGCGTCATTGGCGTTTGCCGACGACCTTAAGCCCATACACATTCCGCCGGGCGACCTCGTCACGGCGCTCGAGACGCTGGCGCGCCAATCCGGTACGGAAATCGTGTACATCTCGGCACAAGTGGCAGAGCAACACACGCGAGGCGTGAGCGGAACGCTGTCGGCCCGCGGAGCATTGGAGAAGTTGCTCAAAGGCACTTCGTTCAAAGTCACTGTCGACTCGAGCGGCGCGATGCTCATTACTCTTCCGTCGCAAGGTTCGGGAACCGAAGCCTCATACCAAAAAGCAGCGGCAACTGCTCCAGTCGTGTTGCCGGTGGGCCTGCATTTGGCTCAGCTCCAGGCCCCATCGCTTGGTCCTGCCCACGACGGCGCCAGCGTCAAGGATCTCTCGGCCGGCTCCGCCTCCGAGAAAAGGGATGCGCCGCTCGATGAGGTGGTTGTCACAGGCTCACGAATCGCCCGAGGCGCTCTAGAACAACCGACGCCGATCACCGTAATCACCGCCGATTCGATTGTGCAAAGCGGTTTCTCCAATGCCGGCGATATTCTCAATCAGTACTCTCAATTCGGAGTAGGAACCGGGCTCTCGAGCAACCAAGCCGGTTATAACACCGACGCCGGCGCGACTTTTCTCAACTTGCGAGGATTAGGGACCAACCGCACCTTGGTGCTGGTGGATGGACTTCGCCGTGTTTCGGGGGGCAGCTCTTCGTCGGCGGTGGACCTCAGCACGATCCCGGCCAATATGATCGAGAGAATCGAGATCATTACCGGCGGCGCGTCTTCGGTCTACGGCGCCGATGCGGTGAGCGGCGTGGTGAATATCATTTTGAAGCACAAGGCTGAGGGTCTTGAGCTGAGCGCCCGGTCGGGAATCTCGAGCCGCGGCGACAATGCGACGGAAAGCGTGAGCGCCACCTATGGGCAACCACTGCAAGATCGTGGCGAGTTGACGTTCGGAGTTTCCTGGAATCGCGAAAACTCTCTCCCGGCGGAGCGTCGGCCATGGGACCGTAGCTACAACTGTGACTTTCCGAATGCCAACGTTACCGCTTCAAATCCGTACACGAACATCGAATACTTCGGCTGCCGCTTTCCGAATACGACCTACGGTTCCGCATTTTACATCGGCAACACCCAGTATACGGTCAATCAAGACGGCAGCGTAAGGCCTGTACAGAACGGTGCGAGACCCTTGTCGTATCTGGGCACCGGAGGCGGCGACGGCTTCAATAATCAGGATTTCCTGTTATTGCGGCCGCAATTCTCAGTGCTCGCTTCGCAATTGCACTTCGGCTATGACCTTGGTGCCGGCATCAAGCTCTCCGAGGATTTGCAATTCTCGTATACCAATACCTCGTTCCCGGTGCAGCCGGCATTTGACTATGGCCTTACCATAAACGGCAACAATCCTTATATCCCGGCCCAGGCCCTGGCGTTGATGCAGCAGAATGGCCAGACCTCGCTCTCGGTGGGCAGGACCGATGTCGATCAAGGACAATTTACTCGAGTCAACGACCGATATACCTTCGATACCGTCACTCGCTTGGACGGGAATATCTTCGCCGATTTCAAGTGGATGGCCTTCTATGACTACGGCCAATACAACAACGATAGTCAATTTCAGAACGAGCGCATCAAGAGCCGTTACCTGCAGGCGATTGACGTGATCGCAGGTCCGAACGGTCCGATATGCGCGGATCCGGCCGCTGTGGCGGCCGGCTGCCAGCCGCTCAGTCTGTTCGGACCGAATACCGCCACCAAGGCGGCGCTCAACTATTTCCTCTATACCTCGCAGACTCGCATCATCAATACTTTGGAAGTCACGGGCGCACAGCTGACGGGCACGGCGCTTCGCCTACCCGCGGGCAACCTCGCCGTATCGGCGGGCATCGAATACCGCAAAGAAAGTCAGACTGTGATCGCAGATGGCCTGGGAAGCGAGGGGTTGCTGTTCAGCACCTATACACCGTCGAGCTACGCCAATTTCAATGTCAAGGAGGGATTCTTCGAAACCGTGGTTCCCATCCTGAAAGATCTGCCGTTCGCAAAAGCCCTGGAAGGCGAGGCGGCGGTCCGAGTCTCCGACTACGATACGATCGGTCATACCACCGCTTGGAAGGTGGCTGCCCAGTGGGCGCCCACGGAAGACATCCGGTTCCGCGTAACCCGCTCAACGAGCGTCCGGGCGCCGAATCTCACCGAGCTATTCAGCCCGGGAGGCACCAGTACCTTCACCAACTACTATGATCCGTGCAGTGCTGTCTACATCAACGCAGGTTCTTCGACTCGTGGCGCGAATTGCGCCAGGCTCGGAGTCCCGGCGAATTATGTGGATCCGCTCGCCGCAGAGGGTCGCTCGGAACTGGTCGCCGGTAACCCGAACCTGACAGCGGAGACTGCGAAGAGCTGGACCGTCGGTACAGTCCTGACGCCCAGGATTATCCCGCACTTCACCTGGACGATCGATTGGTGGGACATCGACATTACTTCAGCCATCAATACACTGCCGGTACAGCAAATCATCAATGGCTGCGTCGATGGCCCGACGCTTGTTACATCGTTATGTTCGCTGATTACGCGAGGCGGCGGAAACTCGGCGGGCGGCAACGTACAGAACGCCATCACACTGGTGTCTTTAGAACCGCTCAATATCGGGATTCTACAGGCCGAGGGGGTGGATACTTCCGCCGCCTATCAGTTCGATCTGCCAAGCCATTTTTTGAATGTCTCGAACCAACTGACGCTTGGCCTCGAAGGTTCGTACACCATGAAGAATAATTCCATCGTCGATGCGAACAATCCGTCGAATGTGATTCAAAGCGCCGGCGACTACACCTTGCCAAAGGTGCGCGGCAATTTGACGGCGACTTTTTTCGCGTCGCCGTTGTCCGCGAGCGCCAAAATTCGGTACATCGGCAAATCCAAGGTCGATGTGACCTATATTCCTCTCTTTACCAACGATAACAACGTTGCCAGTAGAACCTATCTCGACCTGTTTGGTACCTTTGAGCTCGGCTCAAAAGTAAAGCTGTCGGTTGGAATGAACAATGTCTTTGATACGGCGCCGCCTCAGACCGCGACAACGTACACAGGGACCTCGACGCTATTTGACGTGGTGGGAAGATATTTCTTTGCCCAGGTTTCGGCGAAACTCTAGGTGCAATTGCGATCGCTCGAAATGCCCTGGCATCACGACATCAAAGCATCAATCGGGGCAGGGGCTAGAGCGTCAAAGCCCCAATTTCAGTGAGCGCCTGGCGAATGTTTTCCCGGGCCGCGCCCTCGTTCGCCAGGCGCAGGCGCTGGACCCCGGCGAAGGCCTGCCCGGGGGTCGCCGTGTATTCACTGTTGATATCCTTGGTCCAAACCGTGTTGCCGGATTTCGTGTCCTTCAATGCGTAACTGACTTCCATCTTGACGGTGAATGAGAAACCAAACGTTGGCTGGTCCACTTTGCCGATGAAGCTGGTCAGGCGATAGCGGGCGCCATCCGCCGCGACGCTGCTGAAAAGGCCGGCCTTTTCAATCGATTCGCGCAGAGCTTGGGCAAAGGCGTCGTTGGAGATTTGCGATGCGCCCATCTTGGAAGTCTCCTTGCCGCCCGATACCGCTATCGACACGTCGCCGGCATTCTTGTGTACCGGCGCCACGACCTGCGCCACCATCGCATCGGGCTTCGATCCCGACGCGCAGCCGCCGATCAGTGCCGCGGAAACCAATAGACCCGCGATGACAGGTCTGGCCGTTTTTTTCATTTGAGCATCTCCCCGAGGACTTCTTGCACCATGGATTCCGGTGATTTGCGTTGCAGTGAGGGACGCATGGACTGCGCCCTCGC
>Ga0210406_10005488_pt1 | contig 13275 bp, 14 predicted proteins | sample IncBWC30MmetaG_FD_155454 | JGI IMG/M metagenome (GOLD analysis project Ga0210406, IMG submission 155454) | Forest soil microbial communities from Barre Woods Harvard Forest LTER site, Petersham, Massachusetts, United States - Inc-BW-C-30-M | ecosystem: Environmental > Terrestrial > Soil >... | reverse complement strand
TTTCTGCTGGCGGTGACTTACGCGAACTATACGCGACCGCGGCGGCAGTCCCTGCCAAAGAACGCCCCGCAGGCGTGCGCGCTTTTCTGGAACGCATCCACGCCGTTCTGAACGTGATCGATGCCGCCCCATTTGTGACCATCGCAGCCGTTCATGGCGCCTGCCTTGGTGGAGGACTTGAGCTGGCCCTCGCCTGCGACATGATCATCGCCGATAAAATGGCGCGCTTTGCCTTTCCCGAACTACGCCTGGGTTTCATACCTGGCTTCGGCGGTATCCCGCGATTGAAACGCGATCTAGGCAACGCGTTCGTAAGAGATTTGCTTTTCACGGGACGAACGGTGAACGCAACTCGCGCCCAAGCTGTGGGTTTGGTTGCGCAACTTGCCGGCGAAGGCGAAGCCCTTCGCATCGCCCGCTCGACCGCCGCGCAAATCACCAAGTACGACGCCGTGACGCTTGCCGCGGCCAAGAAATTCATCAAGCCCATCCCGCACGACGAGCTTCGGCGCGAGATCGACCTCTTCTGCGAACTTTTCACTCGCCCCGCCGTCATGGCCGCCCTGAAAAAATTTGTCGAAGACTCCGGCCCCATGCCCTATCTGCCTTAGCAGGACGCCAAAAAAGCCCATTTGATGTCATCCCGAGTGGAGCGAGGGATCTGCTTCTTGCGAAACGTTGCAGAGAGAATGGATTCATTGTTGCCTGCGGCCCTCACCTAGCTGAAATGCCAGGTCCTACCTAGCCATCCGGCGGATGTATACGCCCGCGCCCCTGTTGCATCTTGTTCAAGGAGGTAGGGAAATGTCCATGGAACTCATTGAACTCTCGAATGCTCTGGTTAAGGCGACCGATCATACTGCTGCGTCTGTGGTCGCTATTCACAGCGAGGCGCGTGGCTCCTCGAGCGGAGTGATTTGGCGCGAGGGCGTCATTGTTACGGCGGAACACGCGCTTCGCAACGATGAAGAAATTCATGCCACGCTGCCCGATGGCCGCGTTGTGCCTGCCACTCTCGCCGGCCGCGATCCTTCCACTGATCTCGCGGTCCTAAAATGCACGGAGGCAGGCAATCGGGTAGTCGAAGCTGGTGATGCCTCAACAATTAAACCTGGCAGTATCTCGCTGGTCGTGGGGAGGACGCGCGCCAGCGGTCCCGTGGCCGCGCTGGGAGTGGTGAGCCTTGTTGTCGCGGAACGCCGCACCTGGACTGGTTCTTCGCTTGTCCCCTATATCCGGTTGGATGTCGGCTTGCAACCCACGGCCGTCGGCGGCGCAGTTGTTGACGTGCACGGCAAAGTCGTGGGAATAGCATCGCCGCGCTTTGCGCGATTCGGCGCCCTTGCGATTCCGGCCGCCACTGTCGATCGCGTGGCCGAAACCTTGTTGAAAAAAGGCCGTATCCCGCGCGGCTATCTCGGCGTGGCTCTCCAGCCGGTGCGTCTCCCGGACCATTTGCGGCAGTCGTTGCAGCACAACGAGAAAACCGCGGCCATCATTCTCGAAGTCGAGGCCAATGGACCGGCCCACAAAGCGGGAATCGTCATCGGCGACATCCTGGTGTCTTTGGCGGGACAGCCCATTTCGCGTCCTGAAAGTGTCCAGCCTCATCTCCAGGCCGAAAACATCGGCAAGTCTCTGAGCGCCAAGATTATTCGTGGAGGCGCCGTACGCGATGTGTCTATTTCTGTGGGTGACCGCGCGAACGGAGGAGAGTGACATGGCCATCGCCGGATTTGGTGACATCGCTGAACAACTTCGCCGCTCGACCGTCCTAATTCATTCCGGAGGTCGCGGGAACGGATCCGGTGTGATCTGGTCCGGCGAGGGCCTGATCGTGACGAACGCCCATGTGGTGCATGGTTCGAACGTGTGCGTTCAGCTTTGGGACGGACGGGAGTTCGAAGCGGCGGTAACCGCGCGCGATCCTCGGCGCGACCTGGCAGCGCTTCGAATCAGCGCGAACTCGCTGCCCGCGGCGTCTCCCGCGGATTCATCGCAACTCCGTCCTGGTGAGCTCGCCATCGCCATAGGCAATCCGCTCGGATTTGTGGGTGCCCTGACAACCGGAGTGATTCATGCCATCGGCCCGTTGAGCGCGCTCGGCTCCCAAACCTGGGTGCAGGCCACTGTGCGGCTCGCTCCTGGCAATTCCGGCGGGCCGCTGGCCGACTCACGGGGCCATGTGATCGGCGTCAATACCATGGTTGCCGGACGCCTCGCACTTGCCATTCCAAGCAATGCAGTTCGCGATTTTCTTGCTGCCGGACCGCGCAGCGCGTGGCTCGGTGTTTCTGTCCATCCCGTGCGCTTGCCTCGCGCGAATGGCCACAAGTTCGGACTGGTCTTGCTGGAAGTCGAGCCGGGCAGTCCAGCTGCCCAGGCCTCGCTCATGACCGGGGACATCTTGCTGGGCACGGAGGAAAGGCCTTTTCAATCGATCGACGATCTTGCCAAAGCGATGGATGGACCAGGCCTCCGCCTGTTGCGTCTCGAATTCCTTCGCGGCGACTATTCGCGAGTCCGGCGTGTAACCGCCCGGCTGGGAGATTCGAGCGAAGGAAAGGATCGAATCGCCGCGTGATCCGCGTTTTTATCGTCGCAGCTTCGCCGCTGATTCGCGGGGGCCTGCAGAGCATGTTGGCGGATAGCCGCTTCGACATTGTAGGAAGCGCCGCGGATCTTGAATCCATCTCCGGCCAGCTCGTCGACGTTGAGCCGGATGTGGTTTTGGTTGAAGCCGCTGCGGACGCCCAGGAAGAGTTGCTGAATGCGCTTGAGGACGCGGAACTCGCCCAAGAGTATCCCGTCATCGTGTTATCGGAGCAGCCAAAGACCGCTTGGCTCTCCAAGGCGCTTCGCGCCGGAGTGCGCGCCGTCTTACCCCGTGACGTCGCTCCGGAACAACTCCGTGCTGCACTCGAAGCTGCTGCGGCAGGGCTGGTCATCATTCATCCCTCGGAGCTGGATACCGTTTTTTCTGCCACTGTCGGCCCGTCTGCGCCTCTCGATGAGTTGCTTGAGCCCTTGACGCGCCGCGAGCGCGAAGTCCTTCAAATGTTGGCCGCGGGACTCGCCAATAAGGAAATTGCCGCGCGTCTGGCAATCTCCGATCACACTGTGAAATTCCACGTAGCCTCGATTTTGGGCAAGCTCGGCGCCTCCACTCGAACCGAAGCTGTTTCCGCTGGAATTCGCCGCGGCCTGGTCATGCTCTAGGACCGCTCTCAACGGCGCAACATTGCCGTAGCACCGTCGCGTGAAGAATTTTCTTTCCTAATGCAGGAATGATAGATTTACCTTTCCATGCGCACGCTGGAACAGACCACACAGGAAGTCCTCGACCTGGCGGCCAAGCATTTTCAACTGCCTGCGGGATCGCTTGCGCCGGGAGACGATTTTTTCAGGAAGCTCGGCATCGACAGCCTGCAGACGCTGGAGATGCTCTCGCGGCTCGAAAATCATTTCGGCATCGAGTTGCCCGATTACGAGGTTCAAGGCGTCAGCGACTTCAAGACCCTTGCTGAACGGATTCAGTCCCGCCTGTAATGCTGGACCTTTCTAAATATCAATCCATCGGCGAAGCGCTGCGGGATGCACTGATTCAATATTCGAACGAAGTGTGCTTGATCGAAGCGGACCGCGAGCGCGAAAAAGAGCGCCTTACTTACCGCGATTTCAAGGAACGCGCGCATCCGCTTTCGAAAGCTCTGCAGGACGGCGGCTTCGCCGCAGGCGCTCGCGCCAGCATCATCATGACGAATCAGTCGAAGTGGCTAATCTCGGCCTACGCCATTTTCTTAGCCGGCGGCGTCCTGGTGCCACTCGATTACAAATTGACACCGGACGAGCATTGGCAATTGCTCAAGCATTCGAATGCCACCGTACTGATCACGGAATATCCGATCTGGCGGCAACTCGGCACCTCGGCTGGCCGCACTGCCGCGGCGAACGTGCAAACCGTATTAGTCACCGAAGCGCCGCCAAAGGCCGATCTCGCCGGCGCCCAACGCTGGGAAGAATTTCGCGGAGCGGGCGAACCTGTCTTCATCGCGCGCAAACGCCAGGACACGGCTTGCATCGTCTACTCCTCCGGGACGGGCGGCCGCCCGAAGGGTTGCATGATGACGCATGAGAACTATCTGGAGCAGTGCGTCGCCCTGACATCGATTTATCCGTTCTGGCCGGGTGTGCGCTACCTCAGTATCCTGCCCACGAACCATGCCATCGATTTCATGGTGGGTTTTTTCGGACCTTTTACGTGCGGAGCAACGGTCGTACATTTGCGCACGTTGCGTCCCGAATATGTGCGCGAGGCTTTTCCGAAATACAAAATCACTTACGTGAGTCTCGTTCCTCTCGTCTTGAAAAACCTGCAGAAAGGGTTACAAGCGCGCTTTGACGCGCTGCCGCCGGGCAGACGTAAGGTTTTTAACGCACTCGTTCGAATCAACAAGGCGCTCACCAAAAGCCGGCCGCGTCTCGGCCTCAGCCGCCGCCTGCTCAAGCAAGTCCATGAAGCGTTTGGCGGAGAACTTCGCGCCATCATCGTAGGCGGCGCTTTCACCGAACCGCAGACGCTACAATTTTTCTACGATCTCGGCATTCCTGCCGCTAACGGCTACGGACTCACGGAAGCCGGCACCGCCGTCACGGTCAACGATTTGAAACCTTTTCGCGCGGATACCGTTGGCAAACCGCTGCCGGGGATGGAAGTGCGCATCGTGAATCCGGCCGCCGACGGCGTTGGCGAAGTTTCTGTTCGAAGCAAAACCGTCATGGCGGGCTACTTGAATGAACCTGAACTCACGGCGGAAACCATCGTCGACGGGTGGCTTCTGACCGGCGACCTCGGCCGCTTCGACGAGATGGGCCACCTGCAGCTCGCGGGCCGCAAAAAAAATATGATCGTCACGGAAGAAGGGAAAAATATTTATCCCGAGGACATCGAGACCGTTTTCGAGAGCCTCCCCGTAAAAGAGTTTTGCGTTTTCGCCGCCAACTACATCTGGCCGAAACGTTCGATGACCGGCGAGAAACTTGTGCTGGCGCTCCATCTCGAAGCGGAGCAACAGTACAGCGACGAACTCCGGCGGGACGTCAACGCACGCAACAATCGCCTGCTAAACTACAAGCGTGTCCACGGGGTAGTTCTGCTGGAAGAGGACTTTCCCAGGACGGCTTCTCTCAAGATCAAACGAAATGTTCTGGCAGAACGTCTCGCGAAGCTGGACAGCGCGGCCGCGATTCTGCCGTTGTGAAGCCGCTTTGGAAATGATTGTGTGGATCGGGAGTTAGCACTGCGGGTTCGTTCGCGGTCCAAATGAATCGATTCTTTGCCATCGTCAACCCCGCCGCCGGTGGCGGCCGCTCCGCGAAACTCGCTGGGCCCGCTCTCGCGCGTTTGCTCGAGAAAGGGTTGAAGGTCGACGTCATTGCTTCGACGGGTCCGGGCCATGCGGTGCAACTTGCCCGCGAAGCCTACGGGCAAGGTTATAGGCGCTTTCTTGCCGTCGGCGGTGATGGCACCGCCCACGAAATTCTCAACGGCGTTTTTGCGGGGCGCACCACCGTTCAGCGCGTCGCGCTGGGGTTCCTGCCGCTGGGCACCGGCAATTCCTTCTTGCGCGATTTTGCAAAGAATGGAGCCGCAGCTTCGATGCAGGCGCTCCTCGAAGGCCGCACTCGCACCGTCGATCTTTTGCGCCTGACGCACGCCGCCGGCGAAATTTATTCCTTCAATCTTCTGAGCGTTGGCTTTACGGCGGATGTCGCTGCTCTGACCAATCGCATGTTCAAGCCGCTTGGCAATCTCGGTTATTTGCTCGGCGTCTTCGTGCGCGTGGCGCAGTTGCGCCGGCGATCCTTGGCCCTGCGTTGCGACGACGATCAGGAGTGGGACGAGCGGCGCGCTCTTTTCCTGACGTTCAACAACAGCAAGTACACGGGCGGCACGATGCTCATCGCGCCGCAAGCTGATCCTACGGACGGGCTCATTGAATTTGTCCGCTGGGGCCCGATCGGACGGCTGGGCTTGCTCCGCACATTGCCGCGTCTTTACGACGGTTCTCATATCGAACATCCGCTCGCTTCGCGCCGCGCAGTGCGCCACGTTGAATTCAAAGCAGCCGCGCCCGTGGACATCATGATCGACGGCGAAGTCGCGACGCTGGAATGCCGGGCACTCGACATTCTTCCCGCGGCCGTGGACGTCTATATATGAAACGGGCATGGCTCGTGTTCCGCAGCGCGATTCTGTGGACCGTCAGCGGCTTGCATTTCTTTCTCGTTGTGCCGGCGCTCATCCTTTTCGGCATCTTCCTTGATCCTCGCAAGCATGATTGGCTGCAGCGCAGTTTCTGCCGCCGCATCGCGGTTCTTTCCGGCGCGCAGGTCGAGGTGCGTCGCTCCGCCGGTTTCGATGCCAAGCGGACTTCCTTCTTCATGCCGAACCACGTCAATCTTTTCGATCCTTTCATGCTCTACTGCGCGATCCCGCAGTTTGTCCGCGGGTGGGAGCTGGAATCCCACTTCAAGATTCCCGCGTACGGCTGGCTGATGAAGCGCTTCGGCAACGTGCCGGTGCCGGATGTCCGGCGGCCGGCGGATTTGAAGCGCATGTGGCGGCTCACGAAGGACGCCGTGGACGGCGGCACCAGCCTCATCATTTTTCCCGAAGCCAAGCGGACGCGCGACGGGCACGTGGATCAATTCCAGGACGGCGGCTTCCGCGTGGCGCAGCAGCTCGGTATTCCCATCGTGCCCGTAAGCCTGGTCGGTTCCTTTCAGCATCACCGGACGGGCCACTGGATGCTCTGGCCGGCGAAAATCACGGTTCTTCTGCACGACACCATCGAGACCAAAGGACTTACCAAGGAAGATGTGCCCGCGCTGCGCGAACGTGTTCGCGAAATCATCGCGGCACCAGTCGAAGAAGCGTTGGTGCAGGATTGCCACGGAGAGACCAAGTGACTGAGTGGAACCCGCAAGCTTTTGCTCGGCGACCGTTGCCGCTTCGAAGCCTGCTTGGCGAAAAATCAGCGCACATTCCGGGGGGAGAGTTTCGTCGATTTTGACTTCAAGCTGTAGTTTCCAGCGGGAGATCTACTGTTCCCTCGCGCGCCAACTCAGCGGCGTAGGCCAAGGCTGCGTCGATATCTGCCGGATTGAGCGCGGGGTAGGACTGTAGAATCTCGTCGCGAGGGACGCCCGCGGCGACGTTGACAATCACGACGGAGACCATGACGCGGGTTCCGCGAATACACGCCCTGCCATGGCAGACGGCGGGATTTACGCTGATTCGCTCTCGCCAATTCTGCATAACCCTGTTCTAATCCTATTGAACTGCGGAGCACCATCATAAGGTTCTGCGAACAGATGTTCTTGCCTACTTGTTCGGCAGACTTATTTCACCAAAGGTGGAGGACAAGGGGCACGTGCTGCAAGAATCGGGGCGAAATGGCAGGGGTTGCACAGTTGCGATTTGCGGTGGAAGGCGGGGGGGAGGTTTCGGCTCTGCTATTGCGACCGGCACAGGCGCGCCGGCTCCTGGTTATGGCGCACGGAGCTGGGGCGGGGATGAGTCACCCGTTTATGGAGCAGCTTGCGGACGAATTGGCTGGCGTGGACGTGGCCACGTTTCGATACCAGTTTCCGTACATGGAAACACAGCGGCGGGTTCCAGACGCTCCCGCAGTTCTGATGGCGACGGTCGTGGCTGCGGTTCGAGCGGCTGGGGAGGCAGCTCCTGGCCTGCCGTTGCTGGCGGGAGGCAAGTCAATGGGAGGACGAATGACTTCGCAGGCTGCGGCACAGCATCCCTTGGTTGGGGTGCGAGGATTGGTGTTCTTTGGATTTCCACTGCACGCGCCCGACCGGCCGGGAACGAAACGAGCGGACCACCTTGCGAAGGTTTCGATGCCAATGCTGTTCATGCAAGGAACGCGAGATACATTTGCTGATCTCAAGTTGTTGCGTCCAGTCTGCGCGAAGCTAGGGCCGCAGACGACGCTGCACGTCATTGAAAAGGCCGATCATTCGTTTCATGTCCTGAAGAGTTCGGGAAGGAGTGACGGGCAGGTGTTGCGGGAATTAGCGGAAACGGCGGCGTCCTGGGCGGAGGCAATTGAACGTTTAAATTAGCGGGGAGCACTACAGCGGGGCTAAAGATTGCCTTCAGCGAAAAAACTTGCTTCGTGTTTAATCTTGGCAATCTTCTCTAGTTGGAGACCGTGAAGGTCGCCCTCCCTTAACCATCCATCTGACATGAGATCGACCGGCGCTGTAGTTTAGACTCACTTCTGCATCCTCTACTTTCCCGCCACCCATTTCTCTACCTCTTCAGCCGTAGAAGGCAGAGCCGCAGTCAACTTCACCAGCTTGCCGTCTTTATCGACATAGAACATGTCTTCAATCCGCACGCCCAGATTCTCTTCAGGAATGTAGATGCCGGGCTCGATCGTGAACACCATGCCCGGACCGATCGGCACGGAGTAGTCTCCCGCATCGTGCACATTCAACCCCACGTAGTGGCTGAGGCCGTGAATGAAATAGTCACCCAGCGGCTTGCCGTGCAGGTCCTTACCGTGCGAGTTGATGTAGTCGTAGGCAGCTTTGTACAGTGAGTTCGCGCCCTCTCGCCTCAAGGTCGACTTGCCCGGCTGAAAGGCAGCGATCGCCGCCTGCTGCGCGCCCAGCACGATGTCATAGATTTCTCGTTGCCGCGCGCTGAATTTGCCGCTGACCGGCAGCGTGCGTGTGATGTCGGTGGCATACATCGAGTATTCTCCACCTACATCGATTACCACCACATCGCCCGCCTTCATGGTGCCTGAGTCCTCCGAGTAGTGCAGGACGGTGGAGTAGTACCCCGAGCCGACGATTGGCGCGTAAGCCGGACGCTCACAGCCTCGCTTGCCGAACTCATACTGCATCAGCGCCGAGATCTCACGCTCCGTGATTCCCGGCTTCATCCCGCGCATGGCGGCGAAATGCGCGGCCACCGAGGCGTCTGTCGCTTTGCGGATCAGCTGAACTTCTCCCGCATCCTTGTAGGTGCGAAGCGAAGCGATCATGGACTTGATGTCCTGCAAGGTCAGGAAGCCGGGAAACGCGTTCGTCCTCTTCAGCCATTCCAGTGGGCCAGTCGACGCTGCAGTCTCGCTGCCCTCGGCTACGTCCGAATAGACCGTCAAGCGGCCCTTGGGTAAAAGCCCGGCCAGGACGTCGCGCAGCTTGTCCAGAACCTCGACCCGGTCAAACCCCGTGATCTTGGCCGCGCCCGGATTCTCCGCGCCCAGCTTGGGCCCCGTCCATTTCTCCTCCACGTAGTTGTGCGCTGGAAGAAAGAAAATCTCTGTGTAAGGCCGAGCCGGCGTGTCCGCCGTCGCTTCGAGGGCCGGGGCGATCAGGAGCGCTGCCCCGGGGTCGGGCCAGCCCGACAGGTAATAGAAATTCTCATCCTGGTGGAATCCGAAGATGGCGTTCGGACCCTCAGCTTCCATGGGCGCGAAAAGCACTACGACGTTGCCTTTGGTTTTCTTCGCCAGCGCCTCGCGGCGGGCATGGTAGTCGGCGTTGGGCTGGCGCTCGAGCGCCCAGCAACACTGGCCCATCAAGAGAAAAACAAGGAGTAACTTGCGCACGCTGTGGTCCTTTCAAACCTGCAGGTCATCCACTCCGGACATACTCGGACTGTTGCTTGGCGCGGAAAGGTTCCCGTTCCCGATATTCGCGGTCGGGTGATCGCTAGGGGATTGTAAATGAGAGCCTGGTAAACGCGCCAACTGGACAAGTGGTTTTTGGACGTACGGCGATCACTCTTGGTCGTTGTTCATTTGTCCGAGGAATTACTCACAGCCTATGCCCGAACGGTAGGTTTTTTCAGCCACGCCAACAGCGCTGGATACTCCTACGATATAAATGCCAGCCTTCTTTTTCGAGTAGGCTTCTTTCCATTCTTCGTAACCCTCACGAAAGTTTGGCAGCGGTCGGTTTGACGCTATCTTTTTTGTCACGCTATCGTCCAACGCTTTCCGTGCAAACGGCATATGGGGCACTGACTCAGGTGACGGCCCTCCGCGACAATTGGCCAGCTTAATCTTCTCTACACCAAGGTGCACGATCACCCCCAATTCCGGGGAATTATCTACTTTGAGAATGGTAAGTGTTGAGTGTTCCTCGCCTTCCCGCGTCGTGTACTCCCAGACATCGCCAGGTTTGAACTTGGCGTCGGTCGCATCTTGCAAGGTTGTGTCTTTTTTCGGTACCACCCCTATTTGTGCAACGGTAGTGCCACTGAAGGCAAAAGCGACTACTGCAATGAGGAGGCGATTCCAATGCTTCATGGCGACGGAGTTTACAACACAATTCAAACTTTGGTCATCCCATCGGGAGTTGTGACTTACTCCCACCGAATTAGCTTGAAGCTTGCGGCAATGCTTTCGAGAATTGCGTCATCTTCAGATTCATGGGTATGGACCGTATCGAGGCGCAGCCAATAGATTGGCCCGCCCTTTGTCCGGAACGCCAGAAGCACTTTCAGCACGCGGTCACCGCACACGAGGCTTCCCTTCGCACCACTCAGCCTGCCAATGCTGGCCTGCTTCACTTCTTGTCCGTTGGAAGCGCAGGCCGCGAGCGTTAATTCATATCTCATACCTTCTTTCGGACTCTTCCACTCAAGACTGTTGGGCTCACCGAAGACGACTATCTTCCCGCCGGAAGGCAATAAAATCCGTACGCCTCGCTCAGGTCCAGACTCGTCACCTGCCATGCCTTTCAAGCAAGGGGCATCCTGATTGAATACCCGAGAGCAGGCGATAGATACCTTCAATCCATCGGGCATCCGCCCAAGCGACACCGACGCAGGTTATCTGAATTAGCAGAACAACTATTATCAAGACTCGCGAAACCATCTAGGCCCTCCCCTAGATTGAAATTTATCACGCGGCAACGACCATCCTCCGTTGAAGCGAGTGCGTGTTTAGACACCAAACGTGTCGAGATGCCTGGTTAACGCTTACAGGAAAAGTGGAATCGGGCTGAAAACCAGTTGTCCGGTCACGCGACTCGGGAGTTGCAGCGTTGTCGAGGAGCCCGCCTCACACGCGCAGACGTGCGATCAGCTTGACGTACCACTGGCCCTTGCGCTGCACAAACTCCACATCGTCGCTAGATCCCGACCCGTGGACGCGCGTGCCCCTAGCGCGCGAGCCCTCGACCTGCACGTCGGTCAGCGTCTCATTCTGAAACAGGCGCATGCTGATCGATCCGCCGCCGTTCACACGCCGACTGTAGCCTTCGAGCGCGGCAAGAAACGCGGGCAGGTTCGACACCGCGGCTAGGCCGCGCTTCATGGTGTCCCGCTGGTTCGTGGTGGCTTCCATGCTGGGCACCTGCATGACGCGCCGGCGCGCGCTCAGCAGATCGTCGAGTGGAAAGCGGTGTTCATCGCAAATCCGACGGACCTCCTCATCGGCGTCATCGATGCGTGTGCCCAGACTTAGGGCAACCGCGTTTGCCGCCACACGCTTGAGGTCGTTCACGTCGAGACAGGCAAACACCTCGAACAAGTCGCCGCGAAGCATCGCAGCTTGCGTGTGCTCGAACGCAGCCTGAGGGGTCTCGCGACTCATAGCAAGGCTAGGGACAATAAGATGAAAACCAACATTTCAATCAAGTTCATTTTGTTTCCAATAGGCTGCGAAGGTGTCAGCAGTTATGGTAACTCGCGGGCAGGTGGTGCGCTTGTGGCTACTTCTATTGTGTTACATGCTGATAAACGCAGCGCGATGTTAGTGAACAAGGTCCAAGCCGGGCGAATCGTTGGCATCGAAGATTTTAGCACTGCATGGCTGCCAGTATCTTCCTCACGCCGCTGCCCAAGCTTACTTGCCCAAACGGAACTCAATCCGGACACGAGCGGGAGAATCAACCGGCAGCCCGTCGCGTTTTGCGGGCCTAAAGTGTATCTGTTTTGCCGCTAGGATAGCAGCTTCATCGAGACCGTGGCCTAGACCGCTCACCACGCGAGTCACTTGTACTTGGCCCGAGGCGAGGAAGACCACCTCCAGCACGACGTCCCCTTCCATTCTAAGAGTGCGCCCTTCGTCGGAATAGGCGGGGTTCGGCATGGATAGGATGTCGACAGCGGCGGTTCCGCCACCAGCGGCAGGCGCGCTCTTCCTGGTGCCCTCGGAGGCGACCGTGCCGCGTACGCCCTGAGCACCGCCACTTCCATTGCCAGAGCCGGGACCGCCGGGCAGCTGAGGCGAGCCGGCTTGGTTGATGTTCCCAGCCCGGTTTGGATTTCCGGGACCCGAGATTCCGTTCGGGTCGCCAAAGCCGCCGGTCTGCACCTTGTTCGTAGGAGCGACCACCGTCGCTGGCGCAGGACTTCCCCCCGAACTGAGATTGCCGATCTTCACATCTTCCCTTGGGGGCTTTGGCTCGTTCGTCTTCAGCACAATTTCTGTTTGAGTAATAACCGGCTTGAGTTCCACAGGCTTCTCTTCCACTGTATGAACTTTTCGCAGTTCAGGTTTTAGCATCAAAAATACGTGCGGCTGCCTGGGGCTCAACTGAGGCACTGGCGGTAGTTCAGGCAGTTCCGGCTTGAGCTCTGGCGCCCGCGGCGGAGTCTTTGGCTTGATCTTTGGGCGCGGCGGGGGCGGGGGAGTTGCGGGGGGAGCGGGAATTTCCGTTACCGGCTGCATCAATTCCACAACATCAAATTTCAGCGCAGTCCGCATCGTCTGCGGGAAAACCACGGGACTCAAGAGAAGTAAACCCAGGGCGACCAATTGTCCGAAGGCGCTCAGGCCTATCCGGCCCCACCGCAATTTCTGGTCCGGCAGAAGTGCAAAACGCACCGCTACTCTCTTACCGCTGATCGCGCCTTTGCCGGTCAGGGGGGTGGGGCTTTTACGGTTCAGCTCGATACTCTGGCGTAACAGAATTGATTTTGATACGACAGTCCTAGTTGTAGGCGCGGAGGTTCTGTTGCTGCGGTTCGGCTGCATGGCCGGGCGCTGTTCAAGGGATTTTGATGCGAAAATCCCAGCTGTGGACGTGGAGGTTTTGCTGTTGGGGGTTGGCTGCACGCCAAGGCGCTGTTGAAGTGATTTTGCATTGACAATCCCCGTTGTAGGCGCGGGGCTTTTGAGGTTGGGGTTCAGCTCGATGCTCTGCCGTAAGGGAATGGCTTTTGATTCGACAGTCCCGGTAGAAGGAGTGGGGGGCTTAAGGTTGGGGTTTGGCCGCACTTCGGGGCGG
>Ga0210406_10005486_pt1 | contig 13278 bp, 18 predicted proteins | sample IncBWC30MmetaG_FD_155454 | JGI IMG/M metagenome (GOLD analysis project Ga0210406, IMG submission 155454) | Forest soil microbial communities from Barre Woods Harvard Forest LTER site, Petersham, Massachusetts, United States - Inc-BW-C-30-M | ecosystem: Environmental > Terrestrial > Soil >... | reverse complement strand
CTCGGGTTCCGGCAGGTGCTCGAACTCCACGCCGATCGTCCCGCAATAATAGCGACGCGCTTCCTCGGCGAATTCCCCCGAGAGCCCCTGCAAATCGGGGAATTTCATCGGAGCGAAAAAGCCCAGCGGATCGAGCGTAGATTCGTAAAAGCCCCAGCGGCGGAACAGCGCGAAGATGCGCTCGCGCTCCGCGAAAGCGTTGCCGTTGGGCGATGCAGATTTCCGGGAGGTCTTCGCGGTTTTGTCAGGGACGAGTGTTGTACGGTTGGCCATGGCTCGGTTCTACAGACCTCCTATTTTGCCATATTGCGGGGCTGAGCCAAAAACAGGGAACCGGGTGAATGCTCGATTGGTTGACGGCCGGATTCTGGCACCCGGGAGTGAGGAAATGGGCTAATCTTGCAGGAAAGAAAGGAAAAGCAAGGACATGGCAACTAGTGTGATCATCCGCAACACGGGAATATTAGGCGGAGAACCCATTTTCCGCGGCACCCGTGTGCCGTTTAAATCCCTCACCGATTACATCGAGCACGGCCGGACTTTGAATGAATTCCTAGAGGATTTTCCCAGTGTAACGCGGGAAGAAGCGATTGCCGCGCTGGAAGAGGCGCGAATCAGTCTTGCTGAAGCCCTTCGATGAAACTTTTGTTGGACGAGTACGTGCCGAGAAAGGTCAAGTTTCTGTTCGCGGCTGAGGGAATGTTCTGTGAAACAGTCCGGGATGCAGGTTGGAGCGGCAGAGAAAACGGCGAGTTGTTGTCGTTGGCAGAACAACAGTACGACGTTCTCGTTACGATTGACAGGAACATAAGGCACCAGCAGAACCTGACAGGCCGCAAAATTTCCATTCTGATTATCCGCACGGTTTCGAACGATTACGAAGACATCCGGCCCCACATCCCAGCCGCAGTCGAGGCGCTCAAATCGATTCGTACTGGCCAGTTTGTTGAGGTTGGAAGCGCCCTCTAGCTCTTGGATGTTCCGCCACAGCTCACTTTTGAGAAACTGCTTTTGGACTAGATCTTTCCCCAAGAGACTGCTGTTTAAACGGGTGGGAGCACATCGGGTGCGACCTAAGCACCTTTCGCTGCATCAGAATAGAGAACCCCTGGAAAGCCGGATAGAATCTAGGGGTTACCAGCAGTACTGTTCTCGGGTAAAATAAGAGCTTCGGGGGCTGGGTCTCCCGCATCGAACGTTAAGTCTAAATTTTCATCAGGGGACGGAATGCCTGTACCAATATCCCAAGCGTGGACGGTAGCGAGTTACGTCCTTAAACAAAAGATTCAGGGGCGGAAACAGTATCCGCTCGTTCTGATGCTGGAGCCGCTCTACAAGTGCAATCTGGCTTGCGCGGGCTGCGGGAAAATCCAGTATCCTGCTCACGTGCTGAAGCAGGAGCTCTCTCCGGAAGAATGCTTCAAAGCGGTGGAAGAGTGCGGCGCACCGATGGTGTCCATCCCCGGCGGCGAACCGCTGATGCATTCCCAGATTGAAAAGATCGTCGAAGGTCTGGTGGCCCGCAAGAAGTACATCTACCTGTGCACCAACGCGCTGCTGCTGAAAGAAAAGCTGCATCTCTTCAAGCCCAGCAAGTACCTGACTTTTTCCGTTCACATTGACGGGCAAAAAGAACACCACGACTTCTCCGTTTGCCGCGAAGGTGGATTTGAACTGGCGATCGAGGGAGTCCGGGAAGCGCTGAAGCAGGGCTTTCGCGTCACCACGAACACTACGTTATTCGATGGCGCCGATCCGAACAGCGTTCGCGCCTTCTTCGATGAAATGATGGCATTGGGCGTCGAAGGCATGATGCTTTCGCCCGGCTACTCTTACGACAAAGCGCCTGACCAGAAGCATTTCCTGGGCCGCGCCAGGACGCGCCGGCTGTTCCGCGCGATCCTGTCTAACCGCAAGCCCACCTGGCGATTTAACCAGTCCATGCTCTTCCTGGAATTCCTGATGGGCAAACGCGATTTCCGCTGCACCCCGTGGGGCATGCCTACCTATTCCATCTTTGGCTGGCAGAAGCCCTGCTACCTGTTGCAGGACGGCTACGCGGAGACCTTCAACGAATTGATGACCACGACCGAGTGGGACAACTTCGGCACGGAATCCGGAAATCCCAAATGCGCCAACTGTATGGTGCACAGCGGCTACGAAGCCTCCGGCGTGGATTACACCTTCGGCTCGCTGAAAGGATTATTCGCGGCAGCCAAGGCAACCTTGTTCACGAAAAACGAAGACCACGAAGCCTACCGCATGTTGAACGAACCGGTGCGCCCGGTGCACTCCTATAATCCGTTAGTGCAGATCGAATCACCCAGCAACAATCTCGAGGAGACTCGCGCATGACGGGTCCGAGGCACGCTGACCGTCCGGAACACACGATTCACCCGGATCAACTGGAAGTGGCCCCGGGATTTGCGCATGAAGGGCTGCAGGGCTGGATTCCGGAACTGGCAAACGACGATGATCTGCGTGAAGCACTTGAAAAGGCGTTTGACTACCGCGGCGATGTAACGATTACACGCAAAGACGGCACAAAATTAGAGGGCTACATCTTCGACCGAGTGGCCGGCGCAACTCTCAGCAATTCTTTTGTGCGTCTTTTGCCAAAAGATTCCAATCAACGTACCAAAATAGCTTACTCGGAGATTGCAGCGCTGTCATTCAGCGGCCGTGATACCGCCGCCGGCAAGAGCTGGGAAGCCTGGGTGAAGAAGTATTGGGAAAAGAAGAGCACCGGCGAGGGTCAGGCCAGCCTGCAGCCCGAGTCGCTGGAAGAGTAGATCCCTCCGCCTGGGACGGTTCCGGGTAGCCCAAAGAGCCTAAAATACGAAAAATCAGCGAGTTACAAAAAGGTGAAGGGACGGGTGTGTCTAAATCCCCTCTGGACAGTAAGCCCTTTCCTGTGATAGGCTTACGTATAGCGTTTGTTGCTCTTGTATTACCTTTTGACTCGTTCAGAGGGCTGCGACAACAATTCGCAGCCTTTTTTTGTCGGGCTGGAGGCTGTCTCGGAGCTTGGGAGACCAGACCCCGCGACCAAGAGAGACAAAGCAATTTCAACATCGAGGTTGTGCAGTGAAGGAACAAGGAACAGTGAAGTGGTTCAATGCTTCGAAGGGCTTCGGGTTCATCCAACGCCAGACCGGGGAAGATGTTTTCGTACACTTCTCCGCCATTCAGATGGACGGGTACAAGGCCCTGAATGAAGGCCAGGCGGTGGAATTCGAAGTAAAGAAGGGCCCGAAGGGCCTTCAGGCAGAGAACGTTACAAGCCTCTAGCCTGCAGAGATGGGAGAGGTTCTCGAGGGGTCGGGAACCTCTCACTTTCGAGAAAGCGAACGGATTTCTAAAAACAGCGAGTGCGGTCTAAGGAGGAAGTTGTGCAAGTAATGCAGGAAGGACAAACCATCAAGCACGATCAGTACGGACTGGGCATCGTCACGGCCTCGGATCCGGAACGCACGGCGATTGATTTCGACGACCACGGACCCAAGCTTTTCGTGACGAGTATCTTCGTGGCCGAACTCATCGGCGAAGCGCCGGCAACCCCGCCCAAGACCAAGCGCCGTCGCAAGGCATCCACCGCCGCCAAAGCCACCAAGAAAGTAGCCGCTGCCGCAGCCGCCAAGTAAGCAGAGCATTTCAGTAGTACAACACCCAGTAGACGCGCCAGAAATGGCGCAAGGGTGTGTTTGAACGCGTTCGAGCCCGATTATACTTCGGGTAGCGGGAAGCAAAAGGGCGCCAGTTTTTTCCTGGAATGATCTAACGGACCGCGGATTCGGCCTGGTCGAAGGCGTGGTAGGAAGAACGCACCAGCGGGCCGGATTCGACATGCTTGAAACCCATTTTTTCGCCCAGCACCTTGTATTCGGCGAACTCGTCCGGATGCACAAAGCGGATCACCGGCAAATGTTCGCGGGTGGGCTGCAGATATTGGCCGAGGGTCAGAATATTCGTGCCTTGCGCCGCCAGATCCTGCATCGTCGCCAGCACTTCTTCTTTTTCTTCGCCCAGGCCCAGCATCATTCCTGTTTTGGTGGGCACATCCGGGTGCATTTCCTTGGCGCGGCGCAGCAACTCCAGCGACCGCTCGTAAAGAGCGCCCTTGCGCACCTGGCGATATAAGCGTGGAACCGTTTCCGTGTTGTGATTCAGGATGTCCGGCTTGACGGCGAGAACGATGTTGAGAGCATTCCAGTCGCCGCGAAAATCGGGAATCAATACTTCCACTTTGCAGTCAGGCACACGCCTGCGAATTTCCTGAATAGTGCGCGCGAATATGTGCGCGCCACCGTCGGGCTGGTCGTCGCGATTCACGCTGGTGACCACGGCATAACGCAGACCCATGGAGGCGACCGCCTCGGCAACACGGAAAGGCTCTTCCTCGTCCGGAGGCCCAACCGGCTTGCCCGAGGGCACGGCGCAGAACCCGCAAGCTCGCGTGCAGATGTCGCCCAGGATCATGAATGTGGCGGTACCGTGCTCCCAGCACTCGCCCATGTTCGGGCAGCGCGCCGATTCGCAGACGGTGTGAAGATCCAGCGTGCGCATGATGCGCTTCAGGTTCTGGTAGCGCTCACCGCCGAAAAACTTAACGCGCAGCCAGTCCGGCCGCGGGTGCGCGTCGGGCGCAGGCAGGGGCGGCGCGGCGGCATTCGAGATGATGTTGAAGGGAGAGGCCATGTGGCTGGTCCAGAACCTATAGTTTACGGGAAAACCGGCCGGGAACAAACTGCCTTGGCTCCCCCTGCCTGCAAAACATCCCCCTGGCTTACAAAGTCCATACCTCGGTCCAAGCGCTCTGCATCAGACTTAGTGAACCAGGCATAACCAACCAAGCGGGCATCTCAAGCGCGCCCAGCATGCGGAATCCCCCGGCTTATGAGACGGAACCCTGTTTGAAACAAGGAGAAAGACACAATGTCCAAAAGACTTGAAGGAAAGGCCGCCCTTGTCACCGGCGGCTCACGCGGGATCGGTGCCGCAATCGCAAAGCGTCTGGCCGCAGACGGCGCGAGCGTGGCCATCACCTACACGAAAGGCGCGGACGCGGCTGCTTCCGTGGTCAAGGAGATTGAGCGCGCCGGTGGAAAGGCGATCGCGATCCAGGCAGACGCCGCCGATACCGCCGCCGTCAAAGCCGCGGTCGAAAAGACCGTCGCGACACTCGGCAGGCTGGATGTCCTGGTGAACAACGCCGGCACGGGCTTCCCGAAGCCGTTCGAGGAAGCCACGCTGGAGGAATTGAACCGCGTGATTGACATCAACATCCGCGGCGTTTTCGTCGCCACCCAGGCCGCGCTGAAGCACATCAAGAATGGCGGCCGCATCATCAACATCGGCTCGTGCGTGGGCGAACGGCTGATGACGCCCGGACTGGTCCCTTACTCGGCCACAAAGGGAGCTGTAAAGATGTTCACGCAGGGCCTGTCCAGAGAGGTGGGGAGCCGGGGCATCACGGTCAACAACGTTCAGCCGGGTCCCATCGACACAGATTTAAATCCCGCAGCAGGTGATTGGGCAACGCCCCAGAAGGCCAACACAGCACTCAACCGCTATGGAACTGTTGACGAAGTCGCGGCGTTGGTTGCGTTCGTGGCCAGCCCGGAGGCTTCTTACATCACCGGTGCAAACCTGACTGTCGACGGCGGCACAAACGCCTGACCAACGAGGGTATTCGACACGGATAAGTCTTTCGCTGGCAAGTTGGCGAAGTCCTACTGCGCCTTTTTCGAGACGCGATTCACCAACTCGTCCAATCGCGACAGCAGAAGCTTCAGGATGGGAGACTCATTCGACTTTTTGTAACCGAGGACCAGGTCGATCGTCGGCGTGTCTCCTTTGAGAGGACGACTCGTTACAGACGCGGGGAGAAAATTCCGAGCGTAAGCAGGCAACAGCCCTACACCGCGGGTCGACGCTATCAGGGACATTCCCATGGAGAGATGGTCCGCTTCGTGAGCTGGCTTGATGTCGATTCCAGAACGCTTCAGATAATCGTCGATGACCACACGCAAGACAGGAGCTGTCCCCGACACGGTCACGAATGTCTCGCCTAGGAGATCCCTCGGACTGATGGCCTTGAGCGCAGCGAGGCGGTGGTCACTAGGCAAGATCACCACCAAGGGCTCCTTGACGAGAAGTTCATACGCCAATTCCGGCGCGCTTTCTTCCCGTCGAAGAAACGCCGCATCAACTTTCCCTTTCGCGAGCGCGTCGGCGAGGCGTGGAGAGTAATTGCTCGAGATCACCACATCCACGTTCGGCAATTCGTCGCGCAAGACCTGGAGGGCCTCCGGCATCCAGGTCAGTTCGTGCCCGGTCAGAAAGCCCATCACAAAGCTTGGCTTCGTGGGATGGGCGACGCGGCGAGCTGCTTCCCCCGCGGCTTCCACCTGGGCCAGCACCAAACGTGCGTGATCCAGGAAGGCTCGGCCCGCGGGAGTCAATTCGATCCCGCGAGCGCTGCGCGTCAGCAGTTGTGCGCCGACCTCCTCTTCCAGATCCCGGATCTGCCGGCTCAGAGACGGCTGGGAGGTGTGCAGACTCTCTTCCGCCGCCACGGTAAGGCTTCCCGCGTCTGCGACCGCAACGAAATACCGAAGATGCCGTAGTTCCATTCCCAGCCCCATGCCTGAAAGGCATGCCCCCCCCAACTTTCAAAGTCTACATCAAGCCCCATAGGCTCCGCATCAGACTGTCGACGAACTGAATGGAACCAGCCAGCTGAAAGTTTTCGTCATGCTCAGCATGCAGAACCGGCTGGCTTATGAGGGAGAGCCCTCCAAGAAAGAAGGAGAAAGACAATGTCCAGAAATCTCGAAGGAAAGATCGCTCTCGTTACGGGCGGCTCGCGTGGTATTGGGGCGGCAATCGCCAAGCGCCTGGCTGCGGACGGAGCAAACGTGGCCATCACCTACACGAAAGGTGCCGACGCGGCCGCATCTCTCGTCAAGGAAATTGAACGCGGTGGCCGAAAGGCTATCGCAATTCAGGCGGACGCCGCCGACGCCGCCGCAGTGAAGGCCGCGGTCGAAAAGACGGTGGTGACATTCGGTCGGCTCGACGTCCTTGTAAACAATGCGGGCACGGCCATTCCGAAACCGTTCGAGGAGGCGACGCTGGAAGAGATGGATCGCGTGCTCGATATCAACGTCCGCGGTGTATTCGTTGCGACCCAGGCGGCGCTGAAGCACATGAAGAGCGGCGGTCGCGTCATCATGATCGGTTCGGCTGTGGGTGAGCGTGTCGCAGCGCCCGGGCTTGTGCCATACGCGGGCACGAAGGGAGCCGTCAAGATGTTCACTCAGGAGCTGGCCCGAGAGATCGGGAGCCGGGGCATCACGGTCAACAACGTGCAGCCTGGTCCGATCGACACGGAATTGAATCCCGCCGCGGGCGACTGGGCGGTGCCACAGAAGGCGGCTACAGCACTCGACCGTTACGGGCACGTGGATGAGGTCGCTGCGCTGGTAGCGTTTGTCGCCGGTCCGGAGTCCTCGTACATTACCGGCGCAAACCTGACCGTCGACGGCGGAATGAACGCCTGAACCGGCCACGCGGGACGTTGAATAGCGAGGCCAGTGGCAAGAGCGTCGCTTGGAAAGCTGACGCCTGGCCTCAGGTTAGCAGACGAAGTCTGGGGGAGCGGGGGTTCATGAAAACATCAAGCGCAGACAAGCTGTTCACACCAATTCAGGCCGGACCTTTAAAGTCCACCAAAAAAAGGCATAACCAATTGTGCTGTTGAGCATCACATATTGCGCAGGAGAAGGCATGTCAGTAAAAAGCGTCCAATTTACGGTTGCAGCGCACATCATGGCCGCTCTTGGTTTTCGCAACGGCCAGGAAATCCCTTCGGCAACCCTCGCTGAAAGTGTGAATGCAGACCCCACATTTGTGAGGAAATCTCTCTCGAAACTCTCCAAGGCCGGCCTGATCGTCACCACGCGCGGTATGAACGGCGCGAGCGGGCTCACTCGTTCCCCTGAGCAAATAACGCTTTTGGACATTTATCGCGCCAGCGGGGCACCACCGACTTTCGCGATTCATAGCTATCCAGTGGAGAAGAGATGCCCGATCAGCACCAACATTAAAGGATGCATGTCATCGGTCCTAAAAAAAGCTCAGGAGAGCTTCGAAAATACTCTCGATGGAATAACGCTTGCCGATGTAGTTGGGGAAATTCGCCGAGCGAGTCGGTAATTATTTGGTGTTTATATGTGCATATTAGTATCACAAATTGAGCAAAGGGAGAGCCGAATATGAACAGCCCTAAAGACGTCGTAAGGGACGGCATGGATGTGATTTTGGGAGCGAGCGGAAACACCGGCTCGATCATCGCCAATTTCCTGCTATCGAAGGGCGAGAAGGTGCGCGTCGTGGGGCGGGACGTGGGGAAGCTACAGGGCTTTGTGCGCAAAGGCGCGGAGGCTTTCACGGTCGACGTGACCGATGCGGCTGCGCTCACCAAAGCCTTCAGCGGTGCCCGCGCGGCATACCTGATGTTGCCGCCGCTGAACTCCCGGGAAGAGCAAGAGCGACAGAGCGATGCGATCGCGAGGGCCGTCAAGGACTCCGGCCTGCGCTACGCGGTGCACCTGAGCAGCTACGGCGCCCATGTCCCGGAAGGCACGGGACCAGTCGTGGGTCTGCATTCTTCGGAGCAAAAACTGAACGCGACCACTGATTTGAACGTTCTGCACCTGCGAGCTGCGTATTTCATGGAAAACAATCTGGCGGCGATTGACATGATTCATGGGATGGGGCTGTTCGGGCACGCGTTGTTACCCGACCTGAAGCTGCCCATGATCGCGACGCGCGACGTTGGCGACTACGCCGCGCAACGCCTCTTGGACCTGGATTTTTCCGGCAAACAAACGCGCGAACTGCTTGGCGAGCGCGACCTGTCGATGGTGGAAGCTACCGCGGTGATTGCACGCGGCATTGGCAAGCCGGATCTGCGTTACGAGCAGTTTCCGTGCGACCAGGTGCAACAGGCGTTGACGCAAACGGGTTTTTCGCCGAAGAAAGCCGCGGTGTACATCGAGATGTTCCAAGCCATCAACGCAGGAATCCTCGCTGCGCAGGAGCCGCGTTCGCCGCAGAACAGCACACCGACTTCGTTTGAAAAATTTGTGCAGGATGGTTTTGTGACTGCGTATTACGGGAAGGCTCTCACCGCTTAAGCCAGCGCCCAGGTAGTGCCGGTTGCGCGTGTTTGTAGACCGGAATTTCGGAAAGCAGCTTATGAGAATTGCCGATGCGGAGATCTAGCCATGAATAGAATGGCCTCTAAGAAAAGAGAGTTGCCCAAGCGTGGCAACAAACCGAGTACCTATCGTCGTATCGTCACGGAAAATGTAAACGGAATGGCCGTCGTCCAAAGCGACGAGCCGTTGCTGGCGTATGAGTTCAAGACTGTTCCCGGCTACCAGCACACACTCATATGGGTCAACCCGGCGATTCCGGATCTCAGCACTGAGCAGAGGTTTGATCGATATCCCGACTCTGTCGTTCCAGGACCTGGGGGTACCAGCCTGCACTTCGTGACCTTTCCACCCGGTTCGGTCTTCGCGGATCCCTCTTTTGATGCCGAGGCAGCACAAGAAGAAGCGCTCGTTCGTCTGCGAGGACTTGCGGATCACTTCGAAAAGGAAGACCCAGGAATGCACAAAACGAACACCGTCGACTATGCAGTTGTCTACGACGGAGAGATGTGGCTGGAGTTGGACGACGGTGAGACTCTGCATTTGAACCGCGGCGACGTGGTCGTGCAAAACGGTACGCGCCACGCATGGCGAAACAAAGGCAACAAGCCAGTCACGATGCTCTTTTTCTTGAACGGCGCAAGCGCTCGCGAAACCTCGCAAGGCTAAAGGGGGACCCGATGACCCAAGAAAATAATCTCATGACCGTTAGCCAGTTCGACGGCAACGCATACAGGAGCTCGCAGGCCGCGGAGCTAACCCTGAACGCTGCGATCCTGCGCGCCGAAATCGCAAGGAGCTACGAAGAGTTTCTGGAGATCTTTGACACATTTTACGCCGATGATGTCGAGGTAAGCAGTGAAGATTCGCCGGAGACAATCCGTGGAAAGGAGAGAGTGCATCCGTTTTTATTGAATTTCCTGCTGCCGCTTCACGTAATGGCTGAGGTTGCCGGATTGTCGATATCAGTTCAGCAGACTGCTGTTCCTCGAGACACTGCCGATGAGACGCACTCCGCATGGAGGATCGACTTCACCGGCGTCGACGGGAGACGGTGCACTTTGAAGTGGTACGCGATTCGGAGATGGACGGCGTCCAAGGTTGTGTACGAACACCACTACGGTCATGAGCAGATCGGCGAACCCCTGACCCAGGACGACTTGAATTTCAATCGGAATCGTTCGGAGGTCGGGTTTCAATCGCTCTCTTGAGGCTTGAAGGAACTCTGGACCGATTAATCAGGACGGGAGGAAACAAGCAATGGCCAGCGATCTCGAGGAGCAGAACAAGGCACTGGTACTCAGGGCTTTCGACATGCTTTTCAACATGCGTGACTATGCAACGGCGGAGCGATTCTGGTCACCGCAATACATTCAACATAGCGCTCACATCGCTCCCGGTCGTGAAGGCCTGTTCGATCTCATCAAGAGCCTTCCGCCAACGTTGAAGTACGAGGCAGGAACGATCGTGGCGGAGCGCAATTTCGTCATTGTGCATGGACGGTTTTCGGGATTCGGCGCCCCTGCAAATTGGATCGCTGCCGACATCTTGCGCATCGAGGACGGATTACTCGTCGAACATTGGGATGTTATCCAGGATGAGGCTACAGAACAGCAATCGAAGAGTGGCGCGCCCATGTTCGGAAAGACTTTTCCACAATACAAATGAAACGGAGTGGTCGACAGGAGACGAACCGATGGGAAACGAAGGCTCTTACGTAGCTCTCGGGCTGAAAACATGGAACGCTCAAATTGATCGCGCGGACAAGCTTTTTGGAGGCCTCTCGTCCGAGGAGATTCTGCGGGAAATAGCGCCTGGCAGAAACAGGCTTCTTTATTTGTGGGGACATCTCACGGCCATACACGACGCGATGCTCCCGCTATTGTCGCTGGGAGAACGACTTCATCCCGAGTTTGATGCCGCCTTCGTCTCGAATCCCGACAAATCGCGAGCCGACATTCCTTCGCACGAACAAGTTCGCCGGGCATGGAACGCCGTCAATGCTGAATTGCGGAAGGGGTTTGAAAAAATGTCTTTGTCCGATTGGGTCCAGAGGCACTCGGCCGTATCGGAAGAAGATTTCGCCAAAGATGCTTCGCGCAATCGCTTCGCCATCCTATTGAGCCGAACGAACCATCTCTCCTATCACCTCGGCCAAGCGGTGCTCGGACGCAAGTAATCGAGCGCGAAGCCTCGGAGCTGGAAAGTTCAGAGCTCAGCAACAACGGAGAAAGACAATGCCTAAAAAGCTCGAAGGCAAGACCGCTGTCGTCACCGGCGGCACAGAAGGAATTGGGTTCGCTACGGCAAAACTTTTCGTCAAAGAGGGTGCGTACGTGTTCATCACGGGCAGGCGCCAGAAGGAACTCGACGACGCCGTGAAGGCCATCGGTACAAACGTTTCCGGAGTTCAGGGAGACGTCGCCAACCTCGCCGACCTTGATCGTCTTTACGAGACGGTCTCCAAGGTGAAGGGGCGAATCGATATTGTTTTTGCCAACGCTGGCGTTGGCGAATTTGTCCCCTTCGGGGCCGTCACCGAAGAGCACTTCGACAAACTGTTCAACATCAATGTGCGGGGAACGCTCTTCACGGTGCAAAAGGCTTTACCGTTGCTCAAGGATGGTGGATCTATCATTCTCAACGGCTCTGTCGCGAGTGTTAAGGGTACTGCCGCCTTCGGGGTCTACGCCGCGAGTAAGGCTGCAATCCGCTCTTTTGTGCGAACCTGGACAACAGATCTAAAGGAGCGCGGTATCCGCTCAAACGTTGTTAGTCCGGGTCCGATCAATACGCCGCTGGTGAGCCGGCAATCCGCCGACGTGATTGGGCGGATTGTATCCACTATCCCGATGGGACGCATGGGGCAACCCGGGGAAGTTGCTAAGGTGGCGTTGTTTCTGGCTTCGGATGACTCCAGTTTCGTCACGGGTATCGAACTGTTCGTTGACGGCGGCAGAGCCCAGATCTAACCGAAAAGTGGAAGGCTCTTTTGGTGGAAAATCTTGATCGCCATGAAGCGCCGAGTCTATTCCTCCGACACCGATAAAAGAAAGATACCCGATACATTGCTGGTTGCCATCGATATCAACGAAATCGCTTATCGCTAGTCCGTTGTCTCTTCACCGGAACACGTTTTACACCTTTGACGTTGCGGCTACACCGATTATCCGCGCTTTGAACAGCGATCGGAGTCGGTTGGTTCAACTTCGCAGAGGGGAGCAGTCGGGACTACAGAGGTTGGCGGGAAGATCGCACAAAATCGCGCAGCACGGTGACGTTGGGGCCGTATGCGCCGATGCGCCCTGCATCCACAGGGAGCCCCAGGCTTTCGGCCATATCCAAGTCCACACCGGCATCGTCCAGCTCAGAAAGGCTGAAACCTGCCGCGGGCAAAACACGGTTAAACCCGGTCGGATAAACCGGTCGAGGCGGACGGTGACGCTGCCACGGGCGGCGCGCCAGTTCGTAAAATTGCTTCCAATCGCGTTTGTGCCACGAATTCATCGTCTGGTTCAATCCGTTGTCCCTTATTGGATGCCAGCCAGGGGATTTAGGTTCTCCCACACTTCAGCTTCAGACATCCCAAACTTGCCGCGAAACACCTGCGCAAGTACCTCTTGGTATATCCCAAGCCGCCGCGGATGAAAGAGTTTCTTGGCCTGTTGTATCAAACACGTTAACCCGCAGATTGTTTCGGCGGCACGGGGCGAAGAAATGCAGGCGCCGAAAAGCGGTGACGCGGGCTGCGATGAAAACAAATCAACAGCTTACGGCCAATTGGCGGGGATACTACACGGAACCCCGCGGGTTAGCTACAAGAAATTCCGCGGGGCTGTGAATTTTGCAGTCCGAGGCGTGGCTCAAAACAAAAAGACTTCGGGCGCAATACCAGTGCACCCCAAGTCAAAGAACTGCTCAATGACAAATCGGAAATTTACCAGCGGTTGCCGCGGTCTCCACGGTCGCCGCCGCGATCTCCGCCGCGCCCGCCACCGCCGCCACGTCCGCCGCGATCTCCGCCACGGCCTCCGCCTCCACCACCGCCGCCATA
>Ga0210406_10005485_pt1 | contig 13279 bp, 13 predicted proteins | sample IncBWC30MmetaG_FD_155454 | JGI IMG/M metagenome (GOLD analysis project Ga0210406, IMG submission 155454) | Forest soil microbial communities from Barre Woods Harvard Forest LTER site, Petersham, Massachusetts, United States - Inc-BW-C-30-M | ecosystem: Environmental > Terrestrial > Soil >... | reverse complement strand
GGATTGGTTGGAGCCGTCGTGGTGCTGATGGGCGTGATCGCGTTCAATCCGATGTTGAAGGCGGGCTATGACGTGAAGCTCGCCTCCGGCGTCATCACGGCCGGCGGCACGCTGGGTATTCTGATTCCGCCGTCGGTCATGATCATCGTCTACGCCGCGGTCGCCGGACAGTCGGTCGTCAAGCTTTATGCCGCGGCGATGTTTCCGGGTTTCTTTCTGGCATTGCTGTATCTCGTCTACATCCTCGGCTGGGCGCTTCTCAATCCGAAGATTGCGCCGAAACTTCCGGAGAGCGAGACCCGTGTTCCGGTGAGGCCGTGGGTGACGCAGCTGCAGCAGGCTTATTCACGCAAGATGTTGCCCGCGCTTGTGGCGGCTGTCGTCGCCCCGGCGAGGGCGCTGAATATCAAGATCGACGGCGTGCGCCCGAGCTATGGGGTGTTGCTCAGGAGCCTCGGCCTGGCGCTGGTGCCCCTGATGCTGACAATGGTCACGCTGTGGGGGGCGTGGTGGTACGTCGTGATTCATCAGCAACCGGAGGCGCAATCGGCTGTCACGATGGAGCGCATGCAGACCGCCGGCAACCCGCAGCCGGCCGGCGCCGAACCAGCGGAAGAGAAGCTCCAGGAACTTGGCGGATCGGTCCAGCAATCCGATGCGGCCGCAACAGCCGCCGAACCGGAAGCCTTGCAGCAAATGGGCAGTGCCGAATTGCGCAACCAGATCGTGGCCGCGCCCGCGGAAGCGGGGCCGCCGCCCGAATTCTATACTTACTTCGCGATAACGGCGGCCATCTTTGCGCTGATGCTGCTCTACTACTACTGGACCATGGAGGCCGAACAGTTCGAGGTGCTGCTGCTCTTGATTTCTTCCGTCATGCCGCTCGCTATCCTGACGGTGGTGGTGCTCGCCGTGATCCTGCTCGGGATTACGACCGCGACCGAATCCGCCGCGGTTGGGGCGGCGGGCGCGTTCCTGCTCGCATTCCAGGCGCGGACGCTCGACTGGAAGCGCACCAAGGAGGCCGTATTCCTTACCGCGAAGACCACATCGATGGTGTGCTGGCTGTTCGTCGGTTCGGCACTGTTCTCCGCGGTGTTTGCGATTCTTGGAGGTCAGGCGCTGTTGGAAAGCTGGGTGCTTTCCCTCAATCTGACGCCGGTCCAGTTCATGATCCTATCGCAGGCGATCATCTTCATCCTGGGCTGGCCGCTCGAGTGGACCGAGATCATCGTCATCTTCGTGCCGATCTTCCTGCCGATGCTGAAGCATTTCGGAATCGATCCGGTGCTGTGGGGCGTACTGGTCTTTGTCAATCTGCAGGCGGCATTCCTGTCGCCACCAGTGGCAATGTCGGCGTTCTATCTGAAAGGCGTGTCACCGCCCCACGTTACCCTTAACCAGATATTCTCCGGCATGATGCCCTACATGCTGATCGTCATCGTCTGCATGGTATTCATGTATCTTTGGCCCGGCATGACGCTTTGGCTGCCGACTTATCTTTACGGCAATTGACGTTCTCATGGATCGCATCGGGAAGAAAACGACGCGACAGTGCGCCATGTCACGTAGCCGCAACCCTCATGATCTCCAGGGTTCCGCGATAGGTCATCTCGACGGCGACGTAGAGAATGACGATTAGTCCGGCGTAAGCAATCCAGCGATGTTTTTGCAGAAGGCCCGCAACGAAGGAAGCGGCCGCGCCCATCAGCGCAACCGAAAGTATCAGGCCGAAAATCAGAACCACTGGATACTCGCGTGCCGCCCCTGCGACGGCCAGGACGTTGTCGAGCGACATGGAAACGTCAGCGACGATGATCTGCGAGGTCGCTTGGGCGAGCGTTTTCCGGGGCTTACCTTCGGGATCTGTTCCTGCGACTGCTCCGGCAGCCTCCATCACCTTGATCGGCTCTGCGGAGGAAGCGCGCAGCTCTCGCCACATTTTCCAGCATACCCACAACAACAGAATCCCGCCCGCGAACAGGAGGCCGACGATCTGCAGAATTTGCGTCGTCAATCCGGCGAACAGAATGCGCAGCACTGTTGCGGCGACGATGCCGATCAGAATCGCTTTGCCTCGTTGCGCCTCAGGCAGGCCCGCGGCAGCAAGGCCGATGACAATGGCGTTGTCGCCAGCGAGGACAAGATCGATCAGAACGACCTGTAAGAGTGCGGCCAGGACATCTGCGCTGAGAAATTCAAACACGGGTCACGCTTCCCTTCTTGCCGGGAGAACGGCCCCTTATTCGATGCGAGGTTTTTTGCAATGCGTAGGTGTGTAATAGGGTTCACCGATACGTGCCGCAAATCCCGTGCCGCAACACCAAAACGAGGCCACTCCAACCTAACTCCAGTCCGACATCGCAGCCTGCTGGCTGCCAGAGGGGCCCGGCCTGGTGACTGTCTCCTATAGCGGCGTATCCGGACGTTGTTCGACCGGTTGCTCGAAAAACTGCGCCACTTGATCCGGTTCGCTAAAAATCGCCGCTGCGCAACCCAGCATGGTGAATGCGCCGGCAATATCCCAAACCGTTAGATTATCCGAATTTCCGTGAACGTGGATTGAACTGGCCACGATGGCGGCGATCGCTGCTTCGGCGAAAAGCAGAATGCTGAACGCAGGCAAGACAAGTCCGGGCTCCAGCACACGGATCATCAGGAATGCGGGGGCCGCAATCAGCACGCTCAGTATACCGAAGAGTCCCAGCAAAGGAGCATTTCGCGTTATCCAGCTTGCATGAGAAACCATTTTGTTGCCCTTGGCAATTTGCACTGGGTAACAAAAATCACACCGGCAGCAGCGTTATTAAGGTGCACGCCGACGACAACGAACTTTACGAAAAAACCCTTGTGCGCGGGACGGGTCACATCGTCCGGAGCCCGTGGCGCAGTGCCGCAGGCCGAGACCGAGAATACGAAGAGGTCTCGGTATGCCACGTTCGCGGCAGTTTCCTGAACGCGGGAGCCCTAGGCCTGCAGCGCTTTTCTGCGGGAGCAGGCAGGTACGATGCGAAAGATGGAATACTGTCGAGACGCGTTCCGAACGCCAGCGGCAGGCTGCATATCGGGCAATGCATGTCGAACGCCGGCAGCGACACACCGGCCGATTTTGAAATGCACTGGATGACGCCTGATAGCCCCGACAGCAAGGGCTGGGTCGGCTCGTCAACGAGCAGGATGACGCGCGCCCCGCGCGCAGTCAGCATCGGGACGTAGCGCACGAACTGAATGGTGTCGCCCAGTCCTTCATCGGCACAGATGAGGATGGTCTTGCCTTTGACATTTTCGGCGCCGGTCCATCTCGGCTGCGAGAATTTCGGATAGACGCTTGCGACCTTCAAGCGAGCCTCGCGCCCGCAGCAAATGAAGCATCGACAGGTTCCGGTCCAGTTCCGCATTTTCCGGATCGATCGCATCAGCGTCGCTACGTCAGCTCTGTTTGATGTCGCCGAGCGTCTTGTCGCTGCTATGAACGGCCAGCAGGTTGATGCCCGCTTGCATGACTTTGTAGCCGCGCGACTCCAGCCATCCCAGGAGTTGGGTGGAATCGGCCTTGATCTTCTCGATCAGCATGACCGGGCGGCTTTTTTCGATGGTGGCGCGTCCGCCTTCCAGCGCCTCCAGCTCCATACCCTCGATGTCGATCTTGATGAAGTCCAGCCGCGGCAGATTGATCTCGTCGATCGTCAACTTCCGGATGATGACGGTGTTTTTCGCATAGTCGATCGTTTGGCCGATGAATTCGTTACCGGCGCGCTGGCGCAGTTCCAGGCTGCCGAAGCTGGAGGGGACGAGATAGTTCGGATTGGGAATTTCCAGGGTGCCGGGTTCAGACGACACCGCGGCATGCAGCGCATAGGCGTTGAAGCAGTTGTTGATCGCGATATTGCCGGCCAGGGCATAGAAGATTCGTTCCTGCGCTTCGATCGCAAGCACGGATCCCCATCCGGTCATCGCGTTGGCCCACTCCACAGTGTGGACGCCGATATTGGCGCCGCAATCGAGCGCCACGACACCGTCGCCATGATGATGACGGCGGCGGCCGAGCACTTCCAGCGCCATCCTGACCTCACCGAGATCGAAGGTCCCGGTCTCAAGAATCTGGAAGCCGACGCCGTATCCCTGGGTGGCGTCGACCATCCGATAGTCCAATCGGTTGACGATCATTGTCCCGTGATTGGAGGAAGCCAGTACGAAGGCCAGCTTGCGTCCCATCGACGTCTCCCCAAAGGGCCTGGAATGGAGCCCGGATTTGAACTGCCGAATTACGAATCACTTGTGTGGAGCTTAAGTTGACTCGGCGCAGGCGGCCATCGTGATCCAGGTTGGACGTCCGAGCGCGGCGGCGAGATGGGGCGACGCTGGTGTCGACTGATATCACGAGATCAAGACGGGACACCAAGGCCGGGGTCTCGACGAAGTCGGTCAAGTCGGCGGTCAGGTCGACGATATCTGTTCGTTCGAGCAGGACCGCTCTAACGCAAAACGGCCGCCCCAGGGGCGGCCGTTTTTGCTACCAGCCAACCAGGAAAGCCTAACGAACCATCATCGCATCCGAACTGGTCACTGCGACCGGCTTACCGGCCTTAACGACGTGGGCGGTCTGGCTGTAATCCGTATTGGTGCGGGCCGAAATTCCCAACCCTGCCACCACGATACCGGCCACGAGCGCTATAACAACGATCTTGAGGTGGGTTGCACGGTCTGCTGAGTGAAATGAGTGGTTCATCTGAGCCTCCAAGGCGTCTTTCCCGCCATTTGTTGACGACAGACCTATCGCGCACGTGTTTCAGAATGGTTTCGCGGCTCCCTCAAAATGGTTTCACCCACCGCCAAAGCGTGTTTCGTCCGCATGGCAGGCGGCCGGCCGGCAAGGGTTGCAGTGCAGCGCGGTTCGGCAGAAACTGCCCGTAAGCATCAGGGAGTGAAGCAATAATGAAGAAAATGACCCGCAGGGGCGTGCTAGGGGCGGCTTCGGCCGCATGGGCGACCACTGTTCTCGGCAAACCGGCCAAGGCTGCGGCCGAATTCGACTTCAAGCTTGGGGTCAATACGCCGGACAGCCATCCCCTGACGATCAGACTGGTCGAGGCCTCGAAGGCGATCGCGACGCAGTCTGGCGGCCGGCTCAACATCGCGGTTTTCTCGAACAGTCAGTTGGGCGGCGACCCCGAAATGCTGTCGCAGGTCCGCGCCGGCGGCATCGAACTGATGGCGGCGCCCAGCCTGACGCTGTCGATCCTGGTGCCCCTGTCGGGCCTGCCCAGCATCGGCTTTGCGTTTCCCGGCTACGACCAGGTCTGGGCGGCGATGGATGGCGGGGTCGGTGATCTCGTCCGCGACGCCATCGGCAAGGCCGGGGTCGTGCCGATGCGGAAAGTCTGGGACAATGGTTTCCGGCAAATCACCTCGTCAACGAGCCGGCAGATCAACGGCGTCGAGGATCTCAAGGGATTCAAGATCCGCGTTCCGGTCACGGCGCTCTTGACCTCGCTGTTCTCCGGGCTGGGCGCGCTGCCGGCGAGCATCAGCGTCAGCGAGCTTTACTCGTCCCTGCAGACCCACATCGTGGAAGGGCAGGAAAATCCGCTGGCGCAGGTTTCGACCAACAAGATGTACGAAGTGCAGAAATATTGCGCGCTGTCGAACCATTGCTGGAGCGGCTACTGGATCATCGGCAATCGCCGCGCACTTTCCAGCTTGCCACCCGATCTGCTGGAGATCGTCAACGCCGGTTTCGATGCCGCAGCCCCCAAGGAACGGGCCGACCTCGTCGAAATGGACCGCACGCTGCAGGCCGAGCTCACGGGCCAAGGCATGATTTTCAACAAACCGGACTCGGCGCAATTCAGGGCGGCGCTGGTCAAGGCCGGCTTCTACACCCAGTGGCAGAAGACCTATGGCGCGGAGGCCTGGGCGCAGCTCGAAAAATATACGGGCAAGCTGACCTAAGGCTGTGTCGCGCGCTTGATGTCAGCGCGGATCGATAGGGCGGCCCAGACGAACAACAGCGCGCCGAGCGTGGTGGTAGCGGCGGCCGACAGCAGCGAGTAGCGCACCGCATCGGCGCCGTGCTCGTTCTTGAGGGCGTCATTGATCATGCCCACCGCCAGCGGCCCGACGCCCTGGCCGAAGCAGGTCGCCGTCAACAGGATGATGGTCGACGCCAGCGCTCGCATGCTCGGGCGCGCCACAGTCTGCGCGATGGCGAAGATCGGCCCTAGGTGAAAGCCAACCAAAAACGACGTCGCGGCGGGCGGCGACCATGGTCGTGAAGTCCGGTGTCAGCATGCACAGGGTGAACACAGGTCCCGCGAGGCCCGACGTGATCGCCGGCGCCCACAATTTCCAGCGATCGTCGCCGCGGCTGATGCGGGCGACCACGAGGCCGCCGACCAGCGTGCCCGCCATCCCGAACAGGCCCTTGAAGGTGCCGGCATAGGTTCCGAGCTCGGCGCTGCTCAGATGATGCACCCGGGCGAGAAACGGCGGGATCCAGGCCGCGGTCGCATAATTCGTGTAGGTCGTCAGGCAAAAGCCGATCAGCACGATGACAAAGCTTTGCTGCGAGGCCAGAAAGCCGAGCGTCGGACCGATCGGCTCAGGCGTGAATTTCTCCGCCATGAGGCCGCGCCGGGGTTCGGCGACCGTCAGCCACAACACCGCAGCAAGCGCGATGCCGGGCAGGCCGGCCGAGAAGAACGCCATGCGCCAGCCGTAGTGCTGGTTGACATAACCGCCGATGAAATAGCCTAGGAATACGCCGAGATAGGTGCCGATGGCGTAGATGCCGAGTGCGCGTGGGCGTTCGTTCTTGCCGAAGAGATCGGCGAGCATGGATTGCGACGCGGGTGTTCCGGCGGATTCACCGATGCCGACCCCGATCCGGGCCAGCGTCAGCGTTGCCACGCTCGAGGCCATGCCGCACAGGAACGTCATGGCGCTCCAGAACGCGAAGGCCAGCGCCACGATATTGCGCCGGTTGAGCCGGTCGGCCACTCGCGCGATCGGAATGCCGAGCAGCGAATAGAGCAGCACGAAGCCGAAGCCGGCCAAGAGGCCCATGGTGGTGTCGCTGAGCGCAAATTCCTTTTTGATCGGCTCGATCAGGACGTTGAAGATGGTGCGGTCGAGGAAATTCAGCGCGTAGATGATGGTGAGCAGTCCCAGCACATAATATCGCCGCGTCGATGGTACTCCGGCCGCATCTGCCTGCTCGGCCATCTCAGGCGCGAAATCGACCATGGTTTCCCCCGAAATTATTTTCTTGCAGCGTTTTCCTGCAACAAGAGGCGCGCTGTCACGCCTCCCGGATATAATTCCCCGCTTCAAATTCGACCGGCGCGGCGTGGTGGTCGAAGCTGACGCCAATGGGATCGTTGCCTTTGGCCATGGCGCCGAGCTGGTCGCTCAGCATCCGCCGGATCATCAGGATGCCGCGGTCGCTCTGGCCGAAATGTTCCTCGGAATGCAGCGTCACCGGCCCCTGGCCGACCTGCGCCTCGTAATCTCCAGGGAATTGCTGGTGTTCCGGCTCGGTCATGTCCCACCAGAACTTGCCGTTGAATTTGGAGCGCATTCGGCCGATGTCGCCGGATTGCTTGACGCGGCCGGCGACGTAGATCCGGAACGAGGTGTCGTCGATCGGCAACGTCCAGCCGATCGACTCGACGCGCGCGAATTGCGCGACCCGCGGATTGGGCACCACGCGCAGGGTGGGGAGAGCCGCCTCGGTGACCCGATAAAACACCTTGCCGTCATCCTGGTTGCGGATCGAACGCACCGCGACGCCGCGCGGCGTCATCTCGAACTTCACCTCGGGCATCGAGGCCATCATGTTGGTGAATTGGGGACCGCTGAACGAGCCATGCAGCACCGGCACGTGGTAGGGATCGACCACGTTCTCGAAGTGCTGCAGCCAGTTGCAGGGAATGACGGCAGGCCCGCCGCCGCCGATCGATGAATCATCGGCTTCGACGAATTCGCCGTTGTCCATCGTTTCCAGTGCCTGATAGCGCGGCAGCACCGGCTTCTTGTCGGCCGGTCCCATGTAGGCAAAGATCAACCCGTACAGTTCCTGGACCGGGTACCAGGGCTGGCGCACCTTGTCCTTGAACTGGCCGCCGTCGGGTTCGCAGGGCTGCTCGAGGCAATGGCCCTCGGTGTCGAATTTCCAGCCGTGATAACAGCAACGGATGCCGTCTTCCTCGACCTTGCCGTAATAGAGCGTGGTGCCGCGGTGGCAGCAGCGCGCATGGAGCAGGCCGACCCGGTTATGCCTGTCGCGGAACAGGATCAGGTCCTCGCCGAGTACGCGCACCTGGCGCGGCACGTCGGCGGCGTCGCTCGCAAGCCCGATCGGGTGCCAATAGCGCCGGAGTAACTCGCCCATCGGGGTGCCGCGGCCGACCGCCGTGAGCTCGGTGCGGCTGGTCGGGGGCTTCATGGCGTAGGCGGTGCCGAGATCGCGATCTCGCTGGGTGATATTCACAGCCATTTCCTCCCGCCGCGGCTGGCTGCCGCGATCATTTGCAATCTTTGGCAAAGTGAACTTTAGATCGATGACAATGTCAACGATCTCGCGGCCGCGGTATAGTCCTTGGCAGCGGCAGGCTTTGTTGGCAGAGGTTGGCCATGACCGAGAGACCCAAAAAGGCAGGCCCGACGGTGGTCTCCGACGGCGGCAGCGATGAACTCGCACCGATCACGGCGATGATGTCCTCGCGGCTGATGGTGCTCGCCAATCTGCTGAGGCGGGGAGCCATCCTGCGTTACAAACGCCTGGCGGGGCTTTCCTCGGTCGAGTTCGGCCTGGTGGCGTCGCTTGGGCGCCGGCCGCCGATGAGCGTGGTCCGGCTGGCGGCGGCGGTCGGCATGGACAAGGGACAAATCAGCCGGGCGCTGGCGGAACTGGTGTCGCGCAAGCTGGTCGCGAAGGCGGTCAATCCCTGGGATAACCGCGAGGTGCTGGTTTCGCTGACCCGGACCGGGCTGGTCGCGCATGATGCGATCCTGGCGGGTGCGCTGGAGCGCAACCAACGTTTGCTGGAAAAGTTGAACCAGGAGGAACTGACCATGCTGCTGGGATATCTTGACGGCCTGACCGACACGGCGGCGCAAATGCTGGCCGCCGAAAAAGACCTGCGCTGAACCAATTGCGCCGCCCGGAACGACTGCATCCCGGGGCAAAGTTGCTGCGGCGTTGTCGGGAACGCCGAAGCGATCAGGCCGATCGGCCGATTTTGAGTTTTCCCGCCATGTCGGGGGCGGGAGCAAGTGTCAAGATAGCTTGTCTTGCGCCCCTTGTTGCGCTGCGCTAAGCCTCAGAATAATTCCAATCAACGAATCTGCGGTGCGTAAACCGCGGGAAAAGGCGTCGCCGATGACCGGCATCCTGCAGAATTATCTTCCACTGGTGGTGTTTATCGGGGTTGCAAGCCTGATCGGTGTCGTCCTGCTGATCGCCCCCTTCCTGGTCGCGTTCCAGCAGCCCGATCCCGAAAAGCTCTCCGCCTATGAATGCGGATTCAACGCTTTTGACGACGCCCGCATGAAGTTCGACGTCCGCTTCTATCTGGTGGCGATCCTTTTCATTATCTTCGACCTCGAAGTGGCGTTCCTGTTTCCGTGGGCGGTGGCGTTCGGAAAACTCGGCGCCACCGGCTTCTGGTCGATGATGGTTTTCCTCGCCGTCCTGACCGTCGGCTTCGCTTATGAATGGAAGAAAGGCGCGCTCGAATGGGATTGAGCCCCGCTGCCACACACGCAAGACCCGCGGTCGCGCACGCCGCGACCGGCATTCTCGATCCGTCCGGGCGGCCGGTCGGCGCCAATGATCCGTTCTTTCTCGAGGTCAATCACGAGTTGTCCGACAAGGGCTTCTTCGTGGCGGCCGCCGACGACCTGATCACCTGGGCGCGCACCGGCTCGCTGATGTGGATGACGTTCGGTCTCGCCTGCTGCGCAGTCGAGATGATGCAGGTGTCGATGCCGCGCTATGACGTCGAGCGGTTCGGCTTTGCGCCGCGTGCCTCGCCGCGGCAGTCCGACGTGATGATCGTGGCCGGCACGCTGACCAACAAGATGGCGCCCGCGCTGCGCAAGGTCTACGACCAGATGCCGGAGCCGCGCTATGTGATCTCGATGGGGTCGTGCGCCAATGGCGGCGGCTACTATCATTATTCGTATTCGGTGGTGCGCGGCTGCGACCGCATCGTGCCGATCGATATCTATGTGCCGGGTTGCCCGCCGACGGCGGAGGCGCTGCTATACGGCGTCCTGCTGCTGCAGAAGAAGATTCGGCGCACCGGAACCATCGAACGCTAAGGGTAAGGTCATGGACGACGGCAGGCTCGACGCCCTGGGGCAGACGATTGTTAGCGCGCTTCCGGGCGCCGCCACCGGTCACGCGATCGCGTTCAACCAGCTGACGGTGACGGTTCAGGCCGAAAAGATCGTCGATGTCGTGCGCTTCCTGCGCGACGATCCGGGGTGCCGCTTCGTCAACTTCACCGACGTAACGGCGGTGGACTATCCCGGGCGCGAAAAGCGCTTCGAGGTGATCTATCATTTCCTGTCGCCGACGCTGAACACGCGCATTCGTCTGCGCGCGGAAGCCGACGAAGCCACGCAAGTGCCCTCGATCATCGAGGTGTTTCCGGGCGCCGACTGGTTCGAACGCGAGTGCTACGATCTCTATGGCGTGATCTTCACCGGCCATCCGGACATGCGGCGCCTGCTGACCGATTACGGCTTCGACGGCCATCCGCTGCGCAAGGATTTCCCGCTCACCGGCTTCGTCGAGGTCCGTTACGACGACCAGGAGAAGCGGGTGGTGTACGAACCCGTCCGGCTCAATCAGGAATTCCGCAAATTCGATTTCCTCTCGCCGTGGGAAGGCGCGGACTATCCGCCGCTGCCCGGGGATGAGAAGGCGGGGCCGAAGGTCTGACCATGAACGAGCAAAACCTCCGCAATTTTACGATCAACTTTGGGCCACAACATCCCGCCGCCCACGGCGTGCTGCGGCTTGTGCTTGAACTGGACGGCGAAGTGGTGGCGCGGGTCGATCCGCATATCGGCCTGCTGCATCGCGGCACCGAAAAGCTGATCGAGCACAAGACCTACCTGCAGGCGATTCCGTATTTCGATCGCCTCGATTACGTCGCGCCGATGAATCAGGAGCATGCGTTCTGCCTTGCGGCCGAGAAGCTGCTGGGCATCGAGGTGCCGCGCCGCGGGCAGTTGATCCGCGTGCTGTATTGCGAAATCGGCCGCATCCTGTCGCATCTGCTCAACGTCACGACGCAGGCGATGGACGTCGGCGCGCTGACCCCGCCGCTATGGGGTTTTGAAGAGCGCGAAAAACTAATGGTGTTTTACGAGCGGGCCTCCGGCTCGCGGATGCACGCGGCGTTCTTCCGGATCGGCGGCGTGCATCAGGATCTGCCGCCCAAGCTGATCGACGATATCGATGCCTGGTGCGACCCGTTCCTGCAGGTCGTCGCCGATCTCGAAACCCTGCTCACCGGCAATCGCATCTTCAAGCAGCGCAACGTTGATATCGGCGTGGTGTCGCTGCAGCAGGCCTGGGAATGGGGCTTTTCGGGTGTGATGGTGCGCGGCTCCGGTGCGGCGTGGGATCTGCGCAAGGCGCAGCCCTACGAATGCTATGCCGAGATGGATTTCGATATTCCGATCGGCAAGAACGGCGATTGCTACGACCGCTACTGCATCCGTATGGAAGAAATGCGCCAATCCGTGCGCATCATGAAGCAGTGCATCGCCAAGCTGCGCGCCGCCGACGGGCAGGGGCCGGTCGCGGTGCAGGATCACAAGATTTTCCCGCCGCGCCGCGGCGAGATGAAGCGCTCGATGGAAGCGCTGATCCATCACTTCAAGCTTTATACCGAAGGCTTCCACGTGCCGGCCGGCGAAGTCTATGCCGCGGTCGAGGCGCCGAAAGGCGAGTTCGGCGTCTATCTCGTCGCCGACGGCAGCAACAAGCCGTATAAATGCAAGATCCGTGCGCCGGGTTTTGCGCATCTGCAGGCGATGGATTTCATCTGCAGAGGTCACCTCCTGGCCGACGTTTCGGCGATCCTCGGCTCGCTCGATATCGTGTTTGGAGAGGTCGACCGGTGATGGCGCAGCCGCCAATCCAGTTCGACCGTGCCTCGGGGGCTCTTGAGGGAGCCAACCTGTGGGAGCGGACGGCTGCGCTGGCGCTGGTGACTGGCTCAAAAATAGCGTCGCATTTTTCGCATCGTGGCTACAACACTTGCGCCAATTTGTTGCGCAAGACGCTGCCCAGTCGCGATATTGCGATCAAGCTCAACCCCGATGCGACCTTTGAATTTCCGTATGGCGACGGCTACTGGAGCAAATTGCTCAACCGCTCCTTTTCGTATGAAGACGAACTCGCGTTGTTGTTCCTGGATTCCGTCAGCGTCGATTACATGTTGCTCGATTGCGGCGCGAATTTTGGTTACTGGTCGGTGCTGGTGTCCAGCGCGCCCTATGGCTCGCATAAGGCGATCGCGATCGAACCCTCGTCGCAGAATTTCGCCAAGCTCAAGAATAATTCCGAGATCAACGGCAAGCGCTTTGAAGTCATGAAATGCGCGATCGGCGCTGCGCGCGGCACGGCGCGGCTTTCCGGCACCAAGCATGAGGCGTTCAGCATCGCCGGCGAACAGGCCGACGATGGCGAAGAAGTGCCGGTGCTTGCGCTCGACAATCTGCTCGACGACGGCAAGATATCGGCTGCCGGAAAATATCTGATCAAGCTCGATGTCGAAGGCGTCGAGATCGAGGCCATCAAGGGCGGCACGCGGTTGTTGCAGGGCGACAGCGTGATCCTGTGCGAGGAGCACGGCAACGATCCGGAGCACACGGTGTCGCGCTATATCCTTGAACAGACCCCGCTGAAGCTGATCGTCTACGACCCTCGCAGCAATCGGCTCGAGACCGTGACCGAGCTTTCGATCCTCGACCGCATCAAGGTTTCATCCCACGTCGGATATAACGTATTCGGCACCGCAAGCGCGTTTTGGCAGGACAGGATCAATGCCCTGAACGCCAATGTCGCGCGCCGCTCGCAATGAGAGACTGAGAGAATGTCTGTCCGCCGCCTTGCACCAAAGGAACAACAGCCCGCGAACTTCGAGTTCTCGGCGGAAAATCTGGCGTGGGCGAAAGCCCAGATCGCCAAATATCCGGAAGGGCGCCAGGCCTCGGCGGCGATCGCGATTCTGTGGCGGGTGCAGGAGACGCACGC
>Ga0210406_10005484_pt1 | contig 13279 bp, 10 predicted proteins | sample IncBWC30MmetaG_FD_155454 | JGI IMG/M metagenome (GOLD analysis project Ga0210406, IMG submission 155454) | Forest soil microbial communities from Barre Woods Harvard Forest LTER site, Petersham, Massachusetts, United States - Inc-BW-C-30-M | ecosystem: Environmental > Terrestrial > Soil >... | reverse complement strand
CGACGGGATCGGTTACCAACACCGTCGCTGGCACGGGCAACCTTGCGGACCGCACAGTAAGCACCGCAGCTCGCACGACCGTGGGTACCAGCGGGGCTGCATCCGGTGCGGTGGGTGGACTAAACTCAGCCGGGCAGCTGACTTCCAACAGCCAAGGCGTCTTCGGCATGAACGGTCTCAACCTCAACGCCGCCGAAGCCGGGAGTGCACAGGGGGCGCTGATTACGTCTGCTGGCAAGAATGTACATCTCGAAAGCGGTACGCGCATGCTTCTGGTGTCGCGAGCAGCAACTTCAGGGATGCCAAACAAGTAAGAGACCTAGTTTTCGCCGGACAACGAGAAGGGCACGCTTTTGGATGTCCTTCTTGTCTGGTCCCTTACTAGCCGCGGATGCTGGTTCCTTTGTTCCCAGCACTCTGAATGACGAAACGCCCCAGACTCTACTGGCCAGAGTTTCTGGGACGTTCGTCCGAGCAACTCTCCCCCAGAGTGCTGCTCGTGGCTGGCAGCCCCGAACGGCCCCAGTTCAAAAGTCGAGAGTCGCCTCCCAACTCCGGAACTACCGTCGGGGAGGCAAGCCATTGAACGATAGCGGCTGCTTGGCGTTGGCGGAATGGCCTAGACGGGGGTGAGGACTCTGGCACAGGAGTGCTATCCAAGACATTCGCACGGGTTGATCGTATGGACAGGGACGTGGACAAGGCGGTCGGAGCACTGGCTACATTTACCGTCATCGATCCATTTGGAATTGCTTGTGGACCGCGTCCGGCGTGCCTTCGGCTCAACATTTAGGATTGGTCGGGGCGATAGGATTTGAACCTACGACCCCCTGCGCCCAAGGCAGGTGCGCTACCAGGCTGCGCTACGCCCCGACGGTATGCGTGAAGGTCTGATCGATTATAGCCGACCATGTCCGTTGGAGCGGGTGAGCTGGGTGCCCGTCGCGCTATAATTCCATCCCGATCATGTCTGGTTCGCGTTACGCGTTGGTGGCCTACGTCAGGAATCCAGTTGGGGAGTTCGTGGAAAAGCTTCGCCGGGAACTGCATCCGGAATTGCCCCACATGGCCGCCCACCTGACCCTGCTGCCGCCGCGTATGCTGCAAGGCAGCGAGAGCATGGCGATCCAGGCGCTGGAGGAGACCTGCCGCGACCTCGAACCCTTCGAGGTGGCCCTGGGCGAAGTCGAGACTTTTATCCCTGTGACTCCCACCGTCTTTATTCGGGTGGCGCATGCCGCGATCCGCATGCAGGAAGTGCACGACCGGCTCAACCGTGACGGCGTGTGCTGTACCGAACAACTGCCCTACATTCCGCATCTGACCATCGCCAAGATGGGTACCGAGGAATTGGCCTGGAAGGCGTTTGAAATGGCGCGTCGGCGCTGGGCGAAGTACAGCGGCAGCCGCCATATCCCCATCGAAGAGCTCACGTTCGTCCGGGAGAATGAGACGAACCGCTGGGCTGATCTGGGCACGATGACGCTCGGCCGGAAGCTGGCTACGCGCCGGAAGTAGCTGCGGGAAATCGCTCGTTCTTTGGGGCAGAGTACGGAAGTTTGCTGATCGCACCCTCAACGATTTCGGTAAACGTCCTTTGCGAAACATTCCAAAAGGAGTCCGTTCTCGCCGCCGGAAGGACATGTCCGAGCCAAGATGGTCCCCTGTCCCAACGTGCATTGCCGCGGGATGGGTGACCAGCGTTACATAAGGGCATCGAGGCATGGTGTGCTCGCGCATACGCCTCTCCCCAGGCGACTAGAGCTACCCCTCCATTCGGGAGACGTTTCGCATGCTTGTCGGGGTCTATGGGTCGGGATATCTGGGTACCGTGATATCGGCGTGCCTGGCCGACTTTGGAACGCCCGTGAGCTGCTGTGATACCGACAGCACGCGCATGGTCGAGATGGCCCAGGGCAATATCTGCTTCTTCGAAAAAAATCTGAAAGAGATCGTGAAGCGCAATGTGCGCTGCGGCAGGCTTTCGTATTCAACCGATGTGGAAGCTTTCTCCAAGCGAGCGCACGTGATTTTCCTGGCAGAGGATTCGGCGGAGAACCTGGAGGAAATGGTTCTACGGATCGCGCGCCACTCGACGCATGCCATCACATTTGCGCTGGTGACTCCGGTTCCAGTCGGCACCGCGGCCAAGCTCGAGCAGGCGATCAAAGGCGCCAAGCTGAAGGGAACGATCGTGTCGCAGCCGATGTTCTTCACCGACGGATGTGCGGTGGAGGATTTCAATTGGCCCGACCGCATCATCCTGGGGACGACTTCATCGGAGGCGGTGGCGACGCTCAAGCAGATCTTTCACCCGCTGGTGATGCGCGGAGTCCCGGTGGTTGTGACGAATCATGAGACGGCGGAACTGGTGCGCGAGGCGGCGACCGCGTTCGTGGCGACCAAAATCTCATTCATCAATGAATTGTCGTCGCTGTGCGAGCGGGTGAATGCGGATGCGGTCAGTCTTTCATTGGCGCTGGGGCTGGATAAGAAGATCGCGCCCCGCTGCCTGCAGCCAGGCGCCGGCATGGGCGGCAGCTTTGCCGAGTCGGATATGGACTCACTGGCACGGCTGGCCCAAGAGAAAGGCGTCGAACTGAAAGTGCTAAGTGCAGCCAGGGATGTGAACGCTGCGCTGGCTGAGCGGCTGGTGGCGAAGATTTCAGGAATGATGAACACGGTCGAGAACAAGGAAGTCGGGATTCTCGGTCTCGCTTTCAAGCCGAACACGAATTCGGTGGCCGGATCGTCGTCGATCCGGCTTGCACAGACACTGCTGGCCAAGGGTGCTCGCGTTCGGGCGTATGATCCCGAGGCATTGGCGGAAGCGAAGATGCAATTGAATGGGACGGTCCGCTACTGCGAGACCGCTTATGCGGCAGCCGAGGGCGTGGACGCTTTGGTGGTGGGTACGGGCTGGCCGGAATTCCGCACGCTCGACTTCTCGAAGATCAAGCATTTGCTGAAACGGCCTGTGATTGTCGACACTAAGAACCTGCTTGACTCCTCGAAGCTGAAAGCCATGGGTTTCCAGTACATGGGTGTGGGAAGAATCTAGAGCAGTTAGCATCCTGCTTCCAAAAACCAACAATCGTTGTGGAATATAACGTTTGAGCGTTCGCGGTCCCATCGTGAAACGCAAGGTCCCTCGACTGCATTCGGCTTTCGCCTCACTTCGCTCGGGATGGCAATTCCAGTGGGGTGTCGACACGCGTTGGCTGTGATGATGGTTTCGCACCGTTCTGAAGCGCATCGGTTCTAACGGCTTTTTCATCTGCTTGCTATAATCGAAGACTGCGGTATCCCTCCGTGTGGTGCCTGTAGTTCAGCGGTGGAACGCCGGACTGTGGCTCCGGATGACGTGGGTTCGAATCCCACCAGGCACCCCAAAATCCACGTTGAAAATTTTGTTCGCTATAGACCACGCTCGCATCTGAGTGGGGTCGAGGGCTCGACGTGTGCGCGGTCAACGCACTGTAGCTCGAAACACGAAAGGGAGAGTGTGTCGATGGCGGGACTGAACATCAGTCCGGTTTGGCGGTGGGTGTTGGGCATTGCGGCTCTGCTCCTAGCCACATTGGTCATTGGCTTGTATTTTCTGGGCTCGCACCTCAACCCGATCGTGCGCGCGCGGGCGCTCGACATGTTGCGCAGCCGCTTCGACAGTGAGGCCGAGATTGGGGAACTTGATGTGTCCCTGTGGCACGGGATTGTGGTCACGGGAAAGCATCTTGTCGTGCGTCACCACGGGCGCACCGATGTTCCGCCTCTTCTGGAGATTGCAGAATTCTCAGGCGAGATGGGATGGTTCGCTCTGATCGATAAGCCCTGGCGCATCCACCATGTCGAACTGAAGGGTCTGGCCATTCATATTCCGCCGAAGGAGAAGCGTGATCTCTACAAGGGTCGAAACGAGAAGCACCGCGACATCCCTGTGATCGTGGATGAACTCATTTCGAACGACGCGGAACTGGATCTGCTTCCCGGCGATCCAGCGAAGTCGGTTCATCAATTTCTGATCCACCGGCTAGTCATGAAATCGGTCGGATTGGGACACTCTGCTCCGTTCGAGGCCGGCCTCACCAACGCGGTGCCGCCCGGAGAGATCAAGACGTCGGGCAAGTTCGGCCCGTGGCAAAGAGACGATCCCGGCCAGACCCCGCTGTCGGCGAGTTACACCTTCAAGGACGCGGATCTAGGGGTTTTCCGTGGGATCTCGGGGATCCTCTCGTCGGAGGGAAGTTTTGGGGGAGTCCTCGAAAAGATTGAAGTGAAAGGGCAGACCACAACGCCTGACTTCATGTTGTCGATTGCCGGGCGTCCGATGATGCTGAAAACGGATTTCGAGGCGACGGTGGACGGCACCAATGGCGACACGCTGCTGCATCCCGTCATTGCGAAGTTCCTGAACACGACGCTGATTTGTAATGGAGGAGTGGTCAAGGCGCATGAAGGCAAGGGGCGGGAGATCGTTCTGGACGTGACAACCGATTACGCGCGACTCGAAGATCTGATGCGTCTGGCGGTGAAGTCGAAGGGCGCTATGATGACCGGGTCGGTGCGGCTTACCACAAAGTTCGATTTGCCGCCGGGGAAGGACGAGATTGCAGACCGACTCAAGTTGGATGGACAGTTCGGCATCGGCGGCGCGCAGTTCGCCAATGCCGGAGTGCGTGAGAAGATTGAGGGCCTCAGCCGCCGAGGGCAGGGCAAGCCGGAAGACGACGATGCCGGCAGCGCAGTCTCAGAGCTGAAGGGGAACTTCCTTCTGCAAAACGCGCAGATCACATTTCGGAAGCTCAGTTTTGGAGTCACAGGGGCGAAGGTGGATCTCGCGGGCACCTACGGATTGCGCGACGAGAAGCTGGACTTTCATGGGACCCTCCGCCTGCAAGCGAAACTCTCGCAGACCATGACCGGGGTCAAGTCGTTTCTGCTAAAGCCGTTCGATCCGTTCTTCCGAAAGAACGGTGCCACCGTGCTGCCGATCAAGGTGACGGGCACCCGTGATCAGCCCTCGTTCGGACTGGAACTTCGCCGGAAGAAAGACGAGGCCAGGAACGCGTCCGGAGATTGAGGGGCTGACGCCTCAGGCTCCTTTTCTCGTCCCACTAACCAAGCTTGCGGAATGGAGTCTATCTGAATGAGGGATAGGCTGATGATCGCGCAACTCCGCAAGCGTCTGCTACTCGCGTGCTTTCTTCTCTTAGGCGTGCTTTCGGGGTCGAGCGCACCCCACCCAACGCAATCGACCGCGACACGAAAGACGAGCCCTCCATACACTGGAGATCTGTCGATCTTCGATTCGCCTGGACGCGATAAGCGACTACAAATTGACCGCGTGATGGATCTTCTCGGGATTCAGGCCGGCAAGAACGTGGCCGACGTCGGTGCGGGCTCTGGATGGTTTACGGTGCGGGCGGCCCGGCGCGTCGGAGACAGAGGAAAGGTTTTCGCCGTTGATATCAATCCGGAGGCCGTCCGCCACATCGAGGACCGGGCGAAGAACGAAGGCTTGCACAATGTGAATGCGATCGAGGGGCACGAGGACGATCCGTTGTTGCCCGCGGGCCAAATCGATGCCGTACTCCTCCTCAAGACCTATCACGAGATCGCCAGGCCCATAGCGCTCCTGAAGAACTTGAAGGCCTCGCTGCGCCCGGGGGCCAGGGTCGGCGTCATCGACCGCAACGGCAACGGAGAAAATCACGGAGTGCAGCGGAAAGTGGTGATTGAAGAAGCTGCTGAGGCAGGTTACGGCCTGAGTGCTAGTTACGACTTCGTTAAAGACGATATGGATTACTTCCTCGTGTTCGTTCCCAAGCCCTAACGGTAATTGGCGCACAACAGTGGGCACCGTCTCCACCATCCATCCCGCATCGACGTGTTAGATTCTTAAATTCATGAAGCACATCGTTGAATGGGCCCTCGACCTGGCCGTGCGGCGGGGCGCATCTTACGCCGACGCGCGCATCGTTGACGAACGCAGCCGTTCCCTTGCGACCAAGAACGGAAAGGTGGGACATGCTTCGGACTCCGAGTCGCAGGGCATGGGCGTTCGGGTCCTTGCGAATGGGGCGTGGGGCTTTGCTGCTTCCAAAGAGTTGAGCCGCGCGGCGGTGGAAGACACAGCGGCCAGAGCGTTGGCTATTGCTCATGCCTCTGCACAAGTTAAGAACGAAGCTGTCCGTCTCGCGCCGGAAACACCCGTGGTCGCGGAATGGACAACTCCAATCCAGATCGATCCCTTTACAACCTCGGTTCAACAGAACCTTGAACTGCTGCTGAAGATCGACGGCGAACTGCGCGCGGTGAAAGGCGTCACGCTTGCCGAGACGAGCATGAACTTCAGGCGGGAAGAATCATGGTTTGGTTCTGCCGAGGGCGCTTCGATCCGCCAGACCAAATACTCCACAGGCGCGGGGTATGCCGCGTATTCCTTTGCCGGCACCGACATCATGAAGCGCTCGTATCCGAACTCGTTTGGCGGCCAGTGGCAGAACAAAGGCTACGAACTGATTGAAGAGCTGAAGTTAGTCGGGAACGCGAGGCGAGTTGCTGAGGAGGCAGTCGCGTTGCATAAGGCGGATCAATGTCCGGAGGGTGCATTCACCATTATTCTCGACAGCTCGCAGTTGGGTTTGCAGATCCACGAGTCGGTCGGGCATCCTATCGAGCTCGATCGCGTGCTGGGAATGGAAGCGAATTTCGCGGGTACGTCCTTTCTTACACTCGACAAGCTGGGAAAGTTGCGCTACGGCAGTGATCTGGTAAACATCGTTGCCGATGCACGGCAGGAGCATGGTCCGGGACTCGGCACGTTTGCTTTCGACGATGAGGGTGTGCCTGCGCAATGCACGCCGATCATCACAAATGGACTATTCAGCGGATACCTGAGTTCCCGCGAGACGGCGCATACCATTGGAGCGACTCGATCGGGGGGGACCTTGCGCGCGGAGAGCTGGAATCGCCTGCCCATGATCCGGATGACGAACATCAGTATTCTTCCGGGCGAAACGCCGCTTACGCTCGAGCAACTCATTGCCGATACGGACGACGGCATTTACATGGAGACCAACAAGTCGTGGTCCATCGACGATAAGCGCTACAACTTTCAGTTCGGCTGCGAGATCGGCTGGGAGATTAAGAAAGGAAAGCGCGGCCGCATGCTGAAGAATCCGTCGTATTCCGGTATCACTACAGAGTTCTGGAATTCCATGGACGCGATCTGCTCCCGTGATGAGTGGACACTGTGGGGCACGCCGAATTGCGGCAAGGGCCAGCCGCAACAGGTGATGGGAACGGGGCATGGTGCATCGCCGGCGAGGTTTCGGGGGATCAGGGTAGGGAGTGCATATCAGCGGGCGTGACGGTACAACGTCACAGTGCCGGATATTAAATGCTTACAAAAGATCTAGCTGCCGAGCTGTTTTCACGCATTCAAAAACATTCCACCGCCGACGAGGTCGAAGCCTACTTCCACGGAGGGCGTTCTGCCCTCACGCGCTTTGCCAACAACGTCATCCATCAGAATGTTGCCGACGAGAACTACGGCGTCTCGGTGCGTACTACCTTCGGCGGGCGCACGGCGCGGGCGTCAACGAACAAGCTCAACGAAGAAAGCCTGAAACGAGTGGTGTTCGCGTCGGAGAGCCTGGCCAAGGTGCAGCATCCAGATCCGGAGTTGCTTCCGATGCCGACAGCGCAGGAACGGGACGCGGCCAATTCGATGCGTGGGCCGCTGCCCTCACGCCATTTCACCGAGACTGCCTCGATCACTCCTGAGCAAAGAGCCATTGAAGTTGGCCGGATGGTTGCCATCGCCAACCGGCACAAGTTGACGACGGCGGGAACCTATTCGAACTTGGAATCGATCGAAGGCATTTTCAACTCCCGTGGCCTGAGTGACTGGTACAAACAGACGGCGGCCGAGGCTTCCGTAACGATGATTGCTGAAGATTCTTCAGGGTGGCAGAAGGCGAACTCGCCGAACGTGCGCGAGGTTGACGCGGAGCAATTGGCCGAGACAGCCGCGCGAAAGGCGACCAATTCGGCTGCGCCAAAAGAGATCCCCGCGGGGAAGTACACCGTGATCCTTGAGCCTGCGGCCGTGCTCGACATCGTGGGCTTCATGTTCTGGGATTTCAGCGGCCAGGCCATTCTTGATGAACGGTCGTTTCTCAACAACCGCATCGGGACACAGCTGTTCGGTGAGAATCTGGATATCTGGGATGATGCGTCCCATCCTTTGCAGTCAGGTGCTTTCTTCGATGGCGAGGGGATGCGGCGCCAGTGTGTGCCGCTGGTGGAAAGGGGAATCGTGAACCGCGTGGTCTACGCGCGCGGCACAGCGGAGAAGATGAAAAAGGCAGAGCACGCAGCGAAGATGGGAACGATCGCGCCCACCGGCCACGGCTTTCTGCTGCCGAATGAAATGGGCGAGATGCCATCCAATATTGTGCTCGCCACACCCGCGAAACCGCAGACGGTGGACCAGATGATTGCATCGACGGAGCGCGGAGTGTTGGTGACGAGGCTTTGGTATATCCGGGAAGTTGACCCCTACGAAAAAATCGTTACGGGCATGACGCGCGATGGAACATTCCTGGTCGAAAACGGCAAGGTGCAAGCGGGCGTACGCAATTTCCGGTTCAACGAGAGCCTGATTCACATGCTGTCGAACATCGAAGCCATGGGTACTCCGGTTCGCGCCAGCGGTGAGGAGTCCTTCGACATGGTGGTGCCGCCGATGAAGATCAAGGACTTCAACTTTACGGAAGTGACGAAGTTCTAGGGCGCACTCGGCAGTCAGCATTGAGATGGCTGCGGATAGGCAAACATTTAGCATTTAGGATTTAGCACTCAGCACTGCATCGGTTTTGCAAATCCGTCCTCTCCCCCAGTTAAGCCAACTGCCAATTGCTTTAGGTGCCCAATGACCATCGCGCCCAACTGACTGAGTGCTGAATGCTAAGTGCTGACTGCTTAGTGTTGTAGTACCGCGCCGCCGCGCATTGCGTCGCCTTCGACAACCCTATAATTCCTTGTCCCACAATATCTTACACACAGGAAGTTCCATGACTTCGGTAACTTTCAACAGTAGATTCCGCGGTGTAAGCTGCCTTCGAAATGTCCATCTCTGGTCGCTTGGCTACAAAAGAGCCCGGAGACCCGAAAGAGGCTGCGAACACCGTGTCATCTGAAGCCAGCAAGGACGAGAAGAACGCGAGCAACGCGGGTCGCAAGCCCTACAACGACGTGCAGAGTGCGGCGCGTTTTCCGGTGAAGTTGCCGATCGCGGTGAAGTCGGATGCGGGTGTACGTCCGACGGAAACGCAGAACATCTCCGCGAATGGAGTGTTGTTTGAAGTGGACGCGGACATGCCGATTGGTTCGCCGGTGGACTTCACGATCTCTCTTCCCGCCGATGTGGTCGGCGCGATGGAAGATGTTCGAGTGGATTGCAGGGGAAGGGTAGTGCGTAGTTTCGAGGACGGTGGCCGTCGCGGAGTAGGCGTGGTCATCGACGAGTACCGATTTGAGCGCAGGTAGGGCGCTGTAAGGGAACCGATGGCAAGCATTCCGGTCAGCCTGGCAGACAACCTGGAGCAGCCGCACGAAGGGGACGGTAACGGCCAGTTTATTCGCGTCATCGTGGCCGATACGCAAGCCATCTTCCGTGCCGGGCTGCGCAAGATTTTTGCGCTTGAAGATGACATTCGCGTGGTTGGCCAGTCGGAGACACTTGCCCAGACGCTGGCGGCGGCCAAGAAATTCTCTGCCGACGTGTTGATCCTGGAAGCCGCACTGACTCCGAATCCTCTGGAAGCAGTGGCTGATCTCTTGCGGCAATGTCCGCAGATGAAGATGGTCGTGGTGACCCACGAACCCAATGAGGAATTGACGCTTGAACTGTTCCGGCGCGGCGCGCACGGAATTGTGTCGCGCGAAGTCGAGCCCGAGATTCTGGTGGAATGCCTGCGGAAAGTAGCGCAAGGCGAGCCGTGGCTCGATCGTCAAGGCACGAACTGGGTGTTAAGCGCGTACCGTACCCAGTCCACCCGGCCCACGGGCAGCCGCCCCAAGGTGCAGTTGACGCCCAAAGAATCGCTGATCGTCTCCTGCGTGACGCAGGGCATGAAGAATAAGGAAATCGCTCTGCGAGTCGGCACGACCGAACAGGTCGTGAAGAACTACCTGCGCAAGGTGTACGACAAGCTGGGTGTTGCTGACCGCCTGGAACTTGCGCTCTACTGCCTGAATCATCGTGTGGTCGAAAGCGAGAAAAAAGTGGCGGAAGATTCCTCGAACGGACACGCCAACGGATCCGCGACACCGGAGACGCACGCCGCAGCCGCGTCTGTGGCAAACGGCAAGAGTTCCTAGAAGTAAGGTCCAGCCACAGCGAACCACTCCCTGTACCGCAGCACTTCATTCTGAACCGATCGTCTGCCACCCATTCCCGAATCGTTTTCTGGGTCCCACTTCCAGCGCGCAGCTTGCGATTTCCAGCCGACGGGTCATAGAATCGGTGAGGTGGCCGCGAGCATGTGCCTTTCTGGCTCAAGTCGAAAGCGCGGACGGCTTCCGGAGTCCTGCTTCCCGTTGCAGCAACCTCGCCGGAGAGATGGCCGAGTGGCTGAAGGCGCACGCTTGGAAAGCGTGTTTACTCGAAAGGGTAACGTGGGTTCTCTCGGCCCAATGCTTCCCGTTATTTACGCGGGTCGTGCTCCGGGTCGAAATTCTAAGGCGTGTGCACTTTCCGAGTCAACGGGGCAGGGGACTAATTGACCGTGACTTCCTCATTCCACTCCACGAAGTCTCCGCCATGTCTGCTAACTTTTCTTTTCAGGCAACGGCGCAAACATGGGCCACGCCATTACTTTCCTCAGATTTTGCAAATCGGCTAGACACGCGTCAACAAGGTCCCGGTCCATTCTGAGCGGCCCAAACGAGTCCAGCACAATAGGTGTGTCCGGCTGTGACTGCTGGAGGGCTTGCGCGAAAGAATAAACCCTGTCCAGGTCCTCTTTCGTAGGTTTGTTGTGGGGGAGGGTTGTCATAACGACGCAAGTCTGCATCCGTAGGTGCGAGAGGCGCAAGAACCAAAGTGTCTGCACCGGTTACGAAAGTAATGGGATGTGGGAGGTCACTGATGAGAGCAAATGAAGTAAACGACCGAGCCAAATAGCAATGTCAAGTAGACCATCGCGAGTACGACGTGGATTGGTGGGCGTTCCAAGCTCACAGAGTGCATCCCCTGCGAGTCTGGGGCAACGTTACTGTCGTGCTTCTCGCTGCGATGCCATCTTGCCTTAGCTACAGAGGACTCTGTATTCCACCGACCCGAGGTTCCCCGTACCCTTCATACGGGACTTCCGGGCTTGGAAATTGAAGCCATTCACGAACGAATCAGGGAACTCTGCGCTCGTGCCGTAGCCGCAGAAGAACCTGAAGTGGAGTCTCTCCTGGCTGAACTGCGAGCGGCTCTCCGGCAACATGCTCAAATTGTTCGTGACATGGCAGTGCGAGCATTGAGCCGTTCGTCCTCCGCTAACGCTGCCGATTGATGGCTACACGGTCGCGCCCGTTCGTTCCGGTGGTGTTCCTTCCCCGGATAGCCTTTCGCCGTTCTTCCCTCTCGTTGAGCAGGCGTTCGATTTCTTTCACAAGTTCCATGAGCCGCGTGGGGTCTTGTTCCGCGGCGGCCTGCTCACACAATTGAAGCCAAAGCTCCTTGTCTTGCATGTGCGAACCTCCACGAATTCAGCTTAGGATTTTCCGAACCCGCTGAATTGTCAATACAGAGAGGACCGGGGAAACCCCGTAAGCTGTAAAGATAAGGGGGGAGGCCGCGGCTGCCTACTTTTTGGACGCGAATCCGCGCGGATGTCTCTCCGTGGCCGAATACTAAGGCAGGGGCAAATCAGCGCAAGGATTTCTTCTGTCTCTTCTGTTTTCGCCTTCTCTTTTGCTCCGCCGCCCGTTTTCTTCGCTGTGAAGCGAGGTGCCCACAGTATTGCCTGCAATATTCCTGCTTGTGCTTGCTCTGAATCGGAAAGGGCTTTTGGCAGTCTTTACGCTTGCATGTCTTAAAGCGTATGCCTCGTGCCACGTCTGCCAAGACGGTAGCGAACAGCATTCGACGAGCATTCGTGATGGTCACGACACCCGCAACGACATCCGTAAGTTCAAAACGCAGGGGAAAATTGTTGCCTGGGTTCGGTGTCACTAGATCAAGCAATGTCTGCGGCCTCGGTAGCAGGGGCGCTAGTTGAGAGACCCAATTCCTCCGATAAGAGCTACTGAGGCCGTCTTTCAAGCCTTCACGAAACTGCCAAATCTCATCAGGGTCCGCATACAGCGGATTCCGTGACCAATGCGCGAGTGCCGGTCCCTCCGCGCCCGACGACCAAACCCCTACGCTGTTCAAGAATTTAACGAGGCCAGCACATCGTTTTCCTTTAGCCCAAAAAACCTATCGCGCCACTCCCAGCCGTCCAACTCGGCAACTTTGATTTGCTTGGGTGAATCCCACGCCTGAAGCCGTCCGCAGAGAACCGTCTCGCTTTTCGAGTTGACCTCAACTTCCCATGTCACCGGGACAGCAATCTTCCGTGCCAGGGTGAGACGGGCCAGGCTGGGCCGCATCCCTTTCTCCACCAGGGCAGCATAAAAATCCTGCAGCGGGCCGGGATGGCCGATGGCGGAGATGGCCGCCCCCTTCAAGAGATTCTTAACATCGTGATTATGGTTGCGATTTAGACCACGCACCGTGATGCGCTCGCGGTTGCGGTGCAGTTTCCCGCGCACAACACGGTACTCGCCACTGTCATAGGTCTGGACCGCAAACCCGCTGTAGGCCCAAAGCTGGCGTTTGGTACGGAAGCGATGGGGTGTCTGCAGCAAGGCCACCAGCAGGGCGGAGCGAATCGGACCGATCGCAGGAATCTGGCGAAGTAACTTTACCGCCGCATGCTTGCCACTTTCCCGCAACAGCTCGCGTCGTGCGGCCTGGCGCACGGGTTCGAGACTATCCAGTTGCTGGTACAAATGCTCGGCTCGAATCTTCACTCCTGGTTCCACCAGCTGGGCCAGCCACTCGGCACGATGGCGGCGGCTATAGACGCTCGTGCCCGCACAGGGAATGGCCCAACTTCGGTACACCGACTTAATCCGATTCATCACCCGGGTACTATCCTGGGTGAGGGTCGAATAGCTCCGCCCCAACTCCTTCAAGGCACGGGTTCCATGGTTTTCGTGATACACCGGCTTG
>Ga0210406_10005483_pt1 | contig 13280 bp, 17 predicted proteins | sample IncBWC30MmetaG_FD_155454 | JGI IMG/M metagenome (GOLD analysis project Ga0210406, IMG submission 155454) | Forest soil microbial communities from Barre Woods Harvard Forest LTER site, Petersham, Massachusetts, United States - Inc-BW-C-30-M | ecosystem: Environmental > Terrestrial > Soil >... | reverse complement strand
GGCGTAAGATAAATCTAAGTCAGGTCTTCGCCGGACAGAATGTCGGCATCAAGGAAATCGCGGAGAAGATCTGGCTGGTGACTTTTATGCACTACGACTTGGGGTTCTTTGATCACGAGACAGGTCGCGTCGAGTGTGCCCCAAACCCGTTCGGTGCCAAACTGTTACCCATGTCTCAGGAAAAAAATGGGTACCGATCGCCCAGTTAGGACCCCTCCTATTAGTGGTCGGGGTGACAGGATTCGAACCTGCGACATCTACGTCCCAAACGTATTTTAGCCGTTCCATAGCTGTGTTAACATGTGACACAGAACAGCGCACAAATCACGGGATTTCCCGCTATTTCCAGCAAACCGGCCACGCACCACAGGTGGCCACCGCTTAATACACGAGTTTACGCCGCCCGCACTTAGGGCGCACTTACGAGGGCTAGCCAACATGCCGACAAAATTGACGAAGCGGTTCGTGGATGCCCTAAAACCGAAGGAGGACGCCTACGAGCGGCGTGATAGCGAGGTCACGGGCTTCCTATGCCGGGTCCAGCCGACAGGCACTAAGACGTTCTGGCTCGTCTATCCATTCAACGGGAAGCGGGGCCCCCGTTATCGCCTGGGCCAATATCCCAACGTGAGTGTTGAGGGTGCGCGTGCGCTCGCCAGGGCCGCCGCAGGAGACGTTGCCAAGGGAATTGATCCCCAGGTCCGCAGACAGTCCGAGCGCGTCCAACTGGGCCGAGACCGACTCGCGAATCTCCGAGTATTTCTGAAAGAGAAATACGAGCCCTGGGCGATAGCGCATCTGAAATCGGCCACCGTCCAACTCCAGCGAATCCGCAGCGACTTCGCAGACCGTTTAGACAAGCCGATGACGGGCCTGCATCCGCTGGCCGTCGAGGGGATACGTCAACGTTGGCGGAAGGACGGAAAGAAGCCGCGCACAATCGAGCGCGACATCCAAAGAATTCAGGGCGTGCTGTCTCACGCGGTCCAGTGCGGCGTGCTCGACCGACACCCGTTCAAGGGTGCCTTGAAAAAAATGCAGTACGACAAGAGGGGCCGAGTGCGGTTTTTGTCAGCGGAGGAGGAAGCGGCGCTGCGCGCGGCGCTGACGGCCCGCGAAGATCGGCTCCGAGGCGAGCGCATCCGCTTCAATACCTGGCGCATCGAACGTCACCGGGAGCCGCTGCCAGAACGCAGCGGCGATCACATCGACCATTTGAGGCCGATGGTGATGTTGGCATTGAACTCGGGTATGCGGCGCGGCGAGCTATTTTCACTCACGTGGTCGGCGGTAGATTTTGAGGCCGGTATCGTGACCGTGCGCGCCGAGTCCGCCAAGTCAGGTCAGACGCGGCCGATCCCGCTCAACAGCGAAGCGATGACAGTGCTCACCACTTGGCGCAAGCGCCAAGGCGACGCGGCGGACGGGCTGGTGTTCCCTGGGAAGGACGGGGCGCGGCTGACGAACATCACGAAAAGCTGGGCCGGTGTCGTCAAGGCAGCCAAGCTGAGTAAATTCAATTTCCACGATCTTCGCCATTCGTTTGCGAGTCGGCTGGTGCAGCGTGGCGTCGATTTGAACACCGTGCGTGAGCTACTGGGGCATTCAGAAATAAAAACCACGCTCATCTACGCTCACTTGGCGGCGGGAAGTCTGCGAGCGGCCGTGGAGCGGGTGGTGGCGGCGTGATTGACCGTAAGCGGAGCCTGATCCGTCGCGCCAATATCGAATTGAACCGCCGCAACTCAGAAGCGTCTGCGCTTCGACAGCTCCGTGTCGTGATTCGTAAGCTCAGCCGCGCGGTGCGCGCGGATAAACCCATCATGCTGTTGCCGTCCGAAGCGGACACGATTGTGCGCTTTTATAAAATCGCGACATCACGGCGCGGCGTAGTCGGTGCGCCGGAACTGCTGGCAGAATTTCATCGATGGATGGCGAGAGACGTGTATTGGAGGCGCGATGGCGGCGCGACCGTGAAGGCTGCCAATTCCGAAGTTGCCGAAGAGTGGCAAGTCTCCGTCGCGATGGTACAAAAAGTTGTACAGAAATACGGATCGGCCGCACAGGATTGGCTCAAGAAATTCGGCGCTGATCGCGAATCGACGGCGGTGCTCATTGCGATGCGAGCACATGGATTCCGAATGCTTGCCATCGAGAGAAAACGCGAGGAGGAGCCGACGCAACGGGCTCGCCGCGTCTACGAGCGAACATCAGGGGGACGAATGCAGTCGCTGCCACCTGGCATGGAGGATAACCACGCCCGTGCGGTCAAAATAGCTGCCGAGACCCGTACGCGACGAAGCCGAAGAAACGGCCCCCGCCCGCGCTGATCGGGCGCGCAGCTATCGGCGCGCGGCAGCGGACGGCGATGCACGGTTGAGACTTGCCGCTGTTTCGATGCTGTAAACCGCCCACAAACCGCGCCACGCTTCATCGACGCCCCACTCAAGGGACGATGTGGACGTTGACGGTTTGCGGTTGGCGAGCGTTAACGGATTCCATGTATTTTGCCCAAGCAGTCATTCGCGCGGAGAACTCCTGTTGAGCAAGCTCTTGGACTTGCAGTTGGCGTGCCTGGTCGCGCTCTAATGTCGATTGTCGAAACGCCAGTAACGCGGCGGTAGAATCTCGCCCAATCTCATATCTTTTTTGCGCGAACTCCCCATATGTAAGCTTCTGCTGATATAGCGCGACTACCAACTCCCCGACCTTTGCGGCAACGATCTTGCTAAAAGCCGACTCTTGTTGGAAGACTGTCGATTGAATAGCGTTTGCCGAAATAGGCGGCGCGACCAAAGCAGTGTTCCGACTTACGCACGCGTCTCGAATGCCCGCCCATTTTGCGATGACAGGGCGCTCAGCGTCTGTAGGAAACGTGTCGATTGCAGCGATCGCAAACGGCGGTGCTGCGTCACTCGTCTGCCTGAAAAGCTCAACTTTCTGACGGATTGGGTCCAACTCCGGTGTATCCAGATCACGCTTACATTGTGCTTGAGCGGCCGTAAGGTCTGTTTTGTCGTCTCCGCTAGGATCGACACAGCTAAACTGAAGAGTCGCGGCTCCCTCATTTTGGAACAGGACCGCTTCTCTAGCGTTCATATTCTGAATAACCACCACTTTGTTCATCGACGCACATTTCTTGTTGGCGGCAATAAGAGCCTTTGCTGATGCTGGCGTGGATCCTGGAACGGTCGCGACACTCACCATGTAACTATCCTTTCCCGCTTCAACTACTGGACCTGTCGAACATCCAGACATTGCTAAACAAGCGACTAGGACGCTCAGCGATATAATTTCTACAGCAGTGTGGACCGTCATATCTTCGTTTCCGTCAAGTTAATGGCGCATCGAATTGCGAGCGCTTTGCAACCGTGACGCCTGAGACCGCGCGCCCCGCCGATTCTCCGCCTGATGCGCAACGGCCACAACGTGGAGCGGCTGAGCCTGTGCGATCTGCTCAATTCCAAGCCCCGCGAGATCACCGCGTTCATTCACGGTCGCTACACATACCCGGCGCGTGGGAGCGGGGTCGTTTTCGGCTAAGGTAGGGCTCTAAGGGGGGCTCAGGAACGGGCAATTCGGCGCACGGAGGGCGGCGCAGGACGGTCACAGGGGGCTCCCCTCCACACAGCGCCCCGTCCGCCTCCTTTTCGTCCCAGCGCCCCGGCCACCGCCTTCCCAGGCGGCCCCAGGGGCCTCAGCCGGGCCCCCGGTAGCCCCGCCACGTTACCAGGTCAGCGCACTCCATTATGTTCAATGTTAATTCTTCTCAACGTTCGTCCAGAACCGTTTACAATAGCGCCTATCGGGGTCGTTTTTGACCCAGCCCAGGCCACATCAAAAATGCACACCGCAGCTATTGGATACGTTCGAGTTTCGACGGCCGAACAGGGGCGTTCGGGATTGGGCCTCGACGCGCAGCGAGAGGCAATCGCGCGCTTCGCCGAGACCGAGGGGCTGACCATCTCCGAGGTGTACGAGGAAATCGAAACTGGCACAGGGTCCGATGCGCTTGATCGCCGTCCGCAACTCGCGGCAGCGCTCAAAATCGCACGCAAGGTCAAAGCGCCGGTCCTAGTCGCGAAGCTCGACCGTCTGTCGCGGGATGTGCATTTCATCTCCGGTTTGATGACGCAGCGAGTCGAATTCATTGTGTGCGACCTCGGCCGCCAGGCCGATCCGTTCGTGTTGCATTTGTATGCGGCGCTCGCCGAAAAGGAACGCGGCATGATTTCAGCGCGCACCAAGGCGGGTCTTGCAGCGGCGACGGCGCGGGGTACGAAGTTAGGCATGGCAGCGAAGAGTAAAACAGCACAGCGCAGGATTCGCGCGCTCGCGTTCGCAGCCAAAGACAACGCCGCCGACGCCCGTGCAAAAGCCTTGGAGTCGGATATTAGGTGTGCGCTGGCGGATGGCGGATCGTTGCGCAAGGCAGCCGAGCTACTTAACGGGCGCGGCATTGCATCGCCAGCGGGCGGTCGCTGGCACGCACCGTCACTGCTGATTGCGGCGCGTCGCCTTGGTCTGCGATAAGAGGTACAGGAACATGAGCGACACGAAAACCGATCAGGAAATCATGGACGAGTTTTATTCAACTCGCTCCCCGAACCGCGCGGGTACGAATTGGCGCGACGCGCCCGCTCTCGATGATGATGACGACGACGACGAGGAAGCCCTCGACCTCGATATGGTGATCGAAGAACTTATCGGCCGAATCGCCGGGGGGTCAATTCATGGCAACCAAAAAATCAGTCCGTAAAAAACTCCCCAAGGCGGTCCAGCAATCACCATTCGTGCAAAGCGCTCTTAGGCAAGTGCCCGTTGACCTGTGGCTGGCCTGCCTAGACGTGTATGAAGCCGCCGCGTCGCATCGGATGCCTGTCCAGAACCCGGAAACCCGCTTCGCCATTCAAGTGGGCGAGGTCGGCTATGTTCCCAAGGACAGCGCGCTCAATCGTGGCGTGATGGCGGTGCGTGACTTCACTAATGACCCGCAACTCAATCCGGCGATGCTCGCCCGAATCATGGCGTTCGGTCAGGGCATTGAGAGCGCGAGGAATGATCCTCAATTCGCCAAGTTCTTTGAAGCCGACTCGCCTGACGGTGGTTGGATGATCGCGGGAGCGCTGCTGGCGGCTTTCGCGCTCGCCGACATTGAACCGGAGACGCTGCGATTCGACATGTCATCCGTTCTACAGATCGCCAACGAACGTGAACATCTCGACGATTGAAGGAGTCGAGCCGTGGCGGACGGCCAGGGTGCTACATGAATTTGCGGCGCTTAAACGTCCGCACGTCATCGTTGTTTAACTCGAACCACTCCCCGCCCCGTCGCTTCTCAGCGAATCGCTTGTGCCAATATGCTTCGATCCCATAGGCGTCGTCCGTGCTGATGGCGTGGATCAATTCCAAGTCCTCGGGCAGGTTCACGCCCACTTGACGGGTGCGCTGCTGCACCAAATTCGCCTTGCCGATCTTGTAGCGCTTCTCCCGGCCAACCTTCATCAACGCGAGGTAAACATAGCCGGTCACGCATTCGTCGGCGTCGTTGGCCGCCTCGGGCGTTGCTGTTGCGGTCACCAACGGCGCGCATATTGCGGCCACGTCCTCATTGCCGGGGTTGGCCGCGCAAAACGCCAGTACACTTTGTATCAATTCCTGCTTAGACCCAAACCGCTCGAACACCTTATCGTTTGGGAATGCGGAGTCTTGCCGCTTCTGCATCCTCATCTCAGATTGCACGGGCAAGCGGCCTAACTTCCGGGCCAACGCTACGTAGTGTCCGAGAATGGTGTCCGCGTCTATCAACGCATTCATCTGATTTGGAGCAAACCCGGCTTCGGCTACGGCGTCGCTCCACCTTGCCCAATAGCGGCCTGACCAGTCGCCTTCTCTGATGCCGGTCACCTTGCCGAAGCGTTCGCGTCCCAGGGCCTTACCACCGTTCTCCTTTGCCGTGCGCACGATTTCATCGAGTATGTGTTGCTTGTTCATTCGATGCGGCATTTAGCTGGGCTGGTTGAGCTTTCGGCGAAATTGTAGCTCAACCCCGAGGCGGAATTGTGCATCAACTTGCAGCGCAACACGACCTTTGGAGCGTGAGCCAGAAGGCGCGGCCGACCGTCAAACCTTTCCGCAAGGCCGCTGAGAACCTTTCTTTACTCTAACGCGCGCGCGTGCGCGCGCAGGAGCAGCGTGAAGGGTTGTGCGCGTTTCGCGGAGGCCATGAAGTCGCAGTGTGGGAATTCATAGCGAAAAACGCTGATGCTGAGGTGGCGACCCCCGGTGCAGATCGCCGCCCATAAATGATCCTAGGCGGCAATTTCCGCTTATCGGCGGATCGAATCGCGCAATTCCTGGTTTTTTTGGCTCCAAAAGTCTGCGTAGCCACGAGCAACCGATTGGTTGTGCGCGATGTTCCGCGCCACCGCCGCCGCAGCTCGCCGCCCCGAATCTTCGGCATCGCCAGTTGACGACGTTGAGCCGAGCGCATTGGTGAGACCGCCGGACGAGTATTTCTGCAAAATTGCGCGGACCCGCGCCAGGTCGATGGGTTCCAAGAGCCCGAGAGTTTCCAAGTCGGCGAGGACGGTGCCGAGCGCGTCGTCGGCGTCGTCAAACCGTTGCGAGTCGCGCGTTTCGACCGGCCCGATGAGCGAGCCGCTCTGATTGGTGAGTCTGATGGTCGTCATGATTTAATTTCCTTCGGTGAGTTGAAACCAAAAAAGGCCCCCGCCGGGCTAAGCTTCCGGCGGGGTGCTGCGCCTTTCGACGTGCGAGGGTCTCCCACAAGCGGGAATGCACGACGCGCAGCCGGTGATGTTTTCTACGACACAATCATCTGGTCGCGTCGCCGTTTGAAATCACAAGAGATTCGGCGACCCGCGAGTGAGTGCCCACCTCGACGCGCAGTGTATGGTCATCAGCATCAATCGGTTCGTCATCGGCCGTCAGCTCTTTGAAGCGCCGGGCCCACGCATCACTGCTCGCGCCGAAACGCAGCTCCGAAATGGGAACGTCGTACGGATTTGGTTTCGGCATTCGTTCGAGCGCCCGGACCACCTCGACTGGCACCGAAGGAAACGGGACGTTAAGCGGCGTGCGTAAGTGATCGCGCGAGCTGAGGGCCTGGAGCCGTTCCCCGATCTCCAACGCGGCATCGAGCGCCTGCGAAAACTCGGCGGCCATAGCGACCATCTCAGAATCGATTACGGCCACCGCACGTTGAGCCTTCGCGATCCGTTCGGTCTTCACCATGTCAACGGCCGCCGCGTGTTTCGCGGTACTCGCCGTGGCTTTGGCCACCGCGATTTCGCGAGTGATTCGGGCGGCCATCAACGCCGACTCGGCTTCCATTGCGGCGGCCGGTTTCGCGGCCGTGATGGCTGCGGCGCGCTTTTCCGCAAATGTTTCCACGAGTTTTTCGCATGCGAGCACGTCAGCGGCATCGGCGCACGCGCGAATTTCCGCCTCGGCGGCATTACGTCCTGCATTCATTGCGATTCCCCTGGTGTAAAAGACTTGTGGCAGTGTGGACACGTCAACGGAATTTCGGCGGCGCGCTCGTGCGCGAGGCTGACGAGTTCCGAAATGCTCGCCGGGCGTGGAGCCTGCATTATCGCCATGAGTTCGTCTTGCGGAATCACCTGCATCACGAAGGCCGCCAAATCCACGCGCCGCTGCGCGGCTATTCGTTTCGTAAAAGGCGAGCCATCCGCAGTCCTGCGGCGCGGGTGACAAAGTTGATGTAGTTGCTTCATACGCTTCCGCTCCCCGGCTCGTCGCCGTAGATCAACGATTCGATGGCGCTCGGATTCAGGCCGAGGGCCTCTGCGACATCGCGAACTCGCAGGCCCTGCGCGCGCAATCGCATTGTTTCGCGCACCAACACGTTGCGCTCCGTGGGCCGATGCTCAGTCGCGGGGTCGAATTCAGTGGGCATTTGATCCCCTCCGATCTACTACCCCTTTCTGACGTGCCATTTCGTCCCAATCCTCTTTGGTCCACTCGCTGCGCGGCTTCGTCGTCCAATCCTTCGGTGCGGGAGGTACCTTGCCATTCATGCTGGCCACTTTCTTGCGTAGCCCCTTGATCACCTCCGCTACCGGCACTGGCGCAGGCTGCTTCGGTGGCAGCTCAGGCGCTGCTGCGATGTCCGCCGCAGGTTGCGTCGTTTGAGGAGGCTCGCGCGCGTCTGATCCCGATACACATACAGTTTCCCCTCCTGTTAGAGATGCAGGTACAGGTACAGGTACAGAGGGCAACACCTCGTGAACCGTTTGCGAACCCTTTGGGAAATCACCCGCAGCTTCGCCAAATCTCTGCTGAAATGCGGCGCGCCATGAACATTTCGCGGGCACTGACGCTGCTATTTTGCGCGCCGCCTTCCATTGATTCGGGTTGTACGCGACACCGTCCAGAGAATTGATCACCCACACCCAGTCGGTTGTTGCGCACCGGGTTGCGAAACCCTTTCGAGACAGTTCACCAAACCCTTTCGCAACCCTTTCGACTGGCCATTTCAGATCAACCGAGGTGTAGCCATCGGGCAGATAGCACACGCCCGCCATGGTCCCGTGAGCGCAGCTCAGCAAGTACACCGCCAGCAGCTTGTCGTCGTCCGAGAACGAGCGCACAGCGGGGTTCGTCCAAAATGTCGAGGGCACGCGGCCATACTCGCGCATCGCGACAGCTCAACCCACCGCCGCCAAGCGGCGCGCGTCGAGCCAGTCATCGAGCGCGGAGATTTCGTACAACACAATGTTCGCCGACACCTTGATGTACAGCGGGCCGTGAACGCCGGGGTCATCGCAGCCCATCGCCCGATACTTTCGCAGCAATGAGGCCGACACGCCCAAGTAGCGCGCGGCAGGGACGGTCCGCAACGTGCGGCGCGGTTCACTCTCTTGGCGCTCAGCGTTGGCAATCGCTGCACGTCGAATCACATCGACGGAGGCGCGGTGCTTCTCTTCGAGGGTGTCGGGCATCGGCGTGTGCTCCTATGAATACCTAGGAGAACGGTACGCCCCACCGAGTCGGCGAGCCCTGAAATCAGCCTTACCTAATTCGGCAATTAGGTTTCATCTCGATAGCTCGAAATCGGTTCTCGCGCACTTAGGGCGCACTTACGTAGGGAGGCATCACCATGGAGGTAGGAAAAAAATCACTGTAAGTCACTGATTTAATTGGTCGGGGTGACAGGATTCGAACCTGCGACATCTACGTCCCAAACGTAGCGCTCTACCAGTCTGAGCTACACCCCGGGAATCGCTGGGTCTCGACCGGGCGGCAATCGTAGCAGGTCGGTGCCCAAGTTGCCTCATTGCCCTCGCGTCAGGCCTTGGGCTCGCCGATGCTGCCCAAGATCTCGGCAGTATCGGCGCCCAACAGCGGGGAGGCACAGCCGATTCGGCCCGGTGTTTCGGACAACTGGACCGGAACGCCCAGTACTTGAATGGGTCCTGCGATGGCATGCTGCACGGTTGGCGTCATATTGCGCGCGGTGGTTTGCTCATCCTCGATGACCTCTTTGAGATTCCGCACCACAGTGGCCGGGACGCCGTGCTGCGCAAGCAGTTCCACCCAGTGCCCGGCCGGGCGCGAACGGAACATCGCTTCCAGGACCGGCTCGAGGACGCCGCGATTCTTCACACGCAGGGGATTTGTCCGGTAATCGGCGTGGTCTGCGAGGTCGGTCCTGCCGATCGCTTCGCAGAAACTCTTCCACAGCTTGTCGCTGGCCACGGCCAGGGTGATTTCCCGGTCCGCGCAGACGAAATTCCGGTAAGGAACGATGCCCTCGAACAAGGTACCCATGGGTTTTGGAACGATGCCCGACGCGAGATAGCGCGCAAAGCTTGGAAGCATGGTCGACATGACGGTGTCCATCATCGAGACATCCACGAATTGACCCCGGCCCGTGCGATGACGCGCCTCGATGGCCATCATCGCGCCGATCAGAGAGAACAAGCCCGCGGTGATGTCTGCTATCGAGTGTCCCGTCTTGACGGTCTCGCCCGCTGCCGTTCCCGTGATGCTCATCAGCCCCGATGCAGACTGGATGATCAGGTCCATCGCGGGCTCGAGACGCCTCGGTCCCGTCTGCCCGTAGCCGGATATCGACACGTAGATGAGCCGCGGATTCGCCGCGGACAACGAAGCGTAATCCAATCCAAGGCGGTTCATCGTGCCCGGCCTGAAATTCTCGATCAGGATATCGGACGTTGCGGCCAGCTTGCGGCAGGCATCGAGGCCCTGCGAGGTCTTCAGGTCGATCGCCAGGCTTTGTTTGCCGCTGTTGAGGCCGACAAAGTAAGAAGCATCGGCACCATGAAACGGCGGTCCCCACGTTCGCCCAATGTCTCCTTCAGGGCTTTCGACCTTGATCACCCTGGCGCCGTACGCCGCCATCAGCATGGTGCAATAGGGCCCGGCAAGGGCATGGGAGAAGTCCAGGACGGTCATGCCGTCCAAAGGTGGCAGAGAATTGCTCATGTTGAGGAATCTTAATCGATTGACCTTGGAGTTGTCCTGCGGAGCCCGCAGTTCGTGTATCTTCATGCAGAACCGGAGCTGCCCGTGAAGCCATTGTTATACGCACACCCTTTCGCGTCGTACTGCCAGAAAGTCCTTGTCGCGCTCTACGAAAACGACACGCCGTTCAGCTATCGCAAACTCGTGCCTGAAGACCCGTCGGCAATGAGTGAGTTCGGGAAATTATGTCACTTGAAGAAGTTTCCCGTTCTTGTCGATGATGGCCAGGTGTTTTTCGAATCCAGCATCATCATCGAATATCTAGGGATCCGTTACCCGGGCCGCAACCGGCTGATCCCTGCCGATGCACTGCACGCGCTCGAGGTGCGCATGATGGATCGCGTCTTCGACAATTACGTCATGACACCCATGCAACGAATCGTTGCGGACTTCATCCGTGCCAAAGGCGATCGCGATCCGCTGGGCGTCGAAGAGGCGCATTCGGCACTGGATTCGGCATATGAATGGCTCAACGTCCTCATGGAAAAGAGAGTATGGGCGGCCGGGGCGGACTTCAGCATGGCGGACTGTGCCGCCTCAGCGTCGCTGTTCTATTCCGACTGGGTGCACGAAATCGGCGAAAAGCACGGCCATCTGCGCGCCTACCGAAGGCGGCTGCTAGAGCGATCATCGATCGCGCGCACGGTGGAAGAAGCAAGACCGTATCGCAAATTCTTTCCGCCCGGCGCGCCGAACCGCGACTAACGGCTCATCGTCAATGATGCATGGAGCGCCGCGTCGCGCTGGTCGAGAGAATCCCGATGGTGGAAGCAACCAACACGCCGGTCGCCAACGCAACCCACGGGTATTTCCGCACATAGTCGTTCAGTGAAGCGGCGACATGGCGAACTTTCACGTGCTCCGGAGGATGGCCGTTCTGGGCGGCGGGATCGCTCTCCTTCAGAGCATCCCTGGTTCGCGCCATCGACTTGCCCAGCCTTGCGCGCAGATCCTGGATCTCCGGACCGCGCTCATCGGCAAGCTTGGCGAGCAATTTTTCAGTTTGATCGAATAGATCGTTTAACTTGTGTACTGAGTCCATCATTCGCTCCTCGCGGCAGAATCACCGGCTAGATGTGCTCGTCACGAAGCCGCCCGCCAAGGGCCGCCGCGACGCTTGCAATAAAGGCGCCTACCAACATGGACAGTGCGAGGAAGATGGAGGTTTCCGCGGCTGCTTTTCTGGCGGCGTCCGCATCGGCTTTCACCTTCTCCTGGGCTTGCATCACCGACGCGATGAAAGCGTCGACTCGGGCTTGCGCCTCCGCTTGCGAAATGCCCGTGCGGGCCGCGATTTGCTCCGCCAGATAGGCACGGTCCGCGTCGGGTACGCTGCCATTGACCAAAGCATTGGCAGCGATATGTCCGGTTTCAGCTCGCGGATCGGTGGACGGGCTACCGGGACCGCCGGAGCCTGTCGAGCGAAACAGCTTGTCGATGCCGTAAGCCGATACCGGGGAACTCGGTGTGGCCGAGGATTGCATCGCCCCTTGCATCCCACCCGAAGCCACTTCGGCGGCGGCATGCCCCGCGGCACCGGCGCCATGCGTGACGGAACTCGAGAGCACGGCGGCAACTACAAGGGTGGCAACCGCCCAAGTAATGAGCCCGTGCGCGGTATCCCTGAAAAAAACCTCGTGAGTGTGAGTTCCTATCCAGCGCGTGCGCAGCCTTCCGGCGATGTAGCCGCCCAGTCCGGCGGAAATCCACTGTGTCACGATCAGCCAAATGGCACCCGTGACCGCGAATGTCTTCACTGACACGCCATGATTGCTCCAAGGGGAGATCGACGCCAGTCCAACTCCCGAACCCAGCGCCATCAGAATCAACGTCGTTGCGGCCGCTATCACGGCACCGGCGAAAATAGCCGGCCACGACGCAGCGGACTTGCCGGTAAATGCAGTTGATGCAGCGGGCGCGGCGGCTCCCGGAGTCATTGTTTGTTCCACGAACATCTCCTCAGCGGTGTGAACACATCGCCAGCAGAAGGATGATCGGAAGAGGGACACCCAGCATCCAAAGTAGAATTCCACGACCCATTGTAGACCCCCATCTTTGCCGATTACGACTTTGAAGAGCGCTGCCGCTCGTGCTCAATTCGTCGGAATACTGCAAGGAATCGCGCGGCCGCGCCATCCCTGCAACGATTGAACGCGTGTCAGGTCTTTCTTACGGTGCGCCTTCAGCGCAGCATTCAGTGAGGTGCCGGGGCGGCGTTCCTACTGTCTTGATTCGCGCGGTGGATGACGAAGTTGCGGATCGCCGTGACATCATCACGGGTGAGTGCGCTTTTAAAAGAAGGCATCGCGGCATCCTTGAGCGCGCCGTCGAGGACAATATTGTAAAAATAATCCATGGCTAGAAAATTCGAGGCGCGCAGATCGGGGACGACTCCACCCCCGACGGCATGCTCACCGTGACATGCACTGCAGTACTGATCGTATAAGGGCTCGCCGCGGGCGAGGGACGCCGCATCTGCGGGCTCGGGCGGAGGATTGATGACGAGCGCGCGTGGTTCCAGAGGCGGCAGCACCGCCGTGCCGCCGAGTTTGAAAACCAGCAGGCGACTGACATTGCGTAAATTTCCGGACATCGCGGCGGCCTTGCCGCCGCTCAACGCATAACTGCCGCCCCAGCCGCTCAAGACGGCAATGTATTGTTCGCCGCCAACCTCGAATGTACTCGGCGCGGCGATGATCCCCGACTGGGCAAACATGGACCATAGCTTCTCGCCGGTGTCCGCGCGA
>Ga0210406_10005482_pt1 | contig 13280 bp, 11 predicted proteins | sample IncBWC30MmetaG_FD_155454 | JGI IMG/M metagenome (GOLD analysis project Ga0210406, IMG submission 155454) | Forest soil microbial communities from Barre Woods Harvard Forest LTER site, Petersham, Massachusetts, United States - Inc-BW-C-30-M | ecosystem: Environmental > Terrestrial > Soil >... | reverse complement strand
CACAGGGTCGCCGCATCGAGCGCGGCTATGGATCTTTTCATCGGCGCTTCGTTTTGCCTGATACGGTAGACGGAGAGAAGGTCAATGCAACCGGAAAGAACGGAGTTCTGACCGTCACGATTCCGAATCAGGCGAAAGCGATGCCGCGGCGGATCCAAATCGGCGGCTGATCCAACTGCCATCCGGCCCATGGCGCGGCGTGCGCCGCGATGAAGAGATCGTTCGCACGGATCATCGTTCCACGCGTTTTGAGCGTCGCACGGATCTGCGCATAGTGGAGGGCTGCTTCGCGCATAAGGGTTGATGTTCAACTGGACTGTGCTCACCGCTTACCACCCCGAGAACCCGAGAAGACCCCAATGGTAGAACGTGCCTGCGCACGACAGGAACATCAGCGTCGCGAACATCGCGAAGAGCCGACGCTTGACGACCCATCGCGACCTTGTCGCGAGTAGCAATGGCATGAGGACGACAGTCGAAAGAGTCGCCAAAAAAAACATCCAACAGGCGACCGGGAAGAGCGTCCCGGGATAATTCGTCGCCAGGGCATCGATATCTTTGACCCACGGCGCAACGCCGCTCGCAGCGATGACAAAAGCGGCCAGCCACAGCGAGGGTACGATGTCCCACCAGTCTGCGGAAGCGCGAACACGCAGGTCCCGCACCGCGTGGATGGTACCCAAGAGCGCGGCGAGAACACTCAGAGCCACGATGAGGACAAACCAGCGTGGACCAGAGAAGAAACCGATGCGCTCCAGCGGATTTGCGCCCGTAGGATCAAGCAGCAGCAGGTGCCCGCCTTCGAGTCGAAAAGCGATCTGGCTGCGGCCGTCAACCTCCCTGTAGTTGCCGTCCTCAGTGGACGTGAACCTTGCGACATCGGCCATCAACCCTGTAATCAGCAGTTCCCCGTTGGCGGTCCGCTCTACTGAGGTTGTGGAGAAACCCAGCAGCGCGCGCTCGGTGCGAAAATAGGCTCGACGCAAGGGACGGTAGGTGCCTTCGACATCGAGCGATGCGACCTTCGAAACCGCGGGCTGGCTCAGGATGCGCCTCGGCCGATCTTCAAGATACTCGCCTATAAGGTAGGGCAACTGCTGTACCAGTGGTAGGCCGCCATCAGTGTTGACTGCCACGAATATCCCCAAGTCCATGGACGGCACGATCAGCATGATGGCGTGCTGGTAGCGCGTATCGCCGTCATGACCCAGCGCCAGCCGGGAGTCCGGGAACGGAAATTGAAAAAGTCCGTGGTGGATCGCGCCGAACCCGCGCGCGTTGGAAAAGGAGGGCTCAAACAGGGCGTGCACGCTCTCTTCGCTCAATACTCCCGCTGCTGAGAAGCGCCGCGCATCCAACAGCGCCTGCAGATATAACGCCATGTCGTTGGCGCTGGCCGCCAAGGCGCCGGCCGGTGCATAGTGAGTAATGTATTCGTCGGGCGCACGCCTCAGTTGCGCCTCTTGCCACACAAATCCCTCACTGAGATGAGCGGCGGTATCGGCGCTCATGGGCTGCGGCAGATTCCGCGTTTTCGCCAGCTCGATCGGCAAATTTTCCCGGAATGTCGCGGAACGAAGGCCAAGCGGTCGAAGTATTCGCTCTTCGGCGTATGCCTCCCAGGGCAGTTGAGTCACCTGCGTCACGATCATTGCGGCAAGCGCAGCACCGTAATTGGAGTACACCGCGATCTGCCCGGGCCTACGCGCACGCCGTGGGCGATAGCGGGCCAGGTAGGTGGCGACCGGCATCTCCAGATGGGGATCGTCTATTATCATGTGACCCAGAATGGTGTCTTCGAAGCCGGCCGTGTGGGTCATGAGATGCCGGATTCGAATCGGCTCGGCGAATCCATCGTCGGGTACCTGTAGATTCGCGGGAAGATGGGAGTTGATGGGATCATCCATCGCGATGCGATGCTGCTCCATCAATTGCAGCAGGGCGATCCACACCACGGTCTTGGAGAGGGAACCGATACGGGTGAGCGTGTCGGCAGTCATGTCCAGTTGCGGACTCAGAGCCGCAACGCCGTACCCTTTGGCCAACAGGACGGCCGAATGATCGACCACCGCGACACCGACGCCGGCAATGTGATCGCGACGCATAGCTTCGGCAACCGCGCCATCGACGAAGGCCGCGAGCCCCGCGATCCGATCAGCCGCATGCGCAACGTTCGCCGGCACCGCCCCGGCCCCTTGAGCCTCGCCTGCCGCCGGCGCCGCGGTCGCCACGGCAAAAATGACCGCGCCAGCGCATAGGGCCGACCTTAGTGCCGGGCGCCGCCGCAAAGGTTTATCGCTTAGCGGCGATCATATCGGCGATCGCCTTTGCAATCACGTCGGGACGGTCGTGAGCGACGTCGTGCGAGCTCTTGTCCGCGACCAGCAGCTGCCGATTGGCGGCGCGTGCGGCAAATTGGCGGTGCGCATCCCTCCACGCCTGGGCGTCCCGCGGTGCTTCGAACGGTGTCGCCTCGGAAACGATTACCGTTACCGGTACGGAAAGGGGCCAGGAAGTCTTGTGGAAGGCGCGCGAGGTCTCGGTGAAAGACGCCGATACCGCCAGCAATTGGCGGCTGGCATTCGTGGGAGGCGCCGCCTTTGCCGCCGCAATGATCGGAGCATATATTTTGGTCATTCGATCGATTCTGTGATCGGTAAAAAACTCCGGAACATTCGCGTCAACCAAAACTGCGCCGGCGATCCAGTCGGGGTGCTGCCGCGCAAGATAGGTAGCGATCTCACCGGCGATTGAATGCGCGACAAGAACGACATCGTGGGTAGCGCCAAGTACCTTCAACCCGTTGGCAAGATCGGCAGTGGCGTTTTTTACATCCCACGGACCCTTGACCTCATCGCTGGCGCCGAAACCGGCTCGATCATAGGTGATGATCTCTGATCCGGTTTGCTTCGCCAGCTCAGGGACCAAAGCGCTCCAGTAGGAAGAATCCAAGCCGCCACCCGCATCGAGCACGATAACGGGCAAGTGACCCGGCGTGACGTGAAAGGCGGTCCGGTGTCCCTCTCTCGCGATCATTTGAGTCGCCGCGGCACCCGCCGGCTCGGCCATCGCTCCCGTAACAGGCATCAGCAGCAATAGCCCTGCCAGCCATAAACTTCCTGCAGCTTGCATTCATCACCTCATGGGTTCGGCTACGTCCATCAGCGCCAACGGCCAGCGAAAATCTGAATCGCCTTATAGAGACATAAAGCCCTGTATGGGTCTATTTATACCTAGATGGGACCCGCCTGGCAAATAACCGTGCTGAAGCGGAAGCCTGTGAGCACGTCGCGCCGCGGGCCCGCGCAAGAGCACCCTCCGCTTAGGCTTTTCGGGGCCGCGAGGCTACCGGCTTTTTAGCGCGGCGAGACTTCTTTGGCGATTTGCTCGATGCGACGTGAGGGGTTTTGCTGGGCGGGCCGCTGCTGTCCGGCTGCTCCGGTGTGCGCAACAGATCGAGTAGCTCGTCATCGGAACTCGTACAGCCGGCCAACAAACTTGCCTCGTCGCAACCTGGCGCGAGAATGTAGGCATGTCCCATCGACGAATCGATATACGCGCATTGGCCGGGTTCCAAAACAACGGGCTCATAGAATTCGGTGTGGACTGCGACGCGACCTGTCAAAACGTAAATGAATTCCTCACCAGGGTGGCGTATCAATTCGCCAAATTCTTCCACGCTTTTTGCACGAACACGGCCAAAGATGGGGATCATGCGTTTTTTTCGCAAGTCTGGGCAGAGAAAGAAGTATTCGTAGTTAGGCGTATCTATGCGCAAAGCGCTCTCTTTGGTTCCGACGCTGCGCCGGGTCATGACTCTGCCGGCTAGATCGTCGCCCGAAGCAAACAGCTCAGACATGCGGATGTTTAGCCGCTTGCTAATCTGCATCAATTTGTCGTAACCGAGAGTCAGGCGACCATGCTCTACCTTCGCCAGCGTGGAGCGCGGAATGCCGGTTTTGTCACTCAATGCCTGGAGCGTCCAGCCGTTCTGGGTCCGTAAGCTACGGATCAGGCTCCCAAGGGTTGGCGCGTCATTGTCCATCTTTGAGAATCCGAAATCTTGCCGGCAGAGTTATCGCGCGGCATTGTAGCAGCGCCCCGCTTCCGTAGCTCGTTCCAGAAGCGAGCCGCATCCGAGGCGCGAACTTCTGACATGGCTGCTGTCGGCCCGCATAGTCCTAAATGGGACATTTAGCTCCTGTTACGGTCTTTGCTGGGAAACACGGGACACCCCCAGCTACCGTGGCGAGCGATTGCCTTGTTACGGTTGGTTCGGCGCGATGTCGCTGGTCGTATTCCTCGCAAGACGGGACGGCGACAGCGCTGCTTCCGTGATCCCGAACTCGAGCAGGTCGTCATCAATTGGCCTTCCCATCGCAAGAGCCGCGGCGGTGCGGCTCAAGGCGGGCGCCGTCTGGATACCGTATCCGCCAAGCGCAGCATGCCAAAAGAACCCCGATTGTATGGGATCGAAGCCTACGACCGGCGAACGATCCTGCACAAAGGAACGCAGCCCTGCCCACTTGTGCGTCACGCGCGTCACATTGAGAGTGGTGGCTCGTTCGATACGTTCGACCGCCATTGCAATATCGAGATCGTCTGCCTGCGCATCGCACGGTTCGCAGCTGGTCTCGTCCGCGGGCGACAGCAGCAGCATTCCGGCGTCGGGCTTAAGATAAAATTCCTCATCCGCGTCGACCAACATCGGCCAATCTTCAATCATCTGCTCCGGCGGTGGCTTGATCAAACACGCCGTGCGCTTTCGCGGCTGCAATCCGACATCAATGGCGCCTGCAAGCCTGCCGACCTGGCCGGCCCAGGGTCCGGCGGCATTGACAACCACCTCGGCGCGGAACGTATCGCGGACCGTCGATACCGTCCAAATACCGCGGCTCCTTTCCAGATGCGTGACGTGTGCGCTGGTGGTCAGTGCGCCGCGCCGCGACCGCAGCAGTCGCAAGTATCCCTGGTGCAGCCCATGCACCTCAATGTCCCCGGAATTTCTGATATAGGCACCGCCCAATAAATCATCGGCTCGGAGCAGCGGATGAAGTGCGCGCGTTTCCGGGCCGGTTTTGACCTCGATGCCAGTGGCGCCTGCGGCGGATTCCAAGAATCTGGAAAGCGCGTCCGATTGGCCGGTCCTGGCGATCATCAGAACGGGTCGTGGCTTGAGCAGCGCAGTAGCGGTGAAATCGGCGCCGGGCGAACTGAAAAATTCGCGGCTGGCCCGCGTCAATGCACGAACGGAATTATTGCCGTAATACTCAAAAAACACCGCGGCGGAGCGCCCGGTGGAATGGTATCCGGGTTGTGGTTCCATCTCGAGCAAGCGCACTGATGCGCGCTTGGCTAGGTGAGCAGCTACCGACGCGCCCGCCATGCCGGCGCCGATAACGACGATGTCATGTTCGAAGTCCATCGATCAGACAATCACTGAGTCAACCATGCTGGTCTGCTTGATTTGAATGCATGGGGTTCCGCTACGAGCGTCGCGACAGACAAATTTGCGCACAATCGTTACACGATAATCCTAAATGGGTATACTGATCCTATCCAGGGCTATCCTACCACGATCGGAGAAAGGCGCCTTTTTCGGATAATCGGCGAGTCTTTTGCGACCCTTGTGTCGAGGTCAGCACCAGGGTCAGCCTCGCAAGAATCAGCCATGAGGAGACAATGGTGACCCATGTTCGGATAACGATCGGTTCCACGGCGTTCAAAGCGCGCTGGGAAGAATCACTGGCCCCGCAGACGTGCGCTGCCTTTCGGCGTTTGCTGCCCTATTCCCAGAACATGATTCATGCCAGATGGAGCGGCGAAGCTTGCTGGATTCCCTTGGGGACATTTGATCTCGGCGCTCCCGCCGAAAACCCGACGAGTACGCCCGCCCCTGGTGAAATCCTCTTTTATTCGGGCGGAATTAGTGAGACGGAGATTTTGTTTCCCTATGGCGCAACGCGATTCTCGAGCGTCGCGGGGGAGTTGAAAGGCAATCATTTTCTGACGGTAATCGAGAATCAAGAATCTTTAACGGAACTGGGAAGGCAAATCCTGCTGAAGGGAAGCATGCCAGTCCGATTCGAATAGAGTTTGACTATTACACATCATCAATCGGCACAAAAAATATGGGGATATGTTTATGCGCGAAACGTTAGCATCGATCGTCTGCGCCGCCTTCACCCTGGTGATCGCCGCATCCGTCAGTAGCCCCGCCATAGGGCAAACTGCGGTCAACTCGGAATCCTCAACCGACGTTGGGCTTGCCGAAATCATCGTGACAGCGACGCGGCGCTCGGAGCGCCTGCAGGATGTTCCTATGAGCATCACTGCGCTGACCGGCGAGGAGCTCACGAAACGCGGCGCAAACGATGTCAACGACATCATTGCCAACTCTCCCGGCCTTTCCAATCCCTCGCAAGGCTTGGGCATCCAGAACAATCTCATCATCCGCGGAGTGGCAACCGGTGCGGGTTCCACCCTGGCCCAGGCCACGGTATCGCTGATGCTGGACGATATCGACCTGAATCCCGGCGCAGTGACCTTCGGGACTTCGGATCCCAAGATCGTTGATGTGCAGCAGGTGGAAATACTGCGCGGTCCGCAAGGCACCCTTTTTGGCGCAGGCTCTTTGAGCGGCGTCGTGCGCTACATCTCGAACAAACCCAACTTGAACGAATACTCCGGTTCAGTGCAGGTCACGGGATCTTCAACCGATGGTGGCGGAGCTTCCGAAGACATAACCGGCGTGCTCAATGCACCTTTGATCGAGGGCAAGCTCGGCGCGCGACTCGCCGCTTACTACGACAACGATGCCGGGTGGGTCGATGATCAAGGTCGAGGGCTCTCCAACGTCAATGGCACCCATACCTATGGGGTGCGTTTTTCGCTCAGCGCGAAACCCACCGACGATCTGTCAGTAATCCTCACCACCATAAATGATAGAACAAATGAACTGGGCAGCTCGGCGTCCTATTATTTTGCGCAGCCAGGCATACCGGACTATAAGACGCAGCAACCTTACTACTCCGTGGGCAGTGCAAAACTTGACACCCACATCGTCAACTTGCTGACAACGTGGACGCCTACCTGGGGCACCGTCGTATCAACGACAAACTATTTCGATCGGTATATCAACGGGACGCAGGATCTGGGCAATCTTCTTCCTGCGCTCGGTCTGACAATTCCGCCGGGCGTCGCGCCATCGGCTCCGAGTGTTGCTCCCAATACCATTCACGACATTTCCCAAGAATTCCGGTTCGATTCTCCGCAGATGGGCCCGTTTCGGTACAACGCCGGGGTGTTTTACCAGAGAGTTGCCAGCGACCCGAGTCAGGTGGTCACGACCAATTCTCCGGATGCACCGCTCGCCTTGGGCGCCTATATCTGGGCCGTGCAATGGCAGGCGGCGGCCTTTGGCAGCGCGACCTACACAGTCGCGGACCGCATCGATTTCACCGCCGGCGTGCGCGTCAGCAAGGACGTCGTTCACTTCATCACCACCGAGAGCGGACTACTGGCGGGAGCCAACTCGGCGGGCGGCGAGGTGGACAAGCCGGTGACGCCCCGTGCCGCCATCACTTTCCGACAGACCAACGATCTGACCTGGTATGTGCAGGCTGCCAAGGGCTATCGCGTGGGCGGTCCAAACGTCACCGCCGGCAATAACGCCACCCTGTCCTCTTACCACCCCGACAGCTTGTGGAACTATGAATTGGGCAGCAAGGCGCGCCTGTTCAACGGCACGCTGATTCTCGACAGCTCTCTTTATGACATTGAGTGGAATAACATGCAGGTGGGGCTGGTGACGCCGCAAGGCTTCAATTACATCGGCAATGGCGGCAAATCCAGGATCTACGGGATCGAAGAGGAGGTCACCTTTAAGGCGACTCCATGGCTGGAACTCGGCGGCACCGCCTCAGCGGATCATGCGGCGACCACATCGGCCGCCTCGATCAGTCGCGTCAGTTTCGGTGCTGCCGGACCCGCGCCAGACCTGGAACCGAACGCGGCGACCTCGAACGGGGTGGTATCCGGATATCGATTGCCGGGATCTCCGGAGTTGCAGGGCTCGTTGTACGGTGAAGCGCAGTTCCATGTTCTCGACTATGCATCGTATGTTCGCATCAGTGGACAGTACGTCGGCTCCGCCTACACGGATTTTAATTCCCAGGGCTTGAAATTTGGAGGCTACACGGTCGGTAATTTGCGGGCGGGCATCAAGTTTCCGCACGTTGAAGTCATCGCGTTCGTCAATAATTTCACCAACAGCGAAGCGCTCTCTTCGGCCCTCGACCTGTCGCTGTTCAATGTCCCAACGGGCTACCGCATTCGACCGCGCACGGTAGGTTTGACGCTTCGCGCTGGTTTCTAGTCAAAAGCCTGGGCCGCCTGCACACGCTGTGCCGGCGGTCCACGGCACCCCCGGTAAAGGCTCAGCGACAAGAGGAATTTCACGCCATGCAACGCCTTACTCTGCCTTTCCATCGAAGCTTTCGTAGCGCAATACTGCCAAAATTATTTGCGGCGTGGATCGCCGGCATGACGCTCAGCGGACTGTTATGGACCACAAGCGGCGTCGCTGAGGAAGCGAGCAGTACCTGGGACGTGACGGCCGCGCGGGGAAAAACCCGCGACATCGATTTCGATATTCGCGAGGGGACCTGGATGTCCATGGACATTTCTCCCGACGGCCGCTGGATCGTCTTCGATCTGTTGGCCCATATCTATCGCGTTCCGGTTGCCGGTGGTTCTGCGGAGTGCCTGACGCAGAACAGCGGCGTGGCACTTAATTTCCAGCCGCGCTACTCGCCGGACGGAAAGACGATCGCGTTCATCTCCGACCGTAAGGGACAAAACAACCTTTGGCTGATGGACGCCGATGGCTCGAATCCGCGACCCGTCGCACTCGATCCCGCTGTGCGCATGTACGAGCCCGCCTGGACACCGGACGGCGAGTACATTGTTGCACGACGTGAGACCGCAGGGCCTGGCTTTGATGGGAAGACGGGCCTCTGGATGTATCATAGGACCGGCGGGCAGGGTGTGGAGCTTGTGGGCAAATCACCGCCGGATGCGGATTGGCCTTCCGCGTCCCCGGACGGCCGCTTTTTATATTTTCACTCGCCCGTCGACCCCAAAGAAGAGCCGTGGCTGCGCGATGCCGTCGGTGGTGCATTTCAGATCAAGCGATTGAATCTTCACAGCGGCGAGGTAGAAGAGATCACCGCCGGCCGCGCCTCTACCATGTATAGAGGTTCGAGCGGCGGGGCGATAGCGCCGGAAGTTTCGCCCGACGGGCGCTGGCTCGCTTTCGCGCGCCGCATTCCCAACGGCACCATTTCGTTCAAAGGCCATCAGTACGGACCGCGTACGGCACTCTGGCTGCGTGATCTGAAGAACGGGGCGGAACACATACTCCTCGATCCGATCGAGGGAGATATGTCGGAAACCATCAAAACCTGGCGCGTGCTTCCCGGGTATAGCTGGGCGCGCGACAGCAAGTCTCTGGTTGTTTCGCAAGGCGGGCATATCAACCGCGTCTGGATCGACAGCGGCAGGGCCGATTTGATCCCGTTTACGGCCCACGTGCATCGAACGCTATCCGAGATGGCGTACGCATCCCGACCGGCATCCGGCGACGATTCTTTTGAAGCTCGGGCGATCCGTTGGCACTCGGATTCGCCCGACGGCAAGAGAGTCGCCTTTCAGGCTGTCGGCCATGTCTGGGTCATGGATCTACCAAGCGGCACTCCACGCCGTATTACGCCGCCGACGTTTGTTGCGTTCGAATACTCGCCGGCATGGTCGCCGAACGGCCGCTCGATCGCGTTCACCACCTGGGATGAGCGCGAGGGCGGGCACCTGTGGAAAGTGTCATCCGCCGGCGGCACCCCTCACCGACTGACCACCGAGGCGGGCGAGTACATCAATCCCTCGTGGAGTGCCGATGGCTCGCAGATCGTATTGGCGCGGGGCGCCGGCGAGACCCTACGTGGCCGCACCTGGGCAAATAACCCATGGTACGACTTAGTTCGGGTGCCATCCGCAGGCGGCCCGGCCAGCTTCGTGATTCGCATCGACCGACCGTTCGGCGAGGTGTTCGAACTCATGTCACGGCGTGAAATGCCCGAGCCGGTGTTCGGAGCGGAGGGACGCATTTACTATCCTGAGATCGCCCCGACGCACGTCGAAGGCAAGCTCTCCGAGACACAGTTCGTCTCAGTGCGCCCGGACGGCACCGATCGACGCGTGCACGTGGTCTTCGATTCCGCCGGTCAGGCGGTGGTGTCTCCGGATGGGCGATCGATCGCGTATCAGGAAGGCGACAATATATATTTGATGCCATTTCCGGCGTTCGGTACCGGCAGCGTTCCCATGCGTGTCGACCGCCGCAAGCCGGCGCTCGCCACGAGGACTTTGAGTACCGAAGGCGGCAACTTCCCTCACTGGCGAGATGCCGACACGCTGACCTTCGGCAGTGCCAATCACTTCTTCGTCTATCACGTAGGCTCCGGCCGGACCGACAGCAGCGACATCCACCTGAAGGTAGCCAGGGATACTCCGCACGGAACTCTGGCCCTCACCGGGGTACGCATCGTCACGCTCAATCATCGAGAGGTCATCGAGCACGGCGACATCGTAATCAAGAACGACCGAATCGCCTGCGTCGGCACTTGCGACAAGGCGAGCGCGGATCGAACCATCGACCTGACCGGAAAGACCATCATTCCAGGGTTCATCGATATGCATGCTCATCACTTTCGAGAGTACAACGGCATCACCCCGCCGCATGACTTCGAGCATGCTTCGTACCTCGCGTATGGCGTCACGACCAACCTTGACCCGTCGACTTGGTCAGAAAACGTGTTCCCGATCGCCGAACTCACCGAGGCCGGCGGCATGATCGGGCCCAGGACATTCAGCACCGGCGATCCCATCTACAACGGAGACGGCGCACGCCAGAACGAGATCACCGATTATGCGGCTGCCGAACACGCCATCGGGCGGCTCTCAAGCTACGGCGCGATTACCTTGAAACAGTACTTGCAGCCGCGCCGTGACCAGCGTCAATGGATCGTGGATGTCGCCCGCAAGCGGGGCCTAATCGTGACTGGCGAAGGCGACAGCCTTGAATACAACATCGGCACCACTCTTGACGGCCAAACCGGCTGGGAGCATCCCATCGCCGTTGTCCCGCTTTATGCAGATGCTACGACTTTCTTCGGCAAGGCCCATATCGACTACTCGGCGACCTTGGTGGTCGGTGGCGCCGGGCCCTGGAATCAAGATTTCTTCTTTCAAAGCAGCGACTGGTGGAAGGATGCGAAACTCGCTCGCTGGACGCCATGGCTGGAGCTCATTCCGCAGACGCGCCGGCGCGAACTGCGGCCGGAGACAGACTACAGCTTTCCTCTGCTGGCGCAGGGTGTCGCCGATGTTGTCGCAGCCGGTGGCCATGGCGCGATCGGCGGCCACGGCCAGCAGCACGGGATTGGATCGCAGTGGGAGGTGTGGGCAACCGCGAGCGTAACAGGGCCCATGGGGGCACTCGAGATCGCGAGTCTTGACGGAGCCTGGTTTCTCGGCATGCAGCAAGATCTCGGCTCGATCGAAACCGGCAAGCTCGCCGATCTTGTTGTCCTAAACTCGAATCCGCTCGAAAACATTCGAAATACCGCAGACATTGCCTTGGTGATGAAGGGCGGAAGGCTCTATGACGGCATGACGCTCGATGAGAGCTGGCCCGCGAAAAAGCCATTCGGCGATCCTTATTGGTCGAATCCGGAGGCATCGCGAACTGATGTGCGCCCGCTGCAGCCCTAGGAAGCTTGCTGAAGTCGAGCCACGCGCGCCGGTTGGCCGAGTCACGTTGCTCGTCTTACTGGGCGCGTTTGCGGCGTGCGGCGACTCGCGACTGTCTTGATCTCATTCGATCTTGAGTAAGTTCAGTTTAATTCCGTCGAATGATTTCAATCCTCGATCGAAGGTCACAAGATCATGATCGAGTGATCGCGCCAACGCCGCCAGCCATGCATCTGTCCAAAGATTCGGCGTCGGCTGTCTGCCCGCAACCAGTGAGGTAAAAAACTGTTCATGCGAGGACGGCGCAACATCAACAAAAACGCACCGCGGGTCAGCGGCAAGAACCTGCCAGGCATTCAGCGCCACCTCCGGTGCCGCTGGAGCGCCATTCATTGCAACGCGATTGGTTAAAAGACGCAGCACCGCCATGCGTGTCAACAGACACAAGCCGACACTTTCGTCGGATCTCTTCTCCCACCAGCGTCGTGCTGCCTCATGAGCAACGTGACGATCTACGAGCAGCGGAAAGAGGACGTTAGCGTCCGCGATACACGTCATTGAGGTTCGCCAAATCTTCGTGATCGAACAGCGAGGCGATTTCGCCATTTGACAGCACAGGAATTGAATGGCCAGGGGGCAGTTTGACCGGCGCCTCGGTCATTCTCTTTCGCTGTACGTGCGGTTCATCCGATAAGACTCGACGCAGGCCTTCGGCCACGAGATCACGCAAGGTGGAACCGCGCTTAACGGCGGCAATTTTTGCCCGCTTAACTAGGCTGTCCGGAAGATCAAAAGTTGAACGCATAAATATGTCTATATGCTTTACTGCATCACATTGTGATCTCTCATTCCCGGCCTGTCAACGGCCATCATTTCCGGGTCAATGTCTATGCAAGGTATTGTTTTATTTAATATTTATTAGATCTATCTTTCGGGACGTAGGAGTCGCAGGTTCAAATCCTGTCACCGGATGCTTAAGTCGAGTTCCGGTACTTGAATTTTTGACTGCCATCCCTAGTTTCTGGCGCGAATGCCCGTGCGGGCAATTCGCCAGTTTGAAACAACGGTTAGATAACCATAAGGAGTGGTGCCATGAGTACTGTGATGCGACAAGATCCCTGGGGCGTGATGCCGCGCCTACAAGAGGAAATCAATCGTCTGTTCGGCAATACACGCGAGAACGACAGCAGTTCTGCGACTGCCGCTTGGGTTCCGCCGGTGGATATCCATGAGTACGCGAATCGCTTCGAACTGTATGTTGACCTACCAGGTATCGATCCTGCCGACGTGGAACTAACGCTAGACGGAGGAGTACTTACTCTCTCCGGTGATCGACTCGAGCAAGTCACGACTAAGAACGGTGAAGACTTGCAGGGTCGCCGCATCGAGCGCGGCTATGGATCTTTTCATCGGCGCTTCGTTTTGCCTGATACGGTAGACGGAGAGAAGGTCAATGCATCCGGAAAGAACGG
>Ga0210406_10005480_pt1 | contig 13285 bp, 12 predicted proteins | sample IncBWC30MmetaG_FD_155454 | JGI IMG/M metagenome (GOLD analysis project Ga0210406, IMG submission 155454) | Forest soil microbial communities from Barre Woods Harvard Forest LTER site, Petersham, Massachusetts, United States - Inc-BW-C-30-M | ecosystem: Environmental > Terrestrial > Soil >... | reverse complement strand
ACAGACTTATGGCCGACAAGACGGCGTTCGGCCCGATTTCCATAGCGAGCTGGTTTGTCATCTTCAATGGAAGCTCTTCCCGCCGTCGTATCTCGTGCCGGCGCTTCCCTGGCCGGCTGGCCGGGCCGCAAAAATTGAACGTAGGGCCGCGATAATTGTGTTTGGCTGCGAAGCGACCGCGCGAGATAATACAAACGCTTCAACGGACTGCGCCGCAGGCGCTTTCCTTTAACTCTAAAGGGACTAAGAGCGTTGACGGGCGCGTTGAACCGCGTGCGAAAAGACGTTTGGCGGGAACAACGCGATGGCGGAAGACGAACTCGACCTTAAAACCCTCGCCGACGACGAGCTCGTCTCGCAGATGCACGACGACCTCTACGACGGCCTCAAAGAGGAGATCGAGGAGGGTGTGCGAATTCTGCTCGAGCGCGGCTGGGCGCCTTACGACGTATTAACCAAGGCGCTGGTCGAGGGCATGCGGATCGTCGGCATCGACTTCCGCGACGGCATTCTGTTCGTGCCGGAAGTGCTGATGTCGGCCAACGCGATGAAGGCCGGCATGGCGATCCTTCGCCCCCTTCTCGCGGCGACCGGCGCGCCGAAAATGGGCAAGATGGTGATCGGCACCGTCAAGGGCGACATCCACGACATCGGCAAGAATCTCGTCTGCATGATGATGGAAGGCGCGGGCTTCGAAGTGTTCGACCTCGGCGTCAACAACGGCGTCGACAAATATCTCGAAGCGATCGAGAAGCATCAGCCGGAAATTGTCGGCATGTCGGCGTTGCTGACGACGACGATGCCTTACATGAAAGTCATCATCGATACGTTGAAGGAGAAGGGCATCCGCAACGACCACATCGTGCTGGTCGGCGGCGCGCCACTCAACGAAAGCTTCGCCGAGGCGATCGGCGCCGATGCCTATTGCCGCGACGCGGCGGTCACGGTCGAAACCGCCAGGGCGCTACTGGCCCGCCGACAGGGGACCCTGGAGGCGAAAGAGCAGGCGGGAGCGGGGGCGTGACCCGGGGACGTTCGCGCGCAGGACTTCTCCCCTCTCCCTCGGGGAGAGGGGTCGGGGGTGAGGGCGCTCGCGCGGGACATTCGCCGCGCATTCAACGCGGTCCCTCATCCGGCGCTTCGCGCCACCTTCTCCCTGAGGGAGAAGGGGAAGCGGCGCTGACGTCGGAAATCGTTGAGAATGTCGATTCCGAAACGATCCACCTCGCACCCTCCCGCGGGACACGCCGCGTCCTTATCATCGCTTGCGGCGCCCTGGCGCGCGAAGTGCTTGCGCTCAACCTTGGCCACATCGATGTCGCCTGCCTGCCGGCGCAACTGCACAATTATCCCAAGCGAATCCCGGAGGCGATGCGGGAGAAGATCCGCGCCAATCGTGAAGCCTATGACGAGATCCTCTGTCTCTATGGCGATTGCGGAACCGGCGGCGAGCTCGATCGCGTGCTTGCGGAGGAGGGGGTGAGCCGCATCGAAGGCGCGCATTGCTACGCGTTCTATGCGGGAGAGGAGGCCTTCGCGGCCCTCGCCGAGGAAGAGCCGGGCACGTTTTACCTAACCGATTTTCTGGCCCGCCATTTCGACGCGCTCGTCATTCGGGGACTCGGCCTCGACCGGTTTCCTGAGTTGCGCGCCGATTACTTCGGCAATTACCGACGAGTCGTGCATCTGGCGCAGTTCGACGATCCCGATATGGAGACGAAGGCCAAGGCGGCGGCCGAAAGGCTCGGCCTCGCCTATGAGCGCCGCTTCACCGGCCTCGACGGGATTCGCTCGTTTCTCGAGGGCGCGACGCAAAAGAAGGACGAGTCGTGGCCAGCCTGACCCTCCTTTACTGGCGTGACATTCCGAGTCAGGTCATCGTGAAAGCCGGACGTGCGTCGGCCAAGCGCCAATTGTCGGAGCGTTTCATTCGCGCCATCGACGCGGCGGCGATGCACGCCGGCGCCAAGAGCGACGACGCTTATCTCGCCGAGTGGCGGCGAGGCGAGGCCGTGCCTTGCGGCGACGACTTGGAAGAGGAAGCTGCGGCCGCCGCCGACCGGCTGGAGAAAGAATACGATACGCATCGCCTCGCCGTGCTTGCAAAGCATGACGGCCGGGAGAACCCGGCGTGACGCACGAGTTGCGCGTCGGCCGCGCATGGACCCCCGCGAACGCGGGGGTCCAGGGCCGCCGGGAAGGTGTTTCCGGACAGGACGTCGCGGCTTCCTTTGGATGCCCGCTTTTGCGGGCATGACAAGACAACCGGGCCAGCGCTCGACAGAAAGACTTTGGACCGTTTGATCTTTTGACCCATCGCGTCGTTTTCACACCCTCCGGAAAGCGGGGCAAGTTCGCCGAAGGCGCGAGCCTGCTCGAAGCCGCGCGCGCGCTCGGCGTCGATCTCGATTCGGTCTGTGGCGGGCGAGGCATTTGCGGCCGCTGTCAGGTCGACATCGCGGAGGGAGATTTCGCCAAGCATGCGATTCATTCCAGCGTCGATCATGTGACGCCATGGGGAGAGGTCGAGGCCCGCTATGCCTCGAAGCGCGGACCGTTCGCCGACGGCCGGCGGCTCGGCTGCCAGGCAAAAATTTGCGGCGATCTCGTCATCGACGTGCCGCCCGAAAGCCAGGTTCATCGACAGGTCGTGCGCAAGCGCGCGGAGACCCATCCGATCGAGATCGATCCGGTCGTCCGCCTCTATTACGTCGAGGTCCGTGAGCCGGACATGCACGAGCCTGCGAGCGATCTGAGGCGTCTGCAACAGGCTCTGCACGAGCAATGGGATCTCAACGAAACGCACGTCGATCTCGCGACGCTTGCTGGCTTGCAGAAGGCGTTGCGCGCGGGGCGATGGAAGGTCACCGTCGCGCTGCGCAAAGGCCGCGACATCGTGTCCATCATGCCGGGGTTCGCCGAGCGCGCCTTCGGCGTCGCGATCGATGTCGGCTCCACCACGATCGCCGCCCACCTCACGGATCTCACGAGCGGCGAGGTCGTCGCCGCAGTCGGGGCGATGAACCCGCAGATCCGCTTCGGCGAAGACCTGATGAGCCGCGTTTCCTACGTGATGATGAACCCGGGCGGCGACAAGGAGCTGACGCGCGTGGTGCGCGAGGCGATGGACGCGCTGATCGGCGAAGCCGCGCGCGAGGCCGGGGTGGCGCGCGGCGAAATCCTGGAAGTGACGCTGGTCGGCAATCCGATCATGCATCATCTCGTGCTCGGCTTAGACCCGACCGAACTCGGCGGGGCGCCGTTCGCGTTGACCGTCGACGCGGCTTACGAAGCGCGCGCGCGCGAACTCGGCCTCGACATTGCGCCGGGCGCCTTTGTCTATTCGCTGCCCTGCATCGCCGGCCATGTCGGCGCCGACACGGCCGGGGTCGTGCTCGCCGAGGGGCCGCATCTCAAGGACGAGCTGACTCTTCTGGTCGACGTCGGCACCAACGCCGAGATCGTGTTCGGCAATCGTGAGCGGCTGTTCGCGTGCTCATCGCCGACCGGCCCGGCGTTCGAAGGGGCGCAGATCTCCTGCGGCCAGCGCGCGGCGCCGGGCGCAATCGAGCGCGTGCGGATCGACCGCCTGACGCTCGAACCCACGTTCAAGGTGATCGGCTGCGATCTGAGGTCCGACGAGCCGGGCTTCGAGGCGGCGATCGCGACGCTCGGCGTCACCGGCGTTTGCGGTTCGGGAATTATCGAGGTGATCGCGGAGATGTTCCTGGCCGGAATCGTCTCGGAAGACGGCGTGATCGACGGGGAGCTCGCTGGCAGATCCAGGCGGGTCGAACAGGTTGGCCGCACCTTCGCTTATGTGCTGCACGAGGGCGCGCCGCGGCTTCTCATCTATCAGACCGACGTGCGCGCGATCCAGCTCGCCAAGGCCGCGCTCTACGCCGGGGCGAAGCTGCTCATGGAGCGCGCCGGCGCCGCGCCTGAGCGCGTCACGCTCGCCGGCGCCTTCGGCAGCCACATCGATCCTCTCTATGCGATGACGCTTGGCCTCATTCCCGACTGCGATCTCTCGAAGGTCGCGAGCGCCGGCAACGCCGCGGGCACCGGCGCACGGATCGCACTCCTCAACCTCGCGGCGCGGGCGGAGATCGAGAGCGCCGTCAGGCGCATCGACAAGATCGAGACCGCGATCGAGCCTGACTTCCAGCGCCATTTCGTCGCCGCGATGGCGTTTCCCAACAAGGAGGACGCGTTCCCGAACCTGGCCAATCGGATCGCGCTTCCCCCGCGCAAAGAGCCGAGCGGAGAGGGCGGGCGAAGGCGAAGACGCGCCGCGTCGCACGGCGATCCTTGACTTTAAGCTAGCTTAATCTGGCTTAAAGGCCCATGAAAGTCGTTGGCGCCTTCGAAGCAAAAAACAAGCTCGGCCAGTTGCTCGACCTCGTCGAGCGGGGGGAGGAAGTCACGATCACACGACACGGCAAAGACGTCGCCCGAATCGTCCCGGCGCGCTCAAGGCCCGGGCGAGACCAGGCGCGCGCTGCGATTCAGCGCATCCGCGAGCGCGCCGAGGCGGCGAAGCTTGGCCGGTTCGACTGGGCAGAATGGAAGGCTTACCGCGACGAAGGCCGGCCGTGAGCCTTGTTATGGACAGCTCCGCCGCGCTGGCCTGGATATATGACGACGAAGCGGCAGAGCCGATCCGCCGCGTCTTCAATGAGGTTGCAGAACAAGGCGCGTTTGTTCCTTCACTGTGACGTCTTGAAATCGCAAATAGTCTAACCGTGGCCGTCCGCCGCGGGAGGGTCGACCATCAGTTCCGGCGTGCGGCGCTGGCCGATCTGGGCGACCTCGACATTATCGTCGACGCTCAAACGGACTCGCGCGCCTGGAATGCGACGCTCGAATTTGCCGATCGTTTCGTCCTCACGGTCTATGACGCCGCGTATGTCGAGCTCGCGCAGAGGCGCGCGCTGCCGCTGGCGACTCTCGATCGCGACATGCGGAGAGCCGCAGCTCAGCTCGGCTTGAGGCTGATTGGCCTCGATTGATTGCGGCGCGCAAAGCGTGTCGAGCCGCGAAAGCGGATGAAGGTGCGCCGCCTCCACGCAAGCAAACTTAGCGACGATTGTGACAGGCCTATTGGCCGGCGATGATCCTGACCGGCGCGCCGAGCAGCGTGAGCGGCAACGCAATAATCGAGCCGACGCCGCTTGCAGCCCTTTCGCTCGCGTCGGTTCCTCGATGATTTGCGTTTATGCCCTGCGCGAGGATGCCGCTCAGTTGCGGCGCGACGGAAGCGAGCTGGACGAATTTATCATGGTTTGTGGCGTCGGTGGCTTTCACGTCGGTCAGATCGATGACGCTCGCCCCCAACGCCGTGAGTTCCGCGGTGTCGCTGCTGTCGCCCACTCGGGTGACGCCGCCCGCGATGGTTCTGGAGAGAAAGAGCGCTCGATCGTCCTGAGAGAGCACGACGTAGAAAGGCTTTTGCGGCTTGCCGAAGCGGCGCAGCTGCGATTTGAACACATCGATGTCGATATCGGGCGCCGCGAGTAAGATGGTGCCAATCTTGCTGGCGGGGGGTAGGTCGCCCGAAATCCTGATCTGGCGGAACGCCTCGACGGTGACCCAATTGCCCATGGAATGGGCCAGCACATTGACCTTTTCGGCGTTGCTGCGAAGCAGGAGACGCAGCGTGTGCTCGAGGCCGTCGCGGGCGGCGGTTGCGCTGTTGAGGTCATAGACATAGGCGGTCGCTTTTCCGCGCGACGCCCAGGTGAACAGCACCGGGACGCCGGGGGCCTTGGAATCATGAGCGAGCTGCGCGCCCCGGTAGAGCGCCTCGGCGAACATCGTATTGAAGCCGTGAATGAACAGGAAAACGTTGCGGCTTCCCGGCGGCCGGAGCGCGAGTTGAGCGTTCAGCGCCTGAACGAACGCCCTGTCGCCGTCGAGATATTTTTCGTCGCGCACCACGAAATCGACATTCGGGTCGCCGGGCGGCGTGGTCGCCCATTCGATCTCGCCCTGCTTGTGATTCGGCGGGATCGAGACCGTGATCTCGGCGTAGTCGGTGGCGCTCGCTCTGTCGCCGTTGAAAAGCGTGCCCGGCCGGTCGTCCCGTTCCCGCGTCGTCGCGACGAGCAAGGTGTGGTCGACGGCGCCCGGGGGGCTGTAGGCTACGGCGCTGAGAAAGCCGGTCTCCGGCCGCGAGGCGCAGGCGACGAGGGAGAACGCGACAAACACGAGCGCCAAAACGGAAAACGATCGTTTCAACGATCTGCCGCGCCCTGAGGGCGAGGCGGCGATCCGCGCCGCGAACTTGTCCACCCACTTGCCCCTACCGCGCCCGTCGCCAGTGTCTGACGATTCTGGGCTTGCCCGTCGCATCCTTAAGACAAGGGCGTCTCAATTGAAAACGAAAATACGGCTTTGGCTCGTTTTCATTCTGGTTGTTGCAACGAGGCTCAGGGCCAGAGCCCCGCTTTCAGAAAGGCGGTGGATTCGGGTATCACAGCGCGATGGCCGAGAATCACAATCTCGCACGCGCGATGACGCGCCTCGACGCACTCACCGACTGGGAGCGCCGGCCGCGCAACACGATGCGCGTCGGTCTCGAGCCGATGCAGGATCTCGCGACGCGCCTCGGCGACCCACAAAAGTCGTTCCGCTCGATCCATGTCGCGGGCACCAAGGGCAAGGGGTCGGTCTCGGCCTTGATCGAAGCGGCGCTGGCGCATGCTGGCCTTCGTGTCGGCCGCTACGCCTCCCCCCATGTTGAGCGCATCACCGAGCGGGTGAGCGTTCAGGGACACGATGTCGACGAGCCGACGCTCGCGCGAGCCTTGAATCGGGCGCTCGACACCTATGAGGCTGGCCGCATGGCCGGTACGCCTGCGGTCGATGCAACTTGGTTCGACCTCCTCACTGCCGCCGCCTTTATCATTTTCGCCGAAACGCAACGCGAGTGGGCGGTGATCGAAGTCGGCTTGGGCGGCCGGCTCGATTCGACCAACATCGTTGACGGCGAAATCGCCGTCGTCACGAACATCGCGCTTGAGCACACGGAAATTCTGGGCAACACGCGCGCGGCGATCGCCGGGGAAAAGGTCGGGATCCTCAAGCCGGGCGCCGTGCTCATCACCACACTCAGTGCGGATGACGAAGCCGGGCGCGTCCTGCAGGCGCGAGCCAACGAACTTGGAGCGCGCGTGAAGCGCACGCGTCTCGACGCCGCGGCCCCGATCGAACAGGTCAATTTCGCACTCGCAGCCGCTGTTCTCGGCGAGCTTCGCCGCAAGGGGGTGAGCGCCCGTTCCGGGGAGCCGGTCGGCGCGGCGCTTCTCGACAGCGACACGCGCTTGGCCGCGCGCCTCTCCGGGCGCATGGAGCGCTTCGACCTTGAAATCGGGCCGAGCCGCTTGCCCGTCGTCATGGACGGGGCGCATGTGCCGTTCAACATCGGCGCCGTCTTGCGTGATCTCGCGGCTACGCCCGACCTCTCCGGTCCGTGCGTGGCGATCGTCGCGCTTGCCGGCGACAAGGACGCTCAGGGTTTCGTAGGCGAACTCGCCGGGCGCGCCTCGGCCATCGTCTTCACCGACTTGCCGGGATCAAGCCGTGGCCGCTCGCCGGTTGAGCTCAAGGCGCTTGCGACTTCGCTTGGCCTCACGAGTGAGGTCGAGCCCGACGCAAAACGAGCGCTCAAGCGCGGCATCGAACTGGCTCGCCAAGCTAACGCCTGGCTCCTGGTCACGGGTTCGCTCTATCTCGTTGGGGCGCTCAGGGGCGCGGTCGGCGAGGTAGCCCCAACGGCAGACGGAGCCGGCGCCGCGCCTGGCCTCGGTTCGACGTCTGTCCGCGGCCACGGCGGGTCCGGCTGATGCCGGATTCTTCGCTCATGACGAAGGCGCGGTCGGCGTTATCGACCGTTTTCGGGTTTTCGGACTTTCGCCCCGGCCAAGAGGACGTCCTCGCCGCCACGCTCGCGGGCGAGGACGTACTCGCGGTCATGCCGACGGGCAGCGGCAAGTCGCTCTGCTTCCAGCTTCCTGCGATCGTCCGCGGCGGCCTCACTTTGGTGGTTTCGCCGCTGATCGCGCTGATGCGCGACCAGGTCGCCCAGTTGCGCGAGGCCGGCGTCGAGGCGGCAAGCCTCAATTCCTCCTCCGATCCCGACGAGCGCCGGAGGGTCGCGCGCGGCCTCGACGAGCGTTCGCTGAGACTTCTCTATATCGCGCCCGAACGGCTGTTGCGCGACGACATGATCGCCGCCTTGAGGAAGGTCGAGGTCGATCTTCTCGCCATCGACGAGGCGCACTGCGTCTCGCAATGGGGCCACGATTTCCGCCCTGAATATTTGCGCCTGCGCGAGGTCGCGGAAGCGTTCCAAGGCGTCCAGATGATCGCGGTGACCGCGACCGCGGACAAGCCGACGCGGGCGGAAATCGCCGAGAAGCTGTTCGTCCGCCGGCCGCGGGTTTTCGTGCGCTCGTTCGATCGCCCGAACCTGTTTCTGGCCATGCGGCCGAAAGCGGACGCCACCCGCCAGCTCATCGACAGGCTCGAGGCTCACCGGGGCGAAACGGGCATCGTCTATTGCTCGTCACGACGGCGGACCGAAGAACTCGCGGCCGAATTCGTGAGGGCCGGCCGGCGCGCGCTCCCCTATCACGCCGGACTCGATCATGTCGTTCGCGCCCGCAATCAGGACGCCTTTCTCCGCGAGGACGATTGCATTGTCTGCGCGACCGTCGCCTTCGGCATGGGGATCGACAAGCCTGATGTCCGCTTCGTCTTTCACGCCGACATGCCCTCGTCGATCGAAGCCTATTATCAGGAGATCGGCCGCGCCGGCCGCGATGGCCTGCCCGCCGACACGTTCACGCTGTACGGAGCGGGCGACATCGAGCTCAGGCGGCGCCAGATTCTCGACAGCGGGGCGCCCGAGGAGCGCAAGCGCGTCGAGACGGCCAAGCTCGACGATCTCGTTGCGCTTTGCGAAACGGCTCGCTGCCGCCGCCAGACGCTTCTCACCATGTTCGGCGAGGACTCCGGCCCATGCGGGCATTGCGACGTCTGCCAGGGCGCGGTTCGGCTGATCGACGGGCGGGTCGAGGCGCAAAAGGCGATGTCGGCCATTTTGCGCACCTCGGGCCGATTCTTTTTTGGCCATCTGGCGAATATTCTGTCCGGCAAGGCCACCGAGACGGTTCTGCGGCATGGCCACGAGGGGCTCAAGACCTTCGGCGCGGGCAAAGATCGCGCGCCCGCCGAGTGGCGCGGCGTGCTCAGGCAATTGCAATCGGGCCGCCTGATCGGGCGCGACGAAAACGACCGCGACCGGCTGATCCTCACGGAAGAGGGCCGACGGGTGCTGCGCGGCGAGGCCCCGTTCGCCTTGCGCGAGGATGTGGTGAACCGGAAAGCGCGCCGGCGCCGCCCCGCCGAAGCGGGCGCGACCGGCGATGCGGACGCGGAGCTCCTCGCTACGCTCAAGGCCCTGCGCGGCGCGATCGCGGCGGCGCAGAAGCAGCCGGCCTATGTCATTTTCCCCGATCGGACGCTGATCGAAATCGCGAAGAGGCGGCCCCGCAGCCTCGACGAACTGGCCAGCATTCATGGCGTCGGCGCGGTCAAGCTGCAAAAATACGGCCCAGCCTTTCTCGCATTGATCCGGGACCCTCGCGAGGTCTGAGCCGCCCGCGCCCGGCGGGGTTGCCGCGCGGCCTTCGCCTCACTATAGGTGCGCCGCTCAATTTTCTTCACTAACCGAAAGGCGCTCGCCTCCCATGGCCTTCCTCGCCGACGTCCTCTCTCGCGTTAAGCCATCCGCGACCATCGCGATGACGCAGAAGGCGCGCGACCTCAAAGCCAAAGGACGGGAAGTGATTTCGCTTTCGGTCGGCGAGCCGGATTTCGACACGCCTGACAACATCAAGCAGGCGGCGATCAAGGCGATCGAGCGCGGCGAGACCAAGTACCCGCCGGTGCTCGGCATCCCGCCGCTGCGCGAGGCGATCGCAGCCAAGTTCAGCCGTGAAAACGGCCTCGACTACAAGGCTACCGACACGATCGTCGCCACGGGCGGCAAACAGATCCTCTACAACGCCTTTCTGGTCACCATGAACGAAGGCAACGAGGTCATCATCCCCGCGCCCTTCTGGGTGAGCTATCCGGAGATGGTGGCGATCAACCGCGGAACGCCGGTCATCGTGCCGACCACGCTGGAGAACGGCTTCAAACTGCAGGCGGCGGACCTGGAGCGCGCGATCACGCCGCGAACCAAGTGGCTGGTGCTCAACTCGCCCTCGAACCCATCGGGCGCGGCCTACACGGAGAGCGAGCTGAAAGAGCTCACCAACGTGCTGATGCGCCACCCGCATGTGTGGGTGCTGACCGACGACATGTACGAGCATCTGGTCTATGGCGACTTCAAGTTCACAACGCCTGCCCAGATCGAGCCCGGACTCAAGTCCCGCACGCTCACCATGAATGGCGTCTCCAAGTCCTACGCCATGACCGGCTGGCGCATCGGCTATGCCGCGGGCCCATCCGAGCTCATCAAGGCCATGGATATGGTGCAGGGCCAGCAGACCTCAGGCGCCTGCACGATCGCGCAATGGGCTTCGGTCGAAGCACTAAACGGGCCGCAGGACTTCATGCCCGTGCGCCGCAAAGCGTTCGAGGAGCGGCGCGATCTTGTCGTCTCGATGCTTGGCCAGGCGAAGCATTTGCAGTGCCCGAAGCCGGAAGGCGCGTTCTACGTCTATCCGTCCTGCGCCGGCGCGATCGGCAGAAAAGCGCCGTCGGGCAAGGTGATCGAAACCGACGAGGATTTCGTCACCGAGCTTCTGGACGAGGAAGGCGTGGCTGTCGTGCACGGAACCGCCTTCGGCCAGGGGCCGAACTTCCGCGTCTCCTATGCGACGTCGCTCGAGCAGCTGGAGAAGGCGTGCAAGAAGATCCAGAAGTTCACCGCCGAGTTGAGGTGAGCGCTGCAGCCGCGACCGCCGTTCAGCCTGCCATGGCGCAGAGCCGCGGCGCCGCGGCTCGTTTCGCGCCCGCGGGCCGGATCGTCGCGCCGGCGCAGCGCGCGCTTACCTCGGCGCTTGTGGTTGAGTCTGGCCGCGTTGGGCCTCATATCTTCCCCCGCGCAGGCCCGCGCTGAGCCTTCCTGCGCCCCCCGCGCTTTGAGGGAGCGTCCGCATGCACGTACCTTACAAATCTGGACTGGCTGTCGTCGCCCTGGGCGCGGCGGCGTTCGCTGTCGTCCATTTCAGGACCGTTGACCAACCCTCGGCGCCCGCGGCCGCATCTCCCGTCCCGGTCGTCACCGCGCAGGTGCAGCAGCACGACGAGCCTATCGTGCTTTCCGGCATTGGAACAGTTCAGGCCCTGAATATGGCCTCGATCCAGAGCCAGGTGACGGGGGTGCTCGAGCAGGTCGATTTTACCGAAGGCCAGACGGTCAAAAAGGGCGACATCCTCGCCAAGATCGACCCGCGTCTCTTCGAGGCGGCTTTGGCGCAAGCGCAAGGACAATTGGCCAAGGACACTGCTCTTCACGCCCAAGCGCAATCCGATCTCGCGCGCTTTCAAAAGCTCGGAACCCAGGATTCGATCGCCCTGCAACAGGTCGCCGACCAACAATTTCTGGTTGCGCAGGACGCGGCCGCCATGGAGACCGACAAGGGAGTGATCGCCAGCGACCAGACGCAGCTTGACTACACGACGTTGCGGGCGCCCTTCGATGGTGTGACCGGCATCCTGCAGATCCAAATCGGCAACTTGATCCAACCAACGAACACGACCGGCATCGTGGTTCTGACGCAGGTGCAACCGATCAGCGTCGTGTTCATCTTGCCGAACGCCGATATCGCCTCGGTCCAGGAGGCCATGGCGCGGGGCACGGTTCAAGCGACGGTCTATGATCAAAGCGGTACGAAAGAGCTCGATGTCGGCACGCTGCTGGCGATCAACAACCAGGCGGCGTCGACTTCCGGAACCGTTCAGCTCAAGGCGATATTTCCGAACCAGCACCGTCAGCTCTGGCCGGGGACGTTTGTCAACGTCGACCTCACAACCTCAGTCGTCAAGGATGCGCTCACGGTCCCGACGAACGCCCTGCAGCAGAACGACGGGGGGCAATTCGTCTATGTGGTCGGCGCCGACAAGAGGGTCTCGGTCCAGCCGGTCGAGGTCACACAGCGGCTGCATGCCGTCGCGCTGATTGCAAAGGGCCTGCAAGCCGGCGAGACCGTCGTCGTGCAGGGTCAGTATCGGCTGACGCCCGGGACCCTCGTCGTGGCGACGGCGCCATCCAACGTGCTGAACACGTCAACGGCCAGCTCTGGTATGCTGCCTTGAACCTCTCCACCGGGTTCATCACCAGGCCGATCGCGACCGCCCTCTTGATGGTTGCGGTCGTCGTGCTTGGGATCATCAGCTACGTGCTGCTTCCCGTCGCCGCCTTGCCCAATATCGATACGCCGACGATCCAGGTGACAGCCCAGATTCCCGGGGCGGACCCCGAAACGATGGCGTCCTCGGTGGCCACTCAACTTGAACGCCAATTCGGCCAGATCCCTGGCTTAAGTCAGATGACTTCGAGCAGCGGCACGGGATTCACTTCAATCACGTTGCAATTCGACCGTAGCCGCACCGTCGATTCGGCAGCCATAGACGTGCAGGCGGCGATCAACGCCACGCAGGCGCAATTGCCGATCTCGCTCCTGAGCTCGCCGATCTATCGCAAGACCAATCCTGCCGACACGCCGATCCTGCTGGTATCGATGACGTCTGACGTGCTGCCTATCATGACGGTTAGCGACTATGCCTACTCGATCCTGGCGCAGAAGGTCTCGCAAATCTCGGGCGTCGGCCTTGTGACGGTCGGCGGCAACTTAAGTCCGTCGGTCCGAATCCAGCTCAACCCGGCCCAGCTCGCCGCCATGAACCTCGATTTCGAAACGGTCAGGCTTGCGCTGGCGAACCTGACCGTCGTTCAGCCGACCGGGCTGCTCTACGGCGGTCAACAAGCGGTCGCGCTTCAGACGAATGACCAGCTGATGACGGCCCAGGGCTTTGACGACGCGATCATCGCCTTTCGCAACGGGGCGCCGATTCGCATCCGCGACATCGGGCGGGCGATAAAGGCACCAGTGGATAGGACGCTTGGAGGTTGGCTCAACGGCAAGCCGGCTGTTTTGCTGTCCGTTTTTCGGCAACCCGGCGCCAATGTCATGTCGGCCGTCGCGGCAATCAAGAAAGCCCTGCCGCAACTCCGGGCCTCGCTGCCGCCGGGCATTGACGTCGAAAT
>Ga0210406_10005478_pt1 | contig 13293 bp, 11 predicted proteins | sample IncBWC30MmetaG_FD_155454 | JGI IMG/M metagenome (GOLD analysis project Ga0210406, IMG submission 155454) | Forest soil microbial communities from Barre Woods Harvard Forest LTER site, Petersham, Massachusetts, United States - Inc-BW-C-30-M | ecosystem: Environmental > Terrestrial > Soil >... | reverse complement strand
TCGACTGGGCGGCCTATCTCGGCTGGTACCGGGAGCACTTAAGCATATCCGTCCGCTACGGCGCACGGCTCGTTCGCATCGTGCCGGCTGATGGCCATTTTCGCGTTTACCTGGAAAGGGACGGCAAAGCGACCATCGAGACCACGAGGAAAATCATTCTCGCCAACGGCTTTGCCGGCAATGGTCCGTACATCCCCGACGTCTTGTCGCAGAATTTGCCGAAGGAGCTTTTTGCCCACACGGCAGAGCGTATCGATTTCGAAGCCTTGCGCGGCAAGTCGGTCGCCGTGCTCGGCAGCGCGGCGTCGGCCTTCGATGCGGCTGCAGTGGCGTTGGAACACGGCGCCAGGGAGGTCCACCTGTTCGCGCGCCGCAAGGCGCTCGCCGCGCTGCCGGTGATCCGGCTGCGCCTCTATCCCGGAGCCTATGACAACTATGGTTCGCTGCCGGATGCGCTGCGATGGCAACAAGCCCTTCGTTTCCGCCGTGAAGGATCGACGCCGCCGGCCGACGCCGTCTCAAGGGCCACTCGGTTCCCCGATTTCCATTTGCATTTGGGCGAGCCCTGGATCTCGGCGAAGCCCCACGGCAGGCGGCTTCTTGCGACCACGCCGCAGGGTCAGATCGCGTTCGACTTCGTGATTGCCGGCACCGGATATGGCGTGGACCTCGCTGCGCGGCCGGAATTGTCCGATTTCGCGCATGAGATCCTGCTCTGGCGCGATCGCTTCACACCGGCAGAGGAGGAGCGGGACAATGTCCTTTCCGTTTACCCCTATCTCGGCGCCGGGCACGAATACCTCGAAAAGGTGCCGGGGAGTGCCCCCTATCTGAAGGACATCCACGTCTTCAATCCCGCTGCCTTCGTCAGCTTCGGCCTGCCTGTGGGGGACATCCCGAGCTTTAAGCGCGACATCCCTTCAGTCGTTGCGCGGATCAGCCGAGATCTGTTCCTGGCGGATCTCGCGGCGCACGAGGAACGCATCAACGGACCCGTCGCTGAGGATTTCGATGCCGCGCTCTATGCGTCGTCGGTGCGGCGATCACCGCAATATGCCGCCGCGGAGTAACACGAATGAAAAGCCATCCGTATTTCGTCCGGCTACGAGAGGTGAGCGTAGCTGTTTCGCGCTCACTTAGAAGTTTGGAACGTATTTTCGATCGGCTTGCGATAGCATCTCTTGAATGCGCATCGAGCTTGCATCGAAGCAACTTGAGAATGGAAAGGTCCCGCGTCACCGTACCTGCTCGGCGAGGAAGGCCGACGGCACATCGCAAAGAGGGCTGATCACACAACAATCTGGCTAAAACTCCGTCGTCGCTTCAAGCGATCGGCGAATGGCGGAGCTATGCCCAGCGACGGGATCGCAGCTTTGGGGACTACGAACATGAGTAACACGACTGCCATCGACAACGTCATCCCGCGGGCTGACATCGTCAAGCGCGGTGCCCGCATCGGCGCCGAGATCAGGAACATCAAGCTTTCGGGCGACCTGTCCGATCAGGTGATCGGCGCAATCAACAAGGTATTGCTCGAGCACAAGGTGATCTTCTTCCGCGATCAGGACCATCTCGATGATGCCGAGCAGGAACGCTTTGGGCTCCGGCTCGGCAAGCTGGTGCCGCATCCGACCATCGGTGCGACCAAGGGAAATGCCTCGATCCTCGAACTTGACTCCGCCCGCGGCGGGGGGCGCGCGGACCAGTGGCATACTGACGTCACCTTTGTCGACGCCTATCCCAAGATCTCCATCCTGCGTGGCGTTGTCATCCCACCGTTTGGCGGCGATACGATCTGGTCGAATACAGCGGCTTCCTATCTCGATCTGCCGCCGCCGCTGCAACGGCTTGCCGACGAGCTCTGGGCCGTCCATAGCAACGCCTATGACTACGCGGTGAAGGCTCGCGCCAGCGACGCCGACCGCAAGCATTTCGACGAAGTCTTCACCGGCACGATCTTCGAGACCGAACATCCGGTTGTCCGGGTCCATCCCGAGACTAGCGAACGGACGCTAGTTCTCGGCAATTTCGTGCAGCGCTTCGTCGGCGTACCGAAATACGACAGCCAGAAGCTGTTCGATCTGTTCCAGGCCCACATCACTGCGCCGGAAAAACACCGTGCGCTGGAGCTGGAAGCAGGGCGACGTCGCGATCTGGGATAACCGCGCCACCCAGCACTACGCCGTGAACGACTATGGCGACCAGCACCGCGTCGTCCGCCGCGTCACCCTCGATGGCGACGTGCCGGTCAGCATCGATGGCCGCAAGAGCGTCACGCGGATCAAGACAGCCAAGCCGCAGGCCAAGGCCGCCTGACAGGTCGCTCTCAATCGGAGAACAGTAGATGACGATTTTATCCCGAGCTGGAAAGCCGGCGCTCTCTTTGACGCGAGTGGCCAAGACTTCATGGCGGTTCATATGGGGGGCTGCCGCGACGATTGCCGTGTTCAGCCAGGCGATGGCGGATCCGCTGCCGGAGCAGACCGAAATCCGCTACCAGGGCTGGGCCGGGCAGGTGACATTTGTGGAGCTCGCCGACGATCTGGGCTATCTGGCGCCGCTGAAACTGAAATGGGTCGGCAACACCATTTCGGGTCCGCAGGACATTCAAACGGTCGTCACCGGTGATACCGATATCGGCGGCGCCTTCTACGGCGCCATCATCAAGCTGATCGTCGCGAAGGCACCGATCAAGGCCGTGGTCGGTTACTACGGCTCCGATGACAACACCTATAACGGCTATTACGTCAAGGAAGACAGCCCGATCAAGACCGCGCGCGACCTGATCGGCAAGAAGGTCGCGGTCAATACCTTGGGGGCGCATTTAGAATTTGTGCTTCGCGAATATTTGGCTCGCAATGGCGTCAGTGCGGCAGAAGCCAAGCAAGTCACGCTGGTCGCGGTGCCACCGGTCACGGGCGAGCAGGCGTTGCGTCAAGGATCGGTCGATGTCACCACGCTCAACGGGGTGTTGCGGGACAAGGCGCTGGAGCGCGGCGGCATCCGCAGGCTGTTCGCCGACACCGAGCTGTTCGGTAACTTCACCGGCGGCGCGTATGTCCTGCGTGACAAATTCATCAGGGATAATCCCAACACATCGCGCAAGCTCGTCGAGGGAGTTTCGCGCGCGATCGCCTGGGCGCAAGCGGCCCCGCCGGAAGAGGTGCGCGCGCGGTTCGAGCGGATCATCGCCGATCGCAAGCGGAACGAGGATGCGACCCCCATCAAATACTGGAAGAGCACTGGTGTTGCCACCAAGGGCGGCGTGATCGGGGATGGTGAAATCCAGATCTGGATCGATTGGCTGGTCAAGGATGGCCTGCCCAAGCCGGGCCAGCTCAAGGCGTCGGATACCTACACCAACGAGTTCAACTTCTATCGCACCGGCAAGCAGGCGGACGCCAAATGAGCGCGATCAAGATCAGCTTCGAGCAGGTCCGGAAAGAGTTCTCCGTCCGCGGCGAGGGCGGTGGGCCGTCGCGTCGTTTCACGGCGCTTGAGGATATCACGCTCGACGTTCGCACTGGGGAGTTCCTCGCGCTGGTCGGTCCGAGCGGTTGCGGCAAGTCCACGCTGCTCGATCTGCTCGGTGGACTTGCCGTTCCGACCAGCGGCCGCATCCTGCTCGATGGCCGGCCGATCACGGGGCCGGCACGTGATCGCGGCATCGTCTTCCAGCAATATGCGCTGTTTCCCTGGCGGACCGCGGCGCAAAATGTCGAATTCGGGCTCGATATAGCGGGCCTGAAGTCGAAGGAACGTCGCGATCGTGCACGGCACTACCTCGATCTGGTTGGGCTTGCCGCCTTTGCCGATCGTTATCCGCACGAACTGTCCGGCGGCATGAAGCAGCGTGTCGCGATCGCGCGGAGCCTTGCTTACGATCCCGAGGTGCTGCTGATGGACGAGCCGTTTGCGGCGCTCGATGCCCAGACCCGGGAAACGCTCCAGGGCGAGCTCTTGCGCATCTGGCGGACAACCGGGAAGACCATCGTCTTCATCACCCACGGCATCGATGAGGCCGTGGTGCTTGGCCAAAGAGTCGCGATCATGACGTCGCGCCCCGGACGCATCAAGCAGGTGATCGACGTGCCGGACGAGTTGCACAGCGAGACGGACGATGTGCGGTCCCTCCCGGCGTTCGGCCAGACCAGGCATGAGGTCTGGTCGCTGCTGCGGGAAGAAGTGTTGAAGGCCCAGCATGGCCAGTCGATGGGCGAGGCAGATGAGCGTCGCCCGGAGAAGGCCGAAAAGGAGCTTGCCCGTGTCTAGTCTGGAGATGTTGTCGCTCCTCGAGCTGGCGCAAGGACGTCCGCTCATTCATGGCCAAGAGCCTGATCGGGCTTTCAGCAGATGGGAAGCTCTGCGTCCCGCGATCGGCAGGTTGGTCGCGTTCGGCAAGCGCTCCCTTCTTGTGCTCGCCTTGCTCGCGCTCTGGGAAGCGGTGCCACGGCTCGGATTGGCCGATCCGGCATTTCTGCCGCCGTTTTCGGACGTGATTGCTGCGGGTTGGCAACTCGCCCAAAGCGGTGAGCTCTATGACGACGTCGCGGCCAGCCTCTTGCGCGCGCTGAGCGGCTTCCTGATCTCGGTCGCATTGATCGTGCCGCTTGGTCTGGTAGTCGGCTGGTACGCGCGGCTCGGGGATCTCCTCAACCAATTCATCGAGGTCTGCCGCAACACCGCGCCGCTCGCGCTTCTTCCCGTATTCATCCTGCTGCTGGGGATCGGCGAGGTCTCGAAGATCACCATGGTGATCTATAGCTGCGCCTGGCCGCTGCTGCTCAACACCATTGCAGCCGTCAAACAGGTCGATCCGCTCCTGGTCAAATCGGCGCGGACCATGGGGGCGACCCCGCAACAGCTCTTTCGCAAGGTGATCCTGCCGGCGGCACTTCCCACGATCTTTGTCGGAATCCGCCTGGCAAGCGCGTCGGCAATGCTGGTGCTCGTCGCCTCCGAGATGGTCGGCGCGAAGGCTGGTCTCGGCTACCTCATTATCTACAGTCAGTACAGCTTCCTGATCCCACAGATGTATTTCGGCATCCTCGGCATTACGGTCGTCGGCTGAGCTTCAATGCCGTGCTCGAGGCGCTGGAGAGTCGATTGATGCGCTGGAAGGCCGCGGTCTAGGCCGCTCCCGGCTTGTTGCGCGCCGTCGCCTGGGTGACGACGCTGTTCGGCGGAACGTCTTGCGTCAGCCAGACATTGCCGCCGATGGTCGAGCCGCGGCCGATCGTGACCCGTCCTAAAATAGTGGCGCCGGCGTAGATGACGACGTCATCCTCGACGATCGGATGACGGGCATCGCCCTTGATCAGCTTGCCTTCGTCATCGGTCGGGAAATGGCGGGCGCCGAGGGTGACGGCCTGGTAGATGCGCACATTGTCGCCGATGATCGCGGTCTCACCGATCACGACACCGGTGCCGTGATCGATGAAGAACCCCGATCCGATGCTGGCGCCCGGATGAATGTCGATTCCTGTCCTGGCATGGGCGATCTCCGCAGCCAGCCGCGCCACCAACCGCGCGTCCAGCCGATGCAGCATGTGGGCGAGCCGGTGATGGATGATCGCCGTCATGCCGGGATAGCCGATCAGGATCTCCGGAAAATTCCTGGCGGCGGGATCGCCGACAAAGGCGGCGCGCAGGTCATTGATGAGGAGGCCGCGCACGGCCGGAAGCTCGGACGCGAAACGGCGCGTCAGTTCGATCGCGTCCCGCCGGTGAAATCCGGGCAACAGCTCGTCGCCGACGAACAGGGCGCCGCGGTGAATTTGCTCACAGAGCTGGTCGAGGGCGATGCTCAGCGTGTGACCGACAAAATAGTCGATGTTCTCCCCATCGAGGTCGAACCGGCCGTAGTGACGCGGAAACAGAGCTTCGGTCAGCCTGTTGAGGATGTCTTCCAGGGCTTCGCGGGAGGGGGCACGGCGTGCCTCGCCGTCGCGGCGGATGCTGTGGGTCTCTTCACGCGAGACACGCAGCTCGGCAACGATGCGGTCGAGCTGCCAGCGTTTGAGCGCGGTGCCGCCGTCCTGCCCGGCTGCGACGATTTCCTCATCCGGCGGGATTTCGCGTTTCATGCATCACCGCACATGGGCGAGGGGAATGCTGACTTCGGCAAGCAGGTCGAGGTCGCTGTCGGGGTCGATCTCGATATATTGGCCGTTCCAGTAGACGAGACCTGACAAGCGCGGCGCCAGCTCAAAGCTCAGCAAACTGCCGACGACGATCCCGTGGGAATGGCGCTCGATGATTTCCTCGACCTGGCATTCGATCGTAGCAAGCGAATGGCTGAGTAGCGGCACGCCCGATGAGCCGCAAAACCAGTCGATGCCTTCGAAGCGCTGACTGCCCTTCAGACGGCTGTTGCTGAATTGGCCGGCGATGTCGTGCTGGTCGGAGCCCAGGATGTTGACGCCGAACAGCCGGTGACGCTCGATCAATGCGAAGGAAGACGCCTGACGGTTGATGCTGACCAGGAGGCGGGGAGGGGTAGCGCTCAGCGACGTCAGCGAGGTCACGGTCATGCCCGTGATATCGTTGCCGCGGCCAGCGGTGATGATGCTGACGCCACCGGCCAGGCGGCGCATGACCGAACGGAACTGTTGCTCGATTTCGTCTGTCTCACTCACGAGATGGAAGTCCGCCCAGGCCATCTATATGCTCCTATCGCGTGATACCTCGTGTCGCTTCACACCTCTGCAAGCGCCGCCTCAGAAAAAGCCCTTGGCCGGCAGCGGGGTGCCGCTGATCACATGTTGCCCGATCGACCGCGCCTTATAGGTGGTCGGATTGTGCGACGACAGCGTGCGTGCGTTGCGCCAGTGCCGGTCGAAATTGGTCGCCTTCTTGGTGGCGGAAGCCCCGCCGACATCGAACAGCAGGCTGCCGGCGCGAATGGCAAAATCGTCGGCGACGATCTTGGCTTTGGCTGACACCAGCGCCGCCTTGTGGGCAGCCTCGGTTGCATCGGGCGCGCCGGCATCGAAGGCGTCGGTCGCCACGTCGAGCGCCTCAGCCGCGGCGAGAACGACCGTCTCGGCAGCAAACGCGCCACTTGCGATCTGCCCGATGGTTTGCTGCAGCACCGGATCGTCGGTCGGCACCTCGCTCGGCGCATAATAGAACGTGCGCTTTCGGGAGCGGATCAGTGCGGCAGCATCGCGCAAGGCGGCCCGCGCAATGCCTGCGACGATTGCAGTCAGAAAGAGCTGGGCGAATGTGTTCGAGTAGGGCACGCCATACCCGACATCCGCCGCGTCGAACACGATCTCCTGGTGCCTGACGCGAACGTTGCGGAAATGCGTGGTGCCGGTCGCCGTCAACCGCTGTCCCAGTCCGTCCCAATCATCGATCAGCTCGACGCCGTCCCGCTTCACCGGAATGATGGTCGCGCCAGGTCGGCCGGAGGGATCGGCGGCGCGCACCAGGACGTAGTCGGAATAAAGCGTGCCGGTGCTGTAATATTTGGTGCCGTTCAGGAGGTAGTCGTCGCCCTCGGGCGTGAAGGTCGTGTTGGGGATGATGTTTCCGACCTGCGGCGTGTCCAGCTCGGTCGTGGCAAGCCCGACGATGGCGCCGTCGGCAACCGCTTGCTGCCACTGCCGGCCCTGCTCGTCGCGGGGATGGCGGACCAGCCGCTCGACCACGCTGAAATGATTGCGAAGGATGTGCGCGACGTTGGCGTCCGCTTCGCCGAGGCGAATGATGACCTCGAACAGTTCCCGGATGGTGCTGCCGGCGCCGCCGGCGGAAGTCGGCAGGCGCAACGCACCAAGCTTGGCACCCCGGATCAGATCGATCGCCTCGAACGGCAGGATGCGCTCCAGCTCGCGTTCGCTTTCGCCTTTGGCGATCTGGGCGAGCAGGCTGTCCAGGTCGGACGAGCGGAGATCGACCTGTCTGGATGGGGCGAGACTTGTGGCGGCTAGGGGTTTGTTCATTTTCAAATCCGGATGCGGTTGCTGGGCGTGGGCTCGATCAGAGCTGCGCGAGATGATCGGTGACCTTGACCGGTTCGGGCAGGACTTTTCGCGCGGCAAGCCAGTCCGCGGCGCGCTGCAATTCGGACAGGAATTTCTCGTCGTTGACCGGGAAATAGCGGTATTGCCGGTTCATCGCGATGAATTGGTCGCGGACCTGGTCGCTGTATTTGCCCGCCTTCTGCGCGATGTATTCGGCTTCCTTGCTGTTCTCCGAAATCCACTTGCCTTCGGCGCGGAAGGCATCGTTCACCGCGCGGACGAGCGCGGGATTGTCGGTCGCGAATTTGCGGGTGGTCAGGTAGGAGGTGTAGTCGATCTGGAATTCGAGATCGCGGCCCTCGAGGAAGATGTCGTGCGCCTTGTATTCAAGCCGCGCGATATCGACGCCGGGACTCCACATCGACCAGGCGTCGACCTTTCCCGAGGCGAGCGCTGGCGCCGCGTCGGGCGGATTGAGATAGACGAACTTTACTGCCGAACGGTCGACCTTGTGCTTCTCCAGTGCCGCGACCAGCAGGAACTCGCCAAGGCCGGAGCGGTTGACTGCGACCGACTTGCCGACGAGATCTTCGATCTTGTTGATGCCGGAATCGTCCTTGGCGATGATCGCGGTGGTGCGCGGTTCGTAGACGACGAATTGGGTGAAGACCAGCGGTGAGCCCGCGATGATCGCGGCCAACGCCGGTGTCGTGCTGCCGCCGAACGAGAAGTCGGCGCTTCCGCCGGTGACGGCCTGCAAGGTCGGCGCATGGTTCGGGAACGGCCCGAGCCACTCGACCTTGATGCCGTCCTTGGCGAGCACCTTTTCGAACTCGCCGCGCTCCTTGGCGATCAGGTTGAGCCCGCTGAGCCCCCAGGTCAGGCGCACCAGGTCGGTGGTGCGGCCGGTCGCCGACCAGGCCGGTTCCAGATTGAGGCCGGCCAGAGCGCTGATACCAACCGCCGCGGTGCCGAGGAAGCGGCGCCGGGATGGATTGCCAAATGAAGAGTCAAACATGGGTACAATCCTTTCGGTATGCTTTACGCAGCCGCATGAGAGGCGAGCACGCCGAGTTCGGCGAGCAGCGCGGTTCGTTCCATCGAGGCAGAGCCATCCGCTTTGTGATGTTCAAAGGCGATTGCGCCGTCTCGCATCACGAGGATACGGTCGGCCAGCGCGATAGCTTCGTCGACGTCGTGCGTGACGAGAAGGACCCCGGGCCGATGGTTGGCGACGAGCTCGCGGACGAGATCGTGCATGCGGATGCGCGTCAGCGCATCGAGCGCCGCAAAGGGCTCGTCCAACAGCAGAAGCTCCGGTTGCTGCACCAGCGCGCGGGCGAGCGCCACGCGCTGGGCCTGTCCGCCCGAAAGGTTGCGTGGCCAGTCGTCGAGCCGGTCGCCGAGCCCGACCTCGGCAAGCGCGGCCGCGGCGCGTTCGCGCGCATCCGGCGCCTGAAGCCCAAGCGATACGTTGCGCCATAAACTGTCCCATGGCAGCAGCCGATGTTCCTGGAACACGACGGCCGGCCGACGCGGTGCTGCGATGCGTCCGCCCTGGATCGGATCGAGGCCGGCGAGGGCCCGCAACAGGGTGGTCTTGCCGCAGCCGCTTTCGCCGAGCAGCGCGACGAACTCCCCGCGTTCGATGCGCAAGTTGAGCCTGTCGATCACGACCCGGCTGCCGTAAGCGCGGCGGAGGTTGCTCACCACCACGGCCGAACTGGTCGCCGTGGAGGCGGAAGGCGGCGTGACGTGCACGGTCATCGACCGCCTCCATAGATCGGATGCCAGGCCAGAAGACGTCGCTCGAGCAAGCGCGCGATCGCGTCTGCCGCGACTCCAATCAGGGCATAGATCACGATCGTGAGCACGATCACGTCGGTGCGCAGGAATTCGCGGGCGTCCATCGCAAGGAAGCCGATGCCGGATTGCGCGCCGATGGTTTCGGCGACGACCAGCGCAAGCCACGCGGTTGCCAGCGCATAGCGTACGCCGGTGAGGATCGATGGCAGCGCGCCGGGCAGGACAATGCGTCGGATCAGCTCGAGCGAGCCGAGCCCCTGGACGCGGCCAAGCTCGATCAGCTTTGGATCGACCTGACGGATGCCAAGCGTGGTGTTGATATAGATCGGAAAAGTCACGCCGAGTGCGACCAGGAAAATCTTCTCGGCTTCACCCACGCCGAGCCACACGATCACAAGCGGGAGCACCGCGAGGAACGGAATGGCGCGGATCATCTGAACGCTGCGGTCTATCGCCGCCTCCGCGATGCGCGAGAACCCCACGAGGATGCCGAGCGCAAACCCGACGCTGCCGCCAATCGCAAAGCCCGCAGCGGCGCGCAGCAGGCTCACCCCGAGGTCGTTCAAGAGGCCTTCGGTCGTCGCGAGCTTGATGGCGGTGGCAATGACCTTGCTCGGAGCCGGCAGCACCTGCGGCGTGATCCATCCCGCTCTCGCCAGCAATTCCCAGACGATCACGACCGCGGCCGGTGCGAGCCAGGAGAGCAACAGCAGGCCGCGCTTGCCCAACTGGAGTGTGGACGCATGCTCGGGGGATGCGGTCTCTTCGGTGGTCTGCACCTGGTCAAAATCAGTCGGTGCTACGGCCTGCTCGATATTGCTCAAGGCTGCTCGGTTCCAGTTGCGCCATGTCGCGTGTCATGGAGGAAACGTGTGTGCGACGCTGCACGGGAAACAGGCATTGAACAGCCGCTCGCTGCGCTGCTTCTAACAGCAAGCTTCATCACACGCGCAAACTGTCCCACGAATTGGCACGAACAGAAATAGAGCGGTTTTTCAATTGTCGTTCGTTCCGGAGTGTTCTGGTTTCTCCGCGAGTGCTTAGTTGACAAAGAATATCTTTTGATGCCGACATGCTTGAACTTGGAGCACCCGTTGGTCAAAACAAACCGCTTTCGCGCGCGACAAGCCGCGAGCGCTTACCAAGAGAGGCTTCCATGACAGCAACGTCTCCTCGCTTTGGCATCTGGGCGGTGGTGCACGGTTCACGTGGCGCGTACCAGGATCCCGATGAGCCCTACAACGCGTCATGGGAGCGCAACCGCGATCTCGTGCTCGCCGCGGAAGAGCTTGGTTACGACTCGACCTTGATCGCACAGCACACGATCAATCCGCATATCGAGGATTTCGATCAGCTCGAGGCCTGGAGTGCGTCGGCAGCGATTGCGGCATTGACCAGCCGGATCGAGATCATCGCGGCGATCAAGCCCTATCTCTATCATCCCGTGGTGCTGGCCAAGATGGCGCTTGGGATCGAGAACATCAGCCATGGCCGCTTTGCGCTCAATCTGGTCAATGCCTGGAATCGTCCGGAGTTGGAGAAGGCAGGCATCGGCTTTGCGGAGCATGACGACCGTTACGCTTACGGCCGTGAATGGATTTCGGTGGTGTCGCGCCTGATGCAGGGCGAGCGTTTGACCTACAAGGGCGAGCATTTTGACGTACGGGACTATGTGCTGCGGCCGACGAGTCTCTATCGGCAGCGGCCGACCATCTATGTCGGAGGCGAATCCGAACCCGCGCGGGCGTTGGTCGCCGACCACGGTGACGTCTGGTTCATCAATGGGCAGCCGCTCGCCGATGTCGCGGGCCTGATCGCGAATGTTGCGGCGCGACCGCGGCCAAACGGGGCGCCGCCGCTCAGGTTCGGGCTTTCCGCCTTCGTTGTCGCGCGCGAGACCAGCGAGCAGGCCTGGGCCGAGCACGAGCGCTTGTTGGCGCTTGCGGCAAAAGACGCGCCGATGAAGGCGATCCAGCGCCAGAACACCGATCCGAAGGTAGTGATGATGCAGACGATGCAGAAGACGGAGCGTGTCGGCACCAATGGCGGCACCGCGGCCGGGCTGGTCGGCAGTTATGACGAAGTGGCGGCGCGCATCCGCGCGTTCCATGCCGCCGGCATTGAATTGTTCATGCTGCAGTTCCAGCCGTTCGAAGCCGAGATGCGGCGCTTTGCGCTCGAAGTGATCCCGCGGGTGCGGCAGGCACAGACCGCGCAGGCGCGCGAGCCCGCGACTGTCTCTTAAGCCGAAGCTGCGGCTGGCGAGGATTTGGCAAAGCGGTTTGGCGGCTTCGCGAGGCCAAAATGATCGCGCAGGGTTGAGCCGCTATAATCCGTCCGGAACAAGCCGCGGCGTTGCAGGATCGGTACGACCGTATCGACGAAAATGTCGAGGCCAGACGGCAGCACATCGGGCATCAGGTTGAATCCATCGGCCGCACCAGCCCTGAACCAGGCCTCGATGTCATCAGCGATCTGTTCGGGCGTCCCGACAATGATGCGATGACCGACGCCGCCGCCGAGTGCGCGCAGGAGCTGCCATACCGTCAGATTGTCGCGGCGCGCGAGATTCACGGTACCTTGGAACATTGTGTGGTTGGCATTGGTGGGGAGCGGGAGCGGGTCAGGCAGGGGCTTGTCCAGTTCCAGCAGTTTCGGATCGATCTGGAGTGTATTGGCCAGACGGGCGAGGCTGTACTCCAGGGGCACGAGTTCCCAGAGTTCATCCTGCCGCCGCTTCGCCTCTGCCTCGGTGCTGCCGATGACCGTCGTAAGGCCGGGCAGGATGACGATGGAATCACCGGGCCGGCCGTGAGCCGCGGCTCGTGCACGCAGATCGCGCGCATAGGCGACGCCTTCGTCGATGGTTTGGGCGAGCGTGAACACGGCTTCGGCGTGGCTCGCTGCAAAGTCGCGGCCGTCATTCGATCCACCGGCTTGGACGGTGACTGGTCGTCCCTGGGGCGATCGCGGCACGTTCAGTGGACCTGCTACCGAGTAATAAGTGCCGCGATGCGCGATCGGGTGAACCTTGGTCGTGTCGACAAAGCGTGCGCCAAGTTTGTCGCCGACAAACGCATCGTCCTCCCAGCTATCCCACAGCGCGTGGACGATGTCAGTGAACTCCTTGGCGCGGTCATAGCGTGCCTTGTGTTCGAGGACGCCGGGCAGGCCGAAATTGCGACTCGACGCCGCATCCGCCGTGGTTACTGCGTTCCAGCCGGAGCGGCCGCCGCTGGCATGATCGAGCGTCGCGAAGCGGCGGGCGATGTTGTAGGGCTCGTTGTAGGTGGTCGAAGCGGTCGCGATCAGCCCGATATGCCTGGTTGAGGCGGCGACCGTCGCCAGCACGATGGTCGGCTCCAACGACATGAAGGAGCGGTACTCGATGCGGTCGGTGATCGCCGGCGTATCAGCGAGGAAAATCGCGTCGAGCTTGCCGCGCTCGGCTATCTGCGCGACACGCACATAGTGCCCAATATCGAAGCAGGCGTGGGGATCGCTGTCCGGCAACCGC
>Ga0210406_10005475_pt1 | contig 13301 bp, 15 predicted proteins | sample IncBWC30MmetaG_FD_155454 | JGI IMG/M metagenome (GOLD analysis project Ga0210406, IMG submission 155454) | Forest soil microbial communities from Barre Woods Harvard Forest LTER site, Petersham, Massachusetts, United States - Inc-BW-C-30-M | ecosystem: Environmental > Terrestrial > Soil >... | reverse complement strand
GATTTGACCAAAAGAAAACGCGCCAGGATTTGATTACAGCTCGTTTCACCGCAAATCCGTGTGCTGATTACCTTTTCTTTTCTGGGCATTCGGTCTGTCTGACATCATGGCACTACACTCATCGCTCACGAGGATAACAAAGCCCTTACAGTGCTTTATTTTCCGTTTCGTGAGGTGAGCCCGAGAAGGCCGAACAGGCACGCGAGAAAGCGGAACGCCTGAGGGCTCGCGTCGAGGATCTTTACCAGCAGCATCGGATTTCAGAGGCAGCCTATAGACAGGGGCAGGCAGAATACCAGCGCGAGCTGGCAAAATACGAAAACCAAATCGCAAAATACCGCAGCACAACCCCCGGGACGGGAGGAACTAACGAGTAGCAGAGCGTTTCCGGGTTGGCGTCGTAAATACTTCCTTCACCACGTCTAACAACGCCTGTAATGCCGGCGACACCCATTTCTGCTTGTGCCGGATGACTTGCGTCACCATGCTTATCGGCTTCCCGCGCCACGGAAGGACTACCAGCTTTCGCTGAGAAATCTCTGCGCTCGTGGCTACGGCGGGGAGCATCCCGATTCCCATTCCAATCATCGCACACTGTTTGATGGCCTCGATGCTGTTAAACTCCAGCGCGGTCGCCGGTTGGATTCCTGCCGTGTTTAACTGGTGCTGGAATTGTACCCGATAACTGCAACCCGCTTCTGTCAGGAGAACGGTTTCTTCTTCCAGATCAGCAGGCGAAACACTCCGGCGTTGCGCGAACGGGTGATCCGGCGAAGCAACCAGATGGATAGGCTCCCTACAAAGTGGTTCCGCATGCAATGCGGCGCCGGCGACTGGATCCTCCATAACAAATGCCAGATCCAGTGCCCCTTCTGCAACCGCTTGACGCAGTTCGGAATAGGCTGAGGCAAAAAAAACGATCCGGACCTGAGGATAATAACTACGAAACCGATGGAGAACAGCCGGAAGCCGATACGTACAAAGCGTTTCGGTCGCGCTAATCGTCAACGTCCCAACCTCTTCCTCGCGTCCTGATACCGCTAGCCGAGCCTCATCGGCCAGGTTGAGCAATCGATCCGCATAGGCGACCAAGCGCGTTCCCGCATCGGTGAGCACCACCCGCCTCCCCAGCCGATCAAAAAGGCGAGCGCCCAACTCGTCCTCAAGAGCTTGGATCTGCGCGGTAACCGTCGATTGAACACAATGCAACTGCTCGGCCGCTTGATGAAAGTTGAGCGTTCTAGCAAGAACGCGATAGGTCGTGAGCTGACGAAGATCCATGTAGCTCCTATCGATCGATATTATCGATCGTTCCAATCAAAAATAATCGTCAGACCCGATCATATCTCCGAGTTATGCTGGAACCCGAATGCCGTCACAAATATGGAGATGTCTCAATCAGAACAGGCTGTGAGCGGAGTTCTTCGCCAACCACTCCCTTCGATCAAACATCAACCTCGTCTCTCAAAGGCTACGATCATACTATTTACACCTGCGACGAGTCTGTCGGAAGCGGCGGAGAAGCAAAATTGCGCTTCAACGATCCGGCGAACAAAAGCGATGCGGGTCAGCTCGCTGAATGAACCTGAGGCCCGGCTCTGGAAGGTGTCCGCGCAGCAAGGCTCTCTTGGGGCGGCCATCATAGAACTGTTCGTTCTCGCCGTTTTCTTACTCACCGCACTCTTACTAATAGCTGGTTGTTTTTTTGAACTGTACCAACTGCTGCAGACGGATGCGCTTGGGCACGTGGCCAGGAAAGCGCTTCAGGGATAGGGCCGCTCCGCAAGGCTTTCCGCCTAAGAAGAAGATTCAACCGGGCGCTACGGCTACGTTGCGTTTAGCAGTGGACCTTACGTTGGCCGGACGCTTCTGTTCCCGCTTCAGTGGGGTCACTACACGACTAAAAGGAAATTTGAGCACGTTAAGGCCTCTTGTGGGCGATTTGGCCAAAAGAAAACGCACCAGGATTTGATTTACGCCCGTTTCACGCACAATCCGGGTCCGAATACCTTCTTTTTTTCCGGGTGCTCACTTTGTCTAATAGCCTGACACTCCGCTCATCGTTCCCGAGGGTAAGGGAGTCATTACCGCGCTTTATTTCCCTTTCGTGCGATGACCGCCCTAAAGTATCAAAATGGTTATCCAACGTAGTGAATGATAAAAGGGCGTTATCACACGTTAATTGCGGCGGGTTTTTCTAAGGTGTGAGTTTCCAAATTATTTGGCGTCTTCTTTTCCACGCTATTCGGCGTATGACGCGCGGAACCGAAGAGGCTGAACAGAATGAACGCCCTGGCTTCACTGTCCGAATCTGCACGAAAGTTTGCTTTGGATCGGTTCCGGTCGCTCCAGCCGTGATATAAGCAAGAATCTGATAGCGCGTAGATCCAGCGGCCACAGATAGTGTTAGGCAAACCCATGATTCTCCTCTACGACCACATCGATCTTCGCGTCAGCGATCTCGCGATAGCGCGTCTTTTCTACGAAGCGCTGCTCCGGGCACTCGGCTTTACGCGGAAAACAGAAATCCCTAATTGGCTCAATTATGCAGCCGCGGCGCCGGAGAGCGGCCCAGCAAAGTTTTTCGGCGTCACCGAATTGCCCGGCCATGTAGCAAATGAGAACCGAATCGGGTTCTGGGCGGACGGTCCTGCGGAAGTAGATCGGTTCGCTGTGGTTGCCACCTGCGCGGGCGCGCGAAACGTCTCTGTAGCGAGCGAAAGCCTTTGAATCGTGCGAGGGTCAAAAGAGTTCATGCCAGCAGCACCTGATTTTGTCGAATTTCATACCCTTTATTCCAGTCCGATCGTGACGGTTTCAAAGTTCTGCTGCCGCGCCAATAAGTCTGGGCCAGGCGAGGAAGAACTGTCGGAAGCGAATAGGGTCGTTTTGATGCGCCGCGGGGCGTTTTCAAAACATCTCGGAGGAAAGAAAATTACGGCTGACGTAAATCAGGCAATTTTCTTCGCAAAAGACGCCGTTTATCGCGTCAGCCATCCGGTTGATTGTGGTGACTGCGGAACGATCTTTACCCTGGCCCCGCGGAACTTGAACGATATCGTTCGCGCGCGTGATCCTTGGATCGATGAGCATCCTGATCGTCCATTCCAGTTTGTTACAGGGCCGTGCGACGCAAAAATATATTGGCGTCACCGCCTACTCTTGCACCGGCTCGAAAGCCGGTGCGAGGATCCGATCGAACATTTCTGGGCGGATGAGACGACGCTTCAACTTGTCGCAGATGTCCTGGAATTTGCCTTTGACAAGCACGGTTCGCCGCCAGAAACGCGCCGGATCGCAACTAACGTTGATCACGCGGAAAAAACCGAAGAGGCCAAAGAGTTTCTTGCTGCTCGCATGTCCGAGCGCATAACGCTTGATGAAATTGCGCGTAAAGTCGGAGCATCTCCTTTCAATTTCGCACGCATGTTTCGCCGGCAAACGGGGCTCCCGGTCCATCGCTACCTGACTCTGCTTCGCCTTGGGGCATCGCTTGAACGGCTTGCCGAATCCCACATCGACTTGACCATACTTGCTCTTGAGCTTGGCTTTTCCAGCCACAGTCATTTTACGGACGTTTTCCGCCGCGAATTTGGCGAAACACCTTCTACCTTTCGTCGAAAAGCCTCTCGAAAATCCATCCGCGAAATAGGCAGGAATCTGATAGCACGCAGGTCGACCTGCGACAGATAGTCTTGAGCACAAGAACGACAAGGCTTGGAGAAGCACGTCGCGTCTTGTCATTTAACTCAAGAGGAAAAACATCAAGCGATGAGACGAAGAGAATTTGTACTGACGACGGCCGGGCTTGCCACCGCACTTCTGTCTGCGGGCAAAGGGCAACAAACTATGAACAAAAATCTAATCGATGCGCTTCATACAGACCATGCGGCGACTGACCGCGCGGACAAGATGAGTCTTTATGCTTGGCTAATCGGGAGTTGGAAAATGGATGCCGTTATCCCCATCGATGAGACAGCGCACACGGGGCAAAGTGAAATCTATTTCGGCTGGGTGCTGGAGGGTCGTGCCATTCAGGATGTTTGGATCCTGCCGGATTTTTTTTATGGAACAACGCTGCGAATATATGACCCGGTGATCGACGCGTGGCACATTTTTTGGAGCGATCCGTTGCAGCAATACTACACGCGGCAAATCGGACGTAAGAAAGGGAGCGACATCGTGCAGGAAGGCACAAATGATGCCGGCGAACTGAGTCGATGGAGCTTTACCAACATCACGTCCGACTCTTTTCGGTGGCACGGTGAACACTCGACTGACCAAGGTAAAAACTGGAAACTTCAGGCCGAATTCTACGCGCAGCGCGTTACAACTTAAGTCTGTTTATCGGGCTTAACGCCTGTGAGAGGAGATAACACATAGACTCCTTTCAATTTTTCCCTGCAAAGAAAAGCCTTTGCCCTGATGAGATGCTTCAAGGATTCCAACCTGATTCGCTGCTGAGGATATTGAGTGCTTTCCTGGCGTTCTCGGGTGTGACGAAACTTGGACCCGTCAGGATCAGATCGTTTTGGACCATCGAGCCGTACTTTAGGTAATTTGCGAGAAAGACGACCGGCAGATGACCCTGGAGCCACTGTTGCTGATCGACCGCGAACTCTAGTTGATTGTTTACCAACGCGTTCAGAATCACCGGAATACCCGCCGCCACCGCCGCTCGAATTGAGGGACCCAATATCGCAACGTCCGGCATCGACACAATCAATCCATCCGGTTTCGATGCGACGGCTTCATCGATCAAATGCGACATCGCTGCAAGGTCGAAATGATCGGGAGAACGGTAATCCAGGTCGCATTTGGTTTGTCGCGCAGCCGTCTCAGCGGCGTTTCGGACTACCAACCAAAATGGGTCGCCCAATTGACCATGAGTGACCATGGCGATCTTCGGCGTGACCTGGGCAACAATCGTGAACGGGAAAAGACTAAACGCGATGCACGCAAGCAATGGGAGGAACTTCATACTGATCATTGAATCATCCTTCATGCGCCTCATGAGCGCTATTCGGCGTCTCACTCTACTTCATGGCCTGTTCGACGCGACGAACCGTGGGACGGGGGCCAGCCACAACATTTCACTTCTCACAGCCGCGCTAGCGGATTGAAGGTGCCCTCAATGCCTCGGTCTTGGCCAATTTACGGTGGTGGCCGCCTTTCATCGGTCGTTCGGCGCTCCCGAAAATGATCTCCTTGCGCAGCGTACTAGCGGGCGTTGGTTTTCAGGATCCGCAGCACTTCCGCGATGGCCTGGGGGTTCTGATGCGCGCCGTGCCCCGAAGGGACGATGCGTTCACTCTGCGAGCCGTTCATGTGTGAGCTCCAATACGGAACCACTCCATCACTGGAATTCGGTGAATCGCCGCGCCCGCGATCGCCGATGATTGTATTGTACCGCACGCTTGGTGTTATCGGGATCGTATTCATCGCGTTGAGAAAGCGGCTTTTCGGTGAAAGCGAATCGACGCTGTTGGATCGGCGCATCGGTTTCAGCTCAGCCTGCTCGATCCGGGTCAGGCGCAGCATTTCCCGGCTGGCTTGAGTGCTTATGGTGGCTTCCCGAATAATCATGGCTGCGAGGCTCCCGATCAGTCCCCTTGCCAGGTTGCTGCCGCGCAGCGGCGAGGCGATGAAGATGACGCGCCCGATTTCTGGCCGGTGCCTAAAGAAAAGTTCCTCCCGAAAATATTCCCGCGCGCGTGGCGACAACGGTACTTCATCCGGCGGGCGACCGAAGATGTTCATCCAAAGCTTGTCCCCGCTGTCGGTCAACAGCAGGCGGCTGATACAGCCTCCCATGCTGTGGCCGATTACTACCATTGGTTTCATTTTCGGAAACCGCTTTTCCACGGCATCGAGTTCGTGGCGCAAAATTGCAGCTGAGTACGGAAACGGATAGCCCGTAGGGTAACTATAGAACCAGAACTGGTAATGCTTTCGGATCACCGGGTCACCGCGCAGCTTGTTGATCATCGGCGTCCAGGTAGCCTGGGAATCCTTTAGCCCATGAATCACCAGTACGACGGTTTTGCTAGGATCATAAGGCTGGAGCCGCTCAATGGCAGCAGTGTGTGCATACTTGTCCGGGTTCAAGAGACGGGAGAACTCGTACTTTTTCGGATCGCTCGCCTGGAGCATCACCGCGAGCGGCACAGTGAAGTCGGCCGCGAGCGGAACCGTGCGCCCATCGAAGGTCACCGTTTCTGTCGCGAGCGGATCTTCGAAAGAGAGGACACAGCGGCGTCCCTCAAAATGCGCTACAACGGTTACGCTGTAATAGATCCGGGAGGGCGCAAAGTCCGTCCGTCGGTTTTTCGGCTCTCGTTCGACGGCGACGATCGGCGCTCCAATGCCGAAGCGCGTTGTCCGCTCGGTCACATATTGTCCGCCGACATCGAATTCGTCGGCTGGGGTAAATTCATACAGCGCGGGGTTCCACTCGGACCGCGGATCGGGTCTGTGGGTGAGCGTAAAATCGCCAGCCGGGCTAGTAATCGTTAGCGGCGTGCTCCATGGATCAAGTTTCGCTTCTTGAACGATCTGGAAAATGCGCGCGATCCCAAAGTTGTAATCGCGGACAGCGGTCGCGTCTGTTGGGTTGCGCTCGAGTTCGCGCGATGCGGCCTGCAATGCAGTCAGACAGTCGGCGAGCGCAACGAGCGGCTTTGCGTGTTCTTCGTGCGTTGCCCTTGTCAAGGTCTGCTCGACCGCTGCCAGCGAGCTGGAGCCCGCGACGCCAATCAGGCGCGGATGGACGTGTGAGACCTGCACGTACGGACTCGCACAACCGGCTAGAATGAGCGCGTTACCGAGGATGCAGAGATCCCAGCGCATATTCATAGCTAGTTTCTAGCGAAGTACGTCGAATCAACGACCGAGCCGGCCGGCTTGCCTGTTGGCACGCCCTTGGTGTGGAATGACGGCTGTTCCATCGCGAAGGAGCTGGCGACGAGCGCAGCGAAAATGGCAATGACAGATTGGAATCTCATAGGCCGGTGGGGGAGTCAACGTACCGGTCTTACTGCCGGAGTTGTTGCCAAGAAGAAGGTTAACACCTTTCAACGTCCCGGCGTCAAGCTGATGATCCGTGGGTTAAAGAATTCTTGATTACCGTCCGACTGTGCTTCCCACTGTAGGGCAGGTTGGTAGAGGTGCCGAAACAGTAAGCCCGTGGACCACAAGCTTAGCCGAACGAGCGCATGTCTCACCAATCACTTCTCACATCTCACAGCCGCGCGCTACGCTTCGAAGATCTCTTCGTTGCATTCTTGTGAGTCGCTCCGTACTTGTCGTCGTCTTGAATCCAGGCCCGTGGATCGCATCAATCCTAACCGATACATAACAATAAACACAGCAGTCTTTCTATTTGTTATGTTTTTTCTGCTTGTTCTTGGCCTACTCTTCTTTCCCGCTTCAAGATGAGCCATGGCCAACGAATTCGAGGGTGAACCTGAAAATTCTCTTTGAGATACTCACCGATAGAGAGATCGAAGAGCTTAAAGAAAGAGCATCCGGCGGCGGAATGTTTACGCTGCAAATCTGCTGCGCACGGATGGACGATGATGTAGGCTCAAACAGAGGCGCGGCAGCTCCAACGGCCGCCTCTCCCTGTATCATCCATCCTTCCGGGTCGATTTGTTTTCAAACGTTAGTCGTGTATTTCAATCTTGATCTTGTGACCGGTCTGGAGATCGCGGTAGACTGCTTTGTCGCGGTCTCCCTTGAGCAACTGGTACCGCATGCCGATCGCATGGATCCCGTCCTGGCTTATAATAATCTGAGATGGCACAGTCTCGATCGTCGTGGTCGTAACCACTTGTCCGATGGGCTGCATCGTAAATTGGATCTCGTCTCCTCTACTCACTATGGAAAAGCAAAGGCTGAAGACGGCTATTGCTATGAAGTGGTTTACTCTGTTCATAATATTCGAGTGTTCGAAAGAGCCCTAGCGTGTCGGCGTACAAAACCTACACCTCCATTCGGGCGTTCGCTTTCAAACCGCAGGCTGGATTTGCGCGGCAGGACGAGTCTCCAAAAAAACTCACGCAAAGACGCGAAGAGCTGGAAACGGAGCGCCGCTCCTCATGACCATGAAGGGCGCCTCCCCTTGGGACAGGGAGATTGCTTGGTCGGAACTGGATTTGTTGCGCAAGGTTCCTCCGCAAGAGGCGACCGCCGAGGATCGCAATCAAAAGACTGGGTCTACGCTTTGTAATCGATGCCGAGCGCTTTTAGCAGCTTGGGATCAATCTTCCCGTCTACGGCTAGTCCATGGTCCGATTGAAACTGTCGGATCGCTTGTAGACTACCTGAACCAACTATGCCATCGATTTGCCCACGATAGTAACCTTGCTCGGCAAGTTTGGTTTGGACCGACATAGCGAGATTTTTCCAGTACTCAGTGTCGTACTGCGAACCGTAGCTGGGCGCCTCGTCATCGTAGGGATAGTAATCATCATAGTAAGGATAGTAACCGTCATAGGGTGGGTACCACCATCCACCCCACCCCAACCACGGCCAGCCAAACGACGCGAAATTAAAACCTACGAAGAAATTATGCCGGACGAAAAAATTACGTTGCCTCACAAAGCGATTGTCGCGAAACCGGTGCGCACGATCGACCAACCGATCTCTGCGGCCAGCGAATCGGTCCCGTAGGCCCCCCCTTCCACGGAATTGATCCCTGCGATCAAAGGAACGACCACCCCGACTGGCGAAACGGTTAGAAGCAGGATCTCGGAACGCCGGGCTCTGACGCTGCGAAAAACGGCTCACTCCGTTCCGGTTGAAGGAACTCGAGGACGACGCCAGGTGACCTCGTAGCCCATGTGCACCCATACTTCCCATTCGGCCCGTTCCACCCATTCGTCCCATTCCTCCTGTTGGCATCCCGTGCCCGCCACCCATTGCATGTCCACCACCCATTGCATGTCCACCACCCATTGCATGTCCACCACCCATTCCATGTCCACCACCCATTCCATGTCCACCACCCATTCCATGCCCACCACCCATTCCATGCCCACCACCCATTCCATGGCCGCCACCGCTCGAGTTAGCAGTTTGGACCGGGATTGATAAGAATGCGGCGAGGGCAGCCGGCATCAGCCAGCGAAAAACATTGACCGCTTTCATAAATTACAACTCCTTGAGAAAGGCACTGGCATCCTTCTCGGTTTTTTGGCTCAAAATGAATGATTCTTTTGGCCTCCGAACTCGAGCTCTTACCAGAGAACCGCTCGGTCCCCCATCTTAACTAAGCCTCACACGGTGTTTCGCTTCCGGTCAATTACACCTAAGTGTAAATCGACTAATACCCAAGTGTAATGTAAAACAGAAATCCGCGCTGAAGCGATGGCCCAAGGGGTCGCCGATCGACCTACGCCCGATGGCAAACCGGCCTCTTTGCGGTGGCCGGAACAACTTACTAACCGAAACGGAAAGAAGATCACTCTTTTTTCGGACACAGATCACGACACCGAGGAGACCATCATCGAAACGGGTTGGTAAGACGGGATGATGAGCGGTGCGACTACGTATTCGAAACAGTTAGTTTCACCGTTGAAATTTGTTATAATTCAGCGGGAAGTGGAGCAACTCTGACTGAACTTTCGCACCACCTGCGAGGGCGATTGCGAAAGACAAAACAAAGGCAGGTATTATCAGCGAGGAATTGATGCTTGCCCGCAAAAGACCTAAGTATTCAGGAGATATTGCCATTTCTCAGAACAGAAACTATCGGCCCGCAAAATTACGCAACTAATATCCATTGCGGTCGGCGCCCTATTTGGGTTGAAAATAGTAAAGCTTACCAACCAGCCTCGGTCCGTTGGCGTAAATTGCACGTCTTTTACCTGAGCGTTCTGATTCACCACGATATGCGGCCGGAGCTCAGCCATCGGGATGGTCTCTTGCTTTTCCGGTTTACCGAATTCAATCGAGAACCGCGTCTCATTCGATTCCGGGCTTGGCCGGACTGTGGTTGATAGAACCCGAAACTGGTCGACATCCGGTTCCGACCCGCTCCAGAGCAACCGGTAGGCGAACTCGAGGCGGCCTCCGGCATCGGGAGGATTCTGCACTTCCCAGAAAGCGACGATGTTGTCGATATACTCGTCGCTGGAGGGGATCTGCAGCAGCCTGACATAACCCGTTTCGAATCCGCTCTGTGGGATTATTTGAAGATTTGGGCGGTCCTGGTAATCGGTCTCCTGGTCCAGATAATGATGAATATCCCCATCACGCTGCATCAGAGTAAAAGACGTCACATCAGAGAACCTGCGCAGCACAACCGATTCGGGATTGTCCAGCGGCGCCCAAAGCTTCTCGCCGGAGGCGGTGGTCATGAGTAACCCATCCGAATCGTGGACTTCCGGCCTGAACTCCCGACGAAAGAACTGAGTGCTATTCATCGAAAACTGAGTCCTACTCTTCCCCCGATAGTCGGGCTTCAGGGTGGGTTTATTCACCGTGTTTTCCCCGAAATAGAACATGCTGGTCATCGGTGCCAGCCCGAGCACTTGCGGTTTCTTTCGTATGAAAAGCGTTGCCCGGATGTCAACTGTGGTCACATCTCCATAACGCACGTTAAATTCGTACCCTCCGGTTAAGCTTGGACCGTCCAACAAAGCGTAGAACTGCAGACTCGTGTCGGCCGGTTGAGGTTGGCGGACCCAAAACTCTCTGAAATCAGGGAACTCCTCCGGAGTGGCGACACCGGTATTTACCGCAACACCGCGAGCTGACAGACCCCAATGCAGGCCACGACCGATCGCCCGGAAATAACTGGCGCCGAGAAACGATAGGAATTCGTCCTGAACTCCCGGCCGGTTTCCAGGTGCGAAAACCCTAAAGCCGGCAAAATCTTCGTGTCCGCTGAAGACAATCGGCCTGTCATAATGAAAGTAACCGGGAGAAAACGGGATATCGCGAATCCGATCAGGCTCGATGGCGCGCATCAAAACTCGCCGTTTCAAATAAGAACCGGGATGAAAAAAGCCTAGCCGATAGGGCAGCCCTTGCCAAACGAGGTGCTCAGTTAGAAACCGAATCCGAAAATAAAGGTCGTAGTTTAGCTTCTCGAGATCTTCGGCCAATTCCTGGTTCTGAGCGACAAACGGTTGCTTGGAGAGCTCCTCCGCATGATTCACAACGTCCTGATAGCTGAAGAGCGGTGATTCGGCGGCAAAACCGGAGCCGGCCACGGCAAGTGAGAGGCTTAAGATCGCCCAAATCTTCATAGCGCCAGGACGATGGCAGCGGTTGTCTCGGGTCGTCAAACGGCAAACAAAAAAGAGTATGGGCGCGAGGGTCGTGAATCGGAGGGGACCTGCCCTCTCCCGCGGACACGGGGCGCCGACTCGACAGGGTATTATGGGACTCATGAGACTGATGGGAGTCATGCTCGTGCTTGAGAATCTATCGCTATCGCAAGCAAGGATACCTCCCATTGGAAGATACATCTATCGGCTAATGCCAACGGCCCAGCGCTTTCAGGATCTCTTCCTTGCATTCTGACCAGCCGTTTGGCGTTTGGCATTTCGTACTCGTCCTCGTCCTCGTCGTCGTCCTCGAAAGCGTTTGTTAGCAGCAAAGATTGGCTAAACTCCTGGAGAGCGCCTTGCCCGAACTGCACCCGCGCTAGCGGATTGAAGGTGCTCTTACCCATCGATCTCGGCCGACTTGCAGGCGATGCCGGCCGCCGATTGAAAGCCGGCGAATCGTTGGACATCTAGTTTTTGGAACATCGATCTTGCAACTATTGCATCCTATCTGATAAAAGCCGGATTCGAACGAATCCATGAGCACTCAGTGATAGCCGATGACTAAACGTCGCGATCAGCCGTTGAATGCGCGACCGAGTGGCTCATCCCCGCGCTGGACTTCAGGGAAGATTCTGATACGGGTTCTTGTTTCGAGCGTCCTGCTGGCCTTGTTTATAGCCGTCGCGATCCCAGCCCTTCATCTGATCACACCGAGCAACAAACGCTCTAAGGATTTGGGAGATCTCCAGATTATTTCGGAGCCTACACCGACTCCCAGATTAGCGCCTCGACCGGGTTCGATGCCAGCATCCCCGAATGCAGTGTATACTGGAACGGTTGGGATCGTCCTGGCAGAGAATTCGACGCAATCGGTTCACCTGACACCGGTGCCAGGCCCGACGCCAGCTCCGCAACCGGCCGTCATTGTGAATGAAACTGGATCGCACTCGGCAAGACTATCTGCACCGGACCGCAAAGCCGCTGAGCGGGAGCGCCAGAAAGCCGAACGTAAACGGGCCCATTTGGAAGCCATGTATCAAAGCCATCGCATATCCAGCGAGGCTTACAAAAGGGGCCAAGACGAGTATCAGAGCGGAATTGCTAAATACCACAGCGTATTGAGTGGCACCGCATCAACAAACGACTAACTAAGTCGTCGCCGAAGCAACTATTCAAGTGCTCCTCTTTGCTCGTCTCTTGGCTGAGCATATTGCGAGTAAGGGGCGACCCAACCTATCGCAGATGATCAATTTGTTACCTCGCAATCGGATCTGTAGTAGGTTCATATCAACGCCGGTAAACGTTCGGCTAGCTCTATCGCCGCCCCGGTGGCCTCCTTTTCTGTCGAATAAGTTCTTGTTGAATGCAGACCGTCGATTATGTAGTCCCAAGCGACCGGCTCCTGGGCTCTATTCCCGACTTCGCATATCTCGATTTGGTGCCCGGCATGCCAAAACTTCGTCATATCGGGCTAAAAGCTGTCGCCAGGCTCCGCCGATTTCAATCCCTCCGAAAGAGTAGATTTACGGTACCCATGTTTAGCGAGGTTTGGTTACTCCCAGGGAAGCAGTAGCCGACGATCGACCAGGCCTGTCGGGTACTGGGCGGTCCAAAGAGGTCGCCGTTGCTTAGTCAATTTGTTGCCCAATCGGCTAACTCTTTAAGGGTTTTCCCGACAGCATCTTCTCCTAATTCCAGATCGCAACGGAGAATGCCAGCGGCATCAAACATGAGCCGCATAACCCTATTAAAATCCTCCTTTTCTTTTGGAGTTAGCTCCCATTTTGTAAGAGGCAGTCTTTCCTTTACCAGTTCCTCAGCTTCTATTTTTTCTCTATTTGGTTTCATATGCGGTAGGTAAGGGAGTTTTTCAGATGCTGCTGACACATCAGCAGATTTTTTTTTTGCGCAAATCAGACAACCAGGGCAACTCTATTTGGAAAGCATGAAGTTCAAAGGGGTGTATTTTTTCTCTTCCCCTGTCGCGAGAACAGAATTACTGGTGCTCAGCGCTGCGCCGCT
>Ga0210406_10005473_pt1 | contig 13302 bp, 21 predicted proteins | sample IncBWC30MmetaG_FD_155454 | JGI IMG/M metagenome (GOLD analysis project Ga0210406, IMG submission 155454) | Forest soil microbial communities from Barre Woods Harvard Forest LTER site, Petersham, Massachusetts, United States - Inc-BW-C-30-M | ecosystem: Environmental > Terrestrial > Soil >... | reverse complement strand
AGGAGGCGCACTTTCCCAAAGTGAAGACGCTGGAAGGGTTTGCGTTCTGCGATGTGCCGCACATTCCGGTTGCTTTGGTGCGGAACCTGGCCGAGGGCGGCTATTTGCAGCGCAGTGAGCCGATCATTTTTCTTGGGGAAGCAGGAACGGGCAAAACCCACCTGGCGACCGGACTGGCGGTGGAGGCGTGCCGACAGAGGAAGCGGGTACGTTTCACCACCGCGGCCGAGATGGTGAACGAACTGATCGAAGCCAAGAACAACAATGAACTCAATCGGGTCACGCAACGGTGGACTCGATACGAGTTGATCGTGATCGATGAGCTGGCGTATGTGGCGATGCCGGAAACAGCCGCTGAGTTGTTATTCCAGATCATTGCGGGAAGAGCCGAAAGAGCGGCCGTGATCGTCACCACGAACTTACCCTTCTCGGAGTGGACCACGATGTTCCCGAACGCACGGCTCTGCAAAGCGATGCTCGACCGGCTGACCGATCAAGCCCACATCATCGAGACCGGTACGGAATCCTATCGTTTCCGGAGAACCCTGGAGAAGAAGAAAGGCGGCAAGAAATGACTACGAAACAATGGTATCGCGCTCACCTTCGTTGGGCCGTCATGGTGGAAGGGAAAGAAGGGTTACGTGGTTGGAAGGAATCGGTTTACCTCTTCTTAAGTGAAGACCACGATACAGCATTCCGACGCGCTCTCGAGATCGGACGAGGCCATCAGGACGAACATCAAGAAGGACGGAGGTGGGTAGAAACCAGGCTGGCCTACATCGTGACGTTAGATAACCTGGGAAGCAATCCCACCGAGTTCGAGGTCAACTTGGGTACCAAGAAGCCCGGCGAACACCTTCCGTTTGAACACGTGTTCGATCCGGCGGGGGCAACACCGCCGCCGATGTTCTGATCGGGACGCGGGCTTGGATCCCGCAGGAGCTAAGTGACGATCAATGCTTTTTGCAAAAAAACAAAAACGCGGCGGCCGCCCGGGCTGTGGAAAAAGCCGGTCCGTGGAAAGCGAGGAAAACCAAAAGCAGGTTTTCCTCCCTTTCCACCGCCCTTGGAAATCGCGCACAACCCGCGCGATTCCCACTTTTCCCACAGCCCCGACTGCTGCTGGTATTTCTACGAGCCTAACAACTAACGTGGGGGGCCAAATCAGATGATCAAAGTGGGCCAAATTAGGTTGACGGAATCAGCGAGCGACTGCTCGGCGAAAGTGGTCACCGTTAGGGCTTCGATTTTGCCCTCGACCATGGGCCATCTGGCGCTGCGGATGGAACGAAACCAGTCGGGCAGCCTCTTAACGAAAAACCAAGTAGCCACCAAGGTTAAGAACAGAAAGGCCCACAGAAGGTCTTTGCCGTACTCCCAAAGAACCGAATGCTGGGCATAGGGGTGGGGCATCTGGGTTGAAAGTATACGCCCGATTCGGGGCGTCCCAACAACTGACACTACGCGGACTACGCGGGGCAAGATCGCGATTGTTGATCCCGGTAGCGACACCCTCACTGGCAAGCGCATTAACCAGCGAACGGCGCCATTGCTGGCAAAGCTGGCTGAACTTCAAGGAAGTCTCGAGTTGGGGGAGCGATTGGATGGACTTGGCGACGAGAGCAGATTGCCGCCGTGGTTCGGGAAATTCTGCGAGTTCACGTGTTGGATGATTGTCTGACCCTCCTGATCCGGACGCCTCTGTCCGTGCTCCTCTGAACCCCAAACCGCATCTGCGCTCAGGTGTCGCAAAGGTGCTTCCAAATAAACAGCAGTAGTGCAGCATTGCTGCGCAGATCACCGTTATTCTTTCGATCCGCTAAATCAGCGCCATGAAACAAGCCATTGTCCTCAGGACAGACCTGCAAATGAGCACAGGAAAATTAGCTGTTAAGGCTTGCCACGCTAGCGTTCCGCTGTCCTTTGTGCTGGAGATGATGTGTTGGAGCGTTGGGGGATCGATGGTCAAACCAAAATTGCTCTTGCTGTCCATTCGTTAGCCGAGCTAGAGAACCTGAAAAGACAGTGCGAGGCTAAGGGGATTATCCACGCAATGATCTCGGACGCAGGACGTACCGAGCTAGCACAGGGCACAGTCACGGCGCTAGCCATCGACCCAACGGAGGACAAAGCAGTTGACCAGATCACCGGAGCTATTCCGCTTTTGAAGTAGTTGCGAATTATCCCGATTGCACTCGGAACCGAGAGGAAGTCAGCCATTCTTCGATTCTTCGCGAATTTGTTGCATGTTAAGATCGTGATACTCGACCTCCATGAAGTTCCTCCGTGATTCTTGGCATCATTCTCGCGTGCTGCTCTCTCGCCGACAACGGTAGCTTATCCCCGGCAATCTTTAAATACATGCAATAAATCACGGTGGCGATTTATTGCCTTTGCGACCTCTGCCCGGCGAACGCATCGCTGCTCGGCAAGACCGGACTTGACGATACCTTTGCACCAGCCGCGGTCCGGCTCGACCAGGATGACCCCTGGGGCGTCGCGCGCGTTATCCGTGAAGGCAACATCATTGTGCTAAACGATCTCGCCTTACACTTCGGCGATCTTCCCGGCGGCGTACGTGTCATCCTTCAGCCGCTGCGAAGCAGCGTTTCGAACAAACTTGAGACGCGATCCGTTTGGACCCCCAGCAACCTGACTCAGCCGGCCTTCAGAAACCCGAACTTGGCTTCCAAGGAACTCCCACGTGCTGAGCCGGTTGGTTATGCGGCCTGGGGTTCAATGGGAACAAGTTCGTAGCCCAGTTGTTTCGCTTGTCGTTTGAGTTTTGCTTCCAACCTTTTCTCCCTCTGGGCGTCTCTGGTGTCCCGAATGGTCTCGTCATATTCGACTTGTTTTTTGACCATGGTGTAAAAGATCACTGCGATCTTGTGGGCGGTCGCCCACCGGTGGCAGCTTTGGGACCGAGCTTGGCTTTCATTCGACGCAGGTAGTTGCCTAAAGGCGTGAGGCTGTGATGGAGGGAAAAGGCGGCCATGCGGAATAAATGGCCAGCCCGGTTTTTGCTCCTCGCCACAGCAGTTTCGCGGCTGATGTCGTTGTCCGGACAGAGTCCAAGCCAGGAAACAAAGTTTCCTGCGCTGGGCCACCGCGACATGTCGCGGCCGACCTCACTGAACAGGGGCAACGCGTTCTCCTCTAAGCCTGGAATCTGAGTGACATCCACTCCGAAGAGCTTGTAGGTTTCGGTACGCAGATCGAATTCTGGATGGGGATGCCCGTTTTCTTCTCCTTTTGCTTCCGGCTCGATTTCGTTTCCGGTCAGGTGGTAACGGTCTTTCTACCGGGTCAGTGCGGGGCTCGAAGTCCCGCAGCATTTTCTCGATTTCCAGATCGCAGTTCACGATCTGTTGCTGATAGATGCGGTATAGATCTCGCGATTGACCGAGGGTAATTTTCTGGGGCAAAAGTCGCCGATCGCCGACATTTGCAAAAGTCGCCGTTCGCTGATAATTAGGATTGTCGCCGTTCGCTGACTTTGATACACTGTCGTCGTACGCTGACATTTGGGAGACTGCCAATGCGCATCCGGACACCGATAGACCTAGGCGCGGTCATCCGCGACCGCCGCACGAAGCTCGGCCTTGACCAGAAGTCCCTCGCCGCCAAGGTCGGAGTCAGCCGGCAATGGATCGTTGAGGTCGAAAAGGGCAAGCCCAGAGCCGAGATTGGCCTCGTCCTGCGCACCGTCGAAGCCCTCGGCATCACTCTGGGGTCGGATGATCCCGGAAAAACAAAAGCTCAAAAAGGTCCACCGCCGATCGACATTGATTCGATCGTCGCGGGCGCGCGCGAGAAACGAAAATGACGCCAAAGAAGAAAACGCCCGAACTCATCGCCATTCTTGACGGCAGGGAAATGGGGCGCGTCACGCGTGACAATCGGGCCAGACTGACTTTCACATATAACGAGGACTGGCGCACCGCGGAGAATGCCTATCCACTTTCGATTTCCATGCCCCTTGCGCTCGCGCAACACGCAAACGCCCGGATAGATACATTTCTATGGGGCTTGCTGCCCGACAACCAACTGGTGCTCGACCAGTGGGCGCGGAAATTCCATGTCTCCGCCCGGAACGCCTTCAGTCTTATCTCCGCCGTCGGCGAAGACTGTGCCGGCGCTGTTCAGTTCGTGCGCCCCGAACGGCTTGAGGCCATCCTCGGCGCCGTTCCACCGGAAATCGAGTGGCTCACCGAAGCCAATATCGCGCAGCGTCTGCGAGCCCTGCGCGAGGATCACTCGGCATGGCGCATCCCGCGCGACACGGGCCAGTTCAGCCTCGCGGGGGCGCAGCCGAAAACCGCTCTTCTGTTCGAGAATGGCAGGTGGGGCGTGCCCTCGGGCCGCATTCCCACGACGCACATTCTCAAGCCACCGTTGGGCGAGTTCGCCGGCCACGCCGAGAACGAGCATTTCTGCCTGGAGCTGGCACGCGCTCTGGGGCTTCCTGTTGTCGATTCCCGGATTATGCGTTTTGGTGATGAAGTCGCCATCGTCGTCGAACGATACGATCGCATTCGCACAGACGCAGGTTTGCGGCGCGTGCATCAGGAAGATATCTGCCAGGCGCTCGGCATCCCTCCGACGAGCAAATACCAGAATGAAGGCGGACCCGGCATCCGCGATATCGTCGAACTGTTGAGAACATATTCCGGAAGCGCGGCGGAGGACGTGCGCACATTTCTGGATTCAGTTGCCTTCAACTGGCTGATCGTGGGCACGGACGCTCATGCGAAGAACTACGCCCTGCTCATCGGCTCCGGCGGCCGGGTTCGTTTGGCGCCCCTGTACGATCTGGCCAGTGTCTTCCCCTACCCCAGGTTCGACATCAAGCGTGTCAAGCTTTCCATGAAACTCGGCGGTGAATACCGTTTCCGAAACATCCAGATTCGCCACTGGCGCCGACAAGCCGAAGAACTGGGCGTGAACCCCGATGAGCTCGTTCATCGTGTCGACGAACTGGCGATGCAGCTGACCGACCATGTTCCCGAGGTCGAGCGCCGCATGACCGAAGAAGGGCTTACACATCCCCTCATTCACCGGCTGGCTGGCAGGCTCACCACGCGCGCGGCGGCATGTCGGAAACTCTTGCGCGGATGATTGCTGGTCGGGAACTGAAATTCAGGCAGCTCTTGATGATTGTAGGGGCAATCTGGTCTGCCGTTGTGGGATTCACTTTCCAGAGAAAGGTGACTCGCACTGCAACAAGACCCCGGCGAGCTGGGTCGAAGTCCACACCGTTCACCCGATGGAAGGCTGGACATGTCATGCGTCTAGCGAGTGCGACCTCAGTCGGAAACTGGGGCCTTGCCTTGTATTACTTTCATGGGCCTTTGTGGGTCGTCGATACCGTCTTGGGGGCTGCACTTATTCTTCTGGTAGCGTGGAGACCTGATACCCGTCCTAACAACCAAATCGCCAGTACGCCATCAGTACACCCATAGTCGCTGGACTTCAGCGCGTGCAAGTTGCGCCCGCAAACTGAATCGCCTCCGTCCGGAATCCTCATCAGCGTTGGAGTCAGCCCGGACTCCCGTGCGATTGTCGCTGGAATAGATGAGTCTTAGGGTCATTCGCCCGATGCCGCGAGCAAACAGAATGCGAACATTCCCAGCCCACAAACAGGCGCATGCCAGCGCAACGGACCCGGTCGCCACGCACCACCGATCCCAAGCAGGATTCCGGCTAGGGAAAGCAAACCTCCCCATCGAAATGTCCTCAGAAGCAACGGATCGTAGTACGGAAAGTAGTGAACTTGAGCATACGCAACAGAGGAAACAGCGAGGACGGCTGAAGCTGTTGCAAAAACAAATCCGGTCAGTGACAAAAACGCTGGAACCGTGCGCTGTCTTGGTTGGAGTGCCCATCTGGTCCAACCCCAGATCAGCGCAACTGAGGTCACCAAATAACCGATTACGATCAAGATTCCAAATATGATCTGAATGGTGATCCTCCGGACCCGTATTGTATGTCCGGCGACAGGGTTGTCGGCGAAATATCCATTGCGCTCACCGACCAGCGGTCGAAACGTGAAATCGCTTGCTTCCAAACGGTTTGGACGATTTGAATTACTCCTTCGACTGCACTACTATTCAGCGGGTAGTTGGGGTGCTTCCACAGCCATCATGTCATCACTTTCCTCTGCATACCCGAGTGACGCGACAAGCATACAGTACGCGGGATTTTGGGCACGAACCGCTGCGCATTTGATGGACCTGCTCGTTGCTTCAATCCTCTTCTCGCCGTTCGAGATTGTTCTCTACTTTCACAGTTCCCTGAAATGGGATCAGTACGCGAATGATCCGCACTACACAATTGCCAGATGCACTCTGTCCATGACAGTTTGGTGGCTTTAGACGGATTCCGCAAAGCCCTGGCTGAGAACAGGGCTCAGTTCTTTCTCGATGTGCCTTCGGGTCCGTTTTACGGCTTCAACCGGTCCGGCGCAAAGGCCTGGCAGGGAATCATCCAGAATTGGTGGCGTCAGGGGATGATGGGCAGCGCACTCGCTCATTACGAAGGCATCAAGGCTTTTTCCGAGACCGACCAAACGGACGATCTGAAAGCGATCACGGTGCCGACTCTGGTGATGCAGGGTGACGATGACCAAATTGTGCCGTACAAAGACGCTTCATTGCTGCAGGTCAAACTGCTCAAGCGTGGCACGCTCAAGATTTACGCAGGCTTTCCACACGGCATGATGACCACGAATGCCGACGTGATCAATGCGGACATCCTTGCGTTCATCAGAAGGGAGGCAGTCAAGGCTGCCTGACGCTTGACAGCAGCCGGGTGCGATCTATTTTCGTGGCAGCTAATGCATGCCTAGTTTTGTGAAGGTAGGAACCTCGCAGCTCCAGTTAATCAGTTACCCGTTGACCGGATTAGTTGGCCTAGGGGATTCCCTCGACCAATGCCTAGCAGAATGCGGAACCCATCGCTGAGCCAAACGCGTGGACCCCACAGTTCGGATGTCGCCTAGCCGGGTCGCCTGGGGAACGCTTGGGTGAAGCCGTCTCTATGGGGAGAGGAGGGTTACCCTCCGGCCGATGCATTGGTGTTCTGCCTGTCATCAGGGCCTTCGGCTTCTGGCTTCCATGGCTCCGGCGCTTGGCAAAGCGTACAGCGTACGGCCTGGATTTGTGCTCACCAGATTCCTAGTCTGGCGCGCTCGAAGAGCCCTTTTTGACTGCATTGCTACATTCCTGCACATTGTTCGCTTCCTTGATGAGCAAATCCGCAGGCCGACAGGAAACCGATAGCGCAAATCTGGATAGATCCGGCGGAGTCCTGGTCGCTTGCAAACCCAAAGTTGCTTGTCTTTTGCCGACCACCAAAGCGAACACGAACGAGGTTCTATCGGACACACTGTTGGCACACAACCTGCGAGACGTTTCTTGCGTTTACTCGCAGTTCCGAAACGCACCGGCTGATGGGCCGTCAGCTATCGACTTGTGGCATGTGGTCACACCTCGGTGGTCGGGCCCGTGATGGTCTTCGAGGGGCGGCGGTTTGGTGATTCCTAGTTTTTGTAGACCCTGGGTATACAAATCCACGTATTTTTAAACTATCGCCTTGGTTTATGTTTATGCTAATTTGTCAACCATGGGTATACATAACCAGGACAAGCTAAACTCGCTGCAGCGCTCGCTTCCCGAGGGACTGATCGTCGACGCTGCATGGCTCGAAAGGCACGGGTATTCCAGGGCTTTGCGAAAGAAGTACGTTACCCGTGGATGGTTGGATCAGGTGGTACGGGGCGTCTACCGCCGACCTGCCCCGAAGCTGCAGGAGAGCCTTCGCTGGCAGGCTGTAGTTATTTCACTGCAGACACTGCTCGGACGCCCATACACGGTCGGTGGCCGGACGGCGCTCGAACTCCAGGGATTCGCACATTACTTATCGGGGCGTCACCGCGAAATACACCTCTACGGTACCGGCAAGCCACCGGGCTGGCTATCGAAGCTGCACCTTGAGGACCAGTTCGTGCTTCATAACGCTGACAGGCTCTTCAAAAGCAATTCCAGACGCCCGCGCGGGAGCAAGAGCTGCACCGGTACCGGAAATGATTTTCTACAGAGCGGCTACATAAGGCAGCCATGGGGACAGTGGGAATGGCCGCTGACGTTGTCATCGCCGGAGCGGGCGATCCTTGAATTGCTTGACGAGGTTCCACAGTCCGAGACCTTTCACCAGGCCGACGTTCTGATGGAGGGGCTGCGCAATCTCAGCCCGCGGCGCCTGCGTACTCTCCTGGTAGCCTGCCGGAGTGTGAAGGTGAAACGCCTATTCCTGTGGTTTGCAGAGCGGCACCAGCACGCCTGGCTGAAGAAGCTGGATCGCAAGGATGTCGACCTCGGGCACGGGAAGCGGATGCTCGTGAGGGGCGGGAAGCTGGACCCAAAGTTCAATATCACGGTCCCGGAGTCGATCGATGCCGCTGGCTGAAGCGTATCGGAAGCAGGTCACCCTATTGATCAAGATCGTGCCGCTCGTCGCCGCGGAACCTGCCTTCGCGCTCAAAGGTGGAACCGTCTCAAAGGTGGAACCGCAATCAATCTGTTCCTGCGCGACATGCCGCGGGTTTCCGTCGATATCGATCTGACATACGTTCCCGTCAAGAATCGCGCAGCTTCACTCAAGGAGATCGATGGAGCCATGAAACGGATCACCGCCACCATCGAGCACGGAGTTCCGGGCGCAAAGGTGAACGCGAGCGGGCCGAAGGGTGAGAAAGGCATAACCAAGCTGATCGTCCGCGCCGACGGCGCGCAGATCAAAATCGAGGTCACGCCCGTCCTGCGCGGTTGTGTCTACGAACCCGAAGTCAGATCGGTTTCGCCGCGCGTCGAGGAAGAATTCGGATTTGCGGAAATGTCGGTCGTCAGTTTCCCGGACCTGTACGGCGGCAAGATTGTAGCTGCGCTTGATCGTCAGCATCCGCGCGACCTGTTCGACGTCCGGGATTTGTTCGCCAAGGAAGGCATAGCCGACAAGGTGCGTAAAGCATTCATAGTCTATCTTCTCAGTCATGATCGGCCGATGGGCGAAGTTCTGGCGCCGCCGCGACTCGATATCTCGGCCGAATACAAGCATGGTTTCGACGGGATGGTCGATGAGCCGGTGACCCTTGATGAACTTCGTTCTTTGCTTCGCGTTAGCAGCCGCTTTTCTGTTCTCCCTCCCTAAAGCTGGTTGGACCGTATTGAAATAACCGCAGCGATCCCCTCATCGTCGGCGACCTCGGTAGGAACAGCCATCTGCTGGCTGCCCCCTCCCCGGACCCGGACGGGCGCTGATTGGCGCATCCCGTTCTTGTCGGAGAAAGTCGTTTGCAGGGACTGCCCCCCAGTCTGCGCCGGACTCCTGCCCGGCGGGACCAGCGATAAGGTGCTAGCCGCTAACGACAGTTGCCTTAACACTCCTATAATCTTCCAGAATGATGGGCGAAACCACACTCGGATTCCTGTCCACGCTTACCTATCCGGCCGATGCAAAGCGGCAAGTCTGCTGGCTGCCCTTGGGCGGCATTTACTGGGAAGACGAGATGCCGGACATTCGTCATCTGATGAACATTCCAGAAGATGATAGAAATCAAATCTTCCGATTGTTCACTATCCGACTGCGACTCTGGACAGGTGAGCCTTTACCTGACGGCGAGCGGCGGTTCTGGGACACAACGTATTCGCAGGTGCCTAGCTGGGCGTTCTTCCGGCGTCAACAGATTTCAGCCGATGACCAGCACGCGCAAGAGCAAGCCGAACTGGGCGTGGCAGACGCACTTGAGGCGCTGCTTGCCGACGCGGACCGAGTCAGCATCAGCGAGAAAGATAAAGATGGGGTCAGGAATTCTCTGCGACTTTCGATTTGACGAAGAGGAAGACTCCCAAAGAGAAGAAACGCTCGTGGCGGGAACGAGTATTCACCCGAACGCGAGTCCCCGAAAACTAGGGTGTTGTTGAAAACTCTCTATGTCACAAGTTTGCGCTTTCCTTTCGCCTAGCTGGCGAACAAAAGCCGCAAAGTTGATATCGCCTGTTTGGTTTGCGCCACTCCACTATTGTGCGCTCAACTAAAAGTGATGAAAACCCTGTGCAAACGGCACCCCAAAAGATTCACTGGCATGTTTGCTGATGGCAGGATCGAGAATGTCTAGGGAACTTCCGATTTTGGGTAGCAGCCATTTTCCAAATTCAAGCTCAACCCAGAATCGAGCGCAGCTAGCATTTGGGACTTCGATCAATTCACCCGTGACTGGGTGGCGGAACAATCCCGTTCTACTGCTTCCCCTGCACGCCTCTCCGAAAGAAGGCTCTTCGTTCTCAGGTCGTTCGTCACCGAGGTCGGACATGGATACAGGTTCGACCCGAAGGCTGCAACCTACGCTAAAGTCGTAGCTCCCTGTGAATGGAGAATCGTTCGAACACAATGGGAAAGGCCGCAACCTTGGTGGCCCTTGCCCCTCCAATGCGACGTAATACTGCTGGAGAGCCGCGATTGTTGGCGCAAGCTCCGCGGTGCTCATCAATGGCACTCGGTCGTTCGCGGGAAAGGATTTTGTCTCGCCAGTCAGCGGGTCAGTAAATGAGCGAAGGCGACCGGAGGGCTTCAGCACCAGTAGTTCGGGATTTAGAGGCGCAGCGCCCAATGCCGAAAGTCCATCCAAGAAGCGAATAACCAGTTCCGAGGTTGGCGAGAATTGGGGATCACTCGGTATCAGGGTGTGCACGTACTGTTCGACGATCATATGCGCACTGCATTATAGAATTCGTCCGCAAGTTCGAGAAGTCTTAATCGCCCGCAAGCTACAACGATGGTCAGCGATTGCGAAGTGCCCTCTCGTCGATCTCCGTTGCCCGCCTGCGAGGGCAAGGAAGAATTATCAGCGTTTGTTTTACCGCTATCGAGAACTTGCGGAGAAGATTGGCCTTCACGAGTTCTCCTCAGTTTTAGCGAATCGTTTGAAATGCACGCTTCCTGTGCAGATTAACCGGAGGGGTTTTGATTGAAATCGTCTGATTTCGCCATCCAATACTAGTTTTAGGTTATGATTCCCGGAGCGGAGGTCAAACCCCTTATGAAGATGGCCGCTGCGTATCTCTTTCTGCTAGTGATGCCTTTCGCTTTTGGTCAGAGCACTCCTCAACAGGAATCGAGCCGGGACCATACACGAAACTGTCGAGCAGACGACAGTATTTTTGCGGACTGCATTAGACCCGCTCGGCCTACCTACTCTCCCGAGCCTGAATATCCGGCGAAGGAGCACCACACAGGCCACCAAGGAACCGTGATATTGCGGCTCGTGGTCGGCTCTGATGGTGCCCCACATGACGTTAAGGTCACCTACTCCTTGAGCCCTGCCTTTGATGAGTCGGCCATAAAAGCCGTGAGCAATTGGCGGTTTTCCCCGGCGACCAAGTACGGCAAACCTATCCCGATGCAGACTTCGGTGCAAGTCGATTTCAGCGCGCTCAGCGACAATTGATATGTGGAGTCATGTTTTGCTGAGTCCCAAGTGCTGAGAAATCGCGATTGCGCTCATCGCCCTCCGTGGCCGGTGTTTTGAGTAAAATCGGCTGTTCTCGTCAGTCATGTTACGGCCGCAACCAGTTCAGACGTACCATGAGTTGAGCATCTGCGCAGGTTGCCAATTTGGTTTAGCTTTTTAGTCTCGTTTCTCGTTCTGCTGATCGTGATATTCGTATGGCGGTTTGTAGCTCACTTGTGGGCAGCCCCAAAGGAGTCCGCGAGTCCACCAGATTTCTCCTTGCCTTATTCGTAATACCAATAACGCATCATTGGGTAGACCAAGGGTTCTTGGCTCTGAGGTCCATCAATATGGAAGATGTTGTTGGTCGATCCCTGCAAGTGTGGCTCGTGGCATCAACCATCATCGCAACTGCGTTATTCGGCCTAGTCGGGTGGAAGAATCGAAGAGCTACGCTGCCCGCTGGATCGCTCAAGTTTGAGGGAATCTTCCTGCTTAGCTGGTGGATTATTGTCGTCGGAGCATGCGTCTACGGCTTCGCGCTTGGCATGGGTGGCTGATCCGGTCGATTGTTGAAAAATTGCCTTTGCGCTGACCGACCAGCGGTCAAAACGTGAAATCGGCTGATAGCGTCAATCACCGTCGTGTGCTCCGCTCCGTTTTGTAAAATGCTCTCTGACCAAGGAATTTGGAGAGAGCTTGCCTTCAACGACGTTGGTTCTGCTTCCGGGATTAGACGGAACAGGGAACCTGTTTGCAAACTTTGTTTCTGCGCTAACGCCAAGTCTGGACGCCAGAATCGTCCGGTATCCCACAGACCGTCTTCTTAGTTATGCCGATCTCTTCTCTTTCGTCGTAGACGCCGTCCCGCAAACCCAACCGTTTGTCCTTCTGGCAGAATCGTTCTCAACTCCTTTGGCGGTGAGATTAGCCGCAACAAACCCTGCGAGTCTGAAAGGGTTGGTTATTTGTGCTGGTTTCATTGGAAATCCGGTGCGCGGCTGGCTGCGTCACATGAAAATACTTGCCCATCCTTCCTTTTTTCGCATTCCCCCGCCTCGCTTCGTTATCGAGTATTTTCTGATCGGAGCGCATGCACCCCGCGAACTTCGAGATGACGTGCGCCGCACGCTGCGATCTGTCTCTCCTGAGGTGGTCGCATTGCGGGTGCAAGCTGTTATGGCGTGCGATGCGAGTGAGCAATTGGTTCGTGTGCGTGTGCCAACCCTTTACTTGCAGGCTGAACAGGACCGATTGGTGAGGAAATCGTCGTTTCAAGAAATTCAGGAGCTAAAACCAGACACGGTTCTTGTTTCGATTGCCGCGCCGCATTTTGTCTTACAGCGAGAACCACGCAAGGCGGCCGACTTGATTGCTCATTTTGTTGCGGGTTTGCCAATCTGACGTCTGGAAGTCAGTCGGTAAAAATCGTCATATCAATCATTGCCGCCCGCAACGGGGGTCTTTGGCACTATCGCTCGTCTACGACAGCTAAGGCACGCACCCACGCGACAGGGGGATGCCGTCAATTCCGCTGCCCCATTCACTTTGGATGAATCTTGATACAGCTTCATCGAGATCGTCGTATTCAGCGCTACCTTGATCTGCCAGTTCAGTGGGCAAGATCGGGTTGCTTCGCTGCCAACACATTTGCACCTTTCCATCGGGACGCTTCACTAGAAAGAACCCGAATAGTCAAACAATTCGGACGATTGCGTGGGCGGCGGATGTCCGCCAAGATCGCACTCTCCCGGAGAATGGAACCGCTGTAAACAGAGGCCGACAGAAACTCAGGT
>Ga0210406_10005472_pt1 | contig 13304 bp, 9 predicted proteins | sample IncBWC30MmetaG_FD_155454 | JGI IMG/M metagenome (GOLD analysis project Ga0210406, IMG submission 155454) | Forest soil microbial communities from Barre Woods Harvard Forest LTER site, Petersham, Massachusetts, United States - Inc-BW-C-30-M | ecosystem: Environmental > Terrestrial > Soil >... | reverse complement strand
GGCAGTTCCTGTGGGGTGATTTCGAATATCGCTCCGAAGGCGTGTTGGATGACACGCATCTGCGATTCTTCACTTACTTTACGGCAGATAAATATCTGCTCGAGAATTGTCCGGAACTGAAACTGGCGTCGAAGAGCGTATCGGGTGGCGTGCCGTTGTGGTGGCTGCGGCGTTATCTTTTGCCAAGACACGCCAGCAACTTCATCGACGCGCTCGGGTGCCGCTTTTGGCCAAACCTCTTTGGCATCCAGGTTCTGCTCAAGTTGGTTAACCAACCGTCGCGGGGTTGCCGATAGGGGCGATCGTTCCTCCGGTAATCGGTACTCAAAGGTGAATGGTCGCAGAATAGAACACCGTGCCGCGCGAATAACGCTGGTCAACGGGCTTTCAACAGTCCTGACGTTGGCGTTTCAGTTGGTGTCGGTTCCAGTGTGCCTCAAGTACTGGGGCAAGGACTCGTATGGCACCTGGCTTGCATTGCTATCGGCTTTCTTGATGCTGCGGGCGCTGGACGGCGGGTTTGTCGCGTTCGTCGGCAACAAGCTTAACTACCTATACCATAAGGACACAGCCGCACTTCGCGAACACCTGGCCTCAGCGAGTATCGGTATCGTGATCATCGGAGCGATACAGCTCCTGCTTGCCGCCAGTTCGCTTATGTTTTCCTCCGTCGCGGCATCGCTGGGAATGCCTTCCGGCAGCACTGATTCGATGGCGACCCAGTTGGGCCTCGTCACGCTCATGCTATCTTGGGTGCTGACCGGTTCTTACCTGGGAATTGTGCATCGTCTGCTGATCCCCGCAGGGCTGATGTACGAAGCCGCATGGTGGGCAATGTCGTTTCAGGTCATGCAATTTGCGGCAATCATCGCGTCAGCGGTGTTAAGGCTCGGAATGCTGCAGACGAGCGCTCTCTTCGCATTTTCCCAAGTGGTCATTTATGCGGCTTCGGCTCTGTACGTGAGAAGAGCGTTGCCAGCATATTTCCCCTGGCTGAGTGGTGCCAAAGCGCGCACCGGTCTCATCGATTTAGGCCATTCGACGATGTTGACCGCCAGCAATATCGTTCAGCAGAGTACGACCAACGGAGCGGTGCTCTTGTTATCAGCGCTGGCGGGACCGGCCGTGGTTCCGGTGTTTACAACAGTCCGCACGCTCACGAACTTGTGGACCTCGCTGACAACGATACTTACATCGCCGCTGCTGCCGGAAGTCGTCAGAATCCACGCTCATGGCGAGCTACATAAACTCGCCGCCATCAATCAGGCTTTCTGGGTTCTGGCCGGTGCGACCATCAATTTGGGTGCTCTGCTGTTCTATCCTTTGATGCCGCTACTCTATCGACTGTGGACAGCGCACGCTGTTGTATTGAGCACTCCGCTGCTTGCCCTCCTGCTCGCCAGTGTCGTGGTCACCAATTCGGGAGCGCTGATAGCGCTCTACCTCAACGGCATCAATAAGCTGCGCATCGGGTTGGCAACATCCGTAGGGCGCGCCGCCTTGGGACTTGGGGGCGGGGCGCTGGGTTTTCCGTTCTTCGGAATCGCCAGTTTCGGCTTCGGCATTCTGGCCGGCGAAATCGTAGCTGTCGCGATAATGGGCCGCTACTTTGCCCGGCATGAGCTTGGAGAGAACGGCGTATTCTTGCCGGGTGCCGCAATCGCGGCCGTTACGCTAAGCACCGGCGCCGCGGTTTTGTTCTTTGTGGGCGCAGCACTTTGTTGGTGGTCAATTGGAGCATCGTGGTTCGCTGCGCTGGCGTGTGTGGTCGGTGCTACGATCTGGGGCTGGAAGGGATTGGATCCGGAGCTCAAAATGAGACTCTTGAGCTTGATTACGAGATGGAGACCATTGGCTTGACCGGTTTTCTTTCAGTGCGTCGTCGGTTCCGGTGATCGTGTCGATGTTTGCGGCCGGCTCAATCGGGAGCGCGCCGGCTCCGAGCGATCGTTTTGAAGTGCAGCAGAGTTTCGCCGATAATGCGCGCATGCAGCCAGCGGCCGCGAAGTAGCTGCCGGCATATTTCGATAAAATAAGAAACCTTGATACGCCCCATTCGTTGCGGGAAGAAGCGTGATGCGAACCGGACCCGGTTTCGATAGTAAAGCCGTGTTGAAAACTCTCTGAGCGGCTTCGCGCTGCTCGCGCCGGACTTGTGATACACGAGGCTCCGCGGTGCAAAGGCAAGCTTGAACTCGCCGCGCGCGCGCATGGCCCAGTCGATCTCTTCATAGTATAGGAAGTAATCCTCGCTCATCAGACCTACGATTGAAACGAGCTGTCGAGAGACCAGCATGGACGCGCCCATGATGTACGCCAGTCGACGCTCGACCGCTCCGGCGTCGACGCTATCGGCGTTGTATTCGGTTCCCGCGCCAATATGTCTGGAGCTCATGTTGCGGTCGATCAGTTCTGCGCCGGCCAGAGTTTGAACGGTATCCGGGCGATCGTAGTAGAGGATCGTTGATCCGGTCATGCCGACGATGGGATCGGTCTGGGCTCGTTCAATTAGGGCTCTCAGACATTGCGCGTCGACGACCGTGTCTGTGTTTAATAACCAGAAATAGTCGAACCGGTCCGGGCCAGCCGCCCGCATGCCGATGTTGCATCCACCCGCAAAGCCCGTGTTTGCACCGGAGCGGATGAGCGTCACCCGGCACTCCGGATCCGCGGGTCCCAAGATCCCGTCGGCACCGTATTTGGTTCGCAGCTGCAGGGGTTCGGAGGCGCGAGTCGCCGATCGGCGCGCGACACCAGGGATGCAGCGCCACAGAGCCGACCCTGAGGGTGTCGCGCACCAGGCAGTCAGCCTTGCCGGGGAATCGTCCGAAGACTCGTTGTCGGTGATGAAGACGTGAAAATCCGGATAGTCGATTGCGAGCAACGAGTCCAGGCACTCGATCGAGTCGCGCCAACCGTTATAGTTGACAAGGATGACGGCAACGGCGGGCAACCGGCGGGTCTTATCGGTCGGCATGATCGCGACCTGACACATTGAAATATGAATGGAAATTATGGTCGCGCATTCTGAGTCACGGACTGGTATATCCGGTCGATTTGCGCCGCGACCGCGTCCCAAGAGAGCTTGGCCTTGACTGCCCGCTGCCCGGCAAGTCCACAACTCCTGCGCCTGACTTCATCGCCACGCAGCTCGTTGATGACCTTGGCCAGCATTGCGGGTTCACCGTCGGCCACGGCGCCGGCGCCGGTTTCAAGAACCAAAGACGCAAGTCCCACTTCCTTGGTCACGACAACGGGGCAGGCGACCGCCATCGCCTCTGCGACCACGTTGCCGAAATTCTCGGAATACGAGGGTAGAACGAATAGGGTAGCGCTTTCGTATAGTGCCCATTTGTGCTCATCACTGACCTCACCTATGAAGCGCACCCGGTCCGAGACTCCTTCGCTGCCTGCAAGGGCGGCAAGCTGCGGCAGATAGTTCTCTTCGTCATTGCCCGCGATGACTAGCGTCAGGTCCGGGACCCATTTCCAGGATTTAATGAGCCGATCAAGCCCCTTTTTCCAGCTGATACGGCTCAAGAAAAGCGCATAAGGGAGGGGCAATTGCGCAAAAGGCCCATTTTCCATCGCTGAGTAATTGGCCGGAATGCTCACCCCGTTGGGTATGCAGCAAAGCCTGGGCAGTTTGAGTCCCAGGGATCTGATTTCCTCGCCTTCCAGGTCGCTCGTGATGTGAACGGCGGCCGATTCTCGCAGCGTCCTCTGCTCGATGAGGCGAATCCACGCCGATTTCACGAATCCACTCTTGCGGCGAATGACTTCAGGTCCCAGCATGCCGCGAGGCGACACCAAGAACGGCACCCCGGAGGACTGTGCGATGCGCGCGGCGGCCCAGGTCGGCCATAAAAATACCGAGTGCAGATGGACAACGTCGAAACTCGACACCTCCGATTTCAGAGCAACCGCCATTGATGGGCACCAGCACAAGCGGCGCAAGAATGGGACCCGAAAATAGCGGACGAGCACGCCATCTAGATTGACCGGCGTTTCTTCCGGCACGTCCAGGTCCGTCGGACCATCCATGGATGAGGTGAATACGTGCACCTCATGGCCGATTCCTACAAGGGCCGTCGCTAAAGAGTGCACGGACCTTATCGGACCACCGTATCGGACCGCGGGATAGTAGCTGGGAACGATTTGCAGGATTTTCATCGAATTCGGCCTATGGCGGTCGGCCGGTCCCCCAACCAAGGGCGCGGCAGTATCCCGCATCCATGATGACGGCCATATGACACGGTGGCCCCCGTAGCCCGCACACCCCGGATATTCGGCGGCGTTTCCATGGGTTCCCGTAACCACTGTGAAACATTGAGTTGCCATCGTGTGCCCGTCATGTCAGTCGAGTCCCTCCCACGTTTCACTGCCTCCAGCACCGTTTGGAGATTCCCATGGTGGGCGATTTTCGCGGCGTCGGCGGCTTTATTGGTTTGTATTTGGCTTTTTTGGGATGGACTCAACGCCATGTGGGGGTGGTGGTTGGAGGCCCCCGAGTATAGCCACGCCCTGCTCATTCCTCCGCTCGCGGCATTTTTGATCTGGCAGCAGAAGGACCGCTTGGAGACGCTGAATTTTCAGGGCAGTTGGCGCGGCGTGGCTCTTGTATTGCTGGGCGGGATTCTCTTGCTGATTGGGCAGCTCGCGACCGTGTTCACGATTGTCCAATACGCTTACCTGGTGACCCTCGCCGGTCTGATTCTGGCGTTCACCGGACCGAAGCCCTTTCGTTTGCTGTTCATGCCCTTGCTGATTTTGCTGTTCATGATCCCGCTGCCGCAATTCATCCTGGCCAATTTATCGACCAAGCTGCAGTTGCTCTCATCTCAGCTCGGCGTTGCGCTCATTCGCTTGTTCGGCATAAGCGTGTTCGTCGAAGGCAACGTGATCGATCTAGGGGGTTATAAGCTGCAGGTCGCCGAAGCCTGCGATGGGCTGCGGTATCTCTTTCCTCTCATGACGCTCGGATTTTTGATTGCTTACTTCTACAAGGGCGCCCTGTGGAAACGGCTGCTGCTGTTTCTCTCGAGCATTCCGATCACCATACTCATGAACAGCTTACGCGTGGGCGCCATCGGCCTCATGGTCGAACATTGGGGTATCGGCATGGCGGAAGGGTTCCTGCACGAATTCCAGGGTTGGGCAGTGTTCATGGTGAGTGCCGCGATGATGATCGGAGAAATCGCCGTTCTCAATCGTATCGGCCGCGAATCCGGCAACTGGCGACAATTGTTCGGCGTCGAATTTCCTGCACCCTCGCCGCGCGGTGCGCGTATTGAACCGCGCCGCCTGCCGCCCGCGTTCCTCGCGGCCTGCGGGCTGCTGCTCGTATTCGCTGCAGTAACGCTATTCATCCCGCGGCCGACGGAGGTGTTCCCGGCGCGTACGAACTTCGATGAGTTCCCGATGAGCCTGGGTGCCTGGAGCGGCCACCGGGATTCTCTCGAAGGAATATACCAGGACGCCTTGAAGCTCGATGACTACTTGCTTGCCAATTACGCCCAGGCCATCGGTGCGCCGATCAATTTGTACATCTCTTATTACAACTCGCAGCGCAAGGGCGAGGCGGTGCACTCGCCCCGATCCTGCTTGCCGGGTGGGGGTTGGCAGCTGCGAGATTTCGATCAGCGCACTTTGGGCAACGTCAGCATCGACGGGCGGCCGCTGCGCGTCAATCGCACCCTCATCGAATTGGGGAACCAGCGCGAGCTCGTCTATTACTGGTTTCAACAGCGCGGTCGCATCATCACCAATGAGTTCGTGGTGAAGTGGTATTTGTTCTGGGATGCGCTGACCCGTCATCGAACAGATGGGGCACTCGTGAGGCTGATCGTCACGTTGCCGACGACGAGCAGCGAAGCAGAAGCCGACCGGCGCCTGACAGATCTGGCGGGGCGCGTTGCGCCAATTTTGACGCGCTACATACCGGACTAGCGCCATGCTCTACATCATGCCGTTTATTCTGGCCATGGTCGTGACCATGGCCTGCCTGCCGGTTTTCGGTCGGATCGCAACCAAATGGGGCATTGTGGATAGGCCTGCCGCGCGCAAGGTGCACCGGACCTCGATCCCGCGTGTCGGCGGGATTGCGATGATCATCGGCGTGATGGTGGCCGCGATCATCGTCATCCCACTCGAGTCGCGCCAGCGGTACTTTTTGTTGGCAGCGGTGGTCCTAACGGTATTTGGAGTGTTGGACGATCGCTTCGACTTGCACTATCGAGTCAAGTTCATCGGCCAGTTGATCGCCGTCCTGATCGTGGTGCTGGGCGCTGACATTCAGATTCACTCGATTACCCTTGAAGATCGCGTGATGCTGCCGCCGTGGCTGTCGGTACCGCTGACGGTATTTTTCCTGGTGGGCATCACCAATGCCATCAATCTTGCCGATGGCCTCGATGGATTGGCGGGGGGCACGACTTTTCTTAGCCTGGGCGCGCTTGCGATGCTGGCGCATAGCGGTGGGCAAGTCATTTGCGCATCCATGGTCTTGGCATTCGCCGGCGCAGTGCTCGGTTTCCTGCGCTTCAATACCTATCCCGCCAGCGTGTTCATGGGGGATGCCGGCAGTCAATTGCTCGGATTTGCGGTGGGCGTGTTGAGCCTGTGCGCGACACAGATCGGCGATAGCGCGGTCAGTGCGGCAACGCCTATTTTACTGTTGGCGTTGCCGATTCTTGACACACTGAGTGTGATGGTGCAACGCATCAGCGAAGGCCGCTCGCCTTTTGATGCGGACAAAAATCACATTCACCACAAGTTGCTCAAGTTGGGGTTTGACCATCATGAGGCGGTGATGGTGATCTACGCTATCCAGGCGGGCCTTTTCTTGATGGCCTACTGGCTGCGTTACGAGTCGGATCTCACGATTTTGGCCATCGTGACAATTTTCTTCGCTTTTGCGATCGTGATCTTGCAGACCGCAGCTCAACGCGGCTGGCATCTTCGCCAGGAAAGCGCGTTGCACCAGGATGCGCCGGTCACGCGGTTCATCGCGATGCTGCGAGAGCCCCAATACTTGCCGCGATGGTCCTATGTCGCCGTCGCCGCTTCGGTCGGCTTGTATGCGTGTTTGATCCTGGCGGAAACCGTCTCGGTGAGCGGCGACGTACAAATCCTCGTCATGGTGCTGCTTGCGGTCAGCACTCTGTTGCTTGTGACACTGCGCGTAAAGCCGCTCAACATCGTCGAGAAGGCGGCGCTTTACGTAACCACCGCCGTGATTGTTTACCTGGACAGCGCGGTGCTGCCGGCGCACCGCATGTTCTCGGCGCTGAGTTGGGCGGCTATCGCCGTCGCAGCCTGCGGAACGGTTTTGCGCCTGCGATTGTCGCCGGATCGGCGCTTCTTGCTGACGCCCCTCGACTTGATTGTCTTGTTCGTGGCGCTGGTCGTGCCGAGCCTGCCGGGCACCTTCGCGCTTCCGGACGGCGGCGCGCCTGGGATAGCGAAGCTGGTGATATTGTTCTATGCCTTGGAGGCTCTCCTGAGCCGGGTTGATCTGGGCGTGGTCTGGCTGCGCGTTGCGACGACATCCTTGTTGCTCGGACTGATCTTGCGGCCTTTGATGCCGCTCTGACACCGGAACGTCATCTAAATTTACTACAGTACCCGGCCGCACCAGTCTCGGAACTTAACCTATGCCGCCCCGCACAGCGTCTGTTCGTTTCGCATCCATCGTAGTTCTGGTCATGATTGCCACGGCTTTGACTGCCTGCGGCGGTGCACAGGCGCGAAAGGCCCGGCATCTCGAAAAAGGTCAAAGCTATCTGGTTGCCGGAAATTTTGAAAAGGCGCGCGTCGAATTTCAAAATGCGCTGCAAATAGCGCCCGTCGATCCAGAAGCGCGATTTGAGATGGGCGTGGTCAACGAAAAACTCGGCAAGATCCGCGAGGCGGCTTCGTTCTATCAAGGCACCCTCGATGTCAGTCCCGAACATTTGGGCGCCCGCCGCAACTTGGCGCGCCTATACGTCCTTTCGGCAGTCCCAGACAAGGCGTCGGAGCTGATCAAGCCGGCGCTGGAAAAGCATCCCGATGACGCCGAACTCCTGGTGCTGCGTGCCGCGATTCGCGCTCAACAAAATGAACTCGTCGCCGCTCAATCTGACGCAGAGCGAGCCGTTCAATTGGATCCTAAGAATTCCGACGCGGTTGCCACTCTCGCCGGCATATATTCAACCAGCAAGGCGATCGACAAGGCTCAGACGCTCTTGGAACAGTCGATCACCAAAATCCCCGACAGCGTGGACTTGCGATTGATTCTCGCCCAGCTCTACGCGAATGAAAACCGCCCCGCTGATGCAGAGCGGCTTCTACTGGACTTGGTGCGTTTGAAGCCATCTGAAAGGGCGCACCGGATTCGATTGGCTCAATTTTACGCTCGACAGAATCAACTCGACGCAGCAGAGCAGGCGTTACGCGAGGGAATAAAGGCGATTCCCGAGGATCGTGAGTTGAAACTATCGCTCATAGATTTTTTGGCCAGCCGCAAGACGCCGGAATCGGCCGAAACCGAACTTAAGGCCATGGTGGCCGCCGACCCGAAAGACTTCGAAATGAAGTTCGCATTGGCCAGATTCTATCAGCGCACGCACAAGGAGCAGCTGGCGGAGGGCATCTACCAACAGGTCGTTGATACTGAAAAACTGGATGCCGCGGGGCTTGCGGCGCGAGACCGGCTCGCGGAGCTGCGCGTACAGCGAAACGACGTGGCGGGTGCGCAGGCGCTTATCGCAGAAGTGCTCGCAAAGAGCCCTCGCGATGACGATGCGTTGGTGTTGCGCGGCAATCTCGCGTTGGCGAAGAGCGACCCGAAGTCGGCGATTGCCGACCTGCGCACCGTATTGCGCGACCAGCCCAATGCGATCGGCGTTTTGCGGGTATTGGCGCGCGCTCATCTTGCCAACGGCGAGCCGGCTTTGGCGGAGGAGACGATGCGCCGCGCCGTGGAAGCGAATCCGAAGGATGCGACCGTGCGCCTCGATCTCGCGCAGCTGCTGTCGCAAATCGGCAAATCAGAGCAGGCCAAGCCGATCGTCGCGGATCTTGTGAAAGAGCAGCCGAACAACCTGCCTGCGTTGGATACGCTTTTCCGGGTAAGTGTTGCGACCAAGGACTACGCCGCTGCCAAGACAGCAGCGGAGGCGATGGTTGCTTCACAGCCAAAGGCGGCGGTGGGCTACCTATACGAAGGCATGCTTGCTGAAGAAGCGAAGCGCAACGACGAAGCGCTCCGCCTGTATGCGCAAGCCGTCGACTTGCAACCCGACGGCTTCGAGCCGCTACAGGCGCAAATTCACCTATTGGTTGCCTTGAAGCGCATACCCGACGCAGTGAAGCGCCTCGACGAAGTCATCGCGAAAGATCCGACGGCCGCGATGGCGCCTAATCTCAAAGGGGAACTGTTCCTGGCACAAGGAAATATCGGCGATGCCGAGGCCGCTTTCAACGATGCGATCGCACGCGCGCCGCGCTGGTGGCAGCCTTATCGTGGTCTTGCTCACGCTCAAGTTCTCGCCAAGGATACGGAAGCTGCCGTTGCGACGCTGCGCAAGGCGCAATCCGGCGTTGATCAACCAGAGCAGTTGACGTTGGATCTTGCGCTCTATCTCGAACAGGAAGGGAAAACCGACGAAGCGATGAGCCGGTATGAGGAAGTGTTGCGCCGCAATCCGCGTTCGGAAGTTGCGGTGAACAATCTGGCAATGTTGCTCGTAAGTTATAAAAAGGATCCGGCGAGCGTCGACCGTGCGAAGTCGTTGTGCGCTCAGTTCGCCAACTCGTCAAATCCGTCTTTTCTGGACACCTATGGCTGGGTGTTATTCAAGCATGGCGAAGCCGCGGCCTCCGTTCAGGTACTTGAGCGTGTCGTATCCAAGGTCCCCAACGCCCCGGTGGCGCTGTACCACTTGGGGATGGCACAGTCGTTGAACGGCAGCAACGCCCAAGCACTCGATAACCTTACGCGGGCAGTGAAGTCGGGCCAGAAATTTGCCGGCCTCGATGAGGCCAAGGAAACGCTCGACAAGCTCGCGAAACTGCCATCCAGCGGTGCCGCAAAAACCTAGTGCAATCGAGTCATCGAATCGTCATACGCCCCCACTACGCTTGAAACCAACGCCAGTCATTTTGCGTTAATCAAGACATTGGAGTGTCCCATGATTCGGATGCCCGCGAAGGGATTGGTCGCATTTGCGATTTTTTACTGCGTGTTGCTGAGCGCTGCTCATGCAACCGATCCGTTGCCGCCTGAAACGCGGCTCGTTGCGGCAACCAGTGCGGCCACGCCAACTGAACTGTCGTTCAATATTCCTGGCGCTCAGGATCTGGTTGTCACACTGACCGACTTGCAGGTTCCCGCGGCGCTGGTATCGGCAGGCGTCGTCGTAACACAAGGTGCAGCCATTGCCGGCAGTGCAAAACTGGCTGCTCCGGCGACGAGCGCGACCATCTCCCTGCCGGCGGCCAATGGAGACTACGCATTATATGTTTTCGGCGTGCCGAACCCCGCTTACAGCGTGGGTACTTTCACCGCTTGTGTCGCGCCGAAAGCCAATCCATCAAATTGCATTCAAAGTGCTTCGCTGGCGGGAAATATCACCGCGCAATCTACGGCGAATGATCCCACCGTTTCAACATTCAACGCGAATTTTGCCGTTACGACTGCGGGTGCGTACACATTTAGTTTCCCGGATCTGAATTTTCCGGTTGCCTTGAGCGTCCCGCCCAACGTTGCCCTGTTTCAGGGCAGTACGCCGGTTCAACTGGGAATCACTTCGGGGAGCAGCGTGAACCTAAGCTCCGGCACCTACACTCTGCTGGCGATCGCGCGGGCGGACCAGACTGTCCAGTCCGGCTTGTTCGGCATCAGCATCAGCGCGCCGGGCACCGGCGCCCTGCTCGACACCGCCGTGCCCGTCGGACTCGCCGACTCGCCGGTATTCTTTGCCAATCCGACTGCTCAATCCGTCACGCTGAAGGTGACCGACTACAATTTTCCCGGGGCGCTCGCGAGCGCGAGCGCCTTGTTGACGAGCGGCGGTTCGGCACTGGGAATGGCGAGCGCCGCAGGCGGCGCAATGAGTTTCCCGGCACCCGTCGGCAACCTTAAGTTGTGGACCTACGCCGGTGTTGGCGCGACGCCGGGGACTTTCAGTGCGGATGTCTCGGCGGGCGCCACCGACTTGTTTACCACTGCTCGAGGTGTGCAGCCCTCCGGGCCCGACTATGCGTACGCGTTCGTGTCGCCGCCCCTGACTGCGGGATCCTATCAGGCCACCGCCGCAGATCTGCAGTTCCCCTCGACGCTTAGCGCACTCAAATTTGCAGTGGCGCAAAACGGCGCGATCCTGCAGCAATCCGCAACGGCCGCGACAATCAATTTCAATGCGGTTGCGGGTAATGCAGTCCTATTGGTCGCTGCACAGACGCCCGCGAGCGGTAGCGTGTCCGGAAATGGACTGTTTGATGTCAACCTGCAGACCACGGGCACCTCGCAACTGGTTTACGACAAGACCCAGGGCGTGAGCAGTACCGCTGCCCTGTTCGATTCGCAAACTGTAAATCTCGGCGTCAGCGGCAGCTTCGACGCCAATTTGGCCGATCTCAGTTTCCCCACTCAATTTGCGAATTTGGCGTTGGTGCTGTCGCAGGGCTCCCAGGTGCTGGGAAAGATCTATGGCGGCGGGGTGTTTTCATTTCCCGTAACGCCGGGCAGCTACCAGCTGACCTTTATCGCGACGCCTTCCGCGCAACAGCAATTCGGCCTCTATGGCGTATCCGTTGTCTACACCCTCCCGGTGGTGACATTGACGTCAAACGTCGCCACGGCTGCAGCGGATGCGACCGTGACTTTGAGCTGGACAGCGACCAACGCAACGAGTTGTACGGCCAGCGGCGGCAACTGGACTGGAACCAAAGCGGCGAGCTCCGGCACGGAGACGATTATCCTATCCGCGACGACAACCTATACCTTGAATTGCACTGGTCCTGGCGGAGCGGTAGCGCAGTCGGTGACCGTCACCGCTACGCCGAAGGCGTCATCGTCCGGTGGCGGAGGCGGTGCGCTCGATATAAGTGTCTTGGCGTTGCTGGGCGTTGGGCTGGCAGCGGGGCGTATGCGCAGGCGCACAAGCGACGCCACCGCACGCCTGTGTCAATCAGATGAAAGTTGAGTAACAGGGACGGGTAATACTTATGGCGCCACCGCTGCTCGCCGCCGCCGAAAGGTGCCGAACAGTCCCAGGCCCGAAACCAGCAACGGCAATGCCGCCGGCAACGGTACCGGCGCCAGGTTCAATTGTCCGACATACGTTCCGCCGCTGGAACCGTCCGCCGTCCCGGCCACATCCAGAAAGTAGGTTCCCGCCTGAATGCCGGAAAAGTTCGCTTGGATCGCGGTCCCGGTCGAGGGGCCCGAGGTCCCCATCCACGCCTTTATCAGCGTGCTTCCCGGCGGTATGCCAAGACCCGGTTGAACTGCATTCGATGCCACCTCGTACAGCCGAAACTGCAAATTGGAGATATCGAATACCGGCGAAACCGTACTTAGATTTAGGGAGACCGTCAGTACGTCGCCGCTTGCAGCCTGACTCACGGAGAATTTATAGGTGTCCTGGAAGGCATACGATCCCACCGTGCTAGGTGTTCCTACGGTCAGTGCGTTCGATTGCGGGCTGGAAAACGAATCGAGGAAACTGTACTGGCCCGGGACGGAAAGCATGTAATCATTGCCAAAGTTGCCTGACGGCGTCGTTTGGGTGTTGCCGCTCGAGGAACCGAGAAACTGAGCCGTCCAAAACATCTGGCCGGGACTTGGAAGCACAACTGTGGCGGCCCCCGCAGGCAGGGATGATGCGAGTCCCGCGAGCCCCAATGCACCGAGCAGCGCAACCATGCGTTTTGAATCGATTTTAATATTCAAGTTCAACTCCTGTTGACTCGAGTTGGTTTTATTGCGGTGATTTCACGGACACCGACATCAGCCAATCCATTAAGCAGTCGCGGTGGATGCTATAGAGGGCATTTCTCATGCACGTTACGTGATTATGACAGTTGGGCCCGATTGACCGTCAGGCGGGACGGCGCGCGAACGATGGAGTTGCACGGCAACTCAACTTGAGTGCGATCAGTATCGCATTCCCAGCCGCCGGTAGACGTTCGCCAGCAGCCACATCGGGCCGATCATGAGAAATTGCAAATCCTTGAAAAAGGACGGGCGTTTCTTTTCGATGGCGTGGCCGATGAACTGACCGATCCACGCCAATAAGAACAGGGCCGCGCAAATC
>Ga0210406_10005471_pt1 | contig 13311 bp, 13 predicted proteins | sample IncBWC30MmetaG_FD_155454 | JGI IMG/M metagenome (GOLD analysis project Ga0210406, IMG submission 155454) | Forest soil microbial communities from Barre Woods Harvard Forest LTER site, Petersham, Massachusetts, United States - Inc-BW-C-30-M | ecosystem: Environmental > Terrestrial > Soil >... | reverse complement strand
GCGCACACGCTGCCGATGTAACCAGCGCCACCGACGACGAGAATTTTCATCGTCGTGAAAATCGGCGGACTACGCCGTTAATCAATCCAAAGTGCGGCTCGAGGCGTTTTTCGCCGACGCCTGCTTCGAATTCGCCGTTTTCGCCGTCGGCTGAGTCGAGCTCGAAGCGACGCGCACCATCGCGGAGGGATTCTTTTTTTGCAGCGAGGCCATCATCCTTTGGACTTGGGCGTGCTTGGCGCGCGGTCCGAGAACTTGAAGACTCTTTTCCTCCGAGCCCCACTGCAGAACATCGATATCGACGTTACGTACACCCCAGCGTTTCATCTCGAGTTTGGTCGGTTTGTAGAGGTCGATCGTGTTCGTGCCAACCAAGGCCGCTCCGTAGTCGTCGATAACGTATTCCTCGCGCGTGCTCACGATTCGAAATCGAGTTCCAACAGGAAAAACCGACCAGTCGGCGGCTGCGCTCATGACGTGATGTCCCGACAAATACGTGCCGAGCGCGTTACGAGGACCGCCCCTTTCTTTGTGCGTGTAGGCGGTCGTTCGCACATTCGACATGCGACCAAGATGAGAGTTAGCGGCTTCGACAGCAGCTAACGGTTTCTGAACAACTGATTGCTCCGCGCAACCAACGAGGATGAATGCAACAGCACCTACGGCTGTTGCAAGGTTAAGGCATTTCGGCATTTGCAACTCCGCGGCCTGAGATAGCAACTAGGTGCACGCTGGCAAGAATAATCTTACGCATTCGCAATTTTATGTTTTTGCCTCCCAGCATCTTCTAGCTGGGTAAATTGCAGCAAAAAGCGCGCTAGCCGCCAGAATTGCTCACACGTTATTCACTGACTGAGCTGGAATTCTGTGGTGCAATGCGGACAGCGGGTCGCATTGATCGGGATCGACATCGTGCAGGCCGGACAATCTTTCACGACCGGCGGCGCAGTCGGCGAGGGCCTTTTCATCTTGTTGATGCCCTTTACCAACAAAAAGACGCAGAACGCAACGATCAGGAAATTAATCGCGATCGTAATAAAATTGCCGTAAGCGAGAACTGGCCCCAATTTCTTCGCATCCGCCAGCGACAGCCCGGGCGTGATTTTGTCGGATAAGGGGACGTAGAGATTGCTAAAGTCGAGATTGCCGGCGACGCGACCAATTGGCGGCATCAACAAATCTTCGACAACCGAAGTGACGATCTTTCCGAAGGCAGCGCCGATGATGACACCAACTGCGAGATCGATGGCGTTGCCCTTAACGGCGAACTCTTTGAATTCCTTCCACATGCCGCCTGTTTAGTTAGGCGACGACGATATTGACAAGCTTTTTCGGGACGACGACAACTTTCCGAACCGTCTTTCCGGCAATGAGTTCCGCGATCTTTGGATTCGCTAGCGCTGCGGCCTTCATTTCGTCTTCCGTGTCTGAGATCGACATCATCATGCGATCGCGGAGTTTGCCGTTCACTTGAATCACGATCTCCACTTCGTCCTCGACCAGGAATTTCTCATCGTAAGTCGGCCACGGCTGATCAGTGATGTCACCGTGTGATTGCAGCTTTTCCCACAACTCCGAACTGACATGCGGCGCGAACGGATTTAACAAAACTAAAAACGCCCGCATCGCCAAAATCGGAAGCGTCTCCGCGTTGGTGAAGGCATTCACGAAGATCATCATCTGAGAGATGGCGGTATTGAAAGAGAGCGAGTCGATGTCCTCGGTGACTTTTTTGATCGTGGCGTGAAGGACTTTGCTCTGCGGCTTGGTCAGATCGACATCCTTCAGCGCGGGCGACAACTGCCACTCGCCCGCCTGGTTCTCGGTCATGATCAAGCGCCAGACTCGTGCGAGAAAACGGGAAACGCCTTCGACGCCGCGCATGCTCCACGGTTTCATCTGCTCCAGCGGTCCCATGAACATTTCGTAACAACGAAACGCGTCGGCGCCGTACTGGTCGATTACGTCATCGGGATTTACGATGTTCCCGCGAGACTTGGACATTTTCTGGTTGTCTTCGCCGAGAATGATTCCCTGGTTCACCAGTCGCTGGAACGGCTCGGGCTTCGACAAATAGCCAAGATCAAACAGAACTTTGTGCCAGAAGCGCGCGTAAAGCAGATGCAACACGGCGTGCTCTGTCCCGCCAACGTAGAGATCGACCCCGCCAGGTTTCGGCCCACTCATCCAATATTTTTCAGCTTCTTCGCCGACAAAGCGTTTGTCGTTCTGCGGATCGCAAAAGCGCAGGTAATACCAACATGAGCCGGCCCATTGCGGCATCACATTTAGTTCGCGCGTCGCTTTGTCCGAGTAACGGATCCAATCTTTCGCCTTGGCCAGCGGCGGCTCGCCCGTGCCGGTCGGCTTATAATCTTCGAGCGGCGGCGGCACGACCGGAAGTTCGCTTTCATCAAGCGCTCGGTGTTTTCGGTGCTGCCCGTCCGGCTCGGATTGCCAGACAATCGGGAACGGTTCGCCCCAGTAGCGCTGGCGTGAAAAAAGCCAGTCACGCAATTTGTAATTGATCGCGCGTTTGCCGAGTCCGCGCTCCGCCAACCAACTTGTGATCTTTCGAATCGCGTCACGTGAGGGCAGTCCATTGATGATTGGTGAATTGATCGCGATTCCGTCACCAACAAATCCGATCGGGTCTTCATCTCCCGCTGGCTGGACAACCTGGCGAATCGGCAAATCGAATTTGCGCGCGAACTCGAGATCGCGCTCATCGTGCGCCGGCACTGCCTGGATCGCACCCGTGCCGTAACCAAGCAAAACGTAATCGGCGATCCAAATTGGAATTTTCTCCTCGTTGGCCGGATTGATTGCGAACGCGCCGGTAAAGACACCGGTCTTGTCTTTCGAGAGCTCAGTGCGTTCCAGATCGCTCTTGCGCGCTGTGCGTTCGCGATATTCGCGCACGGCCGGCCATTGTTCTTCGGTCACGATCTGATCGACGAGCGAATGTTCCGGCGCCAGCACCATATAGGTCGCGCCGTAAAGTGTATCCGGCCGCGTGGTGAACACGCGGATCTGCCCGTCATGACTGTCGATCTTGAAATCGATCTCCGCGCCTTCGCTTCGGCCGATCCAGTTGCGCTGAAGCAGTTTTATTCCCTCCGGCCAATCGAGTCCTTCGAGTTCGTCGATCAATCGCTCGGCGTAGGCAGTAATTCGCAACATCCATTGGCGCATCGGCCGGCGCACGACCGGAAATCCACCGACTTCGCTCCTGCCGTCCACAACTTCCTCATTCGCCAACACGGTCCCTAGCTCCGGACACCAATTCACCGGGACGTCGGCGACATAAGCGAGCCGCACTTCATCCGGGTTTTTCCCCGGATAAGTCGATATCGGTTCGGCTTTGTTCGTCCTGGGGTTGAACCAGGAATTGTAGATCTTAAGAAAGATCCATTGTGTCCATTTGTAGTAAGCCGGATCCGTGGTGTTGACCTCGCGCTGCCAATCGTAGGAAAAACCGATCCGTTTCAGCTGCGATTTAAATTTTGCGACATTGTCGCGTGTCGTGATGGCTGGATGCTGACCGCTTTTAATGGCGTATTGCTCGGCCGGCAGTCCAAAGGCGTCCCAGCCCATCGGATGCAAAACATTGAAACCGCGCATTCGTTTGTAGCGCGCGACGATGTCGGTGGCGGTGTAACCTTCCGGATGTCCGACATGCAAGCCAGCGCCACTCGGATACGGAAACATGTCGAGGACAAAGAACTTGGGTTGCTCCGAATCGAAATTCTTTTCGCTGGGATTCGGTGCATGAAAAACCTGCCGCTCGTCCCAGATTTTCTGCCACTGCTGCTCAATCTGGTCGAACGGATAAGGTTTGCGGCGCTCGCTGCTCATCGGATTATCAATCAGGAAAGCAGGAACAGACGAAAAGCAAATGGACTTACTGCTTGCGACGCGCAATCAACATAAGACGCGAGAACTTCGCCAGCTCCTGGGCGGTAGCTTTCCAATTAAAGATCTCAGTTCGAATCCCGAGATCGTGATGCCGGCCGAAACGGGGCGCACCTTTGGGCAAAACGCGATTTTGAAGGCGACTTATGTTTCGAAGCGAATCGACAATCTCGTCATCGCGGACGATTCCGGACTTGAGGTCGATGCGCTCGGCGGCGCGCCGGGAATTTATTCCGCGCGCTACGCTGGAGAGAAGGCGAGCGACGACGCCAATGTCGACAAATTGCTCCGCGAACTAAAAGGCGCCGACAACCGATCGGCGCGCTTTCGCTGCGTGATCGCCCTGGCGCGCGCGGGAAAGGTTCTGTGCACCGTCGAAGGCGTTATTGAAGGAACAATTGGAGATCATCCGCGCGGAGCGGCCGGCTTCGGTTACGATCCGGTGTTTCAGCCAACTGGCTGCGACCAAACATTCGCCGAAATAACGAGCGATTTGAAAAACAAAATCAGTCACCGCGGCAAAGCGGCTGCGGCATTACGCGAAAAACTACGCGAGCTTCGCGATTAATGCGGTGGTGGTGGTGCGCCCGGAGGAGGCGGCGCTGCCGGACCACCTCCGGCCGGCGTGGCAGCGCGAATCTGATAACCGACCTTTTGAATTTGAGCCCGTCGGACCTGATCGAGCACGGTGATCACGTCGCCATGGCGCGCCATGCCTTCGGCACTGATCGAGACCTTAATGTCGGGATTTGCAGCGTGAAGTTGGAATAACCGCGGCATTACTTGATCTTCCAGCACGACTTGACCGTCGAAACTGACAATGCCGCCGGCGCCGACGCGAATCGACACGAAATCCTTCACTGTGTTGGGCGGCGGCGTGTTTGGCGACGGCAGCTGGATCCTAATTCCCTTCATGTGAGTCTGGCTCAGGCTCACCATCATGAAGCTCGCCAACAGAAAGAACATAATGTCGATCAACGGAATGATCTCGATCCGGGCGTGTTTTTTTGGAATGGGAGAGGAGACTCGCATAACTAGTAGGAAGCTCCTGTCATGGTGTAGGTGATCGGGACCTTTACCTTGGGCGCGCACTTTCCGGGCGCAAAGCGCCAACGTCGGAATGCGCCGACGGTTGATTGATCTAAAATCGGACTGCCAATCGACTGCGCCATCGATACATCGGTGACGTTCCCACTGGCCGTGTCGACGCTCAGAAGGGCAACCCCGCTCCCAGTCTGATGACGACTGCGCGCTTCATACGGGTACTCCGGCTTCGGCGCAAAAATCGCGACCGCTTTGGCTCCAGTGATGGACATTGTCCCAGTCACTCCTTGCGGCGCTTTTACCGGGCCTGTCGGCCGATTGGTCTTCGGCGGTGGTGGCTTTTCCTCGTGGAACTCAGGAGCCACTTCAGGAATCGGCGGCGGTTCCTGGATCGGAATATCTTCCGGTGGAGGAGTCGGCTGATCTTCGGGTTGCAGCGTCGCCTCCACAGTCGCGGTTGGAATTTGAGACAGGTCGACGGCTGGCGCCTCGTGCTTGATCGCAGCAATCGCAACGGCTCCAAGATGGATAGCCAACGCTCCGCCCAAGGCAGCATAAACTTGCCAGCGCGGTGGCGGCTTATACAGAAGTGGTTGAGCCATAATTATGGTCCAGTTGCAGTTGGCATGTTTTTCAAGGCTTCGCTCTTGATCTCGAACGCCACTTTGTAAAAGCCGGCCGTTCGGAGAACATCGAGCACACGAATGATGTTAAAATGCACGGTGTCGGCATCGCCGCGTATGAAGACTTTGGCTTCCGGATTTTCGCTATGAACTTGTTTCAGTCTGGCGAGCAAATCGTCGTAGCTCCGCATTTCCTCTTTGTCGAAATAGGGATGGCCATCGCGATCCACTGACACACTGATGTACTCGTTCTTGGCTTGGGTTTCGCCCATCTGTCCAGTCGGAAGGTTCACTTTCATTCCCTTCATGTGCACCTGGCTCAAGCTCACCATCATGAAGCTCGCCAATAGAAAGAACATGATGTCGATCAACGGAATGATCTCGATCCGTGCTTTGTGGTGCGGGATTGGTGAGCTAACGCGCATAAACTTCTAGATCGATGAGCCTTTGGTCGAGCCCGAACTCGTTGGTGCGTGCGCGATCGTAACCTCCTCGCGCCGCCCTGGTTTTTGTGCTTGCAGCATAACTTCAAGGTTCGTGGCCGCGGTCTGCAGCTCGAACTCTAAGTTAGACACCCGCGACGTAAAAAAGTTAAACGGGATCAGCGCAAAAATAGCAATGCCGAGACCGCATGCCGTCGCGATGAGGGCTTCGCCGATACCGCCAGTGATCGACTGAATCGCAATCTCCTCATTTCCCAAGGCGAGAAAGGCCTTCATCAGTCCGGTCACCGTTCCCAACAAACCAAGCAATGGCGCGAGCGTCACCAACGTGTCCATCACGACCAGGAACCGGCCGGCCCGTTTGATTTCAATACCAGCCGCCACTTGCAACGCGCCCTCCAACGAGGCGTGTTGGTGGTTCAACCCGTTCCAAATCATGCGCAGGACCGGATCGCGCGAATCGCGGGAAAGTCGGGACGCTTCCGTCACGTCACCAACTTCGATCGCCGTGAAAACTTTTTCGATCCGCTTCGGATCGCGGCGGAACCAGCGGCCGGTCCACCAGAAAACGCGCTCGATCACAACCGTTAACGCGACGATCGAGACGATCAGGATCGGCCACATGACGGGACCGCCCTGGTTAAATTTGTCGACAAAGAAGTTCCCTGTGACTTTCGTCTCGTACAAGTGAGCAGCGGGCGCCGCGGATGCACTTGGCGCCGGCGCCAACGTCGCAGTCACGCTTGCTCCGGGCGCGGCAATACCTGGTGCACCGGGTGACATTCCTGGTGCGCCCGGCGGCATTCCACCGGGAGGAGGCTGGCCCGGAGCCGGAGCACCCGGTTGCTGCGCCGGTATTCCTGGCGGTTGCTGAGCCGGTATTCCTGGCGGTTGCTGAGCCGGAGCTCCCGGTTGCGCGCCCGCGCCCGGCGGCGCATTTGGCGGAGGCGGCGGTTGCTGCCCGGGCTTCTGCGGTGGTTGAGCAAAGGCAGTCAGCGCGATCATGCTGAGACAGAGACTTAGGAGTGTTTTCATAATTTCGGCGGAGTTGAATTTACTGCTCGGTATATCTGTTTTATCCCAAAAGGTTTGGACGCGAGTCGAGCAAAAGTTTTCACTTTTCTTTAATGGACGCCCGCCAGGCAAGCGCCGTTTAATATTCGCATTTGCCACACTCGCAGGATGCAACGAAGAGCCCTAAAACGGGGATGCCAGCGTCGACGAATCAATCACCGCGCGCAGTGACACGATTCTGCAACGGCAGCCAGTCGCCGATTTGTGCTTCCAATTGATCCCCCGCGCGGATGGGCCCAACCCCGGAAGGCGTTCCGGTAAGAATCACATCGCCGGGCAACAGAGTAAGCGATTGGCTTGCGAACGAAACAATCTCCGCAGGCGGATAAATCATCTCACTTGTCCGAGCGCGCTGCCGCACGTCGCCGTTCTGGCGCAGTTCGAGCGCCAGATCACGAACATCGACGTCGGCATAAACGAACGGACCGATCGGCGTGTAGGTGTCGAACGATTTGCAGCGCCCGAATTGCTTCTCCGACTTCTGCAAATCGCGGTCACTGATGTCGAGACCAACCGTGTAACCGAAAATGAAATCATGTGCTCGTTCGACCGGAACATTCTTTGCGGCGCGTCCGATAATAATTCCGAGCTCAGTCTCGTAATCGGTTTGATGCTGCGGAAACGCGATTTCGATCGCCCCATTGTGCGGCAAGAGTGAGCTCGGCGCCTTGAACCAGATCAATGGCGTCCCGAGCGGAGTTCGCTTCATCTCGGCGATGTGGTCCGCGTAATTCAAACCGACCGCAATAAGCTTCGACGGCGCGACTGGGAGATCGACAACAACATCCCCCAGCCTTCGAACTTCACCGGTTGGTTCGATCTCGATCCAATACGGCTTTGCCAAAACGTGAACTTCATCACCAAGAAGTTCACCGTAAAACACCTCATCCCCCGATCTGAATCCGCCAAACGTCCTCATTGCGTTGTCATTCCGAACGAATGTGAAGAATCTCACATTCGCAGCGAAGATTACACAGTTTAGCCTGTGTGATCCACCACCCCATGAGATTCCTCGCTCCGCTCGGAATGACTGCGAATCATCTCGGTATGATTGCCACAAAATCGCGCACCGGTTTTTGTTCGGCGATCGAAAACGCGCTGCCGTTCGCGCGCTTGAACCAGAATGCGCTCGATGAGCCGCCATCCAGGTTTAACGCTCGCTGGATTTTGAATTCGGGAATCGAAATAATGGCGAGAATGCTCGATAAGTCCGCCAGCGTAACGTCCGAGCAAAAACCCAAAGCGACTTTGTCGCCTGAGCTGACGGCAGCAAAAGTACGGCGCGCGCTCCTGGTCGATTCCAAACCGCGCACCGATTTGCCAAGATCGACAAGCATCGGTCCGCATTCGACCGCCGTGTCCGGCTTTTGGCTCTGCGATAATTCAGACACCCGCGAGATTTGGATTTTTTTCCCAGTTGAACTGAGCACGCCGGAAAGCAAACGCGACTTTTGCAACGGCACGGCCATTTTTCCATCAACAATCCGAAGTCCGATTGGCCGGTATTCGGGATCAAAGTAGCCGCCATTAACTCCGGCCAGAAAATTTCCGTGCGCCATCACGTCCTCGAGGTCGAGTCGCAGCTCAGAAGCCTGGTCGACAATTCTAAGGCGACACGATTTTGTGGAAAAGATCGCGAGCTCCAACGACGCGCGGTCTCCGCTATTCGAATCCTCCACCACCACGTAGCGATGCTCGAGTCCTTTTGCAAGCGATGGCTCCGACTGGGAAGAAATCTGCGTCCACTGCGCTTTTGCAGTGCAGAGAACAGAAAAGAAAAGAAGTCCGGCGCTAAGCTTTCGCACCGTACTTGTCGATCAAAGCCTGAAAGCGCGGATCCTTCCGGAGCGAATCCCACATCGGATTTGTCTTCAAAATTGAGACGGTCATCGGGCTCGGCTTTTGCAGCATCCCATCCAACGTGGCGACAGCCTTGTCAGTGTCACCAAGAATCGCGTAAATCTCCGCAGCCATCTGGGTAATGTCCATTCCGCCAAACGCATCTTTACTTTCAGGAAGGAGTTCCTGTGCGCGTTTGATTCCGGCAAGAGCGGCGTCTTTCTCTCCCAACCAGGCCTGAGCTTCGGCCAGCGTCGCGATCGCGTTCGCTTGACCGGGATTTTGTTTGACCAACTCTTCGGCGTCCGCTTTCGCCTTTAAAAAAGCCTGGCGCGATCCGGCTTCGTCGTGCAACGCGCGCTTTGACGCGCCAATGACGGTGTATTTTCCGCAGACCGCACCTGGATATCCCGTGAGCGCGGCATCAGGAATTTTTTCCGCTTCCCGCGCGGCGGCGTCAAATTGCCGCCGTAGCAAAAAGAGATTGGCGCGACCGGTTGCCATTTTGCTCTGGAGCTCGGGAGTGAGCTGGACGCCATCGATTTTCGCGAGAATAGTGTCCGCCACGCTCAGGTCGCCTCTTTCTTCAAGAGCGACTTTGGCTTTGATTTCCAGACAACCAAACGAGTTTGGGTCAATTGCAAGCGCGCGATCCAGAACTTTGTTTGCGGCATCAAAGTCGCGCTGTACTTCATAGTTGATGGCAAGATTTTGCATCGACCAAGCATCTTTCGGATTCAGGCTAACCGCCTTCTCCAGACTTGCATTGGACTCCTGCCATTTTCCTTGACGGCGCTGGATCGCGCCGAGCGCGAGATAAACTTCCGACTCGTTCGGCAGGCCGGATTGGGCGATTTGGAATTCTCGGGCCGCGGCGTCAAAATCATTATCAACGTAGTAATTAACGAAGCCTTGCGCGAGATGTGCTTCCGGCAAATCTGGCTGCAAATCCAGAGCACGCTTTGCCAGGTCGCGCGCTTTTTCGCGGCGTGCGGGCGATCCCTCGAATGAATGGACGAACCAGCTTTCGAGTTGAGAAAAACGGGCAAAAGCGAGAGCGAACTTTGGATCGAGATCGATCGCGTGTTGGTACATTTGTTCGCCTTGCTTTAACTTTTCAGTGTCTTCGTAGGAGCTGCTCCAAAGATCGTGGGCACGAACGAACGCCAGATAGGCCTCATTGTTTTGCGTCGGCTTCTGTTCCATTAGCGCTTTCTCAGCCGGCGAGAGTTTTGCAGAAAGCTCACTCGCGATTTTCTGGGCGAGATCTGTTTGAATCGCAAAAACGTCAGTCAAATCACGATCGTAGTCGCTGGCCCAGAGATGTTCATCCGTGTTGGCATCGATGAGCTGGACATTCACACGCACGCGGTTGCCAGAACGACGCACGCTCCCTTCGAGAATCGCGCCAACTCCGAGCGCTTTTCCAATCTCACGAAGGTTGGATGTCTTCCCTCGATACGGCATGACCGATGTGCGAGAAATCACCTTCAGATCGCCGACCTTCGACAAATTAGTGAGGATGTCGTCCTGGACGCCGTCAGCGAAATAAGCGTTTTCTTTGTCGTCGCTCAGATTTTCAAACGGCAGGACTGCGATCGATTTGTCGACCTTGTGGGCAACTGCACGCGGAAGAACAAAGAAACCCACTCCAGCGGAAATAATGACACCAGCGGCAATAAGCATGAAAAGATTGCGACGACGGTGTGTGGTCGGCACCGTTTGCGCCACGACACTGGGTGTGCGCCGAATGCCGGAGGGCGTGATATCGAAGACCCAGGCCAGAACCAATGCCAACGGAAATCCGATTAACAGAAGCGCGATCACGACCCGAATGACGGAATTCGAGATTTCGAAAACGGGAAGAACTTGGGCGAGACCCTGGGCGAGCGCCCAGCTCGCCACGATGTAAGCGATTGCGACGCGAAATACTTTTCGCCGCTTCAGCTCTTCGAAAAAGCCGCTCATAGCAACAGACTCAGGTACATTAACGTTCAACGGCAACCGTTAGACAGGCAAATGGAACATGCCGTTCACTTGACGCCGGTGGCGAACACGGTCTGAAAATGCGGGCTTTGCTTCTCACGCGAGACAACGGAGACCTCAACGTCGTGAAATCCGCCTTGCTCGAGCAGCTCATGCAATTTCACTTCGCTAAATCCGAGCCAGCGGTCGGCGTAAAGCTCGCGCGCCTTTTCGAAATTGTGGCTGAGCAGATCGAGCACAACCATCCGGCCGTTTTTCTTCAAAATTCGATGGGCCGATTTAATCGCTCGCTCCGGTTTGATTGCGTGATGCAGCGCCTGACTCAAAACGACAAGATCAACGCTCTCCTTTGCAATTGGCGGATCTTCCAGATCCCCCAGCCGATACTCGAGATTTTTAAAACCGTGCTCCTTCGCCAGCTTCGAACCGAACTCCACCATCTTTGGCGAATTATCAACCGCGATCACTTTGCGCGCGTTCCTGGCCAGCAACTGCGACAGCGTTCCCTCGCCTGCGCCAAGATCGACAATCGCCAAGCGCGGAACGAGCGAGATCAGCGCGTGGGACAATGCTTTCCAGGAACGGCCCGGCACATAACTGCGGCCAAATTTTCCCGCGAGCTCGTCGAAATACTCGCGCGCCTTGTCCTGCCGCTTGCGCAACGCCAGCTTTAACGCGGTCCGGTCCCGCGCGGTTTCCGGAACTTCGGGCGCCAGCAGTTGCACAATTTGCTCCACCCGTTCGCGCGCTCCATTTCTTCCCGCGTTTTTCGTCGCGCCGTAATAAACATTTTTCCCGGCGCGGCGATCTTCCACGACGCCGGCGCGTTTGAGTTGGGCGAGATGGCTGGAAATTCGGGACTGGCCCATCCCGAGAATTTGCTGCAGCTCGGCGACCGAAAGTTCTTCCTGATTGAGAAGGAGCAGCAGTCGCAACCGGGTCGGATCGGCCAGGAGCCGGAGCAAATTAATCGTTGACGGCATTCTTGGGCTAAACGATACATCTACATATCATGATTGGTCAATATGTCTGCGCACCCGTCGAAGCGTTGCAGCGATACAACGTTGCAGCGGCACCGCGGCAGCATACCAGTCCCGCTTCAACGCTTTAACCCTTTAACGAATCCACGCTCCCATGTCGCGCCGTTACATTTTTTCTTCCGAATCCGTTGGCGAAGGTCATCCCGATAAAGTCTGCGACACCATCTCGGACGCAGTCCTCGATGCTTGCATCAAACAGGACCGAACGAGCCGGGTCGCCTGCGAGACCTACGCCAAATCCAATATCGTTATCGTCGGCGGCGAGATCACGATTCCGAACCTGCACGAAGACAAACCGCTTGAGAGCGTCATCCCAATCTCGAAGATCGTTCGCGATACCGTGCGTGAGATCGGCTACGTGAACGACGACGACGTTTTTCATGCCGACAGAATCGCGATTCAAAATATTCTCACCAAACAGTCGCCCGACATTGCCCAAGGCGTGGACGCTCGCGCGGCGGAAGGAAAAGAGACGGCCGAGCAAGGCGCAGGCGACCAGGGACTGATGTTTGGTTTCGCCTGCAACGAAACGCCTGAGCTGATGCCGGCGCCGATCATGTTCGCGCATCGACTCGGCCGCGAGCTCACTCGAATTCGCAAGAGCGGCAAAGTCGGCTGGCTGCGGCCGGATGCGAAGTCGCAGGTCTCGGTGATTTACGAAAATGGCAAACCAATCGGCATTTCCTGTGTCGTGGTTTCAACGCAGCACACGCGCGACGTCAAACACTCCGAGCTTCGCAGCTTTGTCATCGAGGAAATCATCAAGAAAGTTTTGCCGAAGGAAATGTTGAGCGACGACACCCAATTTCTGGTGAACCCAACCGGCAACTTCGTGGTCGGAGGCCCGCAAGGCGACACCGGTCTGACCGGGCGCAAGATCATTGTTGATTCGTACGGCGGAATGGGCCGTCACGGCGGCGGCGCGTTTTCCGGAAAAGATCCGAGCAAAGTCGATCGCAGCGCAGCTTACATGGGACGCTGGGTGGCAAAGAATGTCGTCGCGGCCGGGCTCGCGTCGAAATGCGAAGTGCAATTCGCCTACGCCATTGGTCATCCGAAACCGCTCAGTGTTCGCATCGACACTTTTGGCACGCACACCGTCGAGGAAGAAGCGATCGAGCGCGCCGTTCTCGGCACCTTCAGTTTCAAGCCCGCGGACATCACCAAACAGCTCGATTTACTCCGGCCGATTTACTCAAAGACCACGAATTACGGCCACTTCGGCAAGATCGACGATCCCGACATCACCTGGGAGAAAACGGACAAGGCCGACGCGCTGAAAAAGGCCGCGAAATAATTTTATGAGCACGACAACCACCGAAACAAAAACGAAACAGGATTTCAAAG
>Ga0210406_10005470_pt1 | contig 13312 bp, 9 predicted proteins | sample IncBWC30MmetaG_FD_155454 | JGI IMG/M metagenome (GOLD analysis project Ga0210406, IMG submission 155454) | Forest soil microbial communities from Barre Woods Harvard Forest LTER site, Petersham, Massachusetts, United States - Inc-BW-C-30-M | ecosystem: Environmental > Terrestrial > Soil >... | reverse complement strand
GCGACCCGGTTGTTATCGTTAGCCAGAGCGTTGTGCAGCGCATGTTCTCGAATCAGGATGCCCTCAACCACCATTTGATGTGGACCGATCCGGTGATGAAGTTCGTCGATGTTAGCCCCGCTCCACGGCGCATCGTCGGCGTCGTGGCCGACATCGACGACGAGAATGTCGTACCGGGTCCGGCGCTAAGCGTATACCACCCTTTCGGGCAGGAAATCGGGGGGGAACGTCTGTTCATTCATGCCCACACGAACCCGTATGCGCTGGTGTCGCCCGTCACGCGTATCATCCGGGAAATGTCCCCGGACCAGATAGTGGAGCGAGCTGCGACGCTCGCGGATGTCCGCGCGGAAGTGTTGACGCCGGACCGGCTGAACGCTTTGGTCTTCGGCGGTTTCGCAGCGGTGGCCCTGGCCATCGCGGTGGTCGGCGTCGCGGGCGTGCTGGCGTTCTCGGTCAGCGGGCGGACACGCGAGTTCGGCATCCGGCTGGCCATTGGATCGCAGCCCCGGCAACTCGTGATAGGTGTCCTCGCCCAAGGCGCCGTGATAGCTGCGGCGGGCGTGATCGCCGGCGCGGCTTGCGGATTCGCGCTGGCGCGTCTGGCGGGCAGCTATTTCCAGGACGTGCGAATGCCGGGTACCGCATCGGTGAGCGGTGCAGCAATCGTGCTCCTGGCCGCCGCGGTTCTTGCATCGCTGCTGCCGGCGGTCCGGGCCGCGCGCGTTGACGTCATGCAAGCCCTGCGCTCCGACTAATTAACGCCTTTATACATTTGGCTGTACCCGAGCTGCTGCTTCACGTAATCTCGCGGATAGGAGATCTCCACTTTCGACACGTTCTTCTTCGAATCGAAAGTGGCGTTCAGCTCCGGATTGATGCCGGTCCAATAAGTGGGAATATCGAGCTTCTTGTAGCGCTCTACCACTTCATCGCGCAGCGCCGGATCGAAGTGAACGCCATATTTGTCCACCAGCGCCTTGATCGCGGCGTAATCCCCCTCAGCCTTAATGCGCATCAACTCGGCTAGTAGTTGGCCAACTCCTTGCCGCATCTTTTGAAAATCGCGAATCACCAGATAGGTCTTGCCATTACGCTTTTCCTCCGCGATGGCGCCAGTTTTATCCCGGATGTAATTCACGATGAGCTGCCGGTCGCGCTCGTGATCCTCTTCGATGGTGTCTCCCTTGGGAATCCGCCGTAGCTGTGTGAGAGCCACGCGCACCGACGAATAGTACATTGCTTTGGCCACGTCGGGATTCGAAGTCAGCCCTAGTTCGCGTAGCTTTGGATCCCAGACATTCCACAGCGCCATCAGGTCCGCCCGCGCCTCTTCCAGCGTCGAGAAATACTCTTTAAGATAAAAAGTCGGCTCATGCGTGAGTTTCGGGCTCAACTTGCCGGAGCCATGGCCGATGATTTCGTGAAGTCCCGTCAGAAGATCGTCTGCTTCGTCGCCATACTTCTTACATATCTCGATCTCGTCCTTTGATGCCGCAAACTCATCTAGCATGCCATTCCCGCTGGCGTGGGAAATGGCTCGCGAACTGCCGGTGAACAAAAAGCTCTTGCTGCCGTACTTCTCGTGCACCTCGTCTTCGTTGGGAAGATTGTCCCCCACCGTGGTGACGTGAAAATCACCGGTCTCGATGACCGCCTCCACCGCCTTCGTCAGCGGCGGCTTTACGCCTTGTTTCTTGTATTCAGCCTTCCACGGGGCGCGATCTTCGAAGTACTGAGCATTTTCCGCTATCTTGGCCATGAGTGAGTTGACGCGCTGGTCGGTCACCGTGACGAAACTCTGCGAGGTGCCCTTGGCGCCGCGCGGGTCGCGATAAACCTCGATGAAACCGTTGGCGAAGTCGACCGGCGCGTTGTTCTGCACCCAGTCGATGTCGAAATGTATCCAATCTTTCGGATCGCCGGTCTGGTAATAGCGGATCAGGTCGCGGATCACCTGTGCCTGCGCCGACTCGGCCACCTCGGCTGCTTTCTCCAAATAAGAATTTGCTTTCGACAGATACTCGGCATAGAGGCCCGGTGGTATGCGATGATCCGGCGTACCGGCGCGATAAACCTGCTCCACCAATCGGCCATTGATCCTGGCCAGGCGCGAATTCAGCGGGTAGTTTTCAGTAAATCCCTTCAGGCCGGCCAGCGTAACGCCGAAATAAAAATTGTTCGCACTGGCTTGCAGAATGTCGAGACCGCCACGCGGACTCTTGGCCGTGATCAGTGGCTCAAAGTTGGGATCGAATAACGACGGCCTCAGCTCGTCGATTTCTTTCAGGAAAGCCGTCTCGGTGAATCCACGCGCTCCATGATGAATGGCGGCCAGTCCTGCGTCCCTCAGCTCTTCAAACGTGAATTCCGGCAGGAATTTCTGAGCGGTAGTTTCATTGTGATTGCCGTGGTTGCCCCAAAACAATTTGGTGTACGCCAGGATCTTGTCGTAGCTCGCGCGATTCACTCCTTCCGGGTGAGCCACAACCATTTCGAGGATCGCCTTTTGCCGCAGGCCGAAGCGCGACATCTGGTCGTAGATGATCGGATTGATCGCGATCGACGCCTCGGTGAGCCAATAGGCTAGCGCCTGCTGTTGCGGCGTCAAGCTGCGAAAGCTGTCGGCCTCGAGTTGCAAAAAGCCGGTCGCGCCCACGCGGTCCACTCTGGCGCTATTGGGCGTTTGGCACCAGGCGAGGCAGGCGAAAACACAGATACAGGCGGCCAGTTTCATTCCAATTCCCTAAAACGATTTTACAGCGCCTCGATCGACGTCCCCGCAGGCGCGTTGTGGCGCGCTACTGGTAGGACGTGGCCAGCCTTGCCTCCGGTTGCAGTACCTTGCCAACGATGTTTCGATGTGCGCCACCGTTTGCCAGCCTGTACTCGACTCGACACCGTTCTTCTAACCGCCTTCCAGTCCGCCCTGCCACGTTGACGTCGCCCGAACAAGTCCCCCAAAGGGTCGTGATCCGACCTGTATCCGCGATGATGGCTACGAGCCACATCAACGACTCGGCGCCACTAGCTAGTGGGAAGGGGAAACACCGATCGGTAAACACTAACCACTTGTCTTGTTGATGTTCAGATGTAGAATACGGCCATGCTAGGCAGATCCAGGTTCAACCAATGAAGCCGCCTGGTAACGTCCCGCAAGCTGCCGGTTGGGATAGGGGATACCGAGCCGATGGTCTGGGTTGTGTGCCCAGGGGGCGCGGTTAAAGCTGGCGTCTCGGACGCCATGGAATCCATAGCGGTGAAAGAAGAGGTTATTGACGAATACAGTACGGCCGAACCAGTTCGGACCCCAGCCCCAACCACCCCAACCGCCCCAACCACCGAAGCAGAAGCCAAGGTTAATGGCAGGTCCCCATCCGAATCCGAACGCAGGATAGTACAGCGAAGGGTAGTAAACCCCACACCGGCGGTCCCCAGACATATGCCGGGTCGTAGATCGGTACGTAGATTACATCGGGATCGGCCGGCTGAATGGCGACGGCCGGTTGCCAGCCTTGCGTTTCTGCGCTCACTGTCTGCTGCGGGGGGGATGTCAGACGTCCGTTAGCTTGCGCCGACGAGCGCAGACGTTGGACCGCCGCCATCACATCAGTCTGCTGGGCCAGAAATGCGTTACCGAGGTCCGTGGTCCAGCGTATATCCTGGCTTAACCGGTTCAGTACGTCCGGAAACACGACCAGCATTTGCACGCTGGGGTCCCAGGATTGCTGTTTCGCCGCGCCTGTCAGTTGGGTCCCGCTTAGGGTAGAGTTCCGCTGCAGCCACGGCTGCGCTTCTACAACTTCAAGAGGATAAGTAGAGGCGACGAACACCTGCGAGAGGAGCCCATCGGGATAAAGTGCGATCGGTCCGCCGTAAAAGTCTGTGTCTGAGAACGCGCCACCCGCGAATCTGGTGGGGGTGGCGTTTGTGCGTTTGCGGCAAGAAGGGCGCTCGTTAGCATGAATGTGGTTCCAGCCAGCGCCGGCACCGCAAGTAACCTGGTCGAATTGCGGTCCATTGCTGTCTCCCCCTTCCCCCGATCATCTGTACTCATCAGATGCGCGCCGAGCAGCGCCGACGTGCCCGCGTAACCGGAGGCCACGAGTTTTGCCGCGGGAGCCTGTCAACAAAGTGTCGTTCTATAGGCAAGGTTTCTGAAAAGCTCAAGGAGCAGGTCGGGAGGGTTTCTCGTAGGGATTCAACGAAACAAATCGTTTGGTGGAGTTATCTAGCAGATGTTGGAAAGGAACGACCCTTTGGCTCCTTGAGCTTTTTGATTTGGCATTCTCCTTGATGCAACCCCAGTTCCAAAGATCTATTCTTTCCATAACAACTACAGTCCGATAATGAAAAGCATTCTATCGGGAGTGCTCACGTGAACAGATCGTCGGGGACGAGAATGACGTCGGCGTGAGCGCTGCCGATAGAATTCATTGAACTGAGCCGGCACGAGTCTACTGGGTATTGAATGGCGTTTTGCCGATGAATAGGACGCTCAGAACGTCCGAAACGGCACAGTTGGAGAGGTGCGAAGGGATGCGGGCAACGGTAAGAATGGCTGGAGATGCGGCAGAACAAACCTGAGCCCGCTGAGTTGCGACGTGCAGGCAGAGATCGGCTGAAGCCCGAAGCGGGATATAGAAACTCGACGGGGAAAGGTCACGCGATAGCGTCATGAAGTGTCCGGACCCATAGCCCGTTCTGGGCGGATGACTTCGATCATGATCAACCGCCCGAGCTTGCAGATGGGACAAGACGAGCGATCTGTAACGTCGGTATCAGCAGGTTGTGGGAATCGGCTGGCCAGGAGTTTGGCAAACAGCGAACAAATCACGGCACAGTTGCAGGTTTCGAGTGCGGAAGCGGTTGGCCAGAGAGCCGAACTGGCGGATGCGGACCAGACCGGAAGGCAGCACGTGGAGTAAGAAGCGCCGCACGAACTCGACCGCATCCAAGGTCATGATCTCGCGCTGGCTGTGATGCGCGTAGTACTTCGATTCAAAACTGACGCGGCCGTTTTCGAGAGCACGAAGGCGGTGGTTGGAGATGGCCACACGGTGGGTGTAGCGAGCCAGATATCTGAGAACGCGCTGAGGTCCGCCGAAGGGAGGCTTGACGTGAACCACCCATTCGATTTTGGCGGCCTTCTCACACATGGCTTCGAATGCGGCAGGAGAAGCCAGCGATCGGAGTTCGCCGGTGAAGCGCAGGGCGCCGTGGCGGAAGGCTTGGCGCAGTTGCCACAAGAACTTCTTGCGGAAGCGCTGGCTGAGCATGCCCAGAACCCAGCAGTCGAACGAACCGAAACATACACAGAATGATGGCCAGCATGCGAATGGACTATTTTTGCGGAAAGTGAGGCGGCTCCGCATGGACATATTTTTGGCGAGGGACAGGGCGATGAAACAGCAAAAACCAGGAAGAGCAGGGATCTGCGACGAGAGATATTCGTGGAAATCATTAAAAACGAACGGCTTCTCGATTTCTGGTTTTTGGGCGGAGTGGAATTGGCGCTTGGCCAAGCAACAACAACTACAAGACGTGCTGGCGCAGTAAAAGTACCACAACCGTCCAGTTCGGAGGATAAAAGGTTGGCGGGATGTGATAGACTGCCCTCCAACCGGGTTGCAAAATGGAAATCCAGGTTATTCCGGAATCACGAAAATTTCTGCCAATTACGGGCGAGCACTCCGCTTATACAGGTAGGAGCGCGGCCGATTCTCCCGAATGGCCCGCTCCGAAGGAACCATGAAGAAGTTCAACTCCGGTCGGCAGCGATCGGATAACAGTGGGATCGTTCCACGATCGAATAAAGAGAGTTGGAGGGAACAATATGAAACCGTGGTGTTTTACGCCTGAGCGGGTGCGCGCCCGCTCCACCAGGCATCGCGTTCGCCGGGTTGTGATGCGTGCTGCTGTAGCCGGCGCGCTGAGTATGCCGATTCCCAGCCAGGCCGCCGACATTATCGTCATACCAAGGACTTCGGGCGTCGTAGAGCCGAGGACGGGGGGTGCCGTGATCGAAGCGTGGGCATTCGGCACGCTCAGCGAAGCGCGGCAGCCGAACTCCGAGGACGACTGCGAGCTCGCCCATGTGTGCGAGCTCGCGATTTCATCGCCCGGCGGCGCAGGGACGGGCACGGGAGTTACGGTCAAGACCTTCTTTGAAAGCGCGGCACAGGGCACGCTGCCGTCCAATCTGCCGTTCGCCCTTGCGGAGACAATCGACTACCAGCATCCGGTCACCAAGGGCTCAGGCGATAGCGGTCAAGGCGCCTGTTATCCCGCGAGCGGAGCGATGGCCATTGCGGACTCGTCCTCAATCCTGGTCCTGGATATTGTCGGGCAGGCCTGCCAGATGGGAAGCAACACGGCTCAATTGGTATTCAGCGGCAGCTATGTGACTGACTCGTCCTCGAACGGCTCATTCGCGAATGCCGATGGGATCGGCACATTGAGCATCAACACCCCGTCGGGTCTCCACGGCACGGGAACCACGATGAAGGCATCGATAGAGGGTCAGCTCAAGTATGGCGATTAGACCCAACCCCGGCTGCAGTTGCAGTGGCTGCAGAGCATTACCTTGCCGGCCGGCTGGCCGATGCGGAGTCGCTTTACCGCGGGGTCTTGGACGAGCAACCGGACAACGTCGAGGCCATGCAGGGGCTCGCGGCGGTTTGCCATCGGCGGGGCCGGCCAGATGAGGCACTGGCGCTATTTCGCCGGGTGATCGCGCTCGATCCCGACAGCCGTGTCGCGGACCGGCAGCTCGGTCGGCTGCTGGAGCGGCGGGGCGATCCGGCGGGGGCTGCGATCTGCTATCGCCGGGCGGCACGGTTGCAGCCTCTCGATGCCGCCGCACAAGCGGATCTTGGCCGGTCGCTCGCCGCGCAGGGCGAGGCGGCTGAGGCGATTGCTTGTTGCCGGCGTGCGGTGGCGCTGGCACCCGGCGAGGCGTGGACTCACACCGCCCTCGGGAACGTGCTGCTCCGGCAAGGCGCAACTGGCGATGCCTTGGCGTGCTACGAGCGCGCGATTGCTCTCCAGCCGAACCTGGCCGAAGCCCATAGCAATTCGGGCGAAGCGCTGCGGCGGCTGGGCCGGTTGGGCGAAGCATTGTCAGCTTGCCAGCGGGCGCTGGCACTGGCGCCGGACCTCGCCGAGGCACACAATCATCTCGGCAACGCCTTGCGCGAGGAGGGCAGGCTCGAACTGGCGATCTCGCATTTCGAGCGGGCATTGCGACTGAAGCCGGACTGGCCCGAAGTGTACAACAACCTCGCGATCGCCCTTCAGGACCAGGGCCGCCTCACGGAAGCCATCGAGTTCTATCAGCGGGCGTTGCTGCGCAATTCCGGCCTCGCCGAGGTGTACCAGAATCTGGGGAATCTGGGCATCGCACTGGCCCAATCCGGGCGCGTCGTGGACGCCATTGCCGCCTTAAAACGCGCACTCGCGCTTAAGCCCGATTACCCGGAGGCGCTTATCCAGGCCGCGCTTCTGAACGCGGAGCTTTGCGATTGGCGCCATCGCCAGGAGGAGGAAGCGCAGGTCCTGAACGTCATGCAGCGCCACCCCGGCATCGTTCCGCCATTCAACTTGCAGGCGCAGCAATCCACGCCGGCGGACCAGTTGTTCTGCGCGCAGGAATGGAGCAGGAGAGTGGCGCCGGGCCAGTCCGCCGGTTTTGCGCATGATCGCTCGGAATCAAAGCCCAGAATCCGCCTCGGCTATATCTCGGCAGACTTCCGGGACCATCCGGTAGCTTGGGCCATCGCCAGGGTCATCGAGCGCCACGATCGCACGCAATTCGAGGTGCTAGGGTATTCGTACGGCCCGGACGATGGCAGCGCACTACGGCGGCGGCTCGAAGCCGCCTTCGACCGCTTCATCGACCTGCGCGTAGTCGGAAACGAAGAGGCGGCGCGCCAAATCCACACCGACCGGGTCGACGTGTTGATCGATCTGACCGGATACACGCGCCTCGCCCGGCCGCGAATCCTGGTTTCGCGCCCAGCGCCGATCCAGGTCAATTATCTAGGATTTCTCGGGACCATGGGCGCCAGCTTTGTCGACTACATCATCGCGGACGAGTTCCTCGCGCCATCGTTGCAATCTCCGGATTTCTCGGAGAAGATAGTCCATCTCCCGGGCGGCTGGTGGCCGGCCGAGATTGCCTGGGAGATTGCCGGGGATCCGCCTACTCGCGCCGCTTGCGGGCTGCCCGAAGATGCCTTCGTCTTCTGTTGTTTCAATACGAGCTACAAGATTGCCCCGCCGATGTTTGATGTCTGGATGCGTTTGCTGCTGGCCAACCCGCGCAGTGTGCTCTGGCTAGCGGCTGCCGGCGCCGTCGTCCAGGACAATCTGCGGCGAGAGGCGTCCGAGCGAGGCGTAAATCCGGAGCGGCTGGTCTTCGCCCCGCGCGAGCCCATGGCCAGCTATCTGGCTCGACATCGACGCGCCGATCTGTTCCTCGACACACTTCCCTACAATGCGGTCGGGACCGCGTACCACGCGCTCCTCGCCGGTTTGCCGGTGCTGAGCTGTGCTGGGGAGACATTTGCGGGCAGAACCGCGGGATCAATGCTCCTTGCCGCTGGTTTGCCCGAACTCGTCACCGTCTCGCTGCAAGAGTACGAAAGTCTGGCTATCCGGCTGACACAAGAGGCTGATCTTTTGGGCGGCATCCGGAGGAAACTGGTGAGCGCGCGCTCCGGCGCGGCGCTGTTCGACGCCGAACGGGCCGTGCGGGGACTAGAGGCGGCTTACGCCCGAATGTGCGAGAACTGGCTCAGGGGCGAGGCTCCCACGCCCTTTTCGGCGCCGTCGAAAAGCCGGACCTGAGCGGCTACTTCCTAATCTCGGCCCGCCGCACCCGCTCGCCTTCGAACACTACCAGCGAAATCATCTTTGAAATTCTACTTTACCAAGCACTGTAAATAATGCATTTCTGGGATTCAGCCTGTGAAGCGCCGAAGTCGTCTTGTTTCTGAACTGGCGAAGTTCGGTCAGCGGATATGGAGACCGCTGGCCTATGAAAAGCGAAAATGCGAAACAGAGGCGCCGCTCGCCAAAGCGAGTGCTTTGTCTCCCCGACCTCGACTTCGCGAAACCAGCCGTGCTGAACGCACTCAGTTCCTCAGATTCACGCCGGTCCTATCGATTCGCGATTGATGATTTCGTCACATGGTACTGCTCCGAGCCCAGGCTCGGCTTCAGTAAGACGGTTGTGCTCCGATACAGATTGGAACTCGAGGGCCGCCATTTGGCTCCGTCCACGATTGACCTCCGCTTGGCTGCCGTTCGCCGTCTCGCGTACGAAGCAGCCGACACAGGACTCCTTAGCCCAGAGTTGGCGGCGGGTATTCGTCAAAGGAGCAAAGAAGGTGGGCGTTCGACTAGGAAATTGGCTCACCGCAGACCAGGCTAAGGCGCTCCTGAACGCACCAGACATAGAAAATGTTAGAGGGAAGCGCGACCGTGCAATGCTGGCGGTCTTGCTTGGTTGCGGATTGCGTCGATCCGAACTCGTCCACCTCAGTGTGGATCATTTTCAGCGGAGAGAAGATCACTGGGCCATTGTTGACCTGATTGGAAAGGGTGGTCATATTAGAACTGTTCCAGTTCCAGATTGGGTCAAAGCGTCCGTGAATATTTGGACTACGATGGCGCACATCGGCGCCGGACGGATATTCCGGTGCGTAAACAAAACGGGTTCAGTCTGGGGCACAGGTATCGCAGGAAAGGTCGTGTGGAGCGTTGTCAAAGAGTTTGCAGCTCGGGTCGGCATCGAGCAACTGGCTCCTCATGACCTTAGGCGCACCTGCGCCCGGTTGTGCCATTCCGCTGGTGGAGAGCTTGAGCAGTTTCAGTCTTTGCTCGGGCATGTAAGTGTGCAAACCACTGAGCGGTACCTCGGCTGCAAGCAGCGGCTGCGCGAGGCGGTCAATGATCGCATCGGGATTGAGCCGCCAGCTTGAGGTCGCCGGATCAGGCCGGATTCCCGACGAGAACCCGACTTTTCAAGCAGTGGCAGCATATGGTCATAAACACTACTGCGGTTAGAGGAGATCTATCTAGTTGACCGGTCGGCCGGCATTCATTCGGCGGCGGGTGGCACGTGATAACCAACTCCGAAGAAACAGACGATGCTCATGTTACAGTGTCTCCGGCGGAAGATTCATCATCTTTGCCAGTGCGGGCCAGCGAGGGCTGGAGCGTAGAGGCTTGAGGAAACTGGCGGCGGCGGAAAAAGTTGCCGCGGGGTCACGATGCTCAATCATCTTCGCGTAATAATCTGCGGCTGCGTCGATATCTGAACATAAGATTGTGATACCAGAAGAACCCATTCGGAGCTAAGAAATCTCCGTTGAGTAGCCAGCAGTGATCTTGTTTGCCGGGTGATCCTCAACAGGATTCCGCGATGGATGCGCGCATTGAGGATGGGCGTGTAGTGCTGCACCAGCCGCACCAAAACAAGGTCCAGGAATCTGGGGTAATTAGGCGCCTGGTGTATGATTCTGGGATGAAGCCGCCACGAATGCGTTTTCGACGATCGTTCTTAATCGGGCTTTTCGCGATTTTTTCCCTGACCATCCTGCTCCTTGCGGAAACCGCGGACTTCGACGGCCGTCCGGCTATCGTTCTGCGCAACGATAAAATCGAGCTGACCATTCTCATCCGTGGCGCCACGCTTGCCAATCTCGTTCTACGGGACGACGCTGAAAAACTCAGCCCGTACTGGAATATGGATCGGGCGCAGCGCGCAGCCGGCTCCCCGCCCGCGAGGCCTGGAGGGTCACTAGGCCATTTCTTGTGCCTGGACGGATTCGGAGCACCTTCCGTGGAAGAACGCACTGCCGGGATGCCGTTTCACGGCGAGGCCAGCGGGCGGCAATTCGAAGCTGTGGAGGAATCGGCCAGCGGCAGCGGCGCTTCTAATGTGAAACTCAAGGCTCATTTGCCACTGGCGCAGGAGGATATTACGCGGACCGTTACCCTCATCGACGGTGAGACCGTCGCCTTCGTTAACACGGAAGTCGAGAACCTGCTGGCGATCGATCATCCCCTTTCATGGGCCGAGCATGCCACCACCGGGCCTCCGTTCCTGTCGCCTGGAAATACGATCATCGACATCCCTGGGACGAAGTGCCGGGTTCGTCCCGAGAAAGCCGGTTCCACTGGAAAGCTGGTTTACGAAAAAGATTTTGTCTGGCCTTTCGCGCCACTCACCCAAGGCGGCAGCGTCGACCTGACCACGGTGCCCGCGAACGGAACCTCGCTCGATTTGGCCACCTGCCTGATCGATCCCGCCAGAACCTATGGTTACGTCACCATGCTCCGGCCCGACAAGCATTTGATATTCGGCTACGTATTCCGCCGCGAAGAATTCCCCTGGCTGATGAGCTGGATGAACTATAGCGGTGATGCCCACGCCGCGCGGGGTGTCGAATTCTCCACCCAGCCCTTCGACGTTTCGCATCGGGAAACTGTGGACGCTCACGAAATGTTCGGCGCTCCCACTTACAAATGGCTGCCAGCGAAGGCTAAGCTCCACGCGAGCTTTTTGCTGTTTTATACGAAGACGCCAGAGGTCTTTGACAACGTGGCCGATGTGGCCTTGGAAAATGGCCGGATACGGATTCGCGACAGGTCGGGCCGCACGATCACGCTCGCTGCCGCCCGTCCGCTCTAAGAATGATCAAGGATGGATGTTAAATGATGCTTCGTTTTACGCTATGCGGTCTCGTCGCCGTAATCTCGTGCTTCGCGCAGGAGGGTTCGCAGGTCTACATCTCCCACTGCATGCAATGCCACTCGCCCACCAGCGCGACCCACGCTCCCACGCCGGATGAGCTGGCGCAGACTCCCTGGCAGGAAATTTTGAAAACGCTCGAAACTGGAGCCATGCAGGTGCAGGCGCAGAGTCTTTCCCCAGAGGAGCGCATCGCCGTCGCCCGTTATGTTGGCAAGGCTGGAGGCGCGCCCGCGCTGCCGCCGATGAGCGGTTTCTGCGCAGCTGGTTCGCATCCAGTGGCGACCAAGGCAATGTGGAACGGATGGGGCGTCGACAATCTCAACACGCGCTTTCAACCCGCCGCGGCCGCGGGTCTAACCGCCGCCCAGGTTCCGGCACTAAAGCTGAAGTGGGCGTTCGGTTATCCGGGGGCGAGAAGCGCCTACAGCCAGCCGAACGTGGTGGGCGGCCGCGTCTACACCGGCAGCAACGACGGAACCGTGTACGCGATCGACGCGCGCAACGGCTGCCTGTACTGGATGTTTCGCGCCAAGTCGATGGTGCGTTCAAGCGTGGTCGTCGGTCCCGATAAACACGCATACATCAGCGATCTCGACGCGAACCTGTACGCGCTCGATGCGGAAACCGGCAAGCTGATCTGGCAGAAGAAGGCGGACGACCAGCCGTTCGCGCGCATCACAGGCACTCCCAAGTTGTATGACGGCCGACTCTACGTACCCATCGCTTCGCAGGAGGAGAATGCGGGCGCGAACCCGATCTACCCGTGCTGTAGGTTTCGCGGCAACCTGGTCGCGGTGGATGCGAAATCGGGCGAGGTGATCTGGCGCGCCTACACCTCGCCCGAGCCGCAGCCGACCGGCCTGAGCAAAACCGGCGTGCAGTTCTACGGGCCCTCCGGTGCCACCACCTGGTCTTCTCCCACGCTCGATCTCAAACGGAAGTTGATCTACATCATGACCGGCAACGGCTACTCCGATCCCGACATCAAGACCGCCGACGCCATCGTGGCCCTCGACCTGAACACCGGCAAAATTCGCTGGTCTCAGCAAGCGAGTCCGGACATGTTCAATTGGGATTGCGGGCCGCGCGGCGGCGGAGGCAACTGCCCGGTGAATCACGGGCCGGATGAAGATTTTGGTTCCTCGGCCATCCTTTTTGATGTAGGCCGAGGCAAGCAACTCCTGGTCGCGGGGCAGAAAACGGGCGTTGTGCATGCATTCGATCCGGACCACGACGGCAAGATCGTGTGGCAAACGCGCATCGGCAAGGGTAGTACGCTCGGCGGCGTCCTGTGGGGCATCGCCGGACATCAGGGAGTCGCGTACGTTCCGCTGTCGGACATTGACCGCCAGAAGCCGGCCTCGGGCGGCGGGCTGTTCGCCATCGATGCCGCAACCGGCAAAGTGTTGTGGCACACCCCGCCTCCAGCTCCCGCATGCTTGCCGAAGCCGGGTTGCAATTCCGCCCAGCTTGCGCCGCCCAGCGTGATTGATGGCGCGGTGTTTTCGGGATCGATGGACGGCCACCTGCGCGCATTCGACATGGCGG
>Ga0210406_10005468_pt1 | contig 13313 bp, 13 predicted proteins | sample IncBWC30MmetaG_FD_155454 | JGI IMG/M metagenome (GOLD analysis project Ga0210406, IMG submission 155454) | Forest soil microbial communities from Barre Woods Harvard Forest LTER site, Petersham, Massachusetts, United States - Inc-BW-C-30-M | ecosystem: Environmental > Terrestrial > Soil >... | reverse complement strand
TCAAAAACATCGCCATGCGCACCCCCTGAAGGGCCTCCGTCCGGCGCATCCAGACCCTCCAAAAAGGGCCGGACCTACCGGACAGATCGTGCGCTACCTAAACCGGACATATCGTCTGCTACCGACAAAATTTTTGGCAAGCTCTTGCCGGAAATCAGAATCTGTGTTATATGCCTTTATTCGTCGGAGTCCGCGTTTGGCGAGACGCCCGACCGAGAAGGAGAAAGGATCGCATACGCGTCTGGAACACCTTGAATACAACCTAACACGACGGCCGGAAATTTTCGTATTTTGAATCGGCCGTAACCCATTGAAAAGTCACGATTCGGAAAAATAAACGCTAGTAAACGCTAGCACTTTTACTAGCACTTAGACGCTCTTAGCTCGCGTTTATGCGCTCTTAGGTGCGTTTATTTGGCTCTGGCTTGCGGCACATTCGCCCGCCGGTTGCATCCGCGGCTGACAGGCAGCGCGGCGCGCCTGAGCGGCCCTCAGGCGAAGGCGCGCGCGGCCGCCTTGTGCTTGGCGATGAGGGTGGGCAGGTCGACCCCCTCGGGCTTCCCGTCAATGACCCGCCATTGGCCCGCGACCATCACCCGCTCGGCCCGATGGGCGCCGCAGAGCGCAAGCGCGGCGATCGGATCCTGCGCGCCCGAGAAGCGCGGCTCGTCGAGCGTGAAGAGCGCGAGGTCGGCTTGCATGCCGGGCGCGATCGCGCCGATGTCGTCGCGCCCAAGGCAATGCGCCGAGCCTTGGGTCGCCCAACGGAGCGCGTCGTGAGGGGTCACCGCCGAGGGCCCGTAGCTCAGGCGCTGGAGCATCAGCGAATGGCGCACGGCCTCCATCATGTTCGACGAATCGTTGGAGGCCGAGCCGTCGACGCCGAGGCCGATGGCGACGCCCGCCGCCTCGAGCTCCTTGGTCGGGCAGACGCCCATGCCGAAGGCCATGTCGGAGGCGGCGCAATGGCAGACGCTGACGCCAGCCTTGCCGAGTCGCTCAATCTCGCTCGCGTTGAAATGGATGCCGTGCGCGACCCATGTGCGGGGGCTCAGCCATCCGGCCTGCTCCAGGAGATCGACCGAGCGCACGCCGAATGTCTCGACGCTATAGACGTCCTCGTCGAGCGACTGGCAGAGATGCGTGTGCAGTCGGCAATCGTAGCGCTCGGCGAGTTCGGCCGATCCCACCATCACCCGCTTCGGCACCGCGAGCGGCGAGCAGGGCGCCAGCGTCACGCGGATCATCGCGCCCGGTTTGGCGTCGTGATAGAGGCGCAGCACCCGCTCGCTGTCCTCGAGGATCGTCTCCGAATCCTGCACGATCGAGTCGGGCTGGAGGCCGCCGTCCTTCTCCGAAATGCCCATGGATCCGCGCGTGACCGTCATGCGCATGCCGAGCTTTGTCGCCTCTTCGACCTCGATGTCGATCGCGTTCGTGAGGTTCGGGGGAAAGAGATTGTGATGATCGGCCGCAGTCGTGCAGCCGGACAGCATCAGTTCGACCAGCGCCATCCGGATCGCAATGCGTAACGCCTCGGGCGTCATGCGGTCCCAGACGCGCTCCATCGAAACGAGCCAGGGAATGAGCTCCTTGCCGAACCCTGCGGGATGGGCGCGCGTCAGTGTCTGGTAGAAGTGATGATGCGCGTTGATGAGCCCCGGCAGCACGACATGGCGCGAGGCGTTGAACGTCGTATCGGGAGGAACCGTGGGCGATTGACCGCGCGCGACGCATTCGACGATCTCTGCGCCTTCGACCACGATTCCGCGCTCGGAATCGGCTGCGAGGATGGCGAGCGGGTCCTTGATCCATATGCGCATGTGCGGGCCGGCTCCGTGTTCAGCGAAGGGAGGCAGGAGACGGGGCGCATAGGCGAGGCGAGCCAAAAGGTAAAGCCTTTTTGGCGTGCCTCTTGCATTGGTCAATCACTCCGCATGGCGCGCTGAAAAATGTATTCGACGCTTGAAATTTCGGCCCTTATGGTGGACCCACAGGGGCTAGAACGACCATGCGTGCAGCGTGGCTCGAACTTACAGCTAGCCCTACGGCGGTCGGCGGCGCAGCTGCCGAACCGTCGATAGAGTAGGACCGCGGGAGGGATTCATATGCGCGTTGCGATCATGGCGGCGTTGGCGGGCGCGATCGGGTTCACGGGCCCGGCCTTTGCGCTCGATAAGGTCACGTTCGGCACCAACTGGGTCGCCGATCCTGAGGCGGGCGGCTATTACCAGGCTCTCGCCGACGGGACTTACGCCAAATACGGCCTCGACGTCACAATTCTCCAGGGCGGCCCAATGTCGAACGGCGGCATGCTGTTGATCGCCGGCAAGATCGAATTCTTCATGGGCGGCGACATGATCGGCGATTTCCTGGCGGTGCAGAACAACATTCCGACCATCGCCGTGGCCGCCCACTTCCAGAAAAACCCGCAGATCTTCATGTCGCACCCGGGCGTCGGCTTGGACAAATGGCAGGACCTTCCGGCAGCGAATCCGGCTTTCGTCAGCGCCGGCGCGGTCAACACCTTTTGGGCATGGATGCGGCTCGCTTATGGGTTCAAGGACGACAACATCAAGCCCTACAATTTCAATTCGGCCCCCTTCATCGCTGAGCCGCGTTCGATCCAGCAGGGGTATCTGACCTCGGAGCCGCTCGAGGTCGAAAAGCAGGGCGGTTTCAAGCCCAACGTGTTCCTGCTCGCCGATTATGGCTACTCCACCTATTCGACCATAGTCGAGACCCGCCGCGAGCTTGTGGAGAAGCATCCTGATATCGTGCAGCGCTTCGTCGATGCTTCCTCGATCGGCTGGTACCACTATCTCTACGGCGACAACGCCAAGGCCAATGAGGCGATCAAAACAGAGAACCCGGAAATCACGGACGACGAGATCGCCTTCTCGATCGCCAAAATGAAGGCATACGGCATCGTCGATTCAGGCGACGCCCTCAAACTCGGAATCGGCGCGATGACCGACGAGCGCTGGAGCGGTTTCTATAATGAGATGGTGAAGGCCGGCGTGGTCAAGCCGGGCATCGACTACAAGAAGGCCTATACGCTCCAGTTCGTCAACAAGGGCGTAGGCCTCGACTTGCGCCCGAAGTGACGCTGCCTTGCGGACGCTCTGTCTCGCTCGGCCCTACTTCTTCGGCGCTGGCAGCGCGTTGTAGACGTCGGGCGGCAGGACCGCGGAGACGTTGATCGTGACTTTGTCGTCAGGGCCGAAATTTTTCACCTTGTTGCTAACCGAGGGGAGGCTCTTCAGAAACGCGACGATCGCCTGCGCATCAGCATCCGAGAGGTGTGACAGCGCTGGATAAGGCATCACGGCGCTGAGCTCCCTTCCCTCGGGCGTTTTACCGGTGCGGATCGCCGCGATGATCTGCTCGTCCGTCCATGAGCCGAGGCCGGTCCCCTTGTCGGGGGTCAGATTCTCTCCCACGAAGACGCCGGCGCCGGGAATTGCGAAGCCGACGTCCGATCCGCCGAGATAACGCTTCATGTCGGGCGAGCCCAGCAGGGCGCCCGGCGTGTGGCAGTCCGAGCAGCCAGTTATCGTTACGAGAAAGCGCCCTCGAGCGACCTGGGCATCATCGGCGGACGCCGGAATCGCGAGGCACACGGATGCGGTCAGGGCCACGCCAAGGGTCGTGGCAAAGAGGCTTTGACGCATGGTTCTCTCCTTCTCCGCTTTCGACGAGCGCTTCAGGCGGCGCTGGCGCCGGATATGGGAATCCCCTCCAGATGGGGGGGAACCGCCCAAGGCTGCGAGGGGTCCGGGCTATGCGCCACGGGCTGGATTGTTCCCCGCCATGCGACGCCCATCATCTGCGCTGTCTGGTAGGCCATCACGTTCCAGCCTTTCGCCGCTAACGCACGCAAGCCCGCCGCTACATGGGGCGACACCAAATCATGAAAGACGACCATTGCGGTTGTTTCGAGATAAGGCGCGCAAGCGAGCGCGTCCCGGGTCGGAGCCTCCCCGTCGTGGTCGCCGTCGATGAACGCGAACGACCATCGGACGCCCGCTTCGCCCAGACGGACGACGGCCGCGGGGCTCGTTTCGGGAACGAGAATCGTCCTTGAGCCCCCGCCGGCCCCGCGGATCGCTTGCTCGAATTCCCGCCTCCAGTCCGCATCCGCGAGCAGAGGTTCGACGACATGGAGCGGCGCAATGCCGGAGGCGACGAGATGGGCGGTCGACCAGCCGCGCCACGCGCCGATCTCGATTCCGCTCCGCCCCCTGAACGCGCGCGCGTTGCCATAGAGGATCGAAGCTTCGTCGCGATTGATGAATCCGACCGTCGGATTGCGTCTGTCGACCCGAAACGGATGGTCGATCTGCTTGCGAAAATAGGGCCAAGTCGAGGCGCTCTTGTCCGCCTCGATCATGTTCGGAAAGAGATGATCGAGAACCGGCGCTTCAAGATTGGCGGCGACGTAATCCTTGGCCATGGATGGGATCTCTAGCAAAGGAACGAAATGGCCGCGCCTGCGTTCAATTTCGATCTGATTCGAAGAGCTTCTGGTGAGGCGCGCCGTAGCGTGCGGCGATGGCATGGCGCGCTATCAGGCGTCAAGAAAGGCGGGTTCTCCGCCAAGCGGTGGGCGCCGCAATGCAGCAAATTAAAGGCACTTGTACATAACTTGTTCTCGCATTACCTGTTGTTAGACCCGAAAAGCGAGGTTTATGATGTCCGTGGTTCAGGCGCATTGAGCGGCAGCGCAGGCGTGACCTTTGAGGGACGCAGGCGAATGGCGAAAAGCAAGGCGCGAGTTCTTGCAGCAGGCTGGAATGCCGACGGCATGCGATTTGCACTGCATGGGGAGGATGTCGCGGACTGAACGGACGCGACGGAATAACGGGTTTGCATCATGAACAAGATGGCAACTCTGACGACGACGAAAGCAGCGGTGATCCAGGTAGCCCCGCCGCCGCTCGTGACCTTGCGAGGCGTGCATAAGGTCTTCGCCAATCAAGTCACAGCTCTGGAAGGCCTCGACCTCGACATCCGAGCGGGTGAGTTTCTCTCATTGCTTGGGCCGTCAGGCTGCGGCAAGTCGACAGTTTTGCGGTTGCTGGCGGGCCTCACGGGGCCGACGCGGGGCGAGATTGTTTGGCTCGCGGACTGTCCGGAATTGGGCTTCGTGTTTCAGGAACCGACACTGACGCCGTGGTCCGACGTGTTCACCAATGTGTGGCTACCGTTGCGCCTGGCCGGAGTGTCGAAAGAAAAAGCTCGGCCGCGCGTCGAAGAGGCGCTGGAGCAGGTTGGGCTGGCGGGTTTTGCCAAGGCGTATCCGCGCCAACTGTCCGGCGGCATGAAGATGCGTGTGTCGATCGCCCGCGCCCTCGTGACGCGGCCGACGGTCCTCTTGATGGACGAGCCGTTCGCGGCCCTGGATGAAATCACGCGTCTCAAGCTCAATGACGATTTGGCGGCGCTCAAGTCCTCGCTCGGGGCGACGGTGGTGTTCGTGACCCATTCGGTGTTCGAAAGCGTCTATCTTTCGGACCGCATCGTGGTGATGGCGGCGCGCCCGGGTAGAGCGGTCGCCGAGATTGTCGTCGAATCCCCGACCCAGTCGCGTCAAGAGGGGTTTCGGCTGTGCAAGGCCTACGCCGACACCTGCGTCCAGACTTCCGAAGCGCTCCACGTCGCGATGGGCGATCGGCCGCCGACGATGTTTAAGGGCGGGGCGGCGTGAGCAGGGACGACTTTGTCGGCTATGCGGTGCCTGCCCTCACGCTGGGACTGGGGCTAATCGCCTGGGAGGGTCTGGTCCGGTACTTCGCGGTCCCAACTTATCTCTTGCCCGCGCCAAGCCTCATCATCTCCACCCTCATCACCGATTGGCCGACGTTGTCTGCGTCGCTGTGGGTGACGCTGTCGATTACGCTCAAAGCTCTTGGGATCGCGATCATCGGAAGTGTCGGGCTTGCTATTCTTTTCGCACAGTCGCGACTTGTCGAGCGTGCGTTCTATCCGTTCGCGGTCGCGATGCAGGTGACGCCGATCGTCGCCATTGCGCCACTGCTGCTGATCTACCTTACCCCTGGCGTGGCGGTCCTGGTCTGTGCGTTTCTGGTCGCGTTCTTTCCCCTTCTGGCCAACACCACGCTCGGGCTGTCCTCGGCGGACCACAACCTGATCGACCTGTTCCAGATGTACCGCGCCTCGCGCATGCAGCAGTTCATGCTCCTCAGGTTGCCCTCCGCTCTTCCGTATTTTCTCGCTGGCCTCCGGATCAGCGGCGGGCTGGCGCTCATCGGCGCGATTGTCGCTGAGATTGCCGCAGGGTCTGCCGGCCAGGGGTCTGGGCTTGCTTATCGCATTGTCGAGTCGGGCTTTCGCCTGAATATTCCGCGGATGTTTGCTGCGCTGCTCTTGATTTCGGTGGCGGGGATCACAATTCATCTGCTGCTGACTGCGCTGTCGCATTGGTTGTTGCGCGATTGGCATGACAGCGAGCGCGGGCGAGAAACCTGAAGCAAACCAAATAACTTCTCGTATGATGAAAGCGGGCGAGGGCGCTTTTGCGTTCGCGGCCGAACGGACTCAATTCGCGTCGCTAAGTACAAGGCGAGGTCACATGAATATCGGCTATCTCAAGGTCGAGCGACGCGTTGGTCCGCGGCGGGCCTCGGTGCTTCGGAAGCTTGGAATTTCCAGTCTGGTCAATACCGCGATGTTCGACATTGAGGCCGCGCATGAGGCGCTGGTTCGCCGCCAGGCGGTCCCCGAGCGAATCTTCGCCGATGGCCTGGTGGTCGACGTGCCGGCTGGCGTTTACCACCCGCTGCCGGATTCGAGCTCCGAATTTTTCATTCGCAATATCAAGGCGATGAACCCAGACCTGATCGCCAAGACGCTGGAGATCGGGTGCGGCTGCGGCATCATCTCGCTTTATATGGCGGCCAATTGGACGTCGAGAACGGTGGCGACAGACATCTCGCCGATCGCCGTTGAGGCGACGATCGCGAACGCCAAGCTTAACAACGTCGATCTTACGGCTTTTCAGTCCGACCTGTTCGAGAAAATCGACGAAAAGGATTTCGACCTCATCGTTTTCAACACGCCGTTGGTCGACAAAAACCCGGAAAACGACATCGAACGCTACAGCCTGTGTGATCCGCAGGGGCGCATTACCGAATCCTACCTGCGCCAGGCGCGTCGCCACGTGTCGAAGGACGGGCTGATCATTTTTTCGATCTGCAACAATTCCGCCTATGAAGTGATGGACGCGATCGATCTCAATTATGAGATCGTCGGCTTTGAGTTGGCCTATAGCGGCTTTTGGCGGGCGATCGTCGGCGCGCGGAACTGATCGCGGCAGGCGAGATCAGGGGCGTCCGATTAGGGCGCTCGGGCCCTATAGAGAACCGCCCGCGGGTGGTTCGCTTCGGGGCGCCTTCAGTGGCTAGCCCGAGAATATGGGCACGGCGCCGCGCTCGCCAAATCGTCGCAAAACAGTCTTAGAAAGGCCTGGCCCCAACCTGCGGGCGTCCACGGAGGCTAGCGATGAGCGATCTCGTTTTCATAGCGTTCGAGAACGAAAAGAAGGCCGAGGAAGTGCGCGATAAGGTCCTCGGAATGCAAAAGGAGTACCTGATCGAGGTTAGCGATGCGGTCATCGCCACCCGCGACGAAAACGGCCGAGTGAAACTCAATCAACTCATGCATCCGGCGGCGACGGGCGCGGTGTCGGGCGCCTTCTGGGGCATGTTGATCGGCTGGCTCTTTCTTATGCCGGTCGCCGGCGCCGCCGTCGGCGCGGCGTCCGGGGCGCTTGGCGGTTCGCTCGTCGACGTAGGCATTGACGATCAGGAGATGAAGACTCAGGCCAACGAAGCGCTGAAGCCCGGCACGGCCGGTCTCTTTCTCCTCATTCGCAAGATGACGACTGACAAGGTTCTCGAGGACCTGAAGGGGGTCGGCGGAACCGTTGTTCGTACGTCTTTTGACCACGCGAAAGAGAATGCGCTCAAGGAAGCTTTAGCGGGTCAGGTCCCGACGGAAGCGGTGACGATCGACTGACGCTTTGCCTGTTGGCGTCATTATCGGCGCGCATGATAGGAACGGGGCTGAGGCGCGTTTCTGCGCCCCAAGCGCGACTGGACGCGAGCAATGGCGGATGCAGGTTCGACGTCTTCCGGCGGCTTCGCCGAGCCCCATCCCCGGGGGATGAGAAAATGGATCAGCCTGCTCGCTGAACTCCCCTATTTTGCTATCGTCGTCATTGGCATTGTTGGCGTTTCTTGGACCAGCTTGCTGGGCGTTTCAGTGGCGACCTATTGGGTCACTATGACCCCGATTGCCGGCCTTCTCTGCGTCTGCGCAGGCTGGGCGCATTTGCCGCGGGGTCGCAGGCGGCTTGAAATGGTGGCGATTCAGTTTGGCCAATGGGCGGCGGTGCTCGTCGCCATGTATCTCATCCACATCAGCAACGCTGACGGTCTGGTTACGCACGACGCGATGGGGAGCATTCTGTTGACGCTGCTCGCGCTCGGGGTGTTTATTTCCGGACTGGACTTGAGGACCTGGAAGCTTTGCGTCGCCGGTGCTTTCCTCGCGCTTGCGGTGCCGTTTGTCGCTTGGTTCGCCGACGCCGGATTGTTCATATTTCTCATCGGCGTCGTGCTGATCGCTCTTGGATTGCTTGCCTGGTGGGGCGCGCATCGGGCGCACCAGCTCGGCTGAGTCACTCGCCGTCAGTGTCCAAGCCTTGCAGCCGCCTTGTTCCGGCTGTGGTCCACCGCGTGAAGTGGCGACACGTGTTCGTGATTGCTCCCGCGCGGGACTTGCGTGCGCGAGCCGGATGGCGCCTAAAGAGCGGCCGACAAGAGGTTGGGCAAGGCAAGCTGGCCGGGAGGGGGAGCTTCACTATCGCTTTGTGCGTTCACGACTTGGCCCGCGTAGCGGGGGCAAGAATAAGGATAGGCGAGCCTCCGCGATTCGATGCGTCGCTCGCGCGGCTCGCGTTAGCGCGCGAAATCGCGAGCCGACAACCGCCAAAGTTTTTAGTGTTTGCGCGGGCGGCGCCGCTTATCGCCGCTCTTGCGGTCTCCGGATGTGCGCCGGTCGGTCCCAACTTTGAACGCCCCGCGGCGATCGTGTCGCCGCAGTTCAAGGAGATCAAGGGCTGGAAGATCGCGACGCCGCGCGCGAACGAGCCGAAAGGCGCGTGGTGGTCCGTCTTTCATGATCCGGAGCTTGACCAGCTCATGCGCGTCGTAGTGGTGTCCAACCAGACGGTCAAGGCGGACGAGGCCAACTATCGCGAGGGGCTGGCGCTCATCAATGAGGCGCGCGCCGGCCTCTTTCCCACTGTCAACGGCATCGGCTCGGCGACGCGCTCTTCGCCCTCGCAGACGAATCTGACCGCGGAAGCCTCGGGGACGTGGACGCTCGACGTCTGGGGTCAGATCCGGCGCGAGATCGAGGTGCAGCAGGCAGGCGCGGAGACGAATGCCGCCCTTCTCGCCAATGCGACGCTCGCTGCGCAATCGGCGCTCGCGCTCGCCTATGTGACGCTTCGAGAGGCGGATTCGCTCGAGAACCTGCTCGCTGGGACGATCGAGGACTACAAGCGTTCGCTGACAATCACGCAAAACCAGTATAACGCTGGGACCGCCGCCAAGTCCGACGTCATCACCGCCCAGGCTCAGCTGCTCAACGCTCAGGCGGCGCTGATCGCCGCCGGCGTGACGCGCGCGCAAAGCGAACACGCGGTCGCGGTCCTGATGGGCCGCCCGCCCGCGGGCCTATCGATCCCGCACGGAAGCCTGGCGACCCGCGTTCCCTCGGTCCCGGTCGGTCTGCCGTCGTCGTTGCTGGAGCGCAGGCCCGACGTCGCGGCGGCGGAGGAGACCATGCGCCTGGCCAACGCTCAGATCGGTGTCGACTTTGCGGGCTATTTTCCAGTCGTATCGCTCTCCGGCCTCATCGGTTACTCCGGCAATCCGTTCAACGCCGCGTTCGGCGCGAGCAATCCCGTCTGGTCGTTCGGCGCGTCGCTCGCTCAGCCGCTGTTCAACGGCGGCCTCACCACCGCCCAGGTCGAGGCGGCGCGCCAGATCTATCGGGCGGACGTCGCCACCTATCGCGAGACGGTGTTGACGGCGATCCAGCAGGTTGAGGACGCGCTTTCCAGCATCCGTATCTTCTCGAAGGAAGTCAAAGTGCAAGCCGAGGACGTTCGGATCTCGCGGGAGGCGACACAGATCTTGATCAACGAATACAAAGCGGGCACCCAGGCCTTCACCGCTGTGGTGACCGCCGAAACGCAGCAGCTGGCGGCCGAAGAGTCTTTGTTGTCGACCCAGGCCCTGCTTCAGATCAACGCGGTCAATCTGATCGTCGCGCTGGGCGGCGGCTGGAGCCAATCAATGCTGCCTGACGTGACCGCGCAGACGTCGGCAATTCCGCCGCATTAGCAGGGTGACCGGCAAAGTCCGAGAGGGGCGAATCTAAGCCTTTCTCCACCGATCGAATCCCGAGAGCTTCATCGACAGTCCGCGAGCCCCGGCGCGATCGTGGGCTTCCTGCCGGATCCGAAGAATGCGCGCGCCCTCAGCAAACCCTATATTGAGTTCCACAATGCGACTGTCGGCTCTTTGTCGTGTTCATAGCCGAGGATGCTTACGCTCGCCGTGCCGAGCATGAAGAGACGCCCTTCCGACGGAGCAAGGTCGAGCCAGCGCGCCGCCAGCACCCTTAAAATATGGCCGCTGGAAAACACGATCGCCTGATCATCCGCTGCGCGAAGGCGCCCAATGACGCGATCGGCGCGGGCCCCGACCTCGGCTGGCTGCTCGCCGTTCGGGCACCCGTCGCGGAACAGGAGCCAGCCGGGTCGGTGCGCAAGGATTTCGCTGGTCTTGCGGCCCTCGTAGTCGCCGTAGTTCCATTCGAGCAGGTCGGGATCAACTTTGGCGGTCTCGCCGAACCCAGCGAGCGCGCAAGTGCGGGCAGCGCGCTGAAGGGGACTGGTGAAAACCCTGTCAAACTTGAGCCCCTTAAGACGCTCGTGGAGCCCTCGGGCCTTGCGTTCGCCCTCTTCCGTAAGAGGAATATCTGTGCGTCCCGTATGCTGGCCGCTCGCGCTCCATTCGGTTTCGCCATGGCGGACGAGATAGACGCAAGGAAGCATGGCGACTCCAATCCGCGACTTCGCCGCCAGTGGGGCGCTGAAGATGGCAATAGCTTACCCCGTCTAGCACTGATTTGGATATGCGATCAGCGGACGTTTTGGGCCATCGGGAGGGCTTCCGTTTGCCTATAGCGAGTTGCTTTTGGATTGGGGCGGCCGAAAGGGAACGGCTCGGACGACAATCCATTGCAGAAAATCAGAAATTGGGTTAAGCTTGGCCCATGAACAATCCTGCGCTTCCGCATGGCCTCGACCGCAGGCCCCCGTTCCGGTGCTTCGAACGCCAGGGAAAAGGGCTGAGAAAAAAGTTTCCCCGCTTCAAGCCGCGTAACCCATTGAAAAGTCTAGATTCTGACGAGAGAATCCAAGGAAATCCAAGAGAATCCAACCCTCATGAGCGGGTCTTCGCCGCGAAACGGCCAGGGGCCAAGAAAACCCAAACGGATTGACCGCGGCTCGCTGTGGCGCCGTTCCGGGCGCCAAAACCGAAAAGTCCACCCCCACGTGGTCCCAACCGGACGAACGAGCCACGAGTTCATCTGCCTGCGCCGACCAACGGCGACGGGTTTGTGGGGCAAGTTTCGCTAAAGTATAATTTATATGCGGCTTGCAAGATAAATTATATGCGATAGAAAAGTGTCGTTATCTTCACGTATTCGTGAGCGGTTCACCAATCTGTGAACATCTGCCTTAGGTTCGCCTCTAAATTGAACCTGTCTCGCCAGCCTGTCGCCTGAATAGTGTGCGAAGTTATCATCACTCAGCGTCTAGGCGACCGGTCGGCCGGGTTGAATTGAGAAGCCCGAGTTCTTTCGACCGTGTGCTGGAACCTGCACCCGATGTCGATCGTCTGTGGGGACAGCCATAGGAGGTATGATATGAAACACGCACTTATAGGACTTCTATTGGCAGGATCGACCTGCGCTTTCGTTCTTGCGACTCCTGCCGTTGCGCAAGTGGCGGGCAATCCGGGCGATCTTCACACGCCTACCGTCTACACGACCGAGAGCAGGTCTCAGGCCTACGGCACCGCGGCCCCTGGGTTTGGCGGCGGTCCGCTTGGACCTTTGGGCATTCTAGCCGCTCCAATCACCTCGCCTGTCGCCGCGATGAACGGCGGTCCGAGTGGCGGCGCTTGCGGAGTCAGCCAGGACTTCAATGGCCGATTGACCGCCCTCTGCGGTCTCTAATCTTAGCGTAAAAGCGTTATGTGCAGCGCCGCCCTCCCGGGCGGCGCTGACTTTTTTGGGAAACGCAACGCGTCCCAAACATGGGCTTTCAAGTAGTAGGGAGCGCCCCCAAGGTAATTGCCTTCGCGGACGCTCGCACAAAGCGGAACCAATAGAGTTCGCGGACGTTTGAATCGCAGAGTTGGCCCCGCAACGTCCGGAAGGCCGACCGGTCGACGAGGGCGTCGCCAGTCGGGTCGTTCTCCTTCTTCGTCGTAGCGATTCGGCGCCCAGGAGGACCCGCATGAACAACGCGTTCTTGGCTTTGACAGCCGCAGGATTTGCCGGTCTCAGTGGATACGGCATCAACGCTCAAACGTCTCCGGTACAAACTGCCCAAGTGGTCAATTCCACGCCGGACTACACGCAAGAGGCGGGCGTATTCTCGCAATGGTTGACCTCTGCCGCGCCCCAGTGCGTGGCCGTATCCAAAATCGGTTCCGTAGCGCACCTTACCAAGCTCACGCGTGAACAGTTCCAATTTGTACGCGCTCTGTACATCGCCATTCCTCCGATTTCGCGAGCGCTTCCCCCGGGCGATAGCGCGATGATCGCGAGTGCGAACGGCCACTCTATGGTGGCGCTGGTTTCTGGCGGTGAAACCTGCGCGCGCTTCCTTGCTCCGGATTTCGTTTTGTCGATGCTCACTCAAGTCGGCAAAGGCGAGACCGAAGCGGCCGGAGACCCGATTTAGGGCCTTGCTAGCGTAGGCCGCCGCTTGACCTTGAACGAACCGTTGCGAGCTTAAGCTCAGCCTTGTCCCGCTATTGCCGGCGCTCCTATTCCCTTCTATGCAGAGATAATGGGCGATTGAGTCGACGCTTGTGCGCCGCAAGCCAAGCTAGGCATTGACCTAGCGGCCGATCGCAGGGGATCGGGGCGACAAAAATGCGGTCATATGCGGCAGCGCTTGTTGTCCTCGCGGGACT
>Ga0210406_10005467_pt1 | contig 13314 bp, 9 predicted proteins | sample IncBWC30MmetaG_FD_155454 | JGI IMG/M metagenome (GOLD analysis project Ga0210406, IMG submission 155454) | Forest soil microbial communities from Barre Woods Harvard Forest LTER site, Petersham, Massachusetts, United States - Inc-BW-C-30-M | ecosystem: Environmental > Terrestrial > Soil >... | reverse complement strand
ATGTTGTTGAGTTCGACGGAGTGGATGACGTTCTGGTCTTCACCCTGGTTGCGATCCGCACTCAGGGAGAGCGAGAAGCGCTCCTCGATTTCTTCCAGAGTTACGGCGCCACGCGTCGTCAGCGCGTAGACATACTCCGCTCCCAACGCGGGCACCGTCCATCTGCTGACAAGGTCATGCTGTATGAGCCTCTGGGTTCTCCAGTTGAATGACCGGCGGCATTCGCTACTACCGCGCAGCTGCATGTATTCGCGTCCACCGTTTCCGTGCGCGCGATTTTCGAACGATTGACGGTGAAACCCTGATGCGGGATATTGAACGTGACCACGGAACCGACCTGGCCCACGCCAGTTATCGCATCATCAAGGTGACACTCTCAGCCATTTTCACGCATGCTAAAAGAGTTGGCGTCGTTGACCACAATCCCATCCACGGTGTCAGCGTTCCGAAAGGGAAGAAACATGGTCGGAAACGATTTGCTTATTCCCTTGAGGAAATCGAGATGCATCTTGATTTATTTTCTGGCGATTCGATCACGGTGCATGGCCAGGACGGAAGTGTTTACACTCCCGAGGTCCCCGCGGCCATTGTCCGGGCTCTAATCGCAGTTGCGGCTTTCGCCGGATTGCGTCATGGCGAAATTCGAGGACTGTGGTGGGAGGACGACGAGGATGACAGGCTTACCATTCGACGGTCGGTATGGCGTACTCAGGTGAAGGATACAAAGACACACGAAGACGAGGAGAATCCGGGGGTGGTCCCCATCATCCGGCCCCTGCGCGTGTTGCTCGACGCCATCCGGCCCGCCAATACTTACGGGTGGATCTTCCCCAACAGTGTCGGGGGGGCGCTAGACCTCGCCAACATCACGGAGAGAGTGATCAAGCCTGTCTTCAAAGCCAATGGTCTCGATTGGAAGGGGTGGCAGGCTTATCGTCGCGGGCTTGCGACGAATCTGAAAAAGCTAGGCGTGCCCGACACTACCATTCAGGCCATTCTCCGGCATGAAAGCGTCAGCACGACTCAACGCTTTTATATCAAGACGGCTCGCGAGGACGCCATGGATGCGATGAAAAGGTTCGAAGAAAAACTCAAATGTGCAGCAGTTGTGCAGCAGATAGTGAACTGATTGTCGGTAAGCTATTGAAAAACTGGAGCCGACGATCGGACTTGAACCGATGACCTGTCGATTACGAATCGACTGCTCTACCAGCTGAGCTACGTCGGCTTAGCTCGATTGTAAATGTAGTTGAAAGCACCGTAAAGCAGCGTTAAGTCCTAGTTTTTCCACTGGGGTACACCGAATTGTCACTTGCGCAAGCCGGGGGAGTCCGCCGATAATCACTGTAGAGCTCCGGAGCCACTACGGGCTTACATGAATCGATTTTGTCGGGCGGACATTCTTCGCATACTCCATATCACCCCGAAACAACTAGCCGGGTGGCAACGAGCCGGTTTGGTCACAATTTCTGACCAGTTCTCCTTCTTCGACCTCGTGCAACTGCAAAAAGTACGCGACCTGCGCGCTAAGCGTGTGAGTTCGGCGGTGATTCGCGAGTCCCTCACGGCAATGCAGAAGCAGGTTGCTGGCATGGAGAACCCGCTGCTCGAGGCCAGCGCCTTCAACATCGGGAACCGGGTGGCGTTTCGGCACGACGGACGGTCGGTCGAGCCGGTCGCCGGACAGTATGTGTTGGAGTATGAGCCTGTGGGCGCGGTGGTTTCCGCCAAGGTCAGGCCAATCTCGCAATCTGATTCAGTCGCCGACCTTTTCGCTCGGGGGGTCACACTTGAAGAGCATCCCAGCACGCACGATGAGGCCATCGCGGTTTACCTCAAGGTGCTGGGGTTCGAGCCGAACCATGCGGCGGCCCATATCAACCTGGGAACGCTGTACTACAACCGGCAGGACTTCGTCGCTGCGGAGAAGCATTACCGCCTGGCGACTGATGCTGATTCGCGTTATGCGCTGGCATACTTCGACTTGGGGAACGTGCTCGACGAGACGGAGCGCCTCGAGGAAGCCATCGCTGCGTATCGGACTGCTATCCAGCTGGCTCCCACTTACGCTGATGCGCACTACAACCTGGCCATCGCCTATGAGCGTCAGCGGCAGCCTCGGCGAGCACTCGAGCACTGGAAAGCGTATGCACGGCTCGATCGCCTAGGGCCGTGGTCCGTGCACGCGCGAAACCAGATTGCGCGCATTTTGGACGGCGACAAGCTCAAGATGGTCTTCAGCCGGCCGAAGTAGTTCGCTCCGCTAATAACCGATCCAACCCAGGCGATCACCGCTCTGGCGGTGTTCATACGCGGACGCGTTCTCCGCTTGCGGACAGGCGCAGCGCTGTTTGAGCCCCGGCGCGCGAAGCCAAGCATGTGATACGCCGGTGCTTATCGGACATCCGACTGTGGCCGTGGAGTTGCAGCGTGTTGTCTGTTTGGGCTTTCCGCCCAGGTCGCCGGAGAAATGCCCGAAATGACAACGCTGTGGTACGACATGGTGTATGCCCTTCGCCAGATGCGGAAGTCGCCGGGCTTCACGCTGGTCGCGGTCATCACTCTCGCGCTGGGCATCGGTGCGAACGCGGCGATCTTTACGCTGGTCCACGCGATTCTGTTGCAGCCGCTGCCGGTTAAGAATCCGTCAGCGTTGTACCGGCTGGGTTCGCACGACATCAATTGCTGCGTGATGGGTGGCCTGCAGGACGATTGGGACGACTTTTCATACGCGCTCTACCAGAAGATCAGGCAGCAGACTCCTGAATTCGAGGACCTGGCGGCGGTTCAAGCAGGAATGTCGAATGCCAGTGTTCGCCGCAGTGGAGACAACAGTCCGGCGCGACCGATGTTCTCCGAGTACGTCTCTGGCAACTACTTCGACATGTTGGGCATCGTTCCGGGCGTGGGTCGGGTGCTGCACCCTTCCGACGACCAAACGGGCGCGCCTCCGGCCGGGGTCATGAGCTATCGCGCCTGGCAGAACTACTATGCCAGCGATCCTTCGGTGATCGGTTCGACTTTCACTATCAACGGATCGCCAATCACTGTTGTGGGCATCGCCCCCGCGGAGTTTTTTGGCGACCGGTTAACGGAGACGCCTCCGGACTTCTGGCTGCCGCTGTCGACGGAACCGTTGATACACCGCAGTAACACCTTCCTAAACAAGCCGAATCTTCATTGGCTCTACTTGATGGGCCGACTGAAGCCGGGGAGCGTACCGGACCAAGTAGGTTCGAAGGTGACGGTGGAGTTGCAGCAATGGCTCAACAGCGGAGAAGGTGCGTCAACTTTAGGGGATGGTGACCGCAGCAGAATTGCCAAGGAAAAGGTTCTCGCCTTGCCGGCGGCGGCGGGCGTAGCCACTCTGGCGAGGGACTCGCAGAAGGGGCTGTGGTTGTTGATGGCGCTCTCGGGACTAGTCCTGCTGATTGCGTGCGCCAACATTGCCAACCTGCTGCTGGCACGGGGGACGGCGCGCAAGATGCAGACTTCGGTGCGCCTCGCGCTGGGAGCTCGGAGGTCGCGCCTGATCCGGCAGTTGCTGACGGAGAGCGTTGTGCTGGCCGTTCTGGGTGGAGCTGCCGGACTGGCAGTGGCGTATCTGGGAACACGCAGCATCCTGGCAATCGCCTTCCAGGGTTCATTGTTCGTTCCAATCAGCCCTGACCCGTCAACGGCTGTGTTGTTGTTCGCCTTTGGGCTTTCGCTGCTTACCGGAATCGTTTTCGGAGTGGCCCCGGCTTGGATCGGTTCCCATGCGGACCCAGCAGAAGCACTGCGCGGAGCGAGCCGTTCGACCACCCACGGCGCTACATTCCCGCAAAAGATGCTGGTCGTCGTGCAGGCGGCGCTCTCCTTGGTGCTGGTGGCGGGAGCTGTGCTGATGGTGCAGAGCCTGCGAAAGCTCGAACATCAGAACTTCGGTTTCCGGAGCGACCATCGTTACATCGTTCGGGTTGGCCGGGCATTTCACGACTACCCGCTCGAAAAGCGCGAGGGGGCCTATCGTGAGCTGTGGCAGCGAATGAACAGCATTCCGGGAGTGATCACGGCCAGCTACTCGATGTACAGCCCGATGGAGGGGAACAACTGGAGTACCTCCATATACATGCCGGGCCGCACGCATCTTTCGGGCGAGCACGGCGACTATGCCTCGTGGCTGCGCATTGGGCCGGATTACTTCGAGACACTTGGAACGCGGCTGGTGCGTGGACGCACGATCGGCGAGCAAGACACAGCAACCTCGACCCGGGTCGCTGTAGTCAACGGGCGGTTCGCCAAGAAGTTCTTCAAGGACGAAGACCCGATCGGCAAGCGCTTCGGTGCTGGCGACCCCAAGCATACGTCTGACTACGAGATCGTTGGCGTAGTCGAAGATACCAAGTACCAGGACACACATGGGCCCGCCTTCGCCACGTACTTTCTGCCATACCTGCAACACGTGGTGTACGCCGATGCGGCCGACAACTCCGGTGAGGATGCCTCGCAGACTATCGAGACCATTGAATTGCACGTGGTCGGCGCTCCCGAAAACCTGGAAAGCACGGTGCGCAGGCAGTTGGCAGAGATCGATCCGGACATCACGGTGCAGAGAGTGACCACCTTCGAGGAACAGGTGGGGGAAGCCATGAACCAAGAAAGGTTGCTAGCTAGGCTGACGACCTTGTTCGGCATCCTGGCCCTGGCTCTGGCATCGATCGGACTGTATGGCGTGACGGCTTACACGGTTGAGCAGCGAACGAGAGAGATCGGTATCCGCGTGGCTGTCGGAGCCACCCGCGCGAACGTAGTGCGGATGGTGTTGAGCGGGGCGTTCCGGCAAGTGGCTCTTGGGTTGGCGATTGGAATTCCCTTGGCGCTACTCACCGGGTGGCTGATCTCCAGCCAGCTGTTCGAGGTGAAGGGACATGACCCATTGGCGCTCGGCCTTGCCGCGCTTTTGCTGGGGCTATGCGCCCTGATTGCGGGACTGGTTCCGGCCAAGCGCGCGGCCTCAATCGAACCTATGAAGGCGCTCAGGACGGAATAGAAGATAGGGGCGCTTCCGTTCCGAATTGGGAAAGACGCGGCAAAAACTGCCAATTTTAGTTGGTGGAACGCATCGGGCTTAACGTAGCTTGGGGACTTCCACTCCGCGGCGCCGGATGGCCCTCTAGGTGCGTCGGCCGCCAGCGCGAAGAACATGCCCTTCACCCGGCCCTGAGCGTCCATGAAGATCTTGGCGTCGAGGTCGCAGGCTCAAACTCGCAGGTCAGGTAATGATCGCAGCGTCAAACTGGGCCTCAAATGATCGAACTGGCGCGCTGCGAGTTGAGTAGAGAGCGCCTTGCCAATGGCTTCGAAATCCTGGGCGTGGACGGGGCGGTAACGACGAAACAGCAAACTCACATGACCAACAACGCAGTATTGAGAAGGGTCTTCATTGGAATTCTCACTGGCACTCATCACCAGTAGTCCCATACTACTGCGCTGCCTATGCAGTTCGTCACCCGCACGGAGGACAGCCCGACTCGGTCACTGTGGCCGGTGCTAGAATCGAGAGTTTGTACCCCAGCTTTGAGGATTCTTGCCATGTCAGAAATCACTGCAATCGATACTCCTCCCGCTCCGCTGGTCGCACTGACCGAAGACGAGACGCTCTTTCGCGATACGATCCGCCAATTCGCAGACGAAACCGTCAGGCCGCACGTCAAGGAAATGGATGAGAAAGGCGCATTCGAGCCGTCGCTGATCCGCAACTTCTTTGAGCTGGGGCTGATGGGCATCGAGGTCCCGGAGCAGTACGGGGGCGGGGGCGGGACGTTCTTCGAGGCGATCCTTGCGGTGGAGGAGTTGTCGCGCGTCGACGCATCGGTGGGCGTTATCGTTGATGTGCAGAACACGCTGGTTAACAACGCGCTGATGCGTTGGACCACCGATGACCAGAAGAAGCGTTATCTGCAGCGCATGTGCTCTGAGACTGTTGGAGCGTATGCGCTGAGCGAGGCCAACTCGGGGTCAGACGCCTTCGCTCTGCAAACGCGCGCGGAACTGAAGGGCAACGAGTACATTCTTAACGGCCAGAAACTGTGGATCACCAATGCGAAAGAAGCGGACGTGTTTATCCTGCTGGCGACGGTCGATCCGACGGCAGGTTATAAGGGCATTACGGCGTTCATCGTGGAGAAAGAGTTTCCCGGCTTCAACGTGGGAAAGAAGGAAGACAAGCTGGGCATTCGGGCTTCAAGCACGTGCGAACTGATCCTGACGGACTGCCGCGTACCCGAAGCCAACGTGCTGGGTGAAGTCGGGAAGGGATACAAGATTGCCATCGAAACGCTGAATGAAGGGCGTATCGGTATCGGCGCGCAGATGCTTGGGCTGGCGCGCGGAGCATGGGAACACGCCGTAAAGTACGCCCAAGAACGCAAACAATTTGGGAAAGCGATCGCCGAGTTCCAGGGGATCCAGTTCCAGATTGCGCAGATGGCGACGGAGATCGAAGCGGCCCGCATGCTGCTGTACAACTGCGCGCGGATGAAAGATGCCCGCATGAACTTCGTAAAAGAAGCCGCCATGACGAAGCTGTTCTGCTCGCAGGTGGCCGAGCGCGTGGCATCGCTGTGCGTCGAGATTTATGGCGGGTATGGGTTCACCAAAGACTATCCGGTGGAGAAGTATTTCCGCGACTCCAAGATCGGCAAGATCTACGAAGGCACCTCGAACATGCAGCTGCAGACGATTGCCAAGCTGGTGATGGGGAAATAGGAGGGGAGCGCCATGCTCGCGACGGAGAAGCTTATCGGCTTCGTGCCGATCACCGATGCCGCTCGTGCCAAGTCATTCTATGCGGAGAAGCTTGGGCTGAAGTTCGTCAGTGAAGACTCCTTCGCGGTGGTATTCGATGCGAATGGCAATATGCTTCGTCTGACGCGAATGAATGAGGTCAAGCCCCAGGCGTTTACGATTCTGGGCTGGCAGGTGTCGGACATTGTGGGGACGGTCAAACGCCTGCATGAAGCCGGAGTGACATTCGAGCGCCTCGGCAATTTCATGCAACAGGACGAGCTTGGGATATGGGCCGCACCTGGGGGCGCAAAGGTCGCCTGGTTCAAAGATCCGGACGGCAACACCCTGAGCGTTTCACAGCACTGATCCGACGAACCGCAGAGACCCAAACGCTTCGGGCACATGAAAGTTAGGCGTTGGAGTACCGGTCGGCCGCCAGGCACCATAGAAGCGATACGGGTCAATTCCTTCGCAGCGGAAGAAGTTCACTCGCCAGGTTTGCGCAGGATCGAAGCTGCTGGCCAGCGCTGCCATGGGGATCGCCAGTTCGGCAACCCACTGCTGATTCGACTCGTCTAGATTGACCAAACTTCGCATTCCACTGGCAATGTGATGGAGCCCTTGCGGCGTGATGTCGAGATCGAGCCATTGGCCATTCGGGCTTACCTCGAATTCCTTATAGTATTTCTTGCCAAAGCGGTCAGGCTGCAGGAAGACCTCCGCCACGTCGCGCTCCCAAAGGTAATCTCTCCTGCCATTATGATCGGAGTCGCCGTGTACATCGATGGAGCGATAGCGGCAGCAAAATCTCAGATACAACTCGCGCTCGGTCCATAAGACTCGGGTTTCCGTCTGCCGCTGAGGGTCTGAGTTGTTTCCCCGCCAGTCGTGCAAGAACCGAATGGCGCTGGCGCGCTCCCACTCACGGGCAATAGGAAAGCCGTTCGTGTCAAGCTGCTGGCTGAGGCGAACGGCCATAACTTCCGGTCGTGAGGCGGACAACGGCTACTCAACCTCGTGCTTGGCGGTATAACCGTCGCGGGCGATGATCTGGTATTTGACGTCGTGGTTCTTCTCGTCCTTGATCTCAAGCGGCTTGTCGTCCGGTCCCACCAGCTCCACCTTCAGCTTGCGGTAGGTCGCATCCATCTTGGGATTGCTGGACTGGTAGGTGATGGTGTACTGGTTGCGGATGGACTGGGCGATTTCCTTGAAGTCCTGCGGCAGTTCACCCATGAAGCGCGGCGAATACCAGTGCCCGCCGGTGAGTTGGGCAAATGTGCGCATCTGGTTGTCGGCCACCAGATAGTCCATGTTGGCGGCGCTGAATTCAGGATTGTTGCCGTATCGCGCCTCCATCATGACCCGCAAGGCCGCGCCAGTCGTGATGCAGTAGATGGTCACGTTGGGCGTGGACTTCACCTTTTTTAAGATCTTGTCGTAGGTCATGTGACTCATGGTGTCACGGCCGCTGGCGACGATCACGAGTTCCTTGTGTCCGGGGATGCGGTCCAACCGGTCGAGGGTGTCGTACATCGCGTCCCATAGGTTGGTCTCGCTGAAGCCGGGAATGCGCAAGGTATTCAGCGCTCCGAAAATGGCCTGCTTGTCCTGGGTGAAATCGACGAGGATGTGCGACTTCATGTCGAACTCAACCACCGCCACCCAGTCGATGGGCTTCAGGTTCGCGGCAAACAGGTAGGAGGCATTGAGAGCGTCGGACATGAAGTTGTAGTTCGTGGAGGCGAACTCAACCAGCAGCACCGCGGTGATGGGGGCCTCGCTCTGGGTAACGGTCTGGATCTTCTGGGGCACGCCGTCTTCCCAGATCTTGAAGTGCTCTTTCGCGACGTTGGGTGGAATGGCCAAGGGTCGTCCGTCTTTCATCACCACGCGCGCGTCCACGGTGACGACGGGCACGTCGACGCGCAGGGAGTACTCGGGCGCGTCCGCCTGTTTCTTGGGCTTGGGTGGCGGAGGCGTGTCGTCGGTCGATTCCTTTTTCTTGGGGACCGCCATCGGCCTCACGTCGTTCTCGGGGCCTCCAGCTTCGGCAGGCATCTGATCAGGCTTCTGGGAAGCCTGGCCCTGCGAGGACGACTGGGTATTCGTGGACTGCGCCCAACCGGGAGCGGCGTGCAACGAAACCAGCGCAACGACGGCCACCACGGCGACCCTCAAATGGTTGCCGGTAAAAAGTATATTGCCGTCAACTTTCGATTGCTTCTTTCGATACATCGGAGGCCTCGTCGGCATAAGTCTTTGCTAGTATAAATGCACCTTCAACCACTTGGATTCGGACGCGGCTACGCATTCAGACGTATTGAACCCTGAGACGTCTAAACAGTCGCGGGAATCCGAGAATCGGATGTTTCCCTCTGGTCGCGTCCAGATAGGCGGAACAAGTGGGATTCCCGGCCGAAGCTTGGCTTCGCAGTTGAGGTTAGGATTTCAGTTATGCGCAGCGTTATTTCGTCGGCTCTGCTTTGCCTTCTGTCGATCGCGGCTACGGCCGCCACCCCCCAACCAAAAGTCCAGATCATGCCGTTGGACCAGGTCAAAGCCGGTATGCGGGGGGTTGCCTACACGGTTTTCGAGGGCGTGAAGCCAGAGGCCATGGAGGTCGAAATCCTCGGCGTATTACGCGATATGGCAGGGCCGAAGTCGGATGTGATCTTGGCGCGTTTGCACGGTCCTAAGGTGGAATATACTGGCGTAGTTGCGGGCATGAGCGGCAGCCCGGTGTACATCAACGGCAAGCTGGTGGGCGCAATTGCGTACCGCATCGGCGAGTTCCCCAAGGAGCCGATTGCCGGGATCACTCCGGCTGCTTCGATGATGGAGATCAACGAGCTGGACAAGACTCCTTCGCCCGAGATGGAGGCAGCCAGGGCAGGCGCTGAGCTTGCGGCCAGCCACACCTCTGGACCGGGGACTTCGGTGCTGCCAAATCAGTCAGACACGGGATATGCCAACCTACTTAAGCCGATCGAGACACCTCTAGTTTTCAGCGGATTCAGCGAAGGCACGATTCGGATGTTCTCGCAGCAGTTCGCCGCTGCAGGGGTGACACCTGTGATGGGGGCTGGGTCGGTCAGTGACGACAAGCAGCCGGAACCACTCGAGCCTGGATCAGCCGTCAGCGCCATCCTGGTGCGGGGTGATATGAGCATCGCCGGCACTTGCACGGTGACGTATCTCGACGCGACGAATTTGCTGGCCTGCGGGCATCCCCTGCTGCAGTCGGGGAACATCGACATGCCGATGACCAAGGCGACGGTGCTTGCGACCCTGGCGTCGCCTTCCAACTCGTTCAAGATCGTGAATACCACCGAGCCGGTCGGGTCGTTCGTACAGGACCGACGGACAGGCATCATGGGGCGCTTTGATCGCGAGCCCCACATGATTCCCGTCACGCTGAATTTCCACGGCGCCACGCATGCGAAGCAGTTCCACTACGAGGTGTTGAACAACGCCAAGATCACACCAACGGCGATGATGGCGACGGTCTTCAACGCGCTCCAAGGCATGAACGAGTACGGAGAAGACACGACCTATCGGCTGACCGGCAATATATCGGTGCAGGGCTATCCCAAGCTCGGCGTGCAGAACATGTATGCGCCGGTGGACGGAAGTACCCCGACGGCGTATGGCATCGCGATGTCGATTGGCGATCGCTTTGGTCGCATCTACGACAATCCGTATGAGACGCCGACGATCCAAGGCGTGGAGCTGAGCTTCGAGCTGGTGCCGGAGCGGCGCTCAGCACGCCTGGAAAATGCGCGAACCGATGTAATCGAAGCCCGGCCGGGCGATCAGATCACCATTGAGACCGTGCTGCGTCCGTATCGCGGTGAGAGCATGGTGCGGCAGATTCCGGTGAAGATCCCGACATCAACGCCCAAAGGCACGCTGCGAATCCTGGTGAGTGACGGCGAAACGCTCGACAAGCTGCGCCGTGTGCCGCCGTCGCTGAGCCGCCGGCTTCCGCTGGGCTCGACCATCGCGCTGCTGAACAAAGAGCACACTAACTCGCAGGTGTATGTCTCGCTGCTGGAGCCGAACCCGCAGGCCATGGTAAACGACAACGTTATGCCGACGCTGCCGCTCTCTGTGATGAATGTAATGGATGGTATGCGAGGAACACAGGAGATGGTCGTGGTCGGCGAGTCGGCAACCAACGAGGCCTCGTCAGCCGTGGACTACGTGGTCTCCGGGGCGCAGGTGATCACGATTACGATCAAGTAGAGAATCCCTGTCGGATACGCCCCGCTGACTCCACCCGGACGCAAGCGCAGGGGCTGGTGAGAAGGGCGCTGACGGGCGAGGCTATGACGTTCACTCAGTGTTCAGTGAGTTTGCAGCGACGCTAATGCATAAAGTCCCCCCGCCAGTCGGACCGAAGGACCTTTCGGCCATACTAGACGTGCTGGGCCGGTTCCCACGATTTCCACGACGGCGATATGGTGCGGCGGGCGGTCGAAGTGCATGGGCGCTACGGACTGCCCTTTTACCACTCACTTATCATTGCCGCAGCGGAGCGCGCGGGTTGCGAATGCATCTGGTCGGAAGACCTAAGCGCTGGACAGAAGTACTTCGGCGTCACCGTGCAGAACCCATTTGAACTTCGACGGCCGTAGTTGACCCCTGCGCTTCGAATGAACCCGTCCCCCATGATAAGAACTCTCCGACTGGCGCTGTTATGCACATCGCTGATGTCTATTGCCGCGGCAGAAGGCACACGCACCTGGCAACAATCCAAATACGACGAGTTGGAAAAGGGTACGGCACACGGAGTCGCCATCAACAGCGACGGCAGCCTGTCGCTGGCGCCTTCGTTCAGTGCTCTCCATACTTCGCCATCGACCTACATATGGGACCTCGCGTCCGACTCCACCGGAAACGTCTACGCGGCCGCCGGATCGCCCGCACGCGTGTACAAGATCACCGCGGATGGCAAGGCCAGCATCGTTTTCGCTCCCCAGGAGCTGCAGGTCCAGACGCTTGCGATCGACGCGAACGGGGCGATTTATGCCGCGACCTCGCCCGACGGCAAGATCTACAAAATCGTTCACGTCGCGCCCGCAAGCCCTAAAGTGCAAACAGCCCAGCCCGACAGCTCTGAGCCGGGTGACAAGGCACGGCCCACTGTCGCGGCCGATCCTGCCTACAGCGCCAGCGTGTTCTTCGATCCGAAGACGAAATATATCTGGACCCTGGCTCTCGACAAACAGGGCCGCCTTTACGTCGGCACCGGCGATCGCGGTGAGATTTTCCGTGTAGAAGCCAACGGAACCGGCGCCGTCTTCTTCAAGAGCGACGAGGCCCAGATTCGGGCGCTGAACTTCGACCAGGCGGGCAACCTGATCGCCGGCACCGATGGCAGCGGCCTGATCTATCGCATCTCCCCAAAGGGCGAGGGCTTCGTGCTCTACAGTGCGCCAAAGAAAGAAATCACCGCTATCGCGATAGATGCTCAGGACAACATCTATGCTGCCGGTGCAGGAGAAAAACGCGGTGCAGGCGCGCCTTCGCAGCCGGGAGCTCCGTCGGGAGTTAGCCCGACCGTGCCAGTAACGATTCTCGGCACACAAAGTCAGGCGCAGGCCCCTGGAATTGCTACTGGTATTACCGCGATTCCGTTTCCCAACGTGATGAATCTGGGCGGTTCCGAGGTCTACCGGATCGCGCCGGACGGGTCGCCGAAGACGATCTGGATGTCGAAGGACGACTTGGTCTATGCGCTCGCCTTCGACCAGGCAGGAAGCCTGCTGGTAGGGACCGGCAACAAGGGAAAGATCTACGCCATAGGCGACGACGACTATGCCGATCTCTCTAAGGCAAGCGCCAATCAGGTCACGGCATTCGCCCGCGCACCCAAGGGAGGGCTTTACGCGGCGACCAGCAACCTGGGCAAGGTATTTCTGCTCGGCCCCGATCCGGTTGCCGAAGGCAGCTACGAGAGCGACGTGTACGACGCCAAGATTTTCTCTCAGTGGGGCCGGGCGCAAGTGCGTGGCAGTGGCACGTTTGAACTATTCGCCCGCACGGGGAATGTAGACAATCCCGACCGTAACTGGAGTCCGTGGAAGAAAGTCGATCTGCAAAAAGAACTTCCTGCTGACGCTCCTCCTGCACGATTCATTCAATGGAAGACCGTACTGCATTCCGGCAATCCCGCCCCGATTGTCTACAGCGTGATGTTCAACTACCTCCCCAAAAACGTCGCCCCGGAGGTGGACGAAGTGACGGTGCTGGCTGGAGCGCATGTGCCCTCCTCCACGCACACCAGCAACGCCACGTCCGAAGGCGGAGCCTACGAATCGCCGATCCCCACCGTGCCCGACAAGCATTCGATCGCGATCAAGTGGAGGGCGCACGACGCCAACGACGATCAGTTGCTGTATAGCGTCTACTACCGGGGCGATCGCGAGTCCCAGTGGAAGCTGCTGCGCGAGGGCATCGAGGACCGCTACGCCAACTTCGAGTCCGATCTCTTCCCCGACGGCGGCTACATCATCCGGGTTCTTGCTACGGACGCGC
>Ga0210406_10005466_pt1 | contig 13314 bp, 10 predicted proteins | sample IncBWC30MmetaG_FD_155454 | JGI IMG/M metagenome (GOLD analysis project Ga0210406, IMG submission 155454) | Forest soil microbial communities from Barre Woods Harvard Forest LTER site, Petersham, Massachusetts, United States - Inc-BW-C-30-M | ecosystem: Environmental > Terrestrial > Soil >... | reverse complement strand
AATCTCAGCACTTCTCTGGCGGGTCAAGCCGTCGGTATCAAGGAGGTCGATGATGGCATCTGGCTGGTGACTTTTATGGACTACGATCTTGGTCACATCGATCTAGAGGAAAAAACCCTGCAGCCCCTAAACAACCCTTTTGGCCCAAGGGTGTAAACTATGTCTTCGGAACGTTCTGTAAAGGATCTCTTCGGACCGTACAAAAAAGGGAGTGGCGGAGAGGGTGGGATTCGAACCCACGGTAGGGGTTAACCTACACACGCTTTCCAAGCGTGCGCCTTAAACCGCTCGGCCACCTCTCCGACGTGATTGCAATTGGCTGCAGCAGGCGGCTACAACACGCGATTGCAAGTTTTTCAGTTTAACAGAAACTCTCGGCCCGCGCATTTCCCCGCATCTTAGCGGTTTCCAATATTTTTGCTTCCCACTTCCACTTGGGCGAATCGAAACCTCTCTGCTAAACTTTTCATTGCTATTCCGGGATCGTCTAATCGGTAGGACATCAGCCTTTGAAGCTGAGTATCCTGGTTCGAGTCCAGGTCCCGGAACCATTTTGTTTGCGCCCGCTAAATTTCTCCGCGCTTCATCTCCCCGATCAGGTAGTCGCATGAACGCACGCACAACGTCATGATCGTCAGCGTCGGGTTTTGGCACGGGTTTGAAGAAAACCCCGAGGCGTCCATGACAAATAAATTTTTCACGTCGTGCGTCTGCTGAAATTGGTTCAGCACCGATTTTTTGGCATCGCTTCCCATCCGCGCCGTTCCCGCCTCGTGTAGCGCCCAACGCGGAGCCGAAGGATTCGCGTACGTCCGAATATTCTTAGCATCCGCCGCTTCCAACATTTCGCCGGCTGAGTCTCCCATATCCTTAATCATTGCGCGCTCGTTCTCGCTGTCCTTCATGTAGATTCTCAACACCGGAATGCCGTAGATATCCTTCACGTTCGGATCGATCTCCACGCGATTTTCCCAGCGCGGCAGCACTTCTCCAAATCCGGTCAAATCGAAATTCACGCGAGGCTCGCGCAAGGCTTCCTTGTAAGACTCGCCAAATCCTGGCGCGCCCCAGTTGAATTCGACATTCGAACCACCCTCATATCCGAAGCCGCGTAAGAAGTTTTTTGTGGTTGCTTGCCCTTTCAGATTGCGAAACCTCGCGACATAAACCCCCACTGGCTTCACCGGCCCGCCCATCGTCGGCTGCTCGCCAAACGCCGGAAGCTCCCCGTTTCCGCCGCCACTCCGCACATGCGCGGTCAGATAGTGTCCGAGTGCTCCGCTCGAATTCGCCAAGCCGTTGGCATGTTCGCGCGTCGCGGAGTTAAGAAGGATCCTCGTGCTCTCTTGTGTCTGCGCGCACAGAATCACCACGCGCGCATGAATTTCCCGTGTGACCTTCGTGTTCCGGTCCACATACAGCACGCCGCTAGCGCGATTCGTCTTCTCATCCATCAACACTTTGTGCGCCATCGCGTTCGAAATCAGCGTGCAATTCCCTGTTCGCAAAGCATCCGCCACCGTCGTAAACGCCGAGTTGAAGTAGGAATGAGTGACACATCCGCGGTCGCATGGCCCGCAGTAGTGGCACGGCCCGCGACCGTTCTGCGGACGCGTCAAATTCGCCGAGCGCGCTAACGTAACCGTTCGCCCCAATTTTTCTCTTACACGATTGCGTACCAGAGTCTCCTGGCACGTCATCGGCATCGGCGGCTGAAATTGTCCGTCCGGCAAGTGTTCCAGCCCTTCCGCCATTCCCGTGATACCAACGTACTTTTCGACCAGGTCGTAGTAGGGTTCAATATCCTTGTAACTCAACGGCCAATCTTCGCCAAATCCATCGTGCGATGCCGCATGCAAATCCCAATCGCTGAAGCGCAGACTCACCCGTCCCCAAACATTCGTTCGCCCGCCGCTCACGCGCAGCCGCCCCATCCACAAAAACGGTTGATCCTTCGGCGTGGTGTAAGGCTCTTCCAGATCGTTCACAAACCAGTCCGCCGTATACTCGTTGCAGACATCAAAAACCGATTGAACCGGCCGCGTCTTACGAAGCATCTCCGCCGCACGATTTCTATATTTCAGTTCGAACGCCGGTTTGTGTTCGGAAAAATTCCGATCCGACTGCGGCTTCCCGGCTTCCAGCAATGCAACTTTCAGGCCAGCTTCTGCCAGCCGTTTGCATGCCCAGCCCCCGGACGCCCCGGATCCCACCACGATCGCGTCGTACTCGATTTTTTTCTCTCTCTGCACGCGTCGCATTCCTTTCAGTGCCCCCGGAATGGTAACATCTCGCGCGGGAGCAGTCAGACCTTCTGCCATGCGCTCAACAAATGAAATTCACGTTCTGCCGAATAACGAAATTTCTCCTCGCCGCATTTCACGCCGCGAACTGGCGCAAATTCTGCTCGCAGGCGCCGCAGGCTTCGTTTCCCCATTGTCTTCCGCAATTCATCCGCTGAACAAACATCTTTTGAACGCAGCGCTTCTCGATTCGGCCGATGCCAGGCTTTCCACCAAAAACGACAATCCGCTATTTTTGTCTGCGCAACAATTCGCGGCGCTCGATGTTCTTTCCGAAGCCATCGTTCCCGGCTCCCGCAGCGCACAATCAGCGGCGTTCATCGATCTCCTGCTCAGCGCAGACACCCGTGAAGCTCAGCAGATGTTCACCAACTTCCTCTCTGCGTTCGAATCGGCATCGCAAGATAATTTCCACTCTGCAATCATTTCGCTCAGTTCCTCTCAGCTTCACGATCTCCTGACTTCTCTGTCTGCGTCAGATTCCGCCGGCCACAAACAGTTCAATCACCTCAAGGATTGGATCGGCGGCGCCTATTATTCGTCCGAAATCGGCATGCGCGAACTGGGCTGGACGCCCGATCGAGTTTTTCCGGCGTTTCCAACTTGCCCGCATCCCGAAGGACACGCCTAACAAACCGCATTCGAGGAGATCACTGTGAACAGTCCCGCAAATCGTCGCGACTTCCTGAAAACGGCAGCGCTCGCTGGCGCCGCTATCACTCTGCCGAAACCGATCGCCTTCCCTTCTTCCAAATCGCTACTCGTGTTCACGAAATCCTCCGGCTTTGAACACCAGGTTGTGAAACGCACCGACGGCAACCTGAGCATCGTCGAGACCGTGGTCACCGAACTCGGAAAAAAGCACGGCTTCCAAGCACAGTGTTCGAAAGACGGCAGGATTTTCGATTCTCCCGCGTTTCATTCCTTCCAAAGCGTGCTATTTTTCACCACCGGCGATCTCACGCAGTCAGGCACCGACAAAAATCCGCCGATGTCTCTAGCAGGCAAACAAACTCTTCTCGATTCCATCCAGCTCGGCATGGGATTTGCCGGCGTTCACGCCGCCAGCGACACATTTCATACCCAGCCCGATTCTGAGGACCGCGCGACCCGCTATGTCGCTTACGGCGAAAAAGCCGATCCGTATCTGCGCATGCTCGGCGCTGAGTTCATCACTCACGGCAGCGACCCGCGCCTGCAAACCACCGGCCTCATCATCAACGATCCAAAATTTCCCGGCCTCGAAGGCGTCACTTCTCCCGTCGAATTCAACGAAGAGTGGTACTCATTGAAAGATTTTGCCCCCGATATGCACGTCATCCTGACTATCGACACCAGCAAATTAAAGGGTGAATGCTATCAACGTCACCCCTATCCCGGCGCTTGGGCCCGCATGCAAAACAAGGGCCGCGTTTTTTTCACGGCGCCGGGCGATCGCCCGGAAAATTGGCAAAATCCATTTTTTCTGAATCATCTGGCAGGCGGCATTCGCTGGACCCTCGGCGAAGTCAACGCCGACATCCCCACAAATCTCAACTCCGTCACTCCAGGCTATGCCGACATCCCACCCCAACCACCCAGGAAAAAATAATCGCCCAGTTTTTGTAGCGGCGGGTTTATCCCATCTTTCTTTTTTGCTTCACTCACTGGGCGGGGCTTTGACTCGTCACATCCTAGCTGAATCTACTTCCTTAACCTCCTCTACTTCCTTTCTACGCAACACAACGCCGCACCACCCGCAATCCCCGAGTTCTCCCTATAATCCGCCGGGACCAACGCGATCTCCCCGTGTCTAGCGTTCACGCACCATTTTTTCATTCGCGCCTGAATTTCGCCAAAATGCGGCCGCAACATTTCCGCCACGCCGCCGCCCAAAATCATCACGTCGGGCTCCAGCAAATCCACGATATTGCCCAGCCAGACCGCCAAATACTCGATCGTTTCGGACAGAATCTCCCGAGCCAATTCATCTCCCGCGTCAGCCGCGAGTGCCACCATCGAGCTTCTTATCGCTGCTGCATCTCCACCCGCGAGCGCCAGCAACGCGGCGCCTCCTGTCCTATCCGCCGCAGTTGCTTCCCGCGCCCGACGCGCAATCGCCGTGCCCGAAGCCAGCGCCTCTATGCAGCCGCGTTTTCCGCAATTACAGCGCGGCCCGCGAAAATCAATGCTGACGTGCCCGCCCTCCGCCGCCGAGCCCGTCCGCCCATGAAAAATTTTCCCATCTAGAATTATTCCTGCGCCGATTCCCGTGCCTATACAACCATAAAAAACATTGCCGAATCCCTTCCCCGCGCCCCACAAACTTTCTGCAAGCGCCGCCGCGTTCCCGTCGTTATCCACTCGTGCGACCACTCCATAACGGCGCCGAATTTCGTCGGCCAACGGAAAATCCCGCCAGCACGGCACATTGGGCGGATTCAGCACCACACCGGTTCGCGGATCAAGCGGCCCGGGCGCGCAAATCCCGATCGGAAAATCGGCTCTGCCGCCCGCCGTTTTCCCTTTCAACAACGCATCCAGAGCCGACGTCACCGCGGCAAACCCTTCCTCCGCCGTCCCGCGCGGATTCATCGCCACCCGCAAGTGCTCGCCCAGCTCGCCGCGGCCATTCACAAAACCAGCGGCCACTTTCGTCCCACCCACGTCCACACCAATCATCCAGCGAGCACTTTCGCGCGCGTTCATCGTCACTCGATTTTCACCATGCCGTTCTTTCCAAATCAGGCAGGAACCACTGGCCGCGACCCGCGAACTCCATAGTAAAGAATAAACAGGTAACACAGCACAGGAAGAATAAAAGCGTGATGGATGCCAATCCGATCCGCAATGGCGCCTTGCGCGACTGGAAGAATCGCGCCGCCGACGATAGCCATAATCATTAACCCCGAGCCATCTCCCGTTAGGGGTCCAAGTCTTGCAATGCCGAGTGTAAAGATACTCGGGAACATAATCGAATTAAAGAAGCCGACGAGTATGATGCTCCACATGGCGACTGCGCCCGCGGTTAGCATCGACGTGGTCACCAATGCAACTGCGCAGCCTCCGCAAATCCCCAAAAGGGCGCCAGTGGGTATCGCAATCCGCCCGCCCTTAATCGCCGAGACTGCAAGAACTGTCACGAACACCGCTACGCTAAGCAGAAAAACGGGCTGTAGCAAGCGTACCAATCCGAGAAGCCCCAAAAGGATCTGTACGCCGCCGGTAGCCTGATTACCCACAAATCTTGCGGGGATCAAAAACGATACGGTGGCGAATGCAACGGCGATTAGTAAGGAACGGAGTATCTGAGACGTTTTCAGCTCGCTCAGAAGCACCGAGCCAACGAACCGTCCGACCATCGCACCTCCCCAGTAACACCCCACGAGGCCAGCTGCGGCAACCTCGCTCAAGTTCCCGATATTCGGCTGGCTCAAATAATTAATCAGAAAACTCCCAATGGAAACTTCCGCGCCCACATAAACGAAAATCCCTACCATGCCAAGCACCAGGTGCGTATATTTCCAGATGCTCGCGGCGGACTTCTGATGGGCTTCTCTTCTCGCTTCCGGCATCGGCGGCAGTTTGAACATTCCAATCAGCACCGCAAACAGAATCAGCGCAATTCCGATCACCGTGTACGGCAGCTTTACCGACGACGCTTCTTGCACCTTGTACGCCTGCAGCGCGTCCGCAGACATTTTCGCCATTGCCGCCGACGAGCTCGCATGAGCATTCAAAATGAATAGTCCGCCCAAATACGGACCAATCGTCGTCCCCAATGAATTAAACGCTTGCGTCAGATTCAATCTGCTCGAAGCCGTCTCCGGCGGCCCCAGCACCGAAACATACGCATTCGCCGCCACCTGCAGCGCCGTAATTCCCGCTGCCAGCACCATCAACGCGCCCAAGAAAAGCGCGAACGAAGGCGCGGCTGCCGCGGGAATGAACAAAAACGCACCGATTCCCATCGTCACCAGACCCGTCACCATCGTTTTCTTATAACCGATGGTGTCAATCACCTTCGCCGACGGAATCGAAAAAATAAAGTACGCCGAAAAAAATGCAAACTGAATCAGCATCACTTTCGTGTAGTTCAAATCAAAAATCGACTTCAGGTGCGGCACCAATATGTCGTTCAATACCGTCACAAATCCCCAAAAGAAAAACAGCGTCGTAACCATCGCCAATGCCGCTCGATACGTCTGCCCACCCGATTGCCCCGTAGTCGCTCGAGCATCTCCCGTCGTTACCATCACCATAGGTCCACTCTCTCCCTGAACGCCTCTCCGCAAAACTGCCTGAGGCCACTTTCGCCTCGCTTACCCTACTCCAAATCTCGCTCCATGTATCAAGAAAATTCCCCGGCTGTCACTTTCGCGAGGGGAGCGCGGCAGATCCGAGAGCACGGCCTTGCCCTCGCAGTAGAGTCGCCGCGTTTGTTTCCTCTTCGTTTCATCGGCTGGTTCGCCGGACCCAATTATGGTTGAAAGCACGGCTCGATTCGACGATCTCGCAAACGCAAAAAGCCCGGAGAGGATTACCCCTCCGGGCTTTTTGCTTTTGCGGTTTGCTGGCAGGCCGGTTTTACTTGCCAAACGTAATAACGCCGAATGTACCGTTCCCGTAATTATTGTTGCCCGCGGTAAAGAACAACTGGTTGGGATTTCCGTTCGCGCCGGCGCCTTGTCCGAACTGAATGGCCCATACGTCGTCAATCTCAATCGCTTTCCCGCTCTCGTCACGCAGCGGGCCTAGAAACGCACCGGTGTTTGGGTTAAACGCGTTAATCCGCCCGTGCGGCGTGTTGTTCGTGATCAACAACGCGTTGCTCATCGGGCCAAAATCGCTCGGCGCCAGTGCCACGCCCCACGGCGAATGTAGCGGTCCGCTCACCGCGAAGTGTGTCTTCAGGACACCCGCCGGCGTGAACGAATCAACAAAACCGCCTTGCGATTTGTCCAGCGCCGTGTAGGTGACCCAGATCGTTTCTACGCCGTTCGCGTCGGTGATCGTCTGGATGCCATAAGGTGCAAATTTTTTCGGAATCCGCGCGTCAACAAAAGCTTCCGGATTCGATTCCACGAGCTTGAAATTGGAGTCGAACACATCGATTCTGCGATTCGCTCCATCGTCCGCGGCGTACAAGAACGCTTGCCCGTTGTTGGTGGCAATCGCCAAGCCGGTGTACACGGCGCCCGCACCCGACCGGTCGGGACCCAATGTTGCCGTACTCGCACCCGTCGCGCTGATACCGCCTACCGCTGGATTCCATCCGCTGATTGTGCCGTCAAACGTCGCGAAAATAAAAATTGCCGATGCTGACGCTTGCATTTTGGTAATCGGATTCACTCCTGAAACAGTAAATGCGGTGCTTCCTTTTGGTAGGTTCGTGGCCACGATTCCAGTTGGCGACCCCTGCCCGCCAGACGCTGACGGAATGCTGACCACAAGTCCCGCTGGAGTCGCTGTGATTGTCCCGCCCGGGTTGTTGCTGATCGCATACAGTGTGGACAATCCTGTACCGTTGTCGCTAACCCAGTACGGGCTTCCCGCTGTGGACACCAGTCCCCAAGCATTGACCAGGTGAGAATCTTGCACTGTGCTTCCCGCGCCGGTGTTGGTCACCAAATCCGTCCGGACATACTGCGCCGACGCCAAATTAGGTACCAGCATTGCCATCGCCAAAACTGGCAGAACTTTCCATCCAAATTTCATGTTCCTTCTTCCTTCCATCTTTCAGGGTTTCAGGGTTTGTACTTGCAAACCCTGAGGTAAAACGAGTTTCAGGGTTTGTACTTGCAAACCCTGAGGTAAAACGAGTTTCAGGGTTGTACTTGCAAACCCTGAGGTAACAACTGCGAACTGCGTGAAGGTGGCCTTGCGGATTGCAGCGAGGCGACACGGTACTTTGCAAGGAGCCAGCTCGGTCTTTCTCGTGCGGCAAACTCCCCACCTCACTCAGCCTAGAAGCCAACCACCCGCGAAGTGTCACCCCCATGTCTCGTCCCTGTAAAATTCCCGCAGCTTCTATGTCGCTTCGCCAGGTGAACAGCGCAGCGTCAGGTCAACAGCGCAACGTTTAGTACGCGAAATTCTGTGCGGGGTGAGTGGAAAGCAGCTCAGACGATAAATCTTGAGACGCGGCTGGGTTCCCCTCACGTCGGTTCTACGTTTGTTTTCTTGAGTTTACGAGCAGGGGCGGGGGGAGGTATGGCGTCCCGCTGAATCGCTACGGCTCGTACCAAAACTGCAGACTCACTTGCACATGTGCCGGAACAGCCTTCCCGTTTTTCTTCGCTGGCTCATAGACATACTGCTTCATGTCCTCGACCGCCGTTTCCCGCAGTTTTGCTGGTCCGGAAAGGACTGTCACGGACTTTACATGTCCCGTCGCGTCAACCAGCGCATCCAGATTCACGTTTCCGGTGATGTAGTTCTTGAGCGCCTCCGCCGGAGCCACCGGTTTCACCCCGCGCACCAGTTTCGGCCCAACGTAGCCATCCCCATCCGGGACAACGCCAACGCCAGCATCCGAAGCCGCCGTTGTACTCGAAACCGTCCCCGCATGGTCACCGGAAGCCGAAGCCTTGTTGGTCAACTCAGAAACCGGCTGGCCCTTGTGCCGCTTGGCCTCTGACGGAACTGCAACTCGCGCACTGAATCTATTTTCCGAGGACGATTTCGCCGGACCGGGAATAGCTGAATCCAACGGCAGGCCAAGCACGCCAACACCAGTCTTCTTGTTGGCTGCGGACCCAGGCGCGGAATTCGTCACTGAATTTTCCTCGACGTTTTCGGAAGGCGCGGAAGATGCTTTCACGTTCTCGTTTTCTGCAGGAACTGACGAGCTCGGCGAAGCAGGTACTGCTGCAGCTTTCTGCGCGATTGGAGCGGCTCCGGGAAGCGCCGCGCGACTCGGCGCTTCTTTTGCCGAACTGTTCTTCTTTGTAAGTGCGTCGAACGCGCCAAACCAGTACGCGCCCGCCGCCAGCAAAGCCACCGCCAACACCGCGATCGACGATTTCCTAACGCCTGGCTTCCGCAAAATCTGATTCGTCGATTTATTCGGATAAGCGATCAGCCGCTTCGGCAAATTCGATTCTTCCTGTTTCGCTTCCAGCGCGAACAGCTCTTCCAGGCGCTTCTCTTCTTCTTTTTTCGCCAGCTGGGCGCTGATCTGCGTCGCGGAATTCACTTCGTTTTTGGCGACTGCTTCAGATGCCGCGTTTTGTCCCGTCTGCAGCGATTTCGGTTGTGTTTGCAGCCCGGCAACTTCGTTCTTCAGGCGTTCCACTTCCTGCAAACTGGGAGGCGACGTGGGTTTGTCGGCGGCGCTTTCGGAATCCTCATCGGCCGAAAGCTTCTCTGCAACGCCTTTGGCATCGGAGACGTTCGCCTTCCCTGCCTTGGGAAATTCGATTCCCCAGAAGCCGGGGCACGCTTCGGTGAATTCCAGGTCAACGTAACAGTTGGTCGGACGGAAACTGCGCTTGCGCAACACTTGCGTGACAACTTCTTTGCCGGTGGCCTTATGAGTCAGGAACAGCAACTGCCCGTCGGCAACCGCCGCGGAAAGGCGAATCACCGCTCCGTTTTCGAACACCAGCACGGTCTGCGTCTCCTCGGTGAACAGTTCGCGCTTCGCCGCCGTATAGCCGGGGCGCGCTCCCGTGGCAATCACCGTCGTTTCCAGCGCTACCGGCTCAGCGGAAGCGGTTTCGTGCGGGCGCACCCCACCCCCCGCAACAGAGCCTGATTGTAGATTCACCGATGATGCCAAATCGTGTTCCTCGTCAGGAAGAGAAAGATATTCCCAGAGAAAGAGATGCCCCGCTACCCTATTGAACAAACCCCACCCGCAGGCAGCGAAGCGGCGCTCGCGTTAGGATGTTCACAATCTGCTAGGCCGATGGCTATAGTACAGGCGTACTGGAAGTAAACAGTTCGCTGCCGGAGGCAAATCGCGTTTGCCGCGGTCTGACCGCAACACTGCACGCGAAGGCCTGTATAATCATCTGTATAATTAAAGATATTGGCGGCGATGCGGGAGTGGCGGAACTGGCAGACGGGCAAGACTTAGGATTTCAGTGTCAGCCGCGTTTCAAATCTACTCACCGATATTCAACATTCCACAGTGTTTATCGCGGGCAATTTCTATCCGTTTGCGCAGTTGCTCTTTTTCACTCATCCTTGCTCATCGTTCGGTTACAGATAAGCTAAAGCCATTTGTTGACAGGTGGCAATGTCCAGCGCTACGGTCCAAATCGTGAGTCCCGAGCTTTACACCGCAGTCCGAGTCGCCAAGATGACGAAGATTCCGCGGGCAACCTTGCAGCACTGGATTGCTACGCGGAAGATCGCCGCTCCACGCGTCAACTTTTGGAGTGACGCCCAGATTGAGAAAGCCCGCGAACTGAAAGGCACTCTCAAGCCTGGGCCAAGTCTTGACGCAGATCGTAGCTGAGGGAATTTACGGGGGAACCAGCACGGCCTGCGGTGGTCGATCGAGCCCATAACAGCCTTGAAGATAGTCCATACGACGTACAAAACCGCCAAGCCGAGCAACTCATACTTCAGCGGCATCAGCTTCATGACGCTCAACGGCGGCGGCCATATTTCGCACGAATTGGGTGGTGAGCAATCCCGCCGAAGAATACCAGCGTAAAGTATCCCACAGCCAGTACGATTAATAGCGTCAGCATATTAGTATTCACCCGTTACTGCTCGCACCACCGCGTCGTGGTTGCCGTTGGAGACAATGATTTCATTCAGGCGCCGCGCCAGGGCGTCAAAGCAGACTTTTCCGTCAATCCAAGTACTAAAGCCTGCTATGTATTCTCCTGTATATTCTCCTGAGTGGCCTTGCCGCTGCTCGAGCAGGGCGTCATAGACTTCTCTTCCGGTTAGTTTGTGGGTCATTCCGCGACGTTACCAGCGCAGCGTGCTGCTGTCGTTGCTCCAAAACAACTTCGTACTTGTTCAGGGACAAGAAGCGAAGGGGAAGAGATGCGCTCTGATAGACGTCTTGGTCGCGCCGCCTTGCCCCGCTTTCAGCAAGTACCGATGGAATGCGAATGTGCTTTTGTCTAGCGCTTCTGTTCCCCACGACGCTCGATCCAGTTCATAACAGCCTTGAAGATAGTCCATACGACGTACAGAATCGCCCAGCCGAGCAGCACGTACTTCAGCACGCGCGAATCCCTTTTTCCGTCAATCCAAGTACTAAAGCCTGCTATGAACCTATTCAAAGCGGCTTCGATGGGCCATTGGTCACCCAAGCTCGAAGACAGTCTTCGCAGAGGTACCAGGGATTGGAACGGGGCTTTTTGCAGTTCGGCTTACAGCAGCGGATTTCCGTTGTATTCTCCTGGGTAGCCTTGCCGCTGCTCGAGCAGGGCGTCATAGGCTTCTCCTCCGGTTGGTTTGTGGGGTCATTCCGCGACGTTACCAACGCAGCGTGGCGCTGTCGTTGCTCCAAAGCAACTTCGTACTTGCTCAGGGACAATAAGCGAAGGGGAAGAGGCGCGCTCTGAAGTGCATGCTAAGTTAGGACTTCCATGGCATCTCGCGGCATCCTTCCGCTCGCAGGATGGCCGTTTCACCCGTGTAGTCATTGAGGATCAGAAACTCCTCTGACGGGTCAACTGTGAGTAACTTGATAATCCCGCGGGCCGTTTGAAGGGAAGAAGCGCTCCCAATCCACAACACGCGGCCATTTGGTTTGAGCCGAAAGATGTCAAGGGTCTCCATTATTGGCGCTCCTGACGTGTAATAAAAGCAGGCAAGGCAGTCGAGGTCACCTGTCAGAACATGTCATGGATGTGTGCAATTTCGAACAAACTCCAAAGACGCTCCATTAAGGCCCCGCGGCAAGTCAGGACCCTACCCGGCGGGGGCTTCAACCGGGGGTGGGGCAGGCCAAAAATTCTGAATAAGTGCTGCGGATCGCTGCTCCTTCTTTCAAGTCGCCCCTCTTCACTTCGGCAATATCAAAGTTACGGATAGGCTATTCGGTCCAATCAATCCGTTATTTAGTAAATGTGCAATCAGAACGCGGATTCCGGCCATGCCGATGCGAGCTCACGTTTTATGTGACATGTCACGCAAACTATGTGCAGTGGTGCGTTGCGCACCCGTAGGGCACAATTTCGTACACAGGGATTTGATCTGGGAATGGTGCGGGAGACAGGAGTTGAACCTGCACGGCCTTTCGGCCAATAGCTCCTAAGGCTATCGCGTCTGCCAGTTTCGCCACTCCCGCAGATCGTTTCTCTCAGCTTATCACTCTTTATTCGTTTACGTGCCATTTGGCGCGTCCGCGATTGCTACGATGTCCGAAACCCTAACTTCGAGATCGCGTCGCGTCGCGTTCAAAAGAGCAATCTAGTAACTTCTTACGATCAATGCCCGTTGGCGCATTCAGGGTAACCCAACCACCGCTGCGAGACTTTGACACGCCTTCAAACCGAATTACACGGCACCTCTGGCCGCCTTGGTCATCAGATCATCGGCAGCGACTTCTGTGCCAGCTTCCAAGTCAACGCGTTCCCAAGTGCCGCCTTCGTCCCTAATGTGTTGCTTTTCCGCTCCATGGGGCACCTGCAACGATGCATGTTCCCCCAACGAACACGCCCGCAGAGGGAACGTGTCGAAAGAAGAGAAAATTCACGACTTGAAACGCGACGAACAATGATGCGAGATAAGTTCCCGTCACCGTTGCGAATTCTACGGGCGCGAGATTTTCGGTAAGCGCATTAACCAGATGAGATGAGAAGGCCGGTCTCCTGCGGGATGCGATACGCTCCCAATGTTTGACGTGCTCAAGGCACAAGAAAAGGAGACCGGCTATGAAAAAGACTAGCACTGTTCGGGTAAATGGAAACATGATTTTCAAAGGACACCAGCTCACGATTGGTGTGGACCTTGGCGATCACTGGTCGTGTTACTGCGTTTTGGATGAAGCGGGGAAAATCATTCTGGAACAGAAAGTGGCGACGACACCGGAAGCGATGAAGCAGACATTTTCGAA
>Ga0210406_10005465_pt1 | contig 13315 bp, 14 predicted proteins | sample IncBWC30MmetaG_FD_155454 | JGI IMG/M metagenome (GOLD analysis project Ga0210406, IMG submission 155454) | Forest soil microbial communities from Barre Woods Harvard Forest LTER site, Petersham, Massachusetts, United States - Inc-BW-C-30-M | ecosystem: Environmental > Terrestrial > Soil >... | reverse complement strand
TGAGGTGCTCCCCATCCTTCGGACCAAAATGTAGCCTTCTTAAGGTGGATCGCTGTCTGCAATACATTATAGATAGATCCTTGTTGTTGGGCCTGTGGGAACTGTGAAAAAGCCGAGCGTCTTTTGCGAGGCTCTTTTCAAGCTGCTGTGGGAATCCGCGCTCTTTGCGGATTTCCATCGGCAGCGTCAGTTTCCACAGGCCCTCTTTTCTTTCTTTTTTGCTACTTTTTTCTTTCTTCGTGCCTCGCTCTAGTTTTCCACAGAGAAATTTCGCGTCAGGATCGCCCAGGAACGACGATCGCCAGATCGCTCGACCCACGGCATATGCTGCTTTATCCTTCCTCAAACGCATTTCGCTTTCCCAAAGTAGATCGCCGCTGGCGTCTGATAGCCCAATGACTGATGCGGGCGTTCGTGATTGTAAAAAGTGAAATAACTTTTGAGGTTGGAGACTGCTTCCAACACGCCGCCGTAATCCTTCAGATACACCTCTTCGTATTTCACCGTCCGCCATAATCGTTCGATGAAAATGTTGTCGATCGCTCGTCCTCGTCCGTCCATGCTGATCGTGATGTCCTGCTTCTCGAGACGGTTCGTAAATACCTCGCTGGTGAACTGCGCCCCCTGGTCGGTATTGAAAATCTCCGGCTGCGTTGTCGTCAATGCCCAGTCCAGTGCCGCCACGCAAAAGGCGCTCTCCAACGAAATCGATACTTCCCACGCCAGCACATAGCGGCTGAACCAATCCATGATCGCCACCAGATAAACAAAGCCCTGCCGCAGGCGAATGTAGGTGATATCGCCGGCCCAAACGTGGTCGGGTCGATCGATCTTGAGACTGCGCAGCAGATACGGATAGATCTTGTGCCCTAACCCGGGATCCGACAGCCGTGGCTTCGGATAGATTGCTTCCAGCCCCATCTGCCGCATCAGCCGGCGTACCCGTTTTGCGTTGACCGCGTGTCCTTGCTCGCCGAGCCACCAACCCATCCTCCGGATTCCGTAAAACGGCGTCCGTGTGTATTGCTCGTCGATCAACCGCATCAATCGCAAATTCTCGGCCGCTTCCGGTTCCGCCTCGTAATACCATCCCGACCGCGAAATCTCCGCCAAGCGGCACTGCTGCCGTATGCTCAGTTCTTGCTGCTCTGAAATCCATCCCTGCCTCTGCTCTAACGCGATAAACCGGACTTTTTTTTAAGCCAGTCCAGCTCCACCTGCAACTGCCCGATCTGCTGGTACAACTCCGCCTTCAGCGCTTCCTCGCTCGTGTCCGGCTGCGACCGCCGATCCGCAAACAGTTCCGGCGCTCCTTGCATCGCTTGCCGCTTCCAGTTCGTCACCTGGCTGGGATGCACCCCGTAATGCGAAGCGATTTCCTGAATGGTCTTCTGTTCCTTGATGGCCTCCAGCGCGATTCTTGCTTTCGTTTCCGCGCTGAAGCTCCGCCGTTGCCTCGATTTCATTTTTACTCGCTTTCCGAGGCAGCGATTTTACACCTTAATGAGTGGTCCGAATTTTGGGGAGCACTTCAGCTCATCGGCCAAACCCGAACAGATTCCACCGCTTTGGGCGCAGCCACCACCTGTACCCTGCTTGACGATTACGATCGTCCCACGGGGGAAATGGAAGCAAAAGTCGCAATATGCCATCGATGTGCCGCCAACCGCTCCAGAATCGTACGAGCCACAGCCATAGGAATCGATCCGCGGGACTCAAACGCAGCCGATGGCGACGGCGGGAGCGCTGGTGCACCAAGAGCTCATGTCGGAGGACAGAATCTCAGCTTGCAGTGCTGCTCGAGATTGAAAGGCTTGCCGAGCAGAAGAAAACAGCGAGAGAATGATCGTGGGCATGTCGCCGAAAAGCTACAGCGATGGCCGCCTAAATTCAAGTAGTTCAGTCAGAACGAAGTTTTTGGTAGGGACAGGGGTACTTGAATGCTACCAAATATGGTTAGGCTTAGCGAGCCGCGCTTTTGGCCGCACGCTGTACCTTTCACGAGATTGCTAGCCGGATGATCCAACGAACGGATTTCGAATGGTCAGTTGTCCATCAATTGTTTGGCCATCGTGAAGGTCTTCGGAATAGAGAGTCGTGCATCCAGCTTCCAATGCAGCGGAAACGACCAGCGCGTCATAGATGTTGTAGCCGTGCTTCTCCGCAATTTTGAGTGCCGCTTCGTGCATCTCGATGGTGATGGGTAGCGGAGAAGGACAGAGAACTCGAAAAGCATCCAACGCTTCCGTCACCTCACTCCAAGACATCAAGATCTTTCGGCGAGCTACAGAGGCGAATTCGTTCAAGATCTGCACGCTGAGGACTCCTCCCGATGCGAGGAGTTGCTCAGCTTGCGTGCTCCGTGGCTCGTTGTGCGCCACAGCATAGATCAGCACATTCGTATCGAAGAAAGCCTTACCGGGCATTGGCCTCTTCTCGATCAAAAATAAATCCGGGAGGTAAAGCACGTCGGAGTTTGCGTAGACGAGCGAGCGCGTGAGGTTTGCTCTGATCGCGGCTCACTTCGAACACCCGCTCACGAGCAATCCGAATCTCGATCTGGTCACCTTCTTTGAGATCGAGCGCGTCAACCACAGCCGCGGGCAACCGCACCGCTAGACTGTTACCCCATTTCGATACCTGCATCAGCCCTCCTTGATATACATTGTAATGGTATATCTCAAACAGAATCCGTGCAACTCACTCCAGCTGCGCTTTAAACTCCACACGGGATAACTCCACGACGGTGACAACGCCCGCTAGAAGCATTGGCTCGTTGCATTTTTGCCAGACAGAGGGACGGCCAGACGACCTTCTCTGTAAAGACTTAATCAGAAGACCGCTGGCTACTGTTGAAGAGACTGACGATCGGCGAATGGATTCATTAGCCCAGAATTTCGTATCTCCTTATGCACCACTCGTGTCACCTGAGATCGCGGATCAGCACCACGTCTTGTTTTGACGTGCCACGACTCATAACCAGCCGCTTGCCGTCTCTTGACAAGTCGAAACTTGAAATCCCTTCGCTGTTGAAATGGGTGATCTGCTTCGGTGTCCCTCCCGCGATCGGCCGGCTCCAGATATTGTCGACACCGCCCTCGTCGTTCTTGGTGTAAAGGAGCGAGCGACCGTCCGTTCCCCACAGAAACCACGTGCCCGTCGACCACGTCCCAAACGTCGAAAAAATGTCGATGTGCTTCGTCGGTGGTCCACCTTCGAACGCCATGATTGCGACTCCTTCCGGGGGATGTGCCGAAGGGTCTTCGTAGGAGTAAGCGATCGTTTTCCCGTCAGGCGAGATAATCGGATGATCTGCTTCTGCATCGCTAAGACGAACAGGATTGCCGCCTTCCATGGGAACCTTCCAAACTCCCTTCTCCGTGCCGAATTTGTTACCCCAAACCACCCATTTACCATCCGGGGAAATGTCGAAGCCCACTTCAGCGCTGTCGGTCAATTGCTTGGGGTTGTTGCCGTCGCTGTCCATCCTCCAAATGTGAAAACCCCCAGCGCCTAATGAAAGAAAAACAATGTAATGGCCATCCGGTGAAACCCGAGGGAGGAAGCTGAAGTTCTTTCCTCCAGCGTTCGAGGTCAACTGCTTCGGGTTGCTTCCATCCGACCCCATCATCCAGATGTTCCCATCTGCCGTGCTAGAATAAACAATCCTGCCGTCCGGGCTCCACGTCGGACCGCTGATACTACCGTGCGATGTGATCGGCTTGGCGCTGTCCAATGCCGCCATCGGCGCAACCCAAGCATCATCCAATTGCTCCCATTGCACCGTCGCCACAACGCGGGAGTCGGCAGTTACGCTGACACCGATGTAGAGGTTCAAATCACTGGTAATCCTGCGAACATCCCCATTCGCATATGACACGTACACGATTTGCGTTTGACCGCCCGACCGCGCCTGCGTATCGGCGACGAGCCCTCGGCCGTCGGGAACCCATGCTAAGTCCACAACAGAAGGCCACCGCTTTGGGGTTAAGGAGCGCTGTGCCCCACCTTGGACGGGCACTTCCACCAGACTGTCGTCGGCACCATCTTCGGTGGCAACCACAGCAATGGTCTTTCCGTTGGGTGACCACGCAACCGGCCCTCCGAAACCGTTGGGCTGTTTACGGACGGCCAGTTGCTTCTCCGGGCTGCCATCTTCGTTCGCTACCATCAGTGCTGTCTCGTGCCTCGCTTTGGAGGCCCGGAGGAATGCCACCCGTTTCCCATCCGGCGACAGCGTCACCGGATTAACCCAAAAAGGGAACATTTTTACATTGACGATCAGCCTTTTCTTGGTTCCTCCCAGCACGGGTATTTTGTAGAGGACGCCAAGAAAACGGTCCTTGCTTTCTGACTGCGTAACATAAACGAAATCTCCGTCACGGGAGAAAATCAGCCCGCCATAACCCACGTCGGCGGGCGGAACAATCTGTACGTCGCTACCAGTCCCGACCTGTCGAACCCAAAGAGTTTCCCTGCCTTGTAATCCAGCTTCATCCGTGACATACGCCACGTATCTTCCGTCCGGCGAGATGGCCGCTATTGTCACCTTGCCGTTGGTCGTTAGTTGCATGATCTGCGTTTGCTGGAACGGTACAATTCTTGTGGCAAGCCAGTAATAGGCACCCCACGAAATTCCCGCCAACGCAACGAGAAGGGCACCGACTCCAAGCCAGAGGTTTCGCTTCTGACCGACTGGAGATACCGCGGCTCCCACTGCCGTGACCCTGCTTGACTCCGTGTCTCGCTTCAGTCGCTGGAGATCAGTGCGAATGTCGGAGGCATGTTGATAACGCAGGTTCCGATCTTTCTCCAAACATTTGTTGATGATCTCTCCCAGCTTGGGCGGCAGGTCGGGATTCAATCGCGCAGGAGCCACAGAAGCGCGTTCCAGAATGACGTTAAAGACCAGCGCCGATGTGTCGCCGCGAAACGGCAGCGTTCTCGTGCACATCTCATAGAGGACCGCGCCCAAGGAGAACAAATCCGTGCGGGCATCCAGTTCCTTCCCGCGAACCTGCTCCGGCGACATGTAAGCAACAGTTCCGACCACTGTACCCGGACTCGTCAGGTGGTCAGGATCTACATCTTGCGTGCCTAGTGTTTCCCCATTGTCGGAAGCGCCCTTGATGAGTTCTAGTTTGGCCAGTCCGAAGTCGAGTATCTTGGCGTAGCCACTTTCGGTAACGAAGATGTTTGCTGGCTTAATGTCCCTATGGACAATGCCTTTCGAATGGGCGGCGTTCAGACCCTCGGCCACGCCAATGGCTACGTCCAGTAAGCTCCCCAGTGCCATTGGGCAACCGGCAATAATGTGTTTCAGAGTCTTTCCTTCCAAATACTCCATGGCGATGAAGGCCGTGCCATTTTCCTCACCGATGTCGTGAATGGTGCAGATGTTGGGGTGGTTCAAGGCGGATGCAGCCTCGGCTTCACGTTGGAACCGAGCCAAGGCGTGGGCGTCCTTGGCTATGCCCTCCGGTAGGAATTTCAGTGCAACAGGGCGATGGAGACGTGTGTCCTCAGCCTTGTAGACCACACCCATCCCGCCGCCGCCGAGCTTCTCAAGAATGCGGTAGTGGGAAATGGTCCGCCCGATAAGTGCGTCGGGAGCCGCCATAGTGGGGTCATCTTAGGTTGTGCCAGAGGGCAAGTCAACGAAGATGCAATCACTACGCCAGACACGGGCCGGGCACGGTCAAGTTGTTTTGGGACATGTGGGAGAAGAAGTAGTAGACTGTAGTCCCTTCCTTTGCCGCAAATCCTTGCGGAGAACCCCGATGGAAAAAGAAATGGATGAAGGCCGCAAACGAACCCTCGGCGTTATCGCCGCAATCTTTGCGTGCCGGAAACTGGCCGCGTTGGAGGGCAAGCCATCACCAGCACGCGAGATGGCATTCCGAGATAGCATTGATTTGGCGGCCGAAATTATGCGCCGGATAGATTCGCGGTGGCCCTCATCGAAACGTTACGAACCACAATGAAATTCGACTCCACATCGCATCAGCGACTTTAGGCCTTCAGGAGCGCGGCCCATCCGGCAAATTCGCCTCCCGATAAACCTGTAAAAAAGAAACTAACCTGAGAACGAAAGACTTCGCGCACATCCTCGGTAAGCGCGAAGCCAGTCGGGAGAATCTGGTTCTCTGCGACTGATTGGATTTCATCCAGTCTTGCGATGCTGTCCACCAGTATCGGCCCGCCTTTCGGCAGGAAAAGAAACTGGCGATACTCGAGACGACGAACTCGGTCTACAAAGTCAGGTGGAAACTTACTGTTCCCTGCTCCATCTGCGGCACTATATACAAGCGCGACCGGGCACAAGTGACGAACAACCTTAGCCGAGTATCCGGTCGTCTTTATCTGAAGCAGAACAGGGTCTGGTGGTTGAATCAGAATCACGGGGCGGGGTTTTGCCTTGAGTGTGATGAACTCTTCGCTTGTTTTGAGCGGAGGAACGAAATACGGCAGTGCCCTTCGAAAGGCATCTCCTGCGGTCGTAATACTGAAGTCACTTGCGAGTCCGAGTTTGGCATCGAAATTCTTCGGACGCCAAACTTCCAGTTTTTGGTGAGGGTAATAGGCAGGGGCGGTGAAGATTTGGCCGAAGGCGTAGTCAAGAGGCTTCTTTGATGTTGCCACGTAATAAGGGTCGAAAACCTCATCAATAAATGCCGCCACCGGCTCTACTTCTCCTGTTCATCGAACGCTTGTATTGCCTCCAAGAAAGCCGCATCGTAAGGTGCCTGTTCGTGGCTGACACCAGTTCGCCCACTTGGCAGTTTCTTCATCTCTTCCGCAAATCTGGCCTTGAGGCGGCGAAGGTCCTTCGGTTCCGTGCCGCTCTTTGTCCGCCGATAAGGACGGGGCGGTTCTTTAGAGACCTTACTGAAGTCCAATCGCTCCATTTTCATTGCATCTCGCATCGGTTCGGTCTCGAAGTAAACGTAATCCAGCAGTGTGGCGACACCCCTGTCGGCCCAAGTGTCAACGTAGTGCTTGACCCTAAAAGAGACTTCCATGGAGGCGATTACCCGTTCTAGCTGAGTACTCTCCTGTGGGGCAATGCGTTCGCCTTCTATATCCGCTTTCGCCCATCGGTCGATTTGGATCGCATCTTCCGTTTCCAGTTGCTTGAGCAGCGCGTCGTACTCGGCTGCCCAAGGCCCATATAAATAGAAAATCCAGTCGAACCCTGTAAGTGTTTCACCCGAGAAACGAAAGGATTCGATGTCGGCTAGGTAAAGTAACTTTAGCAGTTTAGTTTTGTTGGCAGTTCCCTCCCGCTCCTTAATTCGAGTCAGGATTCCAAGTGCCAAGTTTCGTGCTTCTGGTTTCATTGGGTTTGCTACCACCTGCCTCCCATATGATGAGTGCTATGTGACTTTCGATACCGAAGTCATCCGACCAATCCGAAGCTCAAGGACATCTATTTCCGCTCGCGGAGTAGCGTTCTTGTACCGTGGTTCCATGGATTGATTAGAATGACCTCATGCCAACGCTGAACCTAACACTGCCTCTATTCAAGAATAACGTGGAGAGCGCCCATGAGGTGCAGGGTTTCGCCTAGCGCGGCCCCTAGACGGTCAGGGAGCATTCCTGTCCCGCCGCAGTAGCGGCAATTCTCGTTGTTACCATCACAAACACATGAGCGGCTCATGCAGTTCACCGCCTTTCATCAATCCCTCGGAACCGCGAGCTTACTTCTAATCGCGTCCCGTCTCAGTGATGCCCGTCATAGTGATTTGGTCGATGCGGGCGCAGATGTTTAGGTAACCAACTAATCAAGCTACGAGCATTCTAACTCTAAAAGTGTGTTACTTTCATTTAAAACCGTGCCAGGAATATTCGACAACATTGAACTGCCGCTTCTCCCTGCACTTTCGGATACCCTAAAAATTTCAGAGCACGCTGACTTCTGCGTAAGCTACTTCAATTTGCGCGGATGGCGATTGATTGACCATCTGATAGAGGTGTAGTCGGGGGGTGACGGTTCGTGCTGTCGATTCAATATCTCCGCAAACGACTTGAACAACTGGCTGTCAGAAGTATGAGACCGGAACGGAGCGACAATGAGTAAGCTTTGTGATAGCATCTCGGGACTTTTCCCTAAAAGCCAAGCACATGTCATCGGCATCCCACCAGATTTCAACATCGTTCAGGAACTCGAAAACGCAGACTCTGTAAGAATTGCCATAGCATTTTGCCACATGACCGGTTGGCTAAAAATACTGCCCGGTATCCAGAAGTGCAAAGGCACGATTCATCTTATAACTGGCCTTGATTTCTGTCAGACGGAACCCGCTTTGCTACGCGCGTGGAATCGACTTGCGGTGAGCAACCACTTCTGTCCACGGCTGATGATGAGCGAGGGGGGCATCTTTCATCCCAAGGTTTTGATTGTTTCTAATCACTCTCATCGATTCTCCCTTTTCGGTTCTGGCAATTTGTCTGAGGGTGGCCTGAGAACCAATATCGAATGCTTCGTCCATACGACCGATGAATCCCACATCGAACAGTTAGGCAGGTGGTGTGACGAGATATTTCAACGAGCACAGGAATTTGGAGAGGATGACATTCGGGAATACGAAGTCAACTACAAGAAAATCCGTCATGCCGTCTCGAAGATTCAGAACAGCAAAAAAAGATTGAGCAATCCATCAAGAATCGTCAGGTTGCGTTCTTAGCGCGGAGGCAACAAGCCGTGAATCAGGCTAAGCATGACTTTCAAAAGCCGGATTTCAAAGACGGATGGAAGCGAAGGACTGACGCTATCGAGCGAATGAAACAGCTTCTTCATTATCCGACTTTTGATTTTTCGGGCGAGGAGTGGGTCGAGTTTTATGGAATCTACGAGTTAGGACACCTTATTCCGATTTATCGTGACCGGGTTTTTCGTCAAGAAAAACGTCTCAAGGATGCACTGCGACTACTGGTCGATGAAACGAAACCTATTGATATGCGGCTATCCTCCGTTCTGGAGCGTAGCGGCAGCCACCAAATTTCGGGCCTGCGCCTGAATACTGTTTCGAAAATTCTGGCCGCCCATGACCCATCGAGATGGCCAGTTTACAATTCCCCCGTGGAGAGCACCTTACGGCACTTCGGTTATCGGCCGCCTCGTGGTGCGGGTGTGGCCGGCAGGTATGAAGCCTACGCGAAGCTTATGCAAGAATTCATGAAGCAATGTGGCGCGAAGGATGTCTGCGCTTTGGACTGGTTCTTCTATTGGTTTGCAGAGGGAAAGAAAGGCTCAAAACCGAAGACTTAGGAAATTCGAGTAATTACCAGGGGAACAAAATCTTCGGGCTCAGCGTGCTGCAACTCACCCAATCTAGCTTCTACGTGGATTCGGATAGGTTCGGTAAACTCCACTGTCGTACCGATGCGGTCACTTCGAGCGATAAATTCGTTGATTTTGCCTTCGATAGTCGATAGTCGTCCAAGAATCTGATTCAAGACCGCTCCATCAAAATCAAAACTGACACAGTACTCCACACCTTGAAGTGGACCGATGTTCGTTGTGAATCCAAATAAGTCACGTCCCAATACACTCAGTTCAGTGACCGGAACATCGTCGTAGCAAACGACTGTCTCTCGGCTGATTCCTTGGCTGCTTAAATATGAGGCATAGTCCGGATAAATCATCTTCCGAGGCTCCGGCACCAAATTGGAGCGAGGCTGAATACCATCAAAACGGGAGTGCTACAACTCGCCGTATCCTCGTGGTGGTACATCTCGATAGCCGCCATCAATTCCATTCGCTTCTTCTTGTCATTCGTTTCGATGGCTTCCTCGGCATCTACGCCCGGTCGGCTTTTTGTTTGACTGTCAAAGAGTGTAGTAAACAGCGTCGGAGCCAACACGACGTTACGCTCGGCGGCGACCCGGCTATAGGGCGGTGTGCATCCGGCAGGGGTCCCGAAAAGGTGTCCCAAAATGACTGTTCTGTTGACCGCCGTGAGGATTCCCGAGGGTTACCTTCGTTGACTTGCCAGTTGTGACAACCTAACATGAGCGCACATGTTAGGCACCGACTCGCTCATCGGCCAAACTATCTCGCATTACCGCATCATCGAGAAGCTCGGTGGCGGCGGCATGGGCGTGGTGTATAAGGCTGAAGACACGCGGCTCCATCGCGCGGTGGGTTTGAAATTCCTTCCTGCCGATATGCTTCACGACTCCGCTGCACTTGAACGCTTCCGTCGCGAAGCACAAGCCGCTTCGGCGTTAAATCACCCGAACATCTGCACGATTCACGACATCGGCGAGCAGGACGGCCAACAATTTATTGCCATGGAGTTCCTCGACGGGCAGACTTTGAAGCACCGAATTTCTGGCAAACCGCTTCCGCTCGACGAGATGCTGGAACTGTCGATTCAAATTTCCGATGCGCTCAGAGCAGCGCACGCTCAAGGAATCATCCATCGAGACATCAAGCCAGCAAACCTTTTTGTGACCAAACTGGGCAACGCCAAAATCCTCGATTTTGGTCTGGCGAAAGTCGTCCCTGCTGGGTCAAGCGGATTGGCTTCACAGATGCCGACCGCCTCAGCGGAGGAACTCTTGACCAGCCCCGGCGCAACAATGGGCACCGTCCCTTACATGTCGCCGGAGCAAGCACGTGGCGAGGAGTTGGATTCGCGGACAGACTTCTTCTCTTTCGGTGCGGTTCTCTACGAGATGGCAACGGGCCGGATGGCTTTTCTGGGTAGGAATGCTGCGGTCATTCACGATGCGATTCTGAATCGAGCGCCGACCCCGCTAGTACGAGTGAATCCTGACTTGCCGCCTGAACTGGAGCGCATCGTCGATAAGGCATTGGAGAAAGACCGCAAGTTGCGCTACCAAAGTGCTGCCGATATTCGGACCGATCTGCAGCGCCTCAAACGCGACTCAGAGTCGGCCCGGGTGCTTGCGACAACGGCGACTCCACCGGCCAGTGCGCATGAAAACCGGTGGAAGGTGATTATCTCCTCCGTCCTGGCTCTTGTGGTCGTGGCGCTTGCCGTGTCCAGTTATTTCTATTTCCATCGCACTCCCAAGCTGACCGACAAGGACACCATTGTTCTTGCGGACTTCGCCAATTCCACCGGGGACGCGATCTTTGACGACACACTGAAGGACGCACTCGGAGTGGCGCTGCGCCAGTCGCCCTTCTTGGACGTTGCTTCGGACGAGAAGGTGACCGCCACTCTCCGGTTGATGACCAAGGCAGCGGACACCCGGCTCACCGCTCAAGTCGCGCGTGAGGTTTGCCAACGAAGCCGGAGCAAAGCCTATGTCGGCGGCTCTATTGCGACTCTTGGTAGCCAGTACGTCATCGGACTTAGGGTAGTGAACTGCGCGAACGGAAATATACTGGCGCAGGAACAAACCACAGCCACGAGCAAAGAAAAAGTCCTGGATGCTCTGGGCACCGCGGTGACCAAGCTGCGCGGCGAACTGGGCGAATCGCTGGCCTCGGTACAGAAATCCGATTTGCCGCTGGAACAGTTGACGACACCTTCATTGGAGGCGCTTCAGGCTTACACTTTGGGCGGCAAGGCCCAGCAAGAGGGCAAGGGCGCCTCAGCGGCTTTATCCTACTTTCTGCGTGCGATTGAACTCGATCCGAACTTCGCTCACGCGTATTCTTCGGCCGGAGTAATGTACCTCCAACTAGGGGACTCCACTCGAGGAAAAGAATACATAACGAAGGCTTATGCTCTGCGCGAACGGGCCAGCGCGTACGAAAGCTTGCTCATGCAGGCCGACTATTACGACTATGTCCTCGGAGATTTGGATAAAGCTCTAGAGCTGTACCAGCAAATGACCGAGAGTAATCCGCGCGACAGTATTCCCTGGAGTCATATGGCCGTGGCTTACTCGAATCTCGGTCAACCTGAGAAAACCCTAGAGGTCTCCAAGCAACTCGTTCGGCTGCAGTCCGAGAGTGGCCTTTTTTATCCTCAGCTCGTCGGCGGTGGAAAGGAGGCTCGGTCACTTTTCAGAGGCACACAAGACCAGTGATTTAGCAGCCTCGCGAGGGTTCGATAACTTTCATCTCCGCTGGGAGCTCTATGTGCTCGCATTCGTCGAAGGGGACTCAAAAGAAATGGCTGAGCAGGTGGCCTGGTTCGACGGGAAGTCGCCAAATACTCAGTATGCATTCTTGTCGCTAGAAGCGGAAACCGAGGCGTATCGCGGGCACACCCGTGCGGCGCAAGAGTTTTCTAGCCGTGCTGCTGCGGCCGCCGTGCAGGCAGGCGACTTGGAGGCGGCCGCGTCCTGTCATCTTAAAGCTGCCTGGCGCAAAACGGTCTTCGGCGACATGCCTGAAGCACGCAAGGAAGTTGCCTCTGCCGTGGAACTCGTTCCGCAGAGCGAAGATGTGGAAGCGTGGGGAGCAGAGGTGTTGGCTCGCACTGGAAATGCTGCCCGCGCACAGACGTTAGCACAGGATCTGGCGAAGCGCTTTCCCCGGCACACGATCATTCATCGATATTGGCTGCCGATGATTGAGGCGCAATGCGCTTTGGCAGCGAAAAAGCATGCTGAAGCTATCGAGCGGCTTCGCGAGGCTGAGCCGCTTGAAGCCAGATCATGTAACTATTCCTACGAGCGAGGCGAAGCGTATCTGGCCGCGGGTCAGGGAAGCGCGGCTGCAGCCGCCTTTCAGCAAATCCTGGATCATCCCGGGCTGGTGCGGAATTGCCTCCCCGGCGCGCTGGCGCATCTCCAAATCGCCAGAGCCTATGCCATGCAAGGCGACACCGCCAAGGCCAAGGCGGCCTATCAGGATTTCCTCACGCTTTGGAAAGATGCAGACCCTGACATTCCGATTTTCATCACTGCGAAAGCCGAGTACGCGAAGCTGCAATAGCTATCTGGCTCGAAAATCACTGCGCTTGTGCTTGGCTGGGTTGAGGATTCGGTGGATCGATCCGATAGCCGAGGTTTCGGAGTTGCCGGATCATTCTCGCCGTGCGCTTTTGCTTTGACTGCTTGGTGACGGCGGGGCCCCGTTCTTCGTAACGAACTCCTTGGTGCAGGATGAGCCAGATCAGTCGACACTGTCGATGGGCAATGGCGCCGATGGCTTGATTGTGTCCCAGGCGCGGGACTGAGCGGCGATACACGATTTCGAAGATGCTTCCTTTGGTCCTGCCTGCGGCGTTCGCAGCCTGATTGAGTAAGCGCCGCATGTGGCGGTTGCCCTTCGGGGAGCGGTGGCTGTAGTTCACCCCTGCACTCTCGTCGTCGCCCGGGCAGGCACCGACCCACGAGGAAAGACATTTCTCGGAGGGAAAGGTCGATGCGGTTGGGCCGACTT
>Ga0210406_10005464_pt1 | contig 13316 bp, 10 predicted proteins | sample IncBWC30MmetaG_FD_155454 | JGI IMG/M metagenome (GOLD analysis project Ga0210406, IMG submission 155454) | Forest soil microbial communities from Barre Woods Harvard Forest LTER site, Petersham, Massachusetts, United States - Inc-BW-C-30-M | ecosystem: Environmental > Terrestrial > Soil >... | reverse complement strand
CGGGCCTGGCGGCGCGGGTCCCGCTGGGTCACCTCGGCCTCGCCGAGGAGGTGGCCGACGGCATCGTGTTCATAGGCTCGGAAGAAGCCCGGTTCATCACCGGCCACGTGCTCAACGTCGACGGCGGCCACAGCGCCAACTGACCCTTTCCGGCGCGGAGTTTTCCCGTGCATTCCCTACCCCGAAGGAGGCTCACCATGTCTGATAGGCAGATCAAGATTCCGGGGCCCGACCACCCCATCGAGATCCAATCGAACCCGTCGCGCGTCGTCGTCACCGTCGGCGGCAAGGTCATCGCCGATACGGCGGAGGCGCTGACGCTAAGCGAGGCGGGCTACGCGGCCGTGCAGTATATCCCCCGGCGGGACGTCGACATGACCGCGCTCGCACGGAGCGATCACACCACCTACTGCCCCTACAAGGGCGAGGCGTCGTACTTCAGCATCCCGATCGGCGGGGAGCGTTCGACGAATGCGGTGTGGACCTACGAGACGCCCTTCCCGGCGATGGCGGCGATCAAGGATTACGTCGCGTTCTACCCAGACCGTGTTGACCAGATCCGATGACTAGATGTCTCCCGCCGCATTGTCGACTGCCATGGTCGAACGGTCCGATCCCCGTCGTTTCCACCAGTGCGACCGTCGCCGGCGCTGGGGCGCGACAAGGTAGCGGCTCTCGGCCGGCGCCTTCAAAAACTGCGCCGCCCGGTTCTCGATCATCTCGTCCGCCTTGGTGACGCGCGCCTCGCGATATCTGAGTTCGAGCAGGGAATGGATGAGGAAGGTCTCAACCATCTTGCCTTGGCTGTTCGGGTCCTCGAACACGTGCCACGCATAGGCGCCATCCCGCTTTCGCTCGAGGCTGATGTCCTGCATCACGGCGAGGAAGGCGCTGCTCTCCGAAGGGTCGATCAGATAGTCGATGATCGCCAGGATCGGTCCCTCATCGTCCGCGACCCGATTGGCGAAAGAAGGCGCCCGCCAACTCATCGACGGGGTCAGATCCTGCGCCTCGCTGGTCTGGAGCTTCCACGCCCATGTGAGCGCGAGACCGATCAAGGTCCCCACGCCGGCACAGTAGAGGGCGAAGGGCACGCCTTTAGCCGTCGCGACTTCGCCCCACACGGCGCTGCCGAGCGTGAGAGCGCCGAAGAAGACAGTGAGGAAAATCGCCAGGCCCCGGCCGCGCACCCATTGCGGCAAAGAGACCTGCGCCGAGACGAAAAAGGTCGTCAACGCGACGATCGACGCAGCGCCGGAGATGAAGCTGGCGACGAACGCCAGCACGGGTTCACGCGCCGCAGCAAGCAGAAACAGCGAGACCACGGTCCCGATCGCGCCAAGTGCGGCCTGCCCGTTCGCGCCGAGCCGCCTCTTCAGCCAGTTGAGCGCGAATGTGGCGACGATTGAGCCGACGCCGACCGCCGCCATCAGCTGGCCGTAGACCTCCGCCCCATCGCCACGACCCTGGCTGCGCGCCACGAGCGGCAGCAAGGCGAGATAAGCGCTGGCGAAAGGAAAGAAGGCGATGGCGCGAATGAGCGTCGCGTCCATTTCGCGGCTGTAGCGAACATAGCGCACGCCGGTCGTCATTGCGCTGATCAGGCGTTCGGCCGGCAGAGTTTCTTTTGGCCTTCGCGGCGCTCGCCACCAGATCAAGGCCGCAAGCAGCGCCAGATTGCCGACGCAGCAGCCCCAGAATGGAACGGCGATGCTAAGCTTGGCGATCGCGTATCCGGCAATCGCTGGACCGATCGCCCGCGCAACATTGTAGCCCGCGGTATCGATCGCAATCGCGCTGTCGAGTTCCGCCGTTCGCACAAGCAGCGTGGTTATGAGGAGCCACGCCGGCGCCGCGAGCGCGCCGCACATGCCCATCAGGAACGAAGTCGTGAGCAGCGAGGTCGGGCCCGCCAAACCGGCCGAAGCCGCCGCCGCGAACGCGATCGAAATCGCCACCGCGAGCGTTTGTGTAACGATCAGGAGCCGGCGCGGGTCGACGACATCGGTCAGGGCTCCGGCCGGCAAGGTCAGGAGAAAGAGTGGCAAGGTCGTGGCGACCTGGACCGCGGAAACCAGTCTCGGGCTCGGATTGAGGCTGGTCATCATCCAGGCCGAACCCGTGTCGAACATCGCCAACCCAATGCTCGAAAGCGAGGTCGCGATCAGGATGACCATGAAGGCCGAATTGCCGAGCAGACCCCAACGCGGTTCGGCGCTCGATGGCGTCTTCGGGTCGAGGTTCAATTCGGTGGTCAAGTTGTCCGCCCGGCATCCGGACGCCGTCCGGCCTCGGAATTTGCGTGCCCGCATTGTGCGGCTTTGGCAAGCGCACCGGCCAGGGCGACCTACGCTTACAGGTGCTCCCTGAGGAACGCGCCCGCATGCCCGAGCGCGCGCCGTCCAGGCTCGAGCTGCGCGTTCCAGAGCGGCCACGCATGGATCATGTGCGGCCAAATCTCGAGGGTCGCAGGGACGTCGGCTGCGCCCGCGGCGGCGAAACGGACGGCGTCGTCGAGCAAGGTCTCGGCCGAGCCGATTTGGATCAGGGTCGGCGGCAGCCCCTTGAGATCTGCGTAGAGAGGCGAAAGGCGCGGGTCGCTCCGGTCCATGTCCGCCGGGACATAGGCCTTGGCCAGGTCCTCCAGGTACCCTTTCTGAATGAGCGGATCGACCGCGCTTTTGCTCGTGAGAGTCGCTCCCGACATGGTGAGATCGACCCACGGCGATAAGAGCCAGAGACAGCCGGGCAGGTCCTCGCCCGCGCGCTTGAGTTCCCCGACCAGAGCCAACGTGAGATTTGCGCCCGCGCTGTCGCCGCCGACGGCGATTTGTTTGGCCGCGTAGCCCTCGCGGCGCAAGCGCCGCCAGACGGTCAGCGCGTCGTCGCGCGCGGCAGGGAAAGGGTGCTCGGGGGCGAGACGGTAGGCGACAGCCAAGGTGCGCAAGTCCCCTGCCCGTCCGGCCTCGGTCACCAATCGGCGGTGGCTGACAATCGAACCCGAGCAATAGCCTCCGCCATGAAAGTAGATCAGCACGCGGGAGGCGTCGGCGCCGGGGACGATCGACCATTCGCCTTTGACCCCGTCGAGGTCGACCGTCTCGAGATTGACGTCGTCCGCGACTGGCCAGACCGCTCCAACCTCCTCGATCCGGCGTCGGCGCTCTTCCCAGCCCACCGGCCGCGGCTTGGCGCTTAAGAGCGCGCGAACGGCGTCGATTTCGCTTTTCGGCACCCGCTAGCCCCCTGCTTGCCCTGCGCATTCTACGTGAGCGGCCTAGACGATCAACTGGCGCGTTTCCGCAACCAGGAGATCAATGGACGTCGCGGCGCAGCCGGCCCCGCTCCGGCGCGTCGAGCCCCTATCTCATCCGGGCGGCCATATCATCCGGGTGACCGATGCGAGGCGGAAACACTCGAGGGGGAACTTCCCAAAGGACATTTCTGTCGGCCGGCGGTTGTTGTGTGGGCGCTCCAGTGAGTGCGCCAGCGAGCAGCCTCCGTGCGCGGCGAGGCGCGCGGAGCGGCGGACGAGCGTGTCCGAGCAATATTGATAGGTCGACGCTCGACGCCTTGCTTCTCGAAAAAGGAGGCGAAGATGCTTAAGACGCTTGCTTACGCAACCTTGTTCAGTACCGCGCTTGTTGGGTCCAGCGCTTACGCCGCGGACAATCCGCCGGCTCCGGCGAACCCACCGGCGCAAACCCAGGCGCCTTCGGGCGTCAACTTCGTGACAAGCCAGGACAAATCGCAGTGGCGCGCGCCGAAATTGATTGGAGTCGGCGTTTACGGCTCCGACGACAAGCAAATCGGAAAGATCGACGACTTGCTGCTGGATAAGAACGGCTCAGCCCAAACGATCGTGATCGGAGTCGGCGGATTCCTTGGGTTCGGCAAGAAAGATGTCGCCGTTCCGTTCTCCGCAATGCAATGGCGTACGGAGGTCCGGAAGGTTCCGGCGACCGATCAGCCGACCCCAATGACCGCGACAAGCGGACAACAGGCGCCGCCGATGAAGGAAACGGACCCGGCGGCCACCGAGGCGAGCCAGGGCTATCCCGACAAGGCAATCCTCAACGTGACCTTGGATGAGCTGAAGGCCGCGCCCGACTTCAAATATGCGTCAAGCACGCTTGCAGATTCCGCTATGCAGCCTCGAGGCGCCGACCAGGCCATGAAGAGAACCACTCCATGATCGGCATTTGGAGAGGCCGATAAAAGCTCAGCGCTCCGGACGGTTTAAACTCCGCCGGAGCGTCGCGGCTATTGTTCGGACGCGCTTTATCGCGGTGAGGCCGGAGTGCCGGCCAGCGGGCTGTACTGGCCGAGCGGCTTGAGAATGAACTTCACGACGTCTCTGACCGGCGCCGAGGGGAAAGCCTGCTTGGCGCGCGCGTCGTGGAGGGCCCCAGCCGCCTGCCTATCACCCTCGCTCGCTGACTCTAAATCGCGCTGATAGAGGTCACGGATCCATGCATCGCTTGGCGCCGGCGCGGCATCCTTGGCGAACTCGAGCCACATCAGTCCGCGCGCACGCTGATGGGGCACGCCGTCGCCCATGTACAGCATATGTCCGAGCAAAGCCTGGGACGGCGCATGGCCCTTCTGCGCCGCCACCGCCAACCAGCGAACGGCGGCGATATTGTCCTTGGCGAGACCTCCGGCGCCGACCGTGTACATGTGGGCGAGATTATATTGCGCGTTGGGATCGCCGAAGATCGTGGCCGCGTATTGAAACAATTCGTGCGCTCGCTGGGGGTCAGGCCGCACTTCGCTGTTCGGTATGCCATTCAGGCAATAGACGCCGACTGCGACGAACGCGTTCGAGATTGCGCTGAGATTTCGCCGATCCGGCTGATCTTCGTCGTAGTCCTCGACCATCTGGTTGAAGTAATGGTACGCCTTCAGGTCATCCCGTTGGACCCCCTGACCGTCCGCATACATCTCGCCAAGTTTCCAGCGCGCGAGATCTTGCCCGCCCTCGGCGGCGTAAGTGAGCGCTGCGGCCGCCGCGTCGGCGTCGCCAGCCTTCAACTCGGCAAGGCCCGCGCGCAGCGCCTGACCTGGATCAGTGAAGTTTTTCGGGATCTTCTCTGACGGGTCGGACGTTGAGCCGTCGAAAGCAAAGGCGGGCGCCCATCCGAGCGTCATCGATCCGATGATTGCGAAAGCGAAGCGTCGGCGAAACGACGCCTCGACCGTAACTTTCGCACACGCAACCGCCCGCATATCGATCCCGACTCGCCATCCGACCGCGTCGCGGTCCTTTGAAGGCGCTCGCGACACGGACGACTTTCGTCATCTATAATTTCAAGGTGCGGGCGGTTTATGGCGCAATCGCGGCGTCTTCCAGCCGGAATCTCGACTCGCTAGAGTTGCATCGGAGATGTTGCGCAAAAGCAACATTTTGGCGCTCCAAGCGCCGCTTCAAATGCGCTCCAGACGCTCGCGCGCGCCGGTAAGCTTAACGAGCCGTGCCTGGAACGTCTCCAGTCTGTCCTGATGTTCGGCGATGATGTCCTCAGGCGCCCGGGCGACAAAGTCGTCGTTTCCGAGTTTGGAGACAACCTTGGCGATTTCGAGCTTCTCTTTTGCGATCTCTCGATCGAGACGCGCCTTTTCCGCCGTGAGGTCGACGACGCCGGCGAGAGGCAGCGCGACCGTCTCGCCGCGCACGACCAGAAGCAGCGCGCCAGGCGGCGGCGCCTCGGCGGTGTCGATCGATGCGACGCGGGCAAGGCGCCCGATGCTGTCGCTCCAAGCGCGCGCGCTTCTGGCCGCCCGCTCGCTCGGCGCGATGAGAATGAGTGGCGTCTGGGTCGACGGCGCCACCCCCATTTCCGACCTCACCGAACGCACCTCGGCAATCAGATCAACCACCCAGCCGATTTCTGCTTCGACCGTCTCGTCGACTTCGAAGCCTTGGGCCGGCCATGGTCCAAGCGCCAAGGGACCGGCGCGCTTCGGACCCGCTTCTCCGGTGATCGTCCAAAGCTCTTCGGTCAGGAACGGCATGAAGGGATGCAGCATGGCGTAGATCATGTCGAGCACATCGGCGATCGTCGCCTGCGTCTCGGCCTTGGCCGCCGGATTGGCGGCGGTCCCCTGCAACACGGGCTTCGCCAGCTCGAGATGCCAGTCGCAGAACACGCTCCAGACGAATCGGTAAGCCGCGTTGGCGGCGTCGTTGAAGCGATAGGCCTCGATCGCGCCCGCGGTTTCCGCCGCCGCCGAAGCGGCCTCGCCGAGAATCCAACGGTTGAGCGGTTCGCGCACGGCTGATGGATCGAACCCCTCGACGCGAAGGCAGCCATTCATCTCGGCGAAGCGCGAGGCGTTCCAGAGCTTGGTCGCGAAGTTGCGATAGCCTTCGATCCGGGCTTCGCTAAGCTTGATGTCCCTGCCCTGCGCCGCCATCGCCGCGAGCGTGAAGCGCAGCGCGTCGGCGCCGAAACGGTTGATAAGGTCGAGCGGGTCGATGACGTTGCCCTTCGACTTCGACATCTTCGCGCCCTTCTCGTCGCGAACGAGGGCGTGGATATAGACGTCGTGGAACGGGACCTCCTCCATGAAATGGAGGCCCATCATCATCATCCGCGCGACCCAGAAGAAGATGATGTCGAAGCCGGTGACGAGTGCGTCGGTCGGATAGAAGCGCTTGAGCTCCGGCGTCTCTTCCGGCCAGCCAAGGGTCGAAAAGGGCCACAGCGCCGAGGAGAACCAGGTGTCGAGCACGTCCTCGTCGCGCTTGAACATTTCGGCCAAGCGAGCGGGATCGCCCGCGAGGGCTTGCGCGTCGGCTTCGGTCAAAGCGCCGCGTTCAACGCCGTCGGCGAGCGCCGCGGCGTAAGCCGCGTCTTCAGTCTCCTCGACAAAGACCGCGCCCCAAGGCGCATACCACGCCGGAATCTGGTGTCCCCACCAGAGCTGGCGAGAAATGCACCACGGCTGGATGTTCTCGAGCCAATCGAAGTAGGTCTTCTCCCAGGTCTTGGGGACGAACTGGGTCTTGCCTTCGCGCACCGCGGCGATCGCCGGCTCGGCGAGCGTCTTGGCATCGGCATACCACTGGTCGGTAAGCCAGGGCTCGATGACCACGTTCGAGCGGTCGCCGTGAGGCACGGCGTGCGCGTGCGGTTCGATCTTCGCCAGAAGACCGGCGAGCGCCATCATCTCGACGATCCGGCTCCGCGCGACGAAGCGGTCCTGGCCATCGACTGCGGCGATCAGTCGCGCATGATCGTTGTCGCTCTCCAGCCCCTCGAAGAAGTCGACGTTGCCCTTGAGCGTTACTCGCCCCTGGGCGTCGAGAATATTGATCGAACGCACACCCTCGGCCTGATGCCGCTTGCCGACTTCGAAATCGTTGAAGTCATGCGCGGGCGTGATCTTGACCGCGCCCGCGCCCTTTTCGGGGTCCGAATATTCGTCAGCGACAATCGCGATCAGGCGGCCGACCAGCGGCAGGCGGACGCGCTTACCGAACAGATGCTGATAGCGCGGGTCGTCCGGATGCGCCGCGACCGCCGTGTCGCCCAGCATCGTTTCGGGCCTGGTAGTGGCGACTGTAAGCCGTTCGCCGGTGTCTTCACCCTCCGAGTCCACGACAGGATATTCGAGGTAGTAGAGGTGGCCGTTGGGGTTTTTGGCCAGGACCTTGGCGAGCGCCGCCGCGTCGAGCGGCGCGCCGTCGTCACGGGACCACTTGAAAGCGCCCTTGGTCTCGACCGGCACCACCTCCAGGTCCGAGATCGCGGTCTGGAACTTAGGATCCCAGTTGACGAGGCGCTTGTCCTTGTAAACGAGCCCTTCGCGATAGAGCTGAACGAACACTTTCGCGACCGCGCGTGACAGGCCTTCGTCGAGCGTAAACCGCTCCCTGCTCCAGTCGCAGGAAGCCCCGAGGCGCTTGAGCTGGGCCACGATAGCCCCGCCCGATTCTGCTTTCCACGCCCAGACGCGCTCGACGAACGCCTTGCGTCCCAAGGCGCGGCGGTCCGGCTCCTGCCGTTCCATGAGCATGCGTTCGACCACCATTTGTGTAGCGATGCCGGCGTGGTCCACGCCTGGCTGCCACAACACGTCGCGGCCGTTCATACGCCAGTAGCGGCACAGGACATCCTGAAGCGTATTGTTGAGCGCGTGGCCCATATGGAGATTGCCGGTGACGTTCGGCGGCGGAATGACAACGCAAAACGGTTGCGCTTCCGCCCGGTCGGCGCGACCGGCCCGGAAGGCGCCCGTCTCCTCCCAAAGCGCGGAGGCGCGGCCTTCTGCGGCAGCGAAGTCGAACGATTTGTCCATCATGGATTTCTGGTCTGCGATTCCGGAGACGCCCTTCAACTGGCGGCGTTCCGAGCGGCGCCGGCTACGGACGCCGCAGGCGCAAGCGCCACAAGCGCTATAAAGGCATCGTCGCGGTCGAAGTCAACGCGCGAGGCAAATCGGGAGGCTATTTCCGCCCGCGCGCGATCCTCTGAATTTCATCCCGGACCAGCCGCTCGACCATCGTCGGGAGGTTGTCGTCCAGCCATTCCTTGACCATCGGCCGCAGCATATCGCGCACCATGCTGTCGGCGAGCTCGGCGCTGCGAACCTCAAGATTGGCCGACAAGGCCCCAAAGGACAAAGCGACCGCTTCGTTCGCCTCGGGCGACAGCAACGGCTCCGTGCTGGGCTCGACCGCATTGGCTGCGGGCTCGGCTTCGACGGCTTGCGGCCGGCGCCAGACGACCGTCGGTGTGTTCGCATCTGGGCGCTGGGACAGTCCGGAAGTATCACCGTGCGGCGCCGTAGCGTTTTTGGAATAGACGATTTGCTGAGTGGGGGTTGGGGTCGGTTGCGGCGCTCTGGGCGGCGGCGCCTTGGCGGGGTCATCAGCGATAATGTTGCGAATCGAGGCGAGAATCTCCTCCATCGACGGCTCATGCGCCCGTTGCGCGCGATGAATCGCTTCGAAATCGCGATCGCTGGGATTCGAATTGGTTGAGCTCATCAGACCGCCTTGCTCCAATCCAAGGAGCTTTGTCCTGTGCGCCTGTCGCGAGGTCGGAATAAAGCCTACGCCGTCGATTCGAGCGGCGCTTTGATACGCTTCGATACACGATCGTTATCGGGAGCCGCCACCGGCGCGGGCCCCGAGCCAAAAGACCTACTGTCCGCTCGGCGTCCTGAGGCCGATCCACTTACTCTTCACCTGATCGAAATGCACCCGCGGATCGTATTCGGCGACCGCAAGTCCGAGGGTCGGGATGTTGAGCCGGCCGACCGCCGACAACAACGAGTACGAATCGACGACCTGGTCGTGTTCGGCCTGAACCAGCGTCGTTCGCGCCTGCAACAAGGCCTGTTGGGCGTTGAGCACATCGAGCGTCGTCCGTTGCCCGACCTTGGCCTCTTCGCGCACGCCGGTCAGCGCCACTTCGTTGGCGGAAACCGACGCGCGGGCGGCGCGCACCACGCCGACCGCAGCTGTATTGAGGCCCCAGGCGGCGACCACGGCCTGGCGGACCTGGTTGCGCAAGGAGTCGGTCTGGATCTCCTGCTGCGACAGGCTCTCTTTGGCCTGTCGGGTCGCGGCATATTCAGCCCCGCCCTGATAGATCGGGATCGTCAGTTGGCCCGTGATCGTGCCCGACAGCACTTTAAAACCGGGGATTCCGTTCACATCGTACTGGTTGGAGACTGCGGCGGAGAGCCCCACGGTCGGATAGAGCGCGCCCTCGGCGATCTTCACCTGCAATTCCGCCGCGTCGACGCCATGCAGGGAGCCACTGATCGCCGGATGCTCGATTTGCGAGATCGATATGGCCTCGGGCAATGTTTTCGGTATAGGCCTCACGAGCGGCTTTACCGGTGCAAGGCTGGTCGGCTGATCGCCGATGAATTGACGGTAGCGCGCGACCGCGGCCTGCAGGGTCGCCACAGCGCTTAGCGCGGTGCCCTGCCCCTGAGCCAGGCTCGCCTCGGCTTGCGCTACGTCGGTGCGCGTCACCTCGCCGACGGTGAAGCGGTCACGCGTCTCGCGAAGCTGCTCTTTCAACACATCGACGTTGTTGTTGTCGAGGCCGAGAATGGCCGTGTCCTCCAGCACATCCATATAGGCGGTGAGGCCTGAAAGAAGCGTGTTCTGCTCGGTGTTGCGCAATTGCTCCCGGGCGCCGAAAACCTGCGACTCGGCCTGACGGATGGAATTGAGCGTCCTGTTGCCGTTGAAGACGGTCTCGTTGGCGGTGACGCCGTAGCCCCGCGGTTTGACAAAGGTTGTTGTGCTGTTAGCCGCGCCGCCCTGAGCGCCAAACAAACTCGTTTGGGCGCGTTCGATGCCTATATTGGCCGTGGCCTCGACGGTCGGCAGGTAGCCAGCATTCGCCTTAGGGACGTTTTCGTCCGCCACCCGGACCGCGGCGCGCTGCGTATTGATGTCGGGGTTGGTCAAATAGGCCTTGATGAGCGCGCCGCCGATCGTTTCCGCCCGGCAGGCGCCAACGCCGATCGTCAGGCCGACACCCGCCAAGAGAGCCGCGCGCAAGCGGCGACGCGATGCCACGCCGCACCATGCGGCGGACCGCTTCTCAAATGCGCTTGAGCCCCAAACCATCCCCGCCTCATGCGCCCTTCGCCGCGTCGTGGAATCAAGCGGCCGGCCCTCTCGCCGCCGCTTAACTTGCACGTCCAAAGCGAAAATCAAAGCGCGACAGTCACGACAGACTTCAACCCACTCCGCTTCCCGCTCGCTCGCCGAATGCAGCCAAACTACCAACCATCATAGGCAGAGAAATCCCCGTCGCGCTATGCGACCGGCGCCTGCCCGCCAGCATGGCGTCCATTTTTCCACGGAGCGTCGCAAAGATGAGACACTTCGCACACGCAAGCGACTTCACGAAACAAAGATCCAATGGTTTAGAAGGCGAAGCTCACTCGAGGCGTGAAGCCGTCGAGGATCTCCGTTTTGGTTTCGAACAAGGCCCTGCGGCTCAATCCTCCACCGCTTTTTTCGTAGATAACCGCCTGAGACGACTCGGAAGATGAGTCGACGCCAACGAGGCGTCCTGGGTCGGCCATCAGCGCGATAAGGCTATCGGGATAGACTCCAAACGCGCCCTCGACGATGATGAGATCGAAAGGCCCAAGAGCAGCAGCTCCGCTATCCAGCGGCCCCACGACTACGGTGACGCTCGCGCGATTGTGAAGTTCGCTCTTGGCCGCTTCCGCTGCAGCGGCGTCGGATTCCAAGAGGACAACAACCTTCGCGCCCATGGAGGCAAGCAGAGCCGCCCCGTAGCCGGAGCCGCCCGCAACATCGAGCACGCGATCGGTTGGAACGACCGTCGCCGCCTGAAACATCCGCGCCAGGACCATGGGGGCCAGCAGGCGGCGAAACTTTGCGTGACGCGCCGGCAGTTCGCGATCGAGATACGCTAGAGACTCATGTTCTGGCGCTACGAAATGCTGCCGTGGCGTCTCGAGGAACGCCGCCAGCACAACCTTGTCGACCACCCCTCCAGTGCGGAGCTGGCCGTTGACCATGTGCAAGCGCCGGTCAAGCATCGTTTCGGCGGAAATGTGCGCCCCCTTGGCTCAGACCCGCGATGTGGGACGGATCACCGCCCCGGATGAAAAATTGTTTGGAGGCCTCGCCCGGACGCCCATAACCCAATATTTTTAACGGGTTATGACGGTGTGGGGGAAAGTACCGCCCCATTGATCCGTAAGGCGTCCCGGCACGGCCCTCCCCCACATTATACAGGCAAGACACATGAGGCAAAGCGTTCGATTGCCAATTGGCTGCAAGCTCCTGCCGGCGCGCTCGCCGGACCTGCTAGGTGACGAGGGTTGACCCTGGCGGGTTTTGAGGACGTCGAACATCGACGCCGTCGCCGGCCGGCCAAATCCTTCTAAGTTCGCGCGCAAGACCGGAACACCTACATTTTCAAATGCAAGCAGCACAGCAGCGAAATGGAGTTGCAGCAGCAGATGGACAATCTCGCTGTCCAGCAGCAGTTGCAAAGATCAGCGCATTTACAACCAGTCCCTGCAGATGCGGGCCGGGGGTTGCTGGTACAACCATTCGCAGACCGAGCGTTGCCTTGCGGCAGTCGGCGAGCAATCCGCTGGTCAGTCCGCCGGCGGCTCGCTTGCAATTAGTCAGCGAATCGCCGGAACTGCACGCTCCCGAACAGAACACGGCAACGGAATTGAAGCCTATTAACGCTCCGCCCGCGAGGCCCGCCCCTCACCCGATCTGCCTCTTGATCCCGTCGGCTGACGACGACGAGTTGCAGGGACCTTACTGATGACATTCGCGCGCACGGATCAATTGCTCCCATCGTGCTGTTCGAGGGAATGATTCTGGATGGGCGAAACCGCGCGGCCGCTTGCGAGCGCGCCGGCGTCGCACCGCGCTATGTACAATTCGAAGGCGGCCGTGAAGACGCTTTGATCTTGGTGGTTTCGCACAACCTCAAGCGGCGTCATCTGACCAAGCAGGCGATCGCCGACGCGCTGGTGGCCGCAGAAGACTTCAACCTGCATTACACGTTGGTGGAACCGGCGGCCGCCGCAGAAGCAGCCGCCGACGCCCTTGAGGCCCAACCCGTAATTAAAATTACAGAGCCAAAAACAGCATCGAGTCGCAAATTGGCTCAGGCGGCCGGCCGCGTGGTCAGCCATGTCATGATCGCCGCAACGCGCAAGGTCAAAGAGAAAGGCGAACCCGAATTGCAGGAGGCGGTGAAGAGGGGGCGCATTGGCGTACAAGACGCCGCCAAGGCGGCCGACCTGCCGCCCGAGCAGCAAAAGGCTATTGCCGGGTCGCCAAAACCAAGGAGAGCGGCGGCAGAGGCCGCCGAGGCTGCCATGACCGCCTCGCGCGCTGGCGGCAGTGACCCAAGAAGCGACGTGGACGGGCACGCTGCGCTGCAAAAAGCGTGGAAGGGAGCGAAGGCGCTGCGCGGTCTATGGGAGACGGCGGACGGCAGAACGAAGGAATGGTTTGTCGGCGCGGTTTTGTTCGATTCGGACGAGGGGGGCGAGCCCGCCGGGGACTCGCCCCCATATTTGCCGCGCAGCCACACGGAAGCCGCACCATGACGTCCGGCGATTAAACCCAGTCGCGCAACATCCCTTCGGCACATCGATCGCCTACTCGATCTGCTCGTTCGCAGCCGGAGCTTCCGGTGATAGGCCAAGGCGTTTCGCGACCCTGGAGAAGTGTCAGTCAAGGCTTGACGATCCGGGGCCATTTGGCGCGCGCCGCGAGCGCCAGTACGGCGCGGTCGACAGCAGGGCTATCACGATGAGCCACTCCACGGTCC
>Ga0210406_10005463_pt1 | contig 13317 bp, 13 predicted proteins | sample IncBWC30MmetaG_FD_155454 | JGI IMG/M metagenome (GOLD analysis project Ga0210406, IMG submission 155454) | Forest soil microbial communities from Barre Woods Harvard Forest LTER site, Petersham, Massachusetts, United States - Inc-BW-C-30-M | ecosystem: Environmental > Terrestrial > Soil >... | reverse complement strand
GACCTCAATTTGAAGATCGACCGGAAAAAGAGCTGATTGCATTTTCTCCCACGCTCTTGAGTTCTGTTGCGCCCCGGATTTGCTTGTGCCTTCGCGAAGGAGCAGGACAGCTGAAGGCATTCCCCGTGCGAAACCATTCCGCGGCGCGGCGAATCTAAGTTGGAGCGTTGTTCCTGGATACCGCGACATCCCATTTGTTGCTGGAATCTACCATTCTCAGGAGATAGTCAGACTTTTTTTTATGACCAGACAAACGGGGATCTCGCGCCTTTTTATTTGCTCATTCTTGATTGTTCTTGCGGTTCTGGTTTCCCCAGCCATGGGGCAACAACCGCAACCACCCACGCCACCGCCGGCTGCACAGGACGATAAGGACAAAGACAAATCCGGTGCCACGGTCGGCAAGAGCAAATTGGAGAAGGAAACAGGAACGGTCAACGACCGCATCTTCGAAGTCCTCCCGAACTACGGGACGGTCGAAAACGCCCAGGAACTCCCCCCTCTTTCCTCAGGACAGAAATTCCGCTTGGCCACCGCAGGTGTTTTCGATTGGGCCGCATTTCCGTTCAACGGCGCTCTCGCTGGGATTGCACAGGCGAGAAATGATCCTAAGGAGTGGGGCCAAGGATGGGGCGCCTACGGAAAACGTTACGGCGCATCCTTTGCCGACAACAGCATCGGCACTTATATGACCACTGCGATCTTCCCAAGCATGCTCCATGAAGATCCTCGCTACTACCAACTGGGAAAGGGACGCTTTCTCCACCGCGCCTATCATGGGATCAACCGGCTCTTCGTCACTCGAACGGATTCGGGGCACGATCGATTTAACTACTCCGAATCCATTGGCAACGCCGCAGCCGCCGCAATCTCGAATATCTACCATGTGCCGTCCGACCGCACCGCTTCGCGAAACGCGACCACTTTTGCTTTTCTGATCCTCTACGATGGTTTGTCCAACGAGTTGAAGGAATTCTGGCCGGACATTCGCCGCAAGGTCTTTCACAAAAACACGCCATAGCGCGGCGTCTGCTTTCAACAATCGTTTCTAGCTCGCTTTCGGCGCCAGGACACGCACCGCTTTCGACACCACTTCAATCTCTACCGGCGTAGGCCCGAAAATCTCGCCATCACCATGGAACGAACACGGCCGGTCTGTGCTCAGCCGCACGCGGCGGACTCGCCAGCGTTTCACGCGTGAAGTTCGAAGCTGGCCACTCCCCATGAGCCCTGGAAGCAGCGTTAATACTCCAAACTTAGTGAGTTCCTCGATCATGACCACATGAAGCGTACCGTCATCGACGGTCGCCTCAGGAGCCAGTCTCAATCCGGCGCCGTAGGTCGGAGAATTCAATGCCGCGACAAGCATCGTTCTCGTTTCAAGCAAAGGCAAATTGCTTCCGGGGAATTCGATTCGGATATCCAGTGGCACGTATCCCGCCAACGCTCGCAACGCCGATGCAATGTAACGGAGCCGTCCAGGAAGGTGTCGATACGCCCCACTCGCATGGCGCGCCGCCTCAGCATCCAATCCAATGCCGCCTCCTCCTCCGTAAAGGCGCGTCCGCCCATCGGCCGTGTGGGCCCTCACGAGATCCACGCTACGCGGCTGGCCGCCCAGCACGGCTTTCGCCGCTTTGACGGGGTCGCTCGGTAATCCCAGCGCGGCGGCAAAATCATTTCCGCCGCCGATCGGCAAGACACCTAAAACAACATCTTCCCCGAACGCCGCATTCGCCAGCGCCTGAAACGTTCCGTCTCCGCCCATCGCAAGGAGCACGCGCTGCCCTTGCGATATGGCGTTCTGCGCAAATGATTCGAGTTCTGGAGCGCTGCTCGTCATTACAAACTGCGCGTGGATCTGGAACGATTCGAAGACTTCCTGAATCCGCGAGAGATAAACCCGTGCACGGCCCCCTCCCGCGGCGGAATTGACGAACACAATTGGTGGATGTTCAAGCAAGGCTCTCGCCTTATCTGGGCGGTCTTCCATTCCTAGAGTCTAATGCGCCTGTAGCAGGAATTCCGTAATGTCAGCGTTAGGGATGCGGCTCGGATCCGAACCAGGAAAGAATTGAGACAATGGTGCCGGCGGGGGGAATCGAACCCACGGCCTAGGGATTATGAGACCCTCGCTCTACCACTGAGCTACGCCGGCAAACGCAATTCTTTATGCTACGGAGTCGCCCGCGAATGTGTCAAGGTGAACGCCGGTTTCTCGAACTTAGACACATTTTGCGAAACGCCAACTATTGCCGGTGCGTGCCGAGCATCCGCCGCGTCATTTCCTCCACCGGCGCAAGGTCGTCGGTGAATACGGCAGTGCCCTCTGGAGGCGTGAGATCAACGATGGCCAGCCCTGCGTCCCGCGCAAGGTCTTGCAGGGCTTGCTCGCCGCGCATTTGTGCCCATCGCTCTCGGACTTCAACCACGGTTTTCGGTCGCACAAAAGCTAATACCATGTGGTTTCCGTCCGGGCGGGAAATTACTTCTACGGATGGAAATACGCGCCTCAATGTCGCCCCCGTAGACATCAACAGCTCACGCGATTTGCTGGTGTCATAGACATTCATCATCAACAGCCCGTCGTCTGTCATGTGCAATCGTACTTGTTCAAAAAACTCTTCCGTAATCAAATAAAACGGGATATACGGACCCCCTTGATAGAGATCAACTTGAATTAGGTCGTAGCTCCGCGTGTGGGAAGCCAGCCAGGGTCGCGCATCCGCGACGTGGACGTTGAAGTTCTTTCGATCAACGGGCAGCCCAAAAAAATTGACCGCCGCCTCCACCACTTTCGGATCAATTTCCACCGCGTCAATCTCGATTTCAGGAGCCACCGCAATCGTCGAGGCAATTCCTCCGCCAGCGCCCATCCCAAGTGCCAGCATCTTTTTCGGTGAGACCAGCGCCGCACCCAGCGCGAAGTCATCCGTGTAGAAACCGGACCAGCTAGCTCCCTGTTTCCGCGTTGTCTGGGAATACGCCGGGTGATTCAACACCAACCATCGCAGGTCTTCATGATGCAAGACGGCAATCCAGTTGTACGCCGATTCTGTCGTCCAAAGTACCACCGGAGCAAACACTGGCTTCGGAACGAAAAAAGCGCCCAGGGCGGCTATGAGCGCGCCGCCAGCCATGGGCTTCCGCTTAAGAAGGCCACCGCCAGCAACTAGAAATGTTGCCGCGCAGCAAACCTGCAGCGTCATTCTGGTGCCATATCGTGGGACCAGATAAAAACTCGTCCCAAGAACACCTGCGATGCTGCCGGCAGTCGAAAGCGCATAGACCTTGCCCGCAGTCACTCCGATGTGCCCGGCCCGCGCGAGCAGGCGAATCACGAACGGTCCCGTGACTGCCAGCGCTGTCATTGTCGGGACAAAAATAATCAAACTAGCAACCGCGGTCCCAAAGAATTCTCCGGATTGCCACAACCATCTCAGGATCGACCTAACAGCCAATATGATAGCGAACTGGTAAATTCCGCTTCCCAGAATTACCAGATACAAAACTGTCGCGGACTGGCTCCGATCCGCCAACCAGCCGCCCAGGGCATACCCAGCCGCCAGGGCGACCATAACCACCGAGATCATGCTGCCCCAAACGTAAATGGAGTAGCCAAAGTAAGGAGCATAGAGGCGAAAGGCAGAGAGCTCCAGGGACATGATGATGGCGCCCGTTAGTGCCGCAGTGACCAGCCAAAGTACGGGCTGTGCTTGGCTGCTGATTGTCGCGCTCGTGTCTATTTGCCCGTCCATGGCCTGTAGTTCTAACACAACAAACAACCTACCGACCCGAGAAAAGGAGAGAGGGCAAGATCCACACATTTTGCCCGTCTTCACCGGCGAGCTTAACAGCAGAGACTTGGGATTCCACCTCTCTTGCCGGGCTCTGTTGGTTCTTCGTGAACGAGCAAGCCTCCCAAGTCGGCCGTGACTCGCGCCAGGGGGTGGTCCTATAGCATTTAGTACTACGGTACCGTTGACCCCACATGAGCGAAATCCTATTCTGCCGTCGTTCGTGCACTGTCCCACCCATGGGGATAGGCGAAAGTTTATCGAAACCATGGGAGGGGTACCTGTGTATCGATTCGGTACAGGCTCATCGCCTGAGCTGCTTGACATTGGTGTATTTATGGATAGACTCGCTCCGGGGTTGTTTCTCACCTCGGAGGCCCAATGTCACGCAAACTCACAGTTGTATTCCTAGCCATGCTGGTTTTGGCAGGGGCAATGAGCCTGAAAACGGTTGTCGTCGCTCATGGCGATGGATCCGTAGTCATGGCAAACGGTGGCGCACCACTACCGCCGACGCCATGGAAGAATGGTGGCGCACCGCTACCGCCGACGCCTTGGAAGAACGGCGGCGCACCGCTACCACCGACGCCCTGGAAATAATGGCGTGGTTCCCGCAAGGTTAGCCTGACCGACACTGCGGAACTGACCAGGGCGTAGATAGGCGAAACAACGTGCCTGGTCCATATGAATACACAGTTTGGTTCCTCTGTACTCTCTTAGAGGTAGGCGTGGTGGTGTGCGCGATCTCAAGAGGATCCTTCCGTCGCTATCTGGCACTCAACGTCTATATGCTGGCGTCTTCGTGCGTCAACATCGTTCGCTTCAAGGTTCTCTTTACCTACGGATTCAGGTCCACGGAATACGGTTATCTCTACTACTACTCGGATTTGCTGCTGACTATCGGACTGTTTTTTGCGCTCATGAGCTTGTACGCTCACGTCTTCGAAGAGATGCGTGCGGAGCGCTTCCTGCGCACAGGTGCGCTGCTCCTGCTGCTCGGCACGGCGATCTTTTCATTTGCTGTGGTCCAGCAGGCCTCCGATAGAATCCTAAGCCGCTTCGTGGTCGAAGCTTCTCAAAATCTCTACTTTGTCGGTCTAGTCCTGACCTACGTACTCTGGGGAGCCATGCTCAAGCTGCGCGAGACGCGCACGCGCCTGATTCAATTGGTGCTCGCTCTGGGACTTTATTTCAGCGTCCTCGCCGCCAGCTATGCGCTGCGCAATCTCTATCCGAGCCTGCACAACATCTGGCCCTATCTCACGCCAATTTCTGCCTGCCTCCTGCCTCTGGCTTGGGCCTATGCGTTTTGGCGAATTTCGGAAGACGCGCGAATTGCGCCCTCCCGGCTTGCGGTGGTGCCTCGATGATGGCCGGTTTCATTCTCGTCTGCTCGGTCGTGCTGCTGCTGCAGTTCTTTGTTTCCTACTGCCGCTCGCTCATCGCCGCTTCCGCGAAGCAGGCCTTGTCTCCTGAAGTGCGGGACGTCGCCGGCATTCCTCGCAGCGCTTCCGGGGAAGACTTCACGCGCGTCATGCAGCTGTTGCAGCTCTGTCCTGAGCGCCCCGAGGATCGCAGCAGCATCCAGGCCATCGGCGCGTACTTCGGCCTTCTCGGTTTCCTCCGCGCGACCGTGGCGCGCCTGGTTCCCTCCATGCAAGCCTGGACGGAATCGGAGCGCAGCAGTTGCGCGTACTTTGCCGCTGTCGCTCTTGAGCGCCGCATCGCCTTCAGCCGCGGCATGCTTGCACAACAGATGGAAAGCTAGCTGTCTGGCTGTTTGTTCCTCTCCAAGCGCTGCTGTCTCTTTAGCCACAACCACCGCCTGAATTCTTGATCGATTCTTGCGCCGTATTGTATTCTCCTCATGTTCCCTCCTCGCCGGAGTGGATGCGTCCGCAGCGCAAAACTTACCGGTGACAAAAACTTGCTTGCAGTGTGGCGCCGTATTGCCGTCCAGCATACGGGTCTGCCATTTTTGTGAATCTTCTTTTTCCGCTGACCTCTCGCCCCTGGAACCATCCCGGGGCGCGGGCCCAAACATCGCCGAACGCCGTGCGGATCGCTTCTCCGTAAAGCGCGAGCCTGTGCAAGGCGCTGCATGGCGCGGCGAACTTGCCCAACGGCTCGAGGCCTATCGCACGCGTCGGCGAAAAACCGCGCCGAACATGGCGCAATCTCAATTTCTTTTCGAAGAGCCTGCCAGCAAATCGCCTTCCCACACGACTGCCGCAGTCGACGAGCCTCCGACTAGTGTCGAGGATGATTTCTCTTTCACCATTGCGATCGGCCGCCCTTCCAAAAAACGCGTGCTCGAAGATTCCCGCATGGTGATCGATGTTTCTCTGCCTTCCGACGTGGAAGCACCTTCGCAAATTCCTCCCGCATTGGAAGACGCACCGCCTCAGCCGGGGCTCTATCCTGTCGCCTCCATCGACGACCGCCGCCTGGCTGCCTTGATCGATCTCGCTTGTTTGTTATTTGCCTACGGCGGATTCCTGATGCTTTTCGGCTCTCTCGGCGGGCAATTCACGCTGAGCAAACTGACCGCTGCCGTCTATTCGACAACGTTCGCCATCGTCTACCTGCAATACTTTTCTCTTTTCACCATCTTCGGCGGAACCACTCCCGGCATGATGATGCGAAACCTGCAGGTCACCAGTTTCTCCGGTGAACCGCCCACGCCACGCCAGATGCTTTTGCGCAGTGCCGGGTACATCCTTTCCGCCGGAACTTTTTTTCTGGGGTTTCTCTGGGCCATGTGGGACGAAGACCAACTTACCTGGCACGATCGTCTTTCGCGGACCTATCTCAGCACCGCCGAATCTTTCGCCGATCTGGAAGCTTCCAGCGTAGCGCACGGCCGCTGACTCTCAATCGTCTCTTCTTATTTCGCCCGGCATTCGCGCGCGATTCGAATCATCGCCGCTAGACTCCGCTCCACGTCTGCTTCCGTTGTTGCCCACGAAGAGACGCTGATGCGCATTGCTGTCTTTCCCTGCCAGACAGTGCCTCCGCACCAGCACGTTCCGTCTTCCTGGATACGCTCGATCACTTTTCGCGTTACTTCAGCCGCTCCGAACGACACCAACACCTGATTGATCACCACGTCATTCAACACTTCAAATCCAGCTTCGCGGAGCCCGTGCGCAAATCGCTGCGCGTGGGCGCACGTCCGTTCGATCAACGCGCGCAGACCCGACCGCCCCAGCGACTTGAACGCCGCCCACAATTCCACGCCACGCGCCCGTCTTGAAGAGCCCGGCGTATGATGCAGCGGCTCCCGGCGTGAACCCGGTTCGAGATAGGCTGCTCGTATCCCCATCGATGCGCGCAACGCCGCGCCATCTCTTACGAGCACCACGCCGCTGTCGTATCCCACGTTCGGCCACTTGTGCGCATCCGTGGCCCACGAATCGGCCTGTTCGAATCCTTGCGTGAGATGCTCATACTTCGGTGACACGCGCGCCCACAACCCGAAGGCGCCGTCGACGTGCACCCAGGCCCCCTGCTTCTTTGCCGCGTCGCAGATTTCCGCTGCCGGATCAAGAGCTCCGGTATTCACATTTCCCGCTTGAATGTACACGATGGTTCGTTCCGACAATTTCGGCAGTCTCTCAGCTCGCATCCTTCCCTGGCTGTCGGCCTCCACTATCGTCACGCGCTTGCTTCCGAATCCCGCCAGGCTCAGAGCTTTCAGGACCGTAGCATGCGCCTCCCCGCCGACGACCACCTCGATCGGCGGAGCGCCAAACATTCCGTCTTCCGTGACGTTCCATCCCGCCCGCTCGAGAAGCGCTTGCCGCGCCGCCACCAAACCCGTGAAGCTGGCCGTTGTGGCGCAAGACACCAGGCCCCCCGCGCAATCGGCGGGCAATCCGAGCGCTTCGCAGATCCAGCCGAGAACCACATCTTCCAATTCCGCTCCGATTGGAGACATCGCTCGCAGCGCCACGTTCTGATTCCACGCTCCCGCCAGCCAATGGGCTGCCAGCGCCGCCGGCAAGATCCCGCCATTCACGAATCCAAAATAACGGCCGCCGGTGTTTGCCGTGGTAGCTGCGGATCCGATTTCGTCAAGCCTCGCAATAATCTCGCCAGGGTCGCCCGGAGAAGGTGGAAAAGGCTCGTGAAGCCCGGCCAGAGCCGCCACCGCGGCACGGGAAGGTCCGACGTTTCGCTCGGGCACATCCCGGATGTATCGCCGAGCACGCTCCGCCGCGAGATTCAAAACATCGCTGATTTGTGATTGCACTCCCGCCCCGGGATTTGTCGCCATTTGCGTATTCCTTTCCACCTTGCCGGCGCTACTCGCGAACGCGAAGACACCCGCAGAAAACAGGCGTACTTCTCGCCCACTCGAATACGCTATCCGGTTTTTAAAGGAAAGAAAGAGCCGAATTGTCCGCTTACTTCTTTACCACTGCCTCATCAGAAGCGACTTTGCCATCTCGGATGTAGATGATGCGGTGCGCGTGCTGTGCGATGTCGTTTTCGTGGGTCACCAGGATGATGGTGTTCCCCTGCTCGTGGAGGTTCTTGAACAGCGCCATGATCTCTTCGCCCGTTTTCGAATCGAGGTTTCCGGTAGGCTCGTCCGCCAGCACGATCGACGGTGAATTCACCAGCGCCCGCGCAATCGCCACGCGCTGCCTTTGTCCGCCGGAAAGCTCATTCGGCTTATGCGTCATCCGGTCGACCAGGTCCACGCGCTCCAACGCCTTTTTTGCTTTTTCGATGCGCTCTTCGGCGGGTGTGCCGTTGTAAATCAGCGGCAACTCCACGTTGTGTAGTGCCGTAGCACGGGGCAACAGATTAAACGTCTGAAACACGAATCCAATCTCTTTGTTCCGGATGTAGGCCAGTTCATCGTCATCGAGATCGCTCACCAGCCGCCCTGCCAGCCAATATTTTCCCGCGCTCGGCGAATCCAGACAGCCGATCAAATTCATCAGCGTGGACTTCCCCGATCCCGAAGGGCCCATGATCGCCACGTACTCGCCCTTGCGAATCTCCAGATCCACGCCACTCAGCGCGTGTACCTGCTCCGCTCCCATTTCGTAGACCTTGGTCAGCGCCTCGGTCTTGATGACCACGCCGGAACTGACCAGGTCTTCCCGGTAGGAATCGACAGTTGCTGTCTCGACAGGCATTCGAATCTCCCTCGGCCGTCGTGCGCCTTAACTCTGCTGATCGTCCATCTTCTTCGGCGCGCCGTTGTCCACCTTTATCGCGGACTGCGGCTTCAGGGTGCGCAGTGCCTTATAGCTTCCGACAACGATCTCATCGCCGGGCTGCAAGCCCTTGGTAATCTCAATGTCTGTAACGCCGGCAATTCCCGTTTCCACAGGCCTGAAAATGGCTTTCTTTGCGTTGACCACGAATACGCCCTGCACTTCATCCTTTTTGGGATCGCCGGGCGCCGGAGGCGGCGGTGCAGCCAGTGTCACGCCGGAGCCGCCCTGGCTCTTCGCATTCTTGGCCGCTTCTTCCAGGTCCTTGCGCGTCCGCACCGCCAGCGCCTGAATCGGAATCGCCACAACGTTCTTTCTTTCCGCCGTTTTGATCTTCGCCGTCGCCGAAAGTCCCGGCCGCAGATTCTCCGGTGGACTCGCCAGCGTGACCACTACTTTGAAGTCTTTCGCTTCCTGAGTGCTGGTCGTGGTTTGCGTGGTCGTCAACCCGGAACTGCGCAGCACGGCTTGCGAACCAATCTCCGTCACCTTGCCCTTGAACACTTTCCCCGGCACGGCATCAATCGTCACGTCCGCGTCTTGTCCTAGCCTTACGTTCACGATGTCCGTCTCATCCACCTTCACTTCCGCCGTCACCACCGACATGTCTGATAGGGTCATCAGAAAGCTGCCATTCGAATTCTGAATGCCTGGCACAACGTAGTCGCCCACGCGTTCCGGCAAGTAGCTCACGATCCCATTGATGGGAGAAGTATAAGTCGTCTTATGCAGAATATCCTGCGTGTGCACCAACACCGCGCGACCCTGACTTACTTGTGAGCGCGTTTGATCGAGCGTTGCTTTCAGCGACTGCACGCGCGCTTTCGAGGATTCCACCGTCGCAACCTGCGCATCATACGCTGTCTTGCGTTGATCGAAATCCTGCTTGGGGATAAGCCCATCCTTGTAAAGGCCCTGTCCTCGTTCGAAGTCCAGCTTGGCCTTCTCCAGGTTCGCCTGCTGCGAGATCAGATCCGACTGCGCTGCCTTGAAGCTGGCTTCCGCCGCTTGAACACCAGACTCCGCCGAATTCACCGCCGCGCCCTGCGCCTGCACGTCCGCGTTCGCCTGCACATTTTCCTGCAGCAGCAACCTGTCGCCCTTCTTGACGTGGTCGCCTTCCTTCACCAGAATCTCCGTGATTCTCCCAAATCCCTGTGCGGTGACGTTCGTATAAGTGGTCGGCTTCACTTCGCCGGACGCTGTCACCTGCGACACCAAGCTCTCCTGCGTCGCCACTTTCGCCGTTTGCACTGTAACTACGCCCTTGTTCGCCTGGTTCACACTAACTGCTACAATGGTTCCCAGTACGACCACAGCCCCAGCGCCAATTGCCACTTTCTGCCACGTCTTCATCGCATTCCCCTTCGTTCCACCACTTTGCGGTCGTTTTTCCGGGCTCCCGCAACGGACCACCCGCGCGGGGACACAATTGTCTGCCTCACTGCCTCTACCCTACATACGCCCCTGCGGGTCGAAATGTTTCGCGGGAGGGATACTCCAGTTTCGCGGTCCGGGCTTTGAAGCAAGGGACTTACGGGAGCGACCTCCCCGTCAAAGGGGCGCTCGGCCCTGCAGTCATTCTATGTTCAAAACACCGGAAAAGAAAGACTTCCCATCCGCCGAAGCGGGACGCTCGCTGACAACCGACCCATTCCTTTTGACGCACAACTAAGCCAAAAGTTCAGCACCAAACGGGGATTCCTAGCGAAAAGCGGACGCTTTCAATCTCTTTTTTAATGCTATACTCGATGCTTCGGCCGTTGTTTCCGGCCGATCCGTCCGCGGAGAGGTGGCAGAGCGGCTGAATGCGGCGGTTTGCTAAACCGTTGTAGGGGCCAAAACTCCTACCGGGGGTTCGAATCCCCCCCTCTCCGCCAGATTTCCCTACCACATTGCAAACATGGGTCGTCCCGTTTCTGGTTCCGGTTACGGAAGCGGTTTGAAGATCTCTTCAGGGACACAGCCAAGTAACTCCTACCTGAAAGAGCCATGCCCTCATCCGTTGTCCGGAACATTTGCATAGACCGTTGCTCCAGAGCAACGACGCCCTTGGCGCGGCACATTAACCTTGTCCTGAAGATTTAATCGAGGTAAGCAGTCTATGCGCAAACTAAGAGTCTTGATTGCCGACGACCAAGAACAGATACGTTCGGCCATCGTTCAGATGTTGAGCAACGACTTCAAAATCGTTGGCGTTGCCGGTGATGGCGAGGAGCTTGTCGAATCGGCAATCTCTCTCAATCCGGACGTCATCGTAACTGATATTTCTATGCCGCTTCTCTCTGGACCTGAAGCCATGAAAGAACTGAGCGCTCGAGGATATGACATTCCGTTCGTTTTGGTCAGTATGAATCCGCTTGGCGCCGACGAATTCATACGGCGAGGTGCATCCGCAGTTGTAGATAAGTTCGATATTGAGCATGAGTTGGCGCCAGCAGTCCATTCCGCTGCGCTCGGCCACATCCATGTATCGCGAACTGCATCCAACAAAACGGCAAATAGCGTCCCCAAGTAGATGAGTCCCCGACGGCAAGTGGGATATGTGTTACCTCCAGTTGTTAGAGGAGGAGGACCCGGTCACCTTAGCGAAAGAATTGGCCCTCACAAAGCCATCCTTCCGGGGAGGGTGGTTCTCTGGTTCCGGATCCCCCTGTAGGTTGTCGTTGACAGAAACATAGAGCAGCCCAGCCCGGCTGGCAGCTGTCAAAAGTTACAGTCTACCTACCGGCCCCTGCCCCCCACAGGCTGGACGTATGTACCGCGTCCCTACCTATTGGAGGCGCGCCCCGAACAAGAATGGATTGTTAGTCTGCACGTCCAACACGGAGAACCGCCGGTGCCGGTTACCATAGATGACGACTGCAATGCTGTTTGCGCCGTTGGTGAAATTGGCCGTTCCCGTGCCGCGTCCAGTGGTGGAAACCATTTCGTAGTTGCCGCTGGCAGCGAATGCAACGGAGGACCCAGCGCTGCCGCTGACGTCCAGAGTTCCGGAAAACGTTCCCGTGGTAGCGGCTGAGGGCGTGACGACTCCGACCACGTGGGGGACAGCCGGTGTCGCGCCTACGGCGCTCGAGCCAATCGATTCGCCAATGATATACGGCGCGCCCGGACTCTCCATGGTAGTCGCGTTTTGGACGATGCCATCGCCCATAATCACGCTTGCGCTCTCGTCCATAAAGCTGCCGCCACCGATAAAATGGATGGTGGGGCCGGTGCCTTTGAAGGTACCGACGTCGTTGACGTCGCCTGCGTAGGACGTGTACGGCCACGTTGCGGCGGTGGTGATGGTGCCGCCGAAGTTCTCGTCCAAGACGCCGGCAAGCGTGCCCGTGGTCGTCGTGACCGGTGTCCCGGTGGCGCGAACGAGGAAAGCGACGGCGTGACCAGTAATCGTGCCATCGGTTGTGCCTGACCCGGCCAGAATACACCACGCTGGGGTAGCACAGTTCGCGAACCCGCCGCCGACCGGCTGCGCAAGGCCGCCTAGGATGGGCTGGTTGGCCGCAATTGCATCCTCCTCTCCGAGTAACATACCCAGCAAACTGCCCGACGCGCTGGCGGCATAGTAAACGAAATTCAGAGTGGTGTTGGTGAAAGGCGTACCGCCGCTGATCGTCAGCGTGAGGGTGCCGCGGCCCGTGTTGGGATCGGGGGCTGTGCACGACCCGGTGATCGTGAGGGCGCTGTTCACCGTGCCGGCAGTGTTCGTGATGACATGCTCACCAGCTAACGAGTTGAACGAACCGCTCGCGCCGTTGCACCCGCTGCTCCCGACTTGGAATTCTCCGAGCATCCCCACGCGTTGGCCCGCGCCGTTGTAGCCTTTGAGCGAGATGCCAAGGATGGTGTTCGCGGGTATCGTTGCGACAGGCGGCGTTCCGGGGCCAATTATGGTGCCCGCAGCGAACGTCCCGCTGCCGTCGAACTCCTCGATCGCCCCTACACCAGCATTGGCCACCGACTCCAGCACAAAGCGGAAAGTGCGGCTCGCGGCCGTCGAGTCGATGAGCGTGAGCACACCGCGGCCATCTCCGCTCGCGTCCATGGCAAAGCTGCCTCCGGTGATGGCGATATTGGCTTGGCCACCGCTGACACTGTTGATGTCCTGGATGCCGCTGATGACGTGGCCGCTGCTGTCCGCGACGAAGCTGACCCCGATTATTACCGGCCCGCTGGTGCCGACGAATCCTCCGAGGCCCACCCCGTAAGTGCCGCATAGAGTCAAGTTCACAACGGCGGGGCAATTCAATGTGGACGACCCACTGACCGTCAGCAGGAAG
>Ga0210406_10005461_pt1 | contig 13318 bp, 8 predicted proteins | sample IncBWC30MmetaG_FD_155454 | JGI IMG/M metagenome (GOLD analysis project Ga0210406, IMG submission 155454) | Forest soil microbial communities from Barre Woods Harvard Forest LTER site, Petersham, Massachusetts, United States - Inc-BW-C-30-M | ecosystem: Environmental > Terrestrial > Soil >... | reverse complement strand
GAGATGGGCAGGACATGATTGACTGCGTTGCTGCGATAAGAAATCTGGCCGTTCACTCGTCGGGCATCGCGGGGGCTATATACCAGATGGAATTTGACTTCTTTGCCTGGTTGAAGCGTGTAGGGCAGCACCAAGCCGTCTGGAGAGACCCAGGCAGCATTCTTGCTCTTGGCGGCAATTATGACGGGTACGTGCCCCTCGTTTCTAAGTACGACGGGTAGAGCCTTCGACTGGCCAACGTGCACCTTCCCGAAGTCCATCTTGCAAGGTTTGCAGATGAGACGGCCGCGCAAAGGTTTTGCGGCAGCGGTTTCGGCTGGGGAAGTCGCATCCGCTTGGGGTGCGGCATTGCCCAGCGATGCAAAAAAGAGTGAGACGACTATGAGAAGGCACGAGCGAATATAGAGCTGAGGGGGGAAGGGGACCATAACCCCCCTAGTGTTTCCTACTTTCGGTCAATCGGTAACGTCTGAGAGGGACATGGTCCCGTCCGCGGGGTTTGCAAACCTCTGAGTAACCAAGGGGCTACGCCAGGGGTGCGCTTACCAACTCCGGCCTAAGGACTGGGGACTGAGGCCGCGACGGGCTGACTCGGAATGCTCTCCATCCCATTCGCGTCGACCGACGTAACCTCGTAATAATAGGAATTCCCAGCGCTTACGCTGTCATCGGCATAATCGGTTGAACCCTCGATCGACGAATTGATCTTTGCGTACGGGCCGGCTGACTGGCTGCCGCGATAAACGTTGTAGCCAGCCACATCGGAGGAACTTGGCGCCCAGGAGAGGGCAACGCTGTGTTGGATCGGTGCGACTCCCGTTCCGCTAAGCGCCGTGAGCACAGGGTTGCTGACTCCCGAACCGGTTACGAAGGCGAGGTTTGTATTCGCCGACCCACTCGCTTGCGGGGAGAACGTAACGGAGACCGCCACGCTCTGACCTGCGGGTATCGTGAGCGGGAGGGCCAATCCGCTGATCGAGTATTCCGAACTTCCCAGACTGTCCGACGACACTGTGAGGGCCCCAGAGGCGCTCGAAAGGGTAAGAGTCTGACTCTGGCTGGATCCAACGGTGACGTTCCCAAAATTGAGCGACGCCGGTCTGACGTTCAAGACTCCACCAGTCCAACCGAAGCCGTTTTCCGCGACTGTAATCTGTCCACCGGTGGAAGAAACCACTGACAAGTTGCCGAAAGCGTCTCCCAGACTTTGGGGCGTGAACGTCACTTGAAACGTGTAGCTCTGACCCGGTGCTAGGGTGAGCGGTGTCGACACCCCGCTGGTGGAGAATGGATTCGACTGCGGTCCTCCGGTACCAGAGATTTGAGTGACCGTGAGCACCGAGTTGCTGGGGTTCGTGACGGTCAGAGACTTGGTGCTGGAAGATCCCACCGGAATCCAACCGAACCCTAGGCTCAGGGGGGTTGCTGAGAGCGCACCGGAGGGCACTCCCGTACCGCTCAAAGACAGCACGACCGACGAATTGGATGCCGAACTGTGGTAAGTGAGCGTCCCAGTGGACGTTCGATTCGAAGTGGGCGAATACACCACGTTGAAGGTGACACTCTGTCCCGGTGGAATGCTGCGAGGAAGGGGCAACCCACGGGGATAGAAGTACCAGGGAGCATTTTTGTCCAAGCCGGAAATCGTGATCGGCGATGTTCCCGGATTGCTGAACGTCACGGCCATCGCCTGCGACCCACCGACCGAGACGTTGCCGAAGTTGAGTGTACAGGGTGAGCAAACGATCTGTGATGCAGCTTGGGCCGGCGCCAGGTCGGTAAGAATTAGAACAACCAGGGCGGCGGAAAGAATGAATCGAAGAAAGTGGTAGCGACGACTGATCTTGGGGGAGGGAAACATAATGCTCGTAGTGTTATCCACCCCGGCGTCTGAGAAAAGATTCCCAAAGGTCAAAGACTCATGTCAGGAAAAGTCGAGATTAGAGTGTGCGAATGGACGCACGGTACTTAGCGAAAATGTCCGCTGGTACACCATCCGTACAGAGCACCTTGGTGCAGGAGACAGGGAACTCCTAAGCCGGGAACGCTTAAGCCGGAAATGCTTAAGGCGAGGAAGTGAAATTAGGGAGTGGGAACTACTGCGGTCGCCTGATTGGAGTGGACGCTCTCCAAATCCTGGGTATCCACTGCGGTTACGACGTAGTAGTAAGTCTGTCCTGCAGCAACTGCGTCGTCTGTGTAATCCGTTGGCTGGATCAGCGCTGTGTTGAGAATACTGTAGGGTCCGCCTGAGTTCGTCCCTCGATAGACGTTGTAGCCTGCGATCATCGATGAGCTGGCCTGCCACGACAGGGTAACGCTATGCTGGACCGGAGCCATGCCAGTGCCGCTCGCCGCGATGGTTGGCGGAGTGTTCGAGGCGTTGCTTGCGAAGGAAATCGTTGCCGAAGTGCTACCGCTGGCCTTCGGCGCGAAAATTACCGTGAACGTTGCGCTTTGACCGGCTGTCAGCGTGGTGGGTAGCGACAAGCCTGACAGACTGAATTCAGAACTGTTGGAAGTCGCCGAAGAAACAGTGACGCTCGCCCCACTCGCGGTAAGCGTGCTCGTCAGGTTCTTTGTGGCTCCTACGGTTACGTTGCCGAAGCTCAAGCTTGCCGGACTCACAGCGAGCTGGCCGCTGGCCGCACCGGTGCCGCTCAGAGAGACCGCGAGGGTTGGGTTGGGAGCGTTCGATGTAACTGTAACCGTACCGCTCGCGGAACCAGCCGACTTGGGAGCAAAAACCACGGTAAACGTCAGGCTTTGTCCGGCTGTGAGTTGCGTGGGTGTTGTCAGACCTGAAATCGAGAATCCTGCCCCGGAAACGGTGGCCTGGCTTAAGGTGACGGTCGTGCCGCCAGAGTTGCTCAGCGTCTCTGACAGCGTTTTGCTGTTGCTCACCTGCACGCTCCCGAATGACAAGCTACTTGGATTCGCCGTCAGTGCTCCCGGAACGTTGCCGACACCAGTCATAGGAAGGCTCAGGCTCGGGTTGGTGGCGTCGCTGGTAAAGGCCACACTTCCAGTGGCTGCTCCACTACTCTTGGGCGCGAAAGTAACTGAGAAATTTACGCTCTGCCCCGCCGCCAAAGTCGCCGGGAGACTCAGACCGCTAAAGCTGAAGCCAGAACCCGCGGCTACGGCTTGCGACACGGTCACGGCGTTTCCGCCAGAGTTCGTCAAAGTCGCGGTCTGAGATTGCGTCTTGCCCACTTGCACATTGCCGAAGTCGATGGAGCCGGGCGACAGATTCAATTGTCCCGACGGAATACCGTCTCCCGACATGCTCACGGATGCCGATACGTTGAGAGATTGACCTTTAGAGGTTTGCGCGACAGAGAGTGAGGCTGTGCCTCCAAGTGCGATGCTTCCCGAAACATTGCCCGGAGCGTTTGGAGTAAAGAGCACGCTGAAACTCGCGCTCTGCCCTGGGCTCAGGCTCAGCGGAAGTGTCAGACCGTTGATTGTGAAAACCGAACTGCTAGCGGATGCCTGGGTAACAGTCACCGCCGAACCGCCCGAATTGGTGATCGATACGTTCTGCGTCTGACTCTTTCCAAGCACCACATTTCCGAAGGAGAGGGAAGCCGGGCTCGAAGACAGAGATCCTGCGCTGACCACGGTTCCAGAGACAGCAATTTGCAGTTGACCGGCTCCGCTCGACAGCGTAACCGTCCCCGAGGGCTTCCCCACACTTTGCGGAGCGAAGGCGATGCCCAAGGTTGCGCTTTGGCCCGGAGCGATATTAATGGGGAGGGCTGACGTTACCGTAAAACTGGAGTTGGAGGATGATGCGCTGGTGATGGTTGCACTGGTGGTCGAACTATTGGTGAGCGTGTCGGAAAGCGCGGCATTGGCTCCGGCAACCACCGTTCCGAAGTTCAGGGTGCTGTTTCCGAGCGTCAGATTCTGCTGAGTTGTTTGAGATCCCCCGGAAGGCGTGGCGCCGCATCCGAATAGCCCGCTGATGCCCAAGAGCAACAGTGCTAACGCGATGCCTTTGCCGCCCATCCAGTGTCCCATAAAGGATTCCCCTTAAGCCGTATCTCACACTTAACGTGTGGGATACGAAGGCTAGCTCGCTATCCGACTGCATCGAACGGCCGAGCTTGCCGGGCCTGCAACACACGCAAAGTATCGATTACCGACCTCGGACTGGACAGGTATCCGAAGGCCATCGGACTGGGTTCCAATGACCCACTTTCTGGGGCGCAGACGGACACCCCACTTTGGATTGTTCATGAAACGGCTGGAACTGCTCTCATCCCGCAAACGACGGGACGTCTTCAAACAGGCGGGTAGCCCTCACACGGATGGTGTGGGGCACGTGCTTTAGCTCGGCCAGGAGGCTAGCATCGCAGCTTTGGTTGATATCGTAAATGGCGTAGCCCAAATCGCCTCGGGTATCGAGCACTTGGCGCTCGATGTTAATTTTCCGCCCGGCTAGTACCGAGTTGATGGCCAATAGCATGCCCGGCATGTTTTTGTGAATGTGGGTCAACCGGTGAGATTCGGGGTAATGCTCGAGGTGGCAATGGGGAAGGTTCGCGCTTAGCATGGTGTTGCCGGTCTGAAGATATTCAACCAGCCGAGACGAGACGAACTGCCCGATATTCTGCTGGGCCTCCTCGGTACTCCCCCCAATGTGTGGCGTCAAAATCACGTTCGGCAGGCCTCGTAACGGACTCACGAACGCCCCTCCGCTTTCCGGTTCCTGAGGAAAGACATCGACCGCGGCTCCGGCTAGATGCCCGTTCGCCAGGTTATGCGCCAGAGCCTCGTGATCCACCACAAATCCCCGGCTCAGATTTACGAAGTGGGCCCCAGGTTTCATCAGCCGGAACTCTTCGTCTCCAAACATGTTGCGGTTGCGGGGCTTTCCGTCGATGTGCAGAGAAACGACGTCAGCCTGCTGGAGAATTTCCTGAAATGTACAACGCTTCGCATTTCCCCGAGCCAACACATCATTGACGTCGCTGAAAATCACCCGCATGCCGGCCGCCTCGGCGAGATCCGAGAGTTGGGAGCCAATCCGCCCGTAGCCCACGATACCGAGTGTCAACCCCCGCACCTCATGGCATCCAGCCGAACTTTTGTTCCATCCTCCAGAATGCATGGCCATACTCGATGCGAATACGCGGCGAACCAGCATGATGACTTCGCCCAGAGCCAACTCCGCTACTGATCGGCTATTGCTGTGGGGATCGTTGAAGACTCCGACGCCGAGATCGCTGCATGCCTGGCGGTCGATCTGGTCGACTCCGATGCAGAAGGCGCCGATTGCCAGTAAATTTCGGGCATTCTGCAAGGCCGCCGGGGTGATCCGCGTCTTGGACCGGATGCCCAGTACGGCAACGTCTTTGAGTCTTGGGAGTAACTCCGCTTCGCTCAGCGCGCCGGGAAGTGTCTCAACTTCGAAGCCGGCTTGCATGAAATTCAACTTGGCGACGCCACTGATGTTCTCGAGCAGAAGAGCTTTCAAAGGGCCTCCGAACCATCCATGATGACACAAAAGGCCACGGAGACGGCCTTACACGCTCACAGCGCCGGGGAGGGCTGCTCCTCACTCTTGGTTTCCCACTTCAGAATCTTGAGGTCGAGCACGAAGATGGCATACATGACGGGGACCTGGAGCTTGGTGACGATCGTCGCGATCAGCAGGCCACCGATCTGTGCGTAACAGAGCGGCTGCCACAGGGGGCCCCCGTGCATCGCGAGCGGGACCAACGCCAGCACAGTCGCGAACACAGTGATGAGAACGGGTCGCAATCGGATGATGCCAGCATCAATCACTGCATTTTCGAAATCATCGCCCGCTATGTGGCGCTCCTCGATGAAGTCAAAGAGCACGATCGAGTGGCTGACGATGACTCCGACCAGGCTGGCGACGCCTAAGAAAGCCATAAAGCCGAACGGCTCACCCATCACCCAGAGCGCGACGAATGCCCCGATCATGCCGTAAGGCGCCGCCGCCAGGACGAGAATCGGCTTGACGGCATTGTTGAACTGGAAAAGCAGAGCTAGAAAAACGGCGAAGATGGAGACTGCCATCACTATCGCGAGATTTCGGAATCCTGTCTTCGTTTTGTCGCGTTCGCCTCCGATGATCATGCTGTAGCCCGGAGGCAAGTTCTTTTGAAGTTCCTGCAATTTCGGCATCGCCAGCTGCAAAACCTCCGAGCTGAGATGACCCGCCTTCGGAAATGTTCGCACGTTGATCGTTCGGAATTGCTCCAGCCGCACGATTCGTCCCGTTTGCAGGTTGTGTCGGAGCTGGGAAATCTGCACGAGTGGAACTTTGGAGTTGTCTTGGGAAGCGTAGACGTAGAGGTTCTCTATATCCGATAACTGGCCGCGTTCATCCATGCGCAGGCGTGCGACCACGGGAATCTGCTTCTGGCCTTCTTGTAAGGCTGTTACTGTAACGCCGCTCATCCCAGATGTCGATGAATTCGCCACGTCCATGTTCGTAATGCCTGCCAGGTTTGCACGGTCCGGATCCACGCTGAGCTGGAGCTGCGGATTCTCGTCCCCCCATTCGTTGCGCGTGCGCTCGGCCAGCGGGATCGTACGGAACACATCTTCAACTTGGCTCGCAATGCGCTGAAGGGTGCGATTGTCAGCCGTCTCTGCCTCCGCGGTGAGATCGGCTGTGCTTGCGACGCGGACTTCAATCGGGTAGTCGAGCGGATTGGTGAGTAGCTGCCGGACATCCATGCGGGCGCCTGGGATCGAGGCCATCAGCGCCGGCTGTAACATCGCCACGAATTCGGGGGTGACTTCCTTATCCTTCAGCTCAATGATGACTTGTGCATAGTTCAATTGCTGGAGCTGTGGCGAAGCCGAGAACCAAAAGCGCGGGCCGCCGCCGCCCACGAAGCTGGTGACGTAGCGCAGGATCGAACCGCGCTTGCCATCTTTGTCAGGGTGCTCCCTGTCGTACTGTTGCGCCTGTTCCCGAACGATCTGCTCAACGCGTTGCGCCACCTGATTGGTCGCGCCGAGATTCGCGTTGTTCGGGAGCCAGACATCCACATAAGACCAGTACTGCACGTCTTCGGGAAAGAAAGCGGCCTTCAGTTGCCCGAACACCAAGCCGCCCAATACCAGGAAGACCAACGAGCCGGCAAAAAACTTCCAGCGGTGGTCGATCGAGAACTTGGCGATTCTCGCGTAGTAACCCATGAGGCCGCTGGTTCGCAGTTCTTCGAGAGACTTTTCTTTCTCAGGGCGGAGCAGGTAATAACCAAGGTAAGGAATAAACGTCATCGAAACCAAGCGCGAGGCAACCAGCGCGCAGGTCATGACGATCGGCAAGCTGAAGAGAAATTCACCCGTGCTGCCCGTTAGGAGAAGGAAAGGGACGTAGGCGACGATATTGGTGATAGTGGCGTAAAGAATCGCTGTGGCCAGCTTCGTCGGCCCGAGCCAAGCCGCGATGATGCTGGGATGGCCTTCGGCCAGCATGCGCTTGATGGAGTCCCCAGCCACGACTGGATCATCGACGAGCAGACCCAGCGCGATGATCAGCGTAGCGACGCTCACCTGCTGAATGTCGATCCCCAGCAAGTACATCATCCCGAAGGTCATTGCGAGCGTGATCGGGATCGAGATCGCCATCAAAACGGCGGAGCGCCACTCCCAGAAGCCGATCAACGAGACAAGCACGACCAGGATGATGGCCTCATACAGCGCATCCATGAAGAGGCTGATGTTCTCTTTCACCTGGAGCGGCTGGTCGGAAGTGCGCGCGAGGATCAGATCATCAGGAAGGTAGGGCCGAACGCCTGCCAGCCTCTGGTCGACGCTCTTGCCGAAAGCGTCAATCTGCTCGCCGTCTTTCATCTGGACGGCGACAGTAAGCGCGCGGCTGCGGTGCCACTTGCCCTGTTTGTCTTGCCAAGTCAGGTAGTTGAGATAACGTGCCGGACTTTGATAGCCCCGCGAAATGGTGACTAGGTCCCGCAGATAGACGGGGCTTTGCGCGCCGTTCGAGGCCGTCCCGATTATTACGCTGCCAATCTGCTGAGCATTCTCGAAACGCCCCGAAGGGTTGATCTGCATGCTCTGCGTACCCACTTCCAACTGGCCTCCGGGAAGTGTGATGTTGCGTGCCCCAAGAATGTCTTTCAGGTCGCCCGGCTTCACGCCGTAAGAAGCTAGCCTCTCTTGCGAGTAGTCGAGGAAAATCTGTTCTGGCAATACGCCTTTGCGATCGATCTTTGCGACTTCAGGAGCGGCCTGGACTGTGCGAGCAATCAGATCGGTATAGTCGTCGAGCTCGTGGTACGAGTAACGGTCGCCGGCCACCGCGGCGAGCTTTGCCTCGGTCTGCGTCGGTTCTGTGATGTAAATCCCAGGCCACGCGTCAGGATGCAGCTCCGAGCGATGCAGGCGCTCCCACACAAATTGGTCAGCTCGTACGCGCAAGGCGTCTTCGCTGAGGATGGAACTGCAATCTACCCCCATGAAGCCGCTGCCCTCGAACACGTGAGGATCGCGAATGATTCCGCTTTGGACTGCATCGCGGATCAGCGTGTCGAAGTTCTCCCGCACCAGGTCGCTCGACACAGACTGCGGATAACCGCTGACGATGCTGATTCGAGGTTGCGGAGAGGACTTCGGCTCGCTCGCGCGAGTCTCGTCAATCGATTTCCGCATTGCGCGTGCCCGCAGAGAAATCTCGACTGCACTTGCTGGAGGGCTCGCTACGGTGAGCATCATGGCCGAGGTGTCGCCAAAATCGCTGTTGAACTGGATGGGGCCCGCACCCTGCGGCAACTTGCTGTTGAGCGCGATTAGCTTCAGATTGATGTCGCTGAACTGCTTCTTGGTGTCTTTGATCTTGTCGTCTAACTGAACATAGACCAGCGAAAGCCCAGGAAAGCTGATCGATCGAATTCCGAAGTCTGAGGGAACCGGTGGCTTGATGAACGCGTTCTGCGCCATCGTCTGCTCGATCGGCCGGGTTACGAGTTGCTCAACCTGCTGCGTGGTCGAGCCCGGCCAGTTCGTGCTCGCGACCGCGACCCGCACTGGAATGCTCGGGTCCTTGCGCTTCGGCATCTTCATGTAGCCGTACCAGCCCCACAAGAAGACTGAAATCAGCAGAATGAACGCTACTTGGCGGTGCTCCGTGAAGAAGCGGGCTGTGGTGTGCGTGTTCTGAATGATCTCGGATTCGGGCTTGTGCGTCATGAATCGTTCGCTGGTGCAGGAGTCGGTTGCTCTCACAGCTCTAGGGCAAGAACCGCACAGAGTCGCCGTCCTTGAGCAAGCTGACGCCTGTCGTCACTACTCTCTCTCCTGGCTCAACGCCTTTGGTGATGGCGATCCGATTGCCATATGCGTCGCCCAGATCGACCGGGCGCAAGTGCACGGTCGCGGAATCCTCAGTGCCCGCGGCGATCATCACGGCGAAACCTTCCTGCTGCCGCGGGTCGCGGACGACAGCCTCGAGCGGAACCACTGTCACGGGCTGGGCAAAATCCTGCCCGCCCAGCGACAAGTTCGCGATCATTCCCGATTTCAACTCATTGCGCGGATTCTGGATCGCGACTTCCACGGAATACACTCGGCTCTTCGGATCGGCTGCAGGAGAGATGGTCGACACGCGCCCACTGAATTCCCCAGGCAATGCGTCGGTGAAAATACCGAGCCGCTGGCCTAACTTCACGCGACTGATCGACAAGTCCGGCACACCAAACGCCACTTTCACCGACTTGGTGTCGGCAATGGTGAAGCCATTGGTCGCCGGGCCAACCAGGCTGCCTGTGTCGACACTGCGCTTCACGATCCAGCCATCGAAGGGGGCGCGCAAAGAACAATAGTCGAGCGCAACCTGCGCCTCACTGATCTGAGCCTTCGCTGAATTCACCGAAGCGGTTGTGCTATCGAGCTGCGCCTTAGCCGAGTCAAAGTCCGGTTTCGTTGCGCTCTGCGAGCTGTACAGCGCAGACGTTCGATCAAAGCTCAGCTTGGCCTTCTCGTATTCGGCCTGTGAGCGAAACAGTTGTGCCTTCGCCTGCTCAAGCTTGTCCGTGTAATCCTGCTGATGAACCAACCCAAGAACCGTGCCGCGTTTCACCCAGTCACCTTGGTCCACGTTCCGGAGCTGCCCATCGGCACCCTTCACCTGCAGAATGCCTTCGACATATCCGTTCGACTTGAACGACAAGTCCACTTGCGTGTAAGGCACGATCGTCGCGGAGTACTTCACGGGATTGCCACCACGAATGGTCTCTACAGTGGCCGCCCGAACGGGCAGAGGAGCCGGCGCTGTTGATTTTGCTTCCTCGCAACCGGCAAAGCTGAGCATCATAAGGCTCGGCACCACAAGACGAGATAGCTGCGTACGGCCAATCATCTTGATCACTCCTCTCCGAGCGCCTTTTCGAAATTCGCCTTTGCCGACCAGAACCCAAGCAGTGCCTCGTCATAATTATGATTCGCGTTCGCGACCGAAGTCTGCTGCTGCAGAACGTCGCGGAGAAGCACGGCCTCTTTGCTGAATTTGTCGTTAGTTTCGCGCAGCTTTTCTTGAGCCGCTTCGCGGGCTGTCTGCGCCACGCTGAGCGCCTGCCGGCTCTGCGCAAGCTTGCGGTAGCGATTGTTCACGTCCAAAAGAATCTGGGATCGCACCTGCTGCAACTGGAACTGCGACTGATCGACTGCGATCGCCTTCTGCTTCACATCGTCTTTGCGACGTCCCCACTCGAAAGGCTCCCAAGTCATTTCCACTCCTGCTGCAGCGACGTTCGTCGGAAGGATCTCGGTGTTCAGCGGTGTGAAGTAGTGAAAGGCCGCGCTGATGTCAGGAATGTAGTCAGCCTTCGCGATCTTGCGGTCGTAGTCGGCTTTTTGAACTTTGATCGTGGCCTCGCGAAGTTCGGGCCGCTGCGACAACGCAGTCTGCTGCGCCAACCGCAGATCACTTTCCTCCGCCGCAATCGGTGGCACCGGTTCGGTCCGAAAAGGCGTTTCAATGTCCCGCCCCAGCAGATCGTTCAACTGCTCCCTCTGCGATTGGAGATTGTTGTTGAGTTCGACGATCTGATACTGCGCCTGGGCGAGCTTGGCTTCCGTGTCGAGAACGTCCGATTTCAACACTGCTTCCTGTGCAAGGTACTGCTCCGCGACCCGCTTCGTCTCGTCATATTGCTTCACGGCCGCTGCTGCTGTTTCGAGGCTGTCCTCGGTTTGCAGTACCGCGTAGTAAGCCTGCTTCACATTGGCGAGAACACTCTGCCGCTTCTCGCGATATTGCTCACTGTTCAAGTCCGCCGACAATTCCTGCTCGCGAATCGCCAGATGAATCTTGTACAGCTGAGAAATTGGCTGGGCTACTTGCGCCAGCGCGTATCCCGTAATTCCGTTTGAGAGCCGGATCTTCGTATCCTGCGAGGGAATTGGCGCTCCGTCGGACAGACCCAACGATCCCTTCTTGTAACTGAACGAAGCATCAGTGAGACTCCCCGACCCAAAAATATAGGTCTTAAACTCCGGAAACTGGTGGGTCTTGGCAGATGCGACTTGCCACTTCGACTTTTCGACTTCCAGGCTCGCGATTCGCAGATCACGATTGTTCGCGCTGGCCATTTGAATTGCGTCGTTGAGCGTAAGCAAAGGAGCGGGAGAAATGTCGGTCTGAGCCACGGAGCACAGGGTTGCGCATCCCAAGAGCAACGCCCCGCAAAACTGCCTTAGTCTGCGCGAACTCATTTCCGGATGGGCGTCATGGCGGACTAGAATTCTGGCTCGGTACTCAACATTCAAACGAAAGCCCAAGAGGCGCACACGATTCGCGCTTAGGATGAGGCCGCCATTCTGGACCTAACTTGGAAGATGGTCAAACATTTTTTGCGGAACGTGGTCTACCCGTAGCAGCCCTCAGGACATCGAATAGCCGAAAGCGCCGCAGCCTATGGGATACTAAAATCCGAACGGCCAAGTCGCATCGTGAGGTACTTGAGGAGGATAGTCCCGCCGTCCACGATGTACTTCTCCTTCAAGGAAACGCGATCCAGAGAACGTCTCTTTGCGGGAAAGGAGAGGGAAGTCACCGCAACCACTTCAACCATAGAAATTGCGGCCAGCCTCGCGAAGACTGCGCCGACCAAAGCGCCCACTGGATGACAAAATTCACCGGCTGCTAGGAGAAATTGTGGCCTGAGTCCAGTCCTCTTCAGGCTGCCCGATTCGAACGGATCTGAACAAGTTGATCGCCTTTTCCGGTCCCTGGAGGCTTGTTCCATCTGCCGGGTTTCGGTACAACCTCGCGGAAGTGGTTAAGTATGGAGCCGACTGCGACGGATGCCTTTACCAGGTGACCGACCTTGAGCGGACCTGCAACCCTAACCGTTTGTGCGTAGTGAAGCCCGGCAGAAATCGCGCATCCGCACTGCGTACAGTCCGGAGTACCCCCGAAGATGCAGGGCTCAACGCGCGACCGCAAGTCCGCCGAATAGTTGGTCGACATTTTCGAGAACAGACATTCATGAGGATTCCTCGGTGGCTTCAAAAGCGCTTGGGCAATGCCCGGGCTCATAAGGAATTTTGGGTAACGATCCCGGAGCGGCGGCAACGTTTTCGCCAGAAACGCGCGATCCTCGGGCAAGAGCATCTCCGGAGAGTTTTCACCCTGCTGCGGACTGTAAAGACTAACCCAGATGCGGTTGACCTCGCGCCGAGCGCTCCAGAACGATACGTACTCTTCGATGTATCCCGGGCGCTCCATCATGGGTCGGGTAATGGTCCAATGGATGTTGACTTCCCGGTCGCGGATATTCTCCAGGATGCGGGCATAAGTCGCGGGTTTGCGACGTTCATCGTGATGCTCGGGGAGTCCGTCCACCGAGACAGCCACCCGGCTTCGCGCCAACCCGATGAAATCCTTAGGAATTGGGATTACTCCACTGGTCACGACTAGCGTGAAGACGCGGCGACGGCTCAGTTCGGGCAAGATGCGACTGAGTTCGCGATGTCGGATCAGAGGTTCGCCGCCGACCAGCGACACATGCAGGGCGCGATGCTTCGCAACCAGGTCGAGGACGCCCGATACGAGCGCATCGCCGCGGAGGTCCGACACCTCGCGAAGCGTGCGCTCTCCTCCCAGGTGATTGTCACCGTAGGCATAGCAACCCGGACAGCTCAGAGGACACTCGCGCGTGATCTCGATGGAAAGCATTGGGGCAGTGCCGCTGAGCACACGACCCCACGCGGACATCAACTCACCCAGAGTGAGTCCCGGGCGTGATCTGGTGGACATAGTCACGTTCACGATTTTAGCAGCTCCAAAGCTCATCGCCGAAGTGAG